>Ga0065724_100095_pt1 | contig 105907 bp, 93 predicted proteins | sample TheenrcSG05JP960_FD_59111 | JGI IMG/M metagenome (GOLD analysis project Ga0065724, IMG submission 59111) | Thermophilic enriched microbial communities from mini bioreactor at UC Davis - Sample SG0.5JP960 | ecosystem: Engineered > Solid waste > Grass > Composting > Bioreactor | place: USA... | reverse complement strand
CACCAGGACCCGCAGGGCGTCCACGGTCAGCGACCTGATGGGCCTGGGATCCTCACCGATGACCATAAGACCTCCAGCTCGCCTCGTACGCCCTTAGTATAACCCCACCGACGGCGTGACGTATAATGGAGGGACCGATGGAAGACCCCTCGCAAATACCCTCGCCAGCTGAGTTCCTGCGCAGGCTCGAGCGGATAGTGCCCGACTACCGATACCCAGAGGTGCTGGAGGCCCTGCGCGAGCCCAGGGTGGTTGCCCTGCGAGTCAATCCTCTCAGGGCGGATCGACGGGAGGTGGTGACGGAGCTTGAGGCCGAGGGATTCGCCCTCGAGCCGGTGAGCTGGTACGCGGACGCCTTCATCCTCAGGACCAGGACTAAGCGCGAGCTGATGGCCACCGCGGCCTACGCCGAGGGGAAGATCTACCTGCAGGACCTCGCGAGCATGGTGCCCGTGCTGGTGCTCTCTCCCAGGCCAGGGGAAAGGGTGCTGGATCTGGCCGCGGCTCCCGGGAGCAAGACCACCCAGATGGCCGCGCTGATGGGCAACTCTGGGGAGATCGTGGCCAACGACGTGAGCCCCGCTAGGAGGTTCAAGCTGGTGGCCAACCTGCGGCAACAGGGCGTGAGCATAGCCAGGGTGACAGCCATCCGGGGGGAGGTGCTGTGGCGGTCGTATCCCGAGGAGTTCGATCGCACGCTGCTCGATGCTCCCTGCAGCATGGAGGGGATGTTCAAGTGCTCGGATCCTGCCACCTACGAGCACTGGTCGCCCCGCAAGGTCAAGGTGCTGGCCCGAAGGCAGGCGCACCTGCTCAGGTCCGCCGTCTCCGCCACCAGGGTGGGAGGGGTGATAGTCTACTCCACCTGCACCCTCTCCCCGGAGGAGAACGAGGGGGTAGTGGATTGGCTGCTCCACAAGGAGGGGGACGCGGTCGAGCTGGAGCCCGTGGAGCTGCCGGGGCTGGAGCTGTTGCCGGGGCTGACGGGATGGCAGGGGAGAAGCTTCGATCCCAGGGTGTCTCTCACCGCCAGGATACTGCCCTCGCGCCTCATGGAGGGGTTCTTCGTAGCCAGGATCAGGAAGGTGAGGTCGAACCTGCCAGCTCGAGGGGCCTAGGAGCGCCAGTCGAGGTAGTCCCTCACAACCTCCCCGATGACCCTGATCGACTCGGTGGCCCGCGGATGCCGTGGGCTGGGGCTGCCCTCTATGGTGATGAGGGCCTTCCACAGCGTCCATCCCATGCCCCTTAGCCAGGTGCCGTCGTCCAACCCCATGGCGGAGACAAAGGCCTCCCGGCTGTCCCCGGAGAAGAAGGTCCAGGCTACGGCCAGGTCGCAGGCCGGATCCCCCACCGCTGAGCAGCCGAAGTCTATGACGGCGTGCAGCACGCCGTGCCTGACGATCAGGTTCTGGGCCGTCACGTCGCCGTGCACCCATACCGGCTCGTGTGGCCAGCGGGTGGCGACCGCTGCCTCCCAGATCTCGGTCACCAGTTGGCCCTCCACCAAGTTGCCCAGGGCGGCTACTGCCCGCCGTGTCTCGTGACCGTACACCTCCAGGTGTCCGCCCCGATACCAGCTATGGGGTCCGGCCAGCGGGCCGCCGGTGGTGTCCGCCGCCTGCAGCGCTCGGAGGAAACCGGCCAGGTCGAGCGCGAGCTGCACCATGCTCGCTACCTTCCCAGTGGTGGCGGGCTCGCCCGCTATCCAGCGGTAGATTGACCAGTGCCAGGGGTAGCCCTCGCCGGGAGCGCCCATGGCCACGGGCTGAGGTATCTCCAGCGGCAGCTGGGATGCCAGCTTGGGCAACCACTCCTGCTCCTTGGGCACCTGTGGTGCGTAGCCCTCGCCGCTGGGCATGCGGATGAGCAGGTCATCTCCCAGCCGGAACGTGCGGTTGTCCCAGCCACTCTGCCTCACCGGCCGCACCGGTAGCTCCGCCCACTGCGGGAACTGTGAGCGCACCAGCTTCTGAGCCAGCTCCGGGGTGATGTCCTCTCTAGATATGGTGAGAGCCTGCGCCCTGCCTAGCTGCATATGTAGCATTGTAGCAGCCTGCGGGGATGCGGCGCATCACGACCCCAACCAACGCTTACAGTAGCTATCCAGGTCGTACTTCCTGCGTATACCCTCGGCGCTCATGTAGCGTATCTTCCCGAAGACCGGGCGCTCCTTCCATGGGTGGTCGTGCAGGCCGCCGATGGACCAGAGTATGCCCGCGTAGCCGTTGGGGTCCCCGCCGTCCACGGAGTACTTATCGTTGAGGTACACGCACATCTCCACCGCCTCCTCAGGGGAGCGGGACCACTCTAGCATCTTCTTCGCCCAGTACATGCGCATGTAGCCGTGGATCTTGCCGACCCTTCGAAGCTGCGTCTGGGCTGCGTTCCATGCCCGATCGTGTGTCCTGGCCTCCTCCCATTCCTGGAGGCTGTAGGTGAACTCTCTGGGATCTTCCCTGTGCGCCTCCAGCGTCTGCCGCCCCCATTCCGGCGCCCCTTGCAGGCTCTTGTAGTGGGGGTTGTGCAGGCAGAAGTTGTCCGAGAGCTCCTTGCGGACTAACATCTCTTCCAGCAGCGCGTTCATGCCATCGTAGGCCGAGGGCTGGCCCGAGTGCTCGGCCAGCTTGGCCCTCTCCAGCAACAGGGCTGGCCGTCCAACGGCCTCGATCACCTGCAGCGCCACCCGTAGGCTGGAGATCTGCCCGAGGTGCAGCCAGGGACTGAGGTCGCTCTGGAAGTCCCGCCCGACGTCGTTGCGCAGCAGCGCGTAGTGCTCCAGCTTCTTGTCGATGAACTCCTGCAGGTGTCGCCGGGCGGCCTTCTCTCCAGGGGGATGTGCTATCCGGATGCCGCAGGCCGGCAAGCCGTGCACGATGTCCCTGGCCTGCTCGAAGCTCAGCGTCTCCGGGTGATCGGCGAGGCTGTAGGGGTGGTGGACGATTCGGGGAGGAGCCTCCAGGTATCGCCCCAGCAGCTTGTGCACCTTGGACCTCATGGTGTGGGCGGCCACCTCCTGCTTGTCGGACACCTCCCAGGCGGGGATCACGTTGTGGGCGTCCACGACGTGTGTGGACCCCTCGAACTCCCTTGCCAGCAGCTCGGCACGAGCGCGCGCCCCGCGCAGGGGGCTGAAGTCCAGGTAGACGCTGGCGGCATCCAGCTCTCGCAGAGTTGCCAGGGTGGTTCTGGAGGGCGAACCCTGCCGCAGTACCCAAGCTATGCCCAGCTCCTGCAGCCTGCGAGATACCTCCTCCAGCCCGTCCAGCATGAACAGGAAGTGCTCGCGAGACCTGCCACCGGGGCGTTCCCGCAGGACGAACAGCACCACGAGCGGTAGCCTGCGCTCCAGGGCCTCCCGCTGCGCCAGCAGGAGCGCGAAGTTGTCATCCACCCTCTGGTCGCGGCTCATCACGTAGACCACGCAAGAGCCCTTCCTGGGCTTTTGAGCGAGCGTCATGCACCTGGTGCAAGCGTTGCGTCATCCACTACCTAGAGGTTATACGAGCCGGCTCAGGATAGCAAATGCCCGCCTACTGCTGCAAGCTCCTGAGGCGCTCCAGCTCAGCGCTCACGCGCGCCATCTCCTCGCCGCCGGACATCATGGCCTCGAGCTGTGCTGGGTCTACCTCTCGCCGGGTGTACGTCCCCATGCTCCGACCCCGGTTGAGGATGGTGAAGCGGTCCCCAACCGCGTAGGCGTGGTGCACGTTGTGGGTGATGAACACTATCCCCACCCCCCGTTGCCTGGCCTGGACTATGTAGCGGAGCACGATCTCCGCCTCGCGCACGCCCAGCGCCGAGGTGGGCTCGTCCAGCAGGAGCACCCGAGCTCCGAAGTGTATGGCTCGGGCTATCGCCAGGGATTGCCGCTCTCCGCCAGAGAGCGTGCCCACCGGCTGGGACGGGTCTCTGATGCTTATGCCTATCTTCTCCAGCTCCTCCCGGGCGACCCTGTCGGCGTACCTGAAGTCGAACCATCTGATCGGCCCGAAGCCCTTGGTGGGCTCCCTCCCCAGGAAGAAGTTGCGCGTGATGCTCATCAGGGGCACCACCGCGAGGTCCTGGTACACGGTGGCTATGCCCTTGGACAGGGCATCTCGAGGCGAGCCCAGGCGCACTTCCTGCCCGTCGAGCAGCAACCTGCCCTCGTCGGGTTGGTGCACTCCCGAGAGGATCTTGATCAGGGTGGACTTGCCTGCGCCGTTGTCTCCCAGCAGGCACATCACCTCTCCGGCCGCGACCCGCATCGAGACCTCCTGCAGCGCCGTCACGGATCCGAAGTACTTGGATACCCTGTCGACCTCCATGATGGCTTGCGAGCCCATCAGTGTGCCTCCGAAGCTGCCCATCTGCGCACGAACCGGTTGAACAGCACGGCCCCAACGAGCATGGCTCCCAGGAACACCTGGAACCAGTCGGTGTTGATGCCGGTGAAGAATATCCCCTGGCTGACCATCCCGAAGATGAGGGCTCCCAGCGCCGCTCCCACCGCGGATCCATAACCCCCCGTCAGGAGGGTACCTCCTATCACGCTGGCGGCTATCGCCTGGAACTCCAGGCTGGTGCCCCGCAGGACGTCGGCCGACCCGTACCTCAGCACCTGGATCATAGCCAGCAGCGCCGCGGACGTCGAGGTGGCCATGAACAGAGCGATCTTGACCCTGGCCACGGGCACGCCCACGTTGCGGGCGGCCACGGGGTCGCCACCGGAGCCGAATATCCAGTTGCCGAAGGGGGTGCGTTGTAGCACCCAGGTGGCGGCGAGGGTCACGATCAGCCACCAGAAGATCGATGCGGGCACACCCCAGGGCGTGCCGGTGAAAGCTTTGACCAGGGAGTTGCTTCCCACCTCCGCAGACACGCCGGAGACGACGGTCACGCCCGTCAGCAGCCTGGTAAAGCCCAGGGTAGCTCCCCTCAGCACGAACATGGTGCCCAGGGTTATGATGAAGGACGGCAGTCCGGTCCTGATCACCAGGTAGCCGTTGATGTAGCCGAGGAGCATGGCCACTCCCAGGGTGACGAGCAGCGCCGCCCACAGAGGCCAGCCGTACTTGGTGACGAGGATGGCCAGCAGCACGCCGGATGCGCCCACCATCGCCCCCACGGACAGGTCGAACTCCCCCGCGATCATCAGCAGCGCCACGGGCACGGTCACCAGCCCCAGTTGTGCCGCCACCTCCAGGTAGTTGAGGGTGCCCTCTCTGGTGAGGAACCCCCTGTTGCCCGCCACCAGCGAGAAGATGGCGAACACGAGCAGGAGGCCGGCCACCGCTCCCAGCTCCGGCCTGGCCATGACCCTGCGAGCGATGCGTAGCCCGTGAGCGTATCTCTCGACCTGCTTGGTGGTTGCCTCCATGCCCCTACCTTATGCCCTGCTTGCTGAGCTCGATGACTCTTGCGGCGTTCTCCTTCGTGACGAACGCCGGGCCGGTCATCACCTGCCCNGTGGGGATTACCTGGTACTCGGCGTATTTGGTAAGGAACACGATCGGCAGGTACCCCTGCAGGTACTGCTGCTGATCTATCGCGAACAGCATCTTGCCGTCGGCTATCGCCTGCAACACATCCGGTGACAGGTCGAAGGTGGCCAGCTTGATCTTGTCGTTGGGCCCGCCTGAGCCCAGCGCGGCCAGGGTGGGCGTGGATCCCAGCGGTCCCAGCGTCAGGATGCCGTTGATGCCCGGGTTCTGGGCTATGGCGGTCTTGATCTTGTTCTGGGCATCGGTGGGGTTGGACACCTCCACCCCGACGACCTTGACGTTGCCTCCGAGCCCTTTCTTGAAGCCGTCGCAGCGCTGGTCAAGGCCCACGTTGCCTACCTCGTGGTTGATGCAGAGCGCGGATGTCACCCCTGCCTTCTTCATCTGCTCGCCGGCGCCTACCCCAGCCTCGAACTCCGACTGCCCTATATGCACCAGCGCTCCGAACTGTTTGCTGACGTCGGCTCCGGAGTTGATGGACACCACGGGTATGCCGGCCCGGACGGCCTTGGTGATGGAGTCCCGCAGCGCGTCAGCGTCGGGGATGGACACCACCAGCCCGTCGGGCTTGGAAGCCACCGCGGCGTCTATGAGCTGGCTCATCTTGACCATGTCGAAGGTCTCGGGAGCCCTGTACTCCACCTTCACGCCCATCTCCTTGGCGGCGTCGTCCACTCCTCGCTTCACCACCGACCAAAACGGGTCCGCGGCCGTGCCGTGCGTGACCACTACTATGCGTATGTTGCTGCGGCTCTTCCCCGTGCTGGGTTGGCTGGCCGGGGTGTTGGTGCTGGAGGTGATCGTGGTCGAGATCGCGGATGGCGTCCCGCTCACCCCTCCTCCGCAGCCGGCCAGCACGAGCACGGCGATCAGACATAGGATGCCGTATAGCTTGCGCTTCTTCAATGCCTTACCTCCCTCTGCGTCCGAAGTTATAACCCCTCGCGGCGGGTATGATAACACCTCACGGGATTTTGTCAATAGCCGTAGCGCCTCCGCCATCCTGGGGGTAGCCGTTGCAAAAAGCCGCCCCTTTGATCCATACTTTTGGAGGGATTCATCGTCTCTCATCATCAATCTCTAGGAGGTGTGCATGTTGTCTCAAGCCATAGCGCCCAGAAGGACCCTCGTGGACGCCCTGCTCCAGGGCAGCAGCCTCCTCTATCACGTGTTGGTGGTGGTGGCCGGCAGCCTGTTGATGGCGGCGCTCGCGCAGGTCTCGATCCCGCTGCCCTTCACGCCCGTGCCCATAACGGGGCAGACGTACGGCGTGCTGTTGATAGGTACGCTGCTGGGCAGCCGCAGGGGAGCCCTGAGCATGCTGCTCTACATAATAGAGGGAGGCGTGGGCCTGCCCTTCTTTGCCCAGGGGGCTTCGGGCTGGGCGAAGCTGCTGGGGCCGACCGGGGGCTACCTGGTGGGCTTCGTCCTGGCGGCCTACGTCATCGGCTGGATGGCCGAGCGTGGGATGGACCGCAGGGTGTGGACCGCGCTGGTGCCGATGTTGGTCGGCGAGGTGATCATCTTCGCCTGCGGTGTGTCCTGGCTGGCGCACTTCGTGGGCTGGGATAAGGCGCTGCCGCTGGGGCTCTACCCGTTCATCCCGGGCGATGTCATCAAGACCCTGTTGGCGGCGCTGACCCTGCCAGCGGGCTGGAAGCTGCTTGGTCTCTGGGGGCGGGAGTAGCTCCCGCCCTACCTCTTGCTGGGGTCGTACCTCTCGCCGCGGGCGTTGACCCTCACGAACGGGGGCTCGACCCCCTGCTCCACCAGCTTGCCGTACCTGTGGGGGCGGCGGAAGGCGTTGTTCCACACCTCGCGCTCCCGATACTCCCGGATCTCGTCCAGGTCGAACTGCGCCAGGTACACCCCCTCGGCCTCGTCCGCCAGGACCACCGTCGTGTCCTGGGGTCGCCCATGCGCATCGAAGGCCACGGGATGGTAGGCGCACGAGTGCCCGTTCATCTGCGGGGCCGCGTAGTTGGCCATCGCCACGGCGACCGAGTTCTCGAACGCCCTCACCTTGAACTGTGACAGCCTGTGCTCCTCCAGGTCGCAGGCGTTGGGGGTGAGGATCGCCTCGGCGCCCTCGATCATCAGGATGCGCGCGCTCTCGGGAAACTCCCGGTCGTAGCAGATCATAGCTCCCAGCCTGACCTCACCCTCCCTCGTCTCGAGGTCGCATACGTAGAAGCCCTCGCCAGGGGTGGTGCACCACTCGGGGAGCCCGAAGTCGCAGGTGTGCACCTTCGCGTAGGTCATCAGGATCTCGCCTCGTCGGTCTATGATCGACACGACGTTGCGGGGGGCGGGCTCCCATGCCTGCAGGTAGGTGAGCGCTATCGCCATGTCGAGCTCCCTGGCCAACTGCCTGAAGTGCCGCACGAAGGAGGAGTCCTCCGTCACCGCCAGCGACTGCCAGCGCCTTATGTGCTCCGCCAGCGCCTCCTCGGGATCCTGGCTGCCCGCCGCCCAGTAGCGGGGTGCCCTCCACACGTCGTGCATGACGTTGACCTGCTGCTGGCCTTTGGGCAGCGGGGGACGGCTGAAGGTGTAGCCGATGTTCCACATCTCAGGGAAGAGGGCCAGGTCTGCTCCCATGGCCGCGGCCCGTCGGCAGAAATCCTCGCCCTTGCGCAGGTTGCCCTCCTGGTCCTCCCCGCAGGATGCCATCTGCAGCAGCGCTACTCTCAGGTACATAGCTTCTTCACCATCCTCTCGCGATCCATTCCTCCAGGTAGGGGCGCTCGTTGCCTATGGTGGTGGGGTCGCCGTGGCCAGGCAGCACCTGCGTGTCGTCGGGCAGCACGAACAGCTTGTCCCGGATGGAAGCGATGATCTGGTCGAACCTGCGCCTGTCCCCGTAGGTGTTGCCGGGACCTCCGGGGAATAGGGTGTCGCCGGAGAGCAGATAGCCCGGCGCGTAGAAGCAGACGCTGCCGGGGGTGTGTCCCGGGGTGTGGATCACCCTGAGCGAGAGCGCCCCGACCTCGATCTCCATGCCGTCCTGCAGCTCGATGTCCGGCTTCACCGGCAGCCGGGAGGCGTCCAAGGGGTGCGCGGCCACGGGCACCCCCAGCAGGCGAGCCAGGTCCTCGAGCGCGTCCACGTGGTCCTGGTCGCCGTGGGTGATGAGGATGGAGGACACCTGTACGCCGGTAGCCTCCCGGGCTATGCGGGAGGCGTCGTCCGAGGCGTCCACTACGACGCCCCTGCGCGTCTCCCGGTCCACCACGATGTACACGTTGTTGTCCAGCGGTCCTAGGCGGATGCACCTCACGTCGATCTCCGGCATACAGGTTCCTCTCAGTGCGTGTTTGTGTGTAGTATAGATTATCTCTTTGTCGGAGGTGCAAGAGTCATGCCCACCAACACCTTCCTGGAGGAGGAGATCTACAGCCAGCCCAAGGTGCTCTCCTCGCTGCTGGAGTGGGAGCTGGAGAGGGTCGAGGGGATCACGGGCGAGATACCCGAGTTCAACTACGTGGTCATAGCCGCCAGGGGATCGTCCGACCACGCCGCCACGTACGCACAGTACGTGTGGAGCTCGCTCGCGGGCTTCCCCGTGGCCCTGGCCACCCCGTCCCTGTACACGCTGTACCAGACGCCCCCCAGGCTGGACGGCGCGCTGGTGGTGGGGGTGTCGCAATCTGGGCAGTCGCCTGACATAGTGGCGGTGCTCGAGGAGGGCAGGCGGCAGGGCCGCCCCACGCTGGCGATCACCAACGCCCCGGACTCGCCGCTGGCGAACACTGCCGACTGGGTGATCCCCATCCACGCCGGACCCGAGAGGAGCGTGGCGGCGACCAAGACCTACACGGCCCAACTGCTGGTGATGGCGCTGCTGGGGGCGCTCTGGAGCGGCAGCCGGACGCACCTGGAGGAGGTCAAGCAGATACCGGCCGCTGTGGCGAGAGCGCTGGAGATCTCCGACGAGGTGTCGCGCCGTGCCGAGCGCTACAGGTTCATGGAGCAGTGCGTGGTGATCGGCAGGGGCTTCAACTACGCCACGGCGTTCGAGCTCGCCCTCAAGCTCAAGGAGCTGACCTACGTGATGGCCACGGCTTACTCCTCGGCCGACTTCCGCCACGGCCCCGATACGCGACCGTCCACCAGGGCCTGCCGGTGATAATGATCATGCCCTCTGGCCGGGCGTTCGGCGATGTGCTGGAGCTGGCGCGGGACCTGCACTCCTACGGCGCCGAGCTGCTGGTGATCTCGGACTCCAAGGACGCCAAGGGGTTGGCCAACGTGTACTGCCCGCTGCCCGAAGGCGTGCCCGAGTGGCTGAGCCCGATAGTCTCCATCCTGCCGGGGCAGCTGCTGTCGCTGCACCTGGCACAGGTGAAGGGTCTGGACCCGGACTCCCCAAGGGGCCTGACCAAGGTCACGCGCACCAGGTGATCAGCCCTGCTGGCGGGATCGCATCTCCAGCTCGCGCAGGTAGAAGATCACCTCCTCTATGGCTCCCAGGGGGTCGAAGCGCGCGGTGCCGCCGTCGTCCGTGCTCACCTCCCCGGAGTGCAGCGCTCCCTGGCGGATGGCCCTCACGGCGAACTCTAAGGTGTCGGCGAGCTCCCATAGCTCGGGCAGTTGGTCTCTGGCCATCTTCTTGCTCCATGTAGCTGTTACAGCTCCATGATACTACAGGCGTGCTTTTTGAGGTATCATGGAATAGTAACTATAAATTAGTGACTAATATATAAGAAGTGAGTGTCGATATGGAGATAGGGATATACACTTTTGGCGAGCGGACCGTTGACCCCGAGACGGGCCAGCTTATATCTCCCCAGGAGCGCATGCGGCGCCTGCTGGAGGAGGTGGAGCTGGCCGACCAGGTGGGCTTGGACGTGTTCGGGGTGGGGGAGCACCATCGGCCGGACTACATCGTCTCCGCGCCCGCGGTGGTGCTGGCGGCCGCGGCGGCCCGCACCCGGCGCATCCGGCTGACCAGCGCCGTGAACGTCCTGAGCTCGGACGATCCGGTGAGGGTGTTCGAGCAGTTCGCGACGCTTGACCTGGTGTCCGGGGGCAGGGCCGAGATCATGGTGGGTAGGGGTTCGTTCGTGGAGTCCTTCCCCCTGTTCGGGTACGACCTGCGGGACTACGATGCCCTGTTTGAGGAGAAGCTGGACCTGCTGCTGCGCCTGCGGAGCTCCGAGAGGGTCACCTGGCGCGGGAAGTTCAGACCACCCCTGGAGGACCTTGGGGTGTACCCGAGGCCGGTGCAGGATCCCATCCCTGTGTGGGTCGCGGTGGGGGGCACCCCCCCAGTCGGCCGTGAGGGCGGGCATGCTGGGGCTGCCGATGGCCCTGGGNATCATCGGGGGCATGCCGGAGAGGTTCGCGCCCCTGGTGGAGCTGCACAGGATGGCCGCCAGGCGCGCTGGGCACCCGACGCCCAGGCTCAGCATCAACTCCCACGGCTTCCTNGCGGATAGCTCGCAGGCCGCGGCGGAGATAGCCTTCCCCGCCTTCAAGGCCCAGATGGACCGCATAGGCCGTGAGAGGGGGTGGCCGCCGATGACCCGCGAGCAGTTCGAGTTCTCGCGGTCCCTGCGCGGGGCGGACTTCGTGGGGAGCCCACAGGAGGTGGNCGAGAAGATCCTCTTCCAGCACGAGATCTTCGGGCACGATCGCTTTCTCCTGCAGCTCACGGTGGGCACCCTGCCTCACAGGCAGGTGCTGCGGGCGATCGAGCTGCTGGGCACCGAGGTGGCTCCGGTGGTGCGCCGTGAGCTGGCGGGGAAGAGCCCTGCCCAGCCCTCCGGCGTCCCGGGGGAGGGCTAGGAGTAGATCGCGCCGATCACGTAGGGCACTACCTCGGGCACGCCGTGGGCTATGATGGGTGCGAGCACTCCGCCGGAGAGCTCGCGCAGGTACCCCAGCAGCAGCCCTGCCGCGAAGGTCCAGAGTGCCCAGGCCCATCGCGATGGGTCCGCGGCGACCAGGGGGTGAGCTAGCCCAAACAGCAGCGCGGCGGCGAGCAGCCCCGGGCCAAAGCTGACCTTCCCCAGGCACCAGGGCCTGCCCCAGATCTCGTTCAACCTGCCCTGGACGTAGCCCCTGAANNACACCTCCTCGCCGATCCCCACGAACGCCAGGGGGTAGAGCACCGCTCCTGCCAGGGGGGTGAAGCGCCACGCCAGCGCCATGACCCCTGCTGAGGCCAGCATGACGCCGACCACGAGCAGCAGGGCCCGAGCGCTCCCTGCCAGCGGAGGCTGGGGACTGTATACCCTCAGAAGCAGCCACAGGAGCGGGGCGCTGATCGCGTACGTGACGCACAGGATCAGCGATCCGAGCAATGCCTGGGGTGATGATCCCAGGAGTATGATGATCGGGAAGGCCACCCCGTAGGCTGGGCCAAAGATGAGCAGCGAGGTGAGCCCCAGGTCCAACTGAGGCATCGGCCGGGAGAGCGAGACGCCGGGAACCCGGAAACCCCTCCCCATGAGCGCGCCAGCCAGCCCCGGCAGGAGCACCAGCAGCAGGAGCTGCGGCAGTACTGGGTATCCCAGCGTGCGTGCCTGCCAAAGGTTGATCCCCTCCCAGCGCCTCATGAGCCACGCCAGCGCCACCACCAGGGCGAAGAGCAGGGCCACCTCGGCAGTGGCCAACCACTTCTCCCCTCCTCTCGCCATGCCAAGCACCTCCCAGCAGGATTCATTGCATGATATCAGAAGCCTGTTTCTAACGGAATTCTTACCTTCTAGATGGAACCTTCAGCCCCTTTTCGAGTCGTATCTATCGGTGACATTTCTCGCTGGAGGTTGTGTGCATGCGCAGGTGGCTCGTGTTGTTGCTGGTTGTGTCGATGCTCGTCGCCGGCTGCAGCGGTCCCTGGCACCACGTCAGCCGCAACAACGGCAGGTCCCGGAAGGAGGGCGAGGTCGAGCAGGAGGATCCCCAGGCTATCTCCACCGGCATAGCCGCGGGGTCGGGCAGGGGAGGTAAGCTGAAGAGGGAGCCGGTGTTCGCGCGTCCCACCGAGCAGCCTCCCACCGCCGTGGCTTCTGCCCCCAGCAACCCCATAGTGCGGGAGAACAGGCTGCCCGGCACTCAGAGCTGGAAGCTCTCGCACCTGGACGCCGTCAGCGAGCGTGAGCTGGGCATAGGTCCCTCCGTGAGCGCCAAGGTGGCCGACGACGTCCACAAGCAGATCAAGGGCTACGCCTCCGCCACCAGCGTCAACCTGGGACAGGACATCGCCTTCTACGTCACCACCAACCCGCCGCAGCCCTTCACCATCACGGTGTACAGGATCGGCTGGTACGACGGCAAGGGTGGCAGGCTGGTAGCTCACTCGGGCAAGCTGCAGGGGATGTCACAGCCTGAGTGCCCCTTGGATGCTCGCACCGGGCTGATCGAGTGCCACTGGCAGCCTTCGTGGAAGCTTCACGTGCCCACCAGCTGGGTGAGCGGCTACTACCTGGCCAAGCTCACCAACTCCCAGGGCTACGATAACTACGTGCCGTTCGTGGTGCGGGATGACGCCAGCCACTCCGATCTGCTGGTGCAGGCGCCCTTCACCACTTACGAGGCGTACAACGACTACCCACGCGACCATCGCACCGGCAAGAGCCTCTACGAGTTCAACAGCTACGGCCCCAACACCATCTCCGGCACCACCAGGGCCGTGGAGGTGTCTTTCGACAGGCCGTTCGATTCCACGGGCGCCGACCACTTCCTGCAGTGGGACGTGTACTTCATCACCTGGGTCGAGAGGATGGGGTACGACGTCACCTACTCCACGGACGTGGACACCCAGGAGAGGGGCGACTTGCTGGAGCACCACAAAGCCTTCATCAGCATAGGGCACGACGAGTACTGGTCCCGCCGGATGCGGGAGAACGTGCAGAGGGCCAGGGATGCGGGTGTGAACCTGGCGTTCTTCGGAGGCAACGACGTCTTCAGGCACATCCGCTTTGCTCCCTCCAGCTCCGGCGTGCTCGACAGGATAATCGTGTGCTACAAGAGCGCCAGGCTAGATCCCGTCAAGGGCAAGGACAGCACGGTCAACTGGCCCAACCCGCCGGTCAGCGAGCCCGAGCAGACGCTCATAGGGCTCAACTACGGTGGTATGGACAAAGGGGGGCGGACTACGTGGTAACTCATGCTGACGACTGGGTTTACGCCGGCACCGGCTTGCACGACGGGGACAGGGTGCGCGGCCTCGTGGGCTACGAGTACGACACCTTCGATCCCCATGCGCCCATGCCGCCTCATCGCTCGTACACCCTGCTGGCGGACTCTCCCATAGTCAAAGACGGGAAGGTGGTGGGGCACGGCAACACCAGCATCTACCAGGCGCCCAGCGGTGCGTGGGTGTTCGATGCCGGCTCCATATGGTGGGGTTGGGGACTGGACAAGCCCGGGGTGGCCGATCCCCGCATCGAGCGCATGACGGCCAACATCCTCAACCGTTTCGCCGCCTCTCGCGCACGCTGAGGGCTGGTATAATGCCATCTCAATCTGACGGGAGGTACGATATGCCGATCAAGCTGGGGGTGGTGGGGATAGCCACCCGGGATATGGCTGCGTCTCTGGCTTTCTACCGCTTGCTGGGGCTACCCCTGCCCGAGGGGCAGCCCCTGGAGCCGCACGTGGAGCTGGACTTGGGGGGTGTACGCCTCTGCTGGGACTCGATCGACCTCCTGCGGGAGGTCTACCATGGCTGGGAGGAGCCTCGAGGCCACAGGATAGAGTTGGCCTTCGAGTGCTCCTCCCCGGACGAGGTCGATCAGCTCTATGAGCGCGTCGTCGCCGGCGGCTATGAGGGTCACAGGGAGCCATGGGATGCCTTCTGGGGCCAGGGGTACGCCGTGCTCCGGGACCCGGACGGCAACCTGATCAGCCTGTACGCCGCGCTGTAAGACACCTCACCCGCCGGTGGCGAAGCGCACCTGCCCCCTGACGGGTCTGCCCCACCGATCGTACACCTGGTAGTACAGGGTGTACCAGGTGTTGGGGCTAAGAGCGTTGACCGGCCGCAACGAGACGCTGGTGGTGTAGGGATCGGTGGGCTCCACCACGTCTATCGCCACGTTGGTGCCGTCGGATCTCCTCAGGCTGAGCCCTACGGCCTGCCGGTAGCTGCCAACGGCGCTGTCGGGGACCAGGGTGTAGCTCCGCAGCCCCCTCTCGAAGTAAAGCTTGATGGTGGGTGTGAGCGCCACGCCCGTGCTGCCGTTGGCTGGGGAGCTGCTCCTCAGGTTGCCCTGAGGGGGCTGGGTGGTGAACGACCAGGTGTAGCTGAAGCTGCGCTCGTCGCTGGTGCTGCCGGTGGGCGAGTAGAAGCCGCTGAAGGTCACGCGGTAGGTGGTGCTGGGGTCGAGCGGGTCCTTGGGGATGAAGCTCAGGCTGGTAGACCACCGGTGGAAGTCGTCGTTCTGCGGGCTCAGCCTGTAGCCTGGGATGACCTTGCCGTCGCTGACGCGCACCATCTGGATGGAGGTGTAGCGCACTGTGCCCCTGTACCAGGTGATCGACACGGGGTAGCCGGTGGGGAAATCTCCCCCAAACTGTGCCACCGGGTTGGGGGACTCGCCGTCCAAGGAGGTGCCCACCCCCCGCTGGTTGGGCCTTGGCCATCGCACCATCGGCCCCGTCCGCGAGTAGTCGGTGCCGAAGTCCATCACCTGCGCGGCTTTGCCAGCCTTGTAGTACACGCCGTAGCCTATGTTCTCCGTGCGGGGGCTGATGATCGCGAAGCGGTGGTAGATCGCTGCCATCCACCACTGTACGGCGTTGTCCACCCCCACGTACGTGCGAGTGCCCACAGCTCCCTCGGAGCTCCAGCGGATGTTCTCGGAGATGGACGAGTTGCTGTAGCCGAACAGCCTGGCTCGGCCGTAAGGGCTGTAGGCCACGTAGTAGGGGCTGTTCTTTTGGGTCTCGTAGTGGTCCATCTCGCCGGTCTCCAGCATGTACACCGCGTGCTTGCGGGCGGCGGTGTTGAGGGCGGTAGTGGCGGTGACTGCCGGCAACCCCACGGATTGCCTGTAGCGGTTGACCTCGCTTAAAGCCCGGGCCTGCTCGTCAGCTATCGATACCCCGGCGAGGGCGGTGCGGGGTGCCAGCAGAGCCAGGAGCGCCAGGCAGAGCGACAAGCACAGATATACCCTGTTGATCATCAGACATCCCTCCATGTATAACGAGCCTCTTAGGTGCATCGAGGCACAAATAAAAACTTATGTATCGCATTATCGCACAAACTGCACATAACTACTATACGTAAACATCATGAAACTTGACTTAATATCTCGTGTCGAAGGATGAAGGAATGTTAATGCTGTCGTCGGGTGTTGAGCTCCCGCTCAGGCGTTGGGATATAATGGTGCTATGTCTGCGCACAGTCAACGATCCAGCCGCGCCGGCAGCGATGGGGACTTAGCGGCTCTGGAGCAGGCTCCCTACGCGGAGCCCGCGATCGCCTCCCCCTCGCTCGAGGAGCGCAGCACGGTGCAGGCCCCGCAGGGGACTTTTGCTTCGCTGCACCTGCCCGAATATCGGTTGTTCTTCTTCGCCGCGCTCATCAGCAACTCGGGGATGTGGATGCAGTCGGTGGCCCAGGGCTGGCTGGTGGTGACGCTCTCGAGGTCCGAGTTCTACGTGGGCCTGGTGGGCTTCTGCGCCACGGTACCCAACCTCTTCCTGTCGCTGCTTGGGGGTGTGCTGGCGGACAGGGTGGACAAGCGCTGGCTGCTGATCGTTAGCCAGGTGCTGTTGGGGGTGATAGCGGGGGCGTTGGGCCTGCTGATATTCGTGGGGCGCATCCAGCTATGGCACCTGATGCTGCTGTCCTTCCTGTCGGGGGTAGTGGGGGCGCTGACCAATCCCGCATTTCAGGCGATCGTGCCCGAGATCGTGGGCAAGCGGTACCTGATGAACGCCATAGCCTTGAACTCGGCGCAGTTCAACCTCACGAGGATCCTGGGCCCCACTATAGGGGGAGCCCTCCTGAACCTGCTGGGCACGGCCGCGATGTACTTCGCCAACGCCCTCAGCTACTTCGTGTTCGCCCTGGCCATGTACGTCATCCGCCCGAAGTACCCACCGCAGCACCGGGCGGCGTACTCCGAGGGGATCGTCAACTCCCTCCTGGCCGCGTGGAGGTACGTGTGGTCCCACGGGCTGATGCGCGTGGTGGTGCTGCTGGCGGTGGTGCAGACCATATTCCTCTTCCCGTACACCACGCTGCTGCCGGTGTTCGCCAAGGAGGTGCTGCACGCGGGTGCGATGGGCTACAGCATGTTCCTGACGGCGATGGGGGTGGGGGCGTTCATCGCCGCGCTGATGCTGGCCAGCATCGGGGACACCCCCCACAAGGGCAGGTTGATGATCACGGCGCAGCTGGTGTTCGCCGCCGCGGTGACGGTGTTCGCCGTCTCCAGGTGGCTGCCGCTCTCGATGCTGGCGCTGCCCTTCGCTGGCTGGGGCATGGTGACCTACATGGCCACGGGCAACACCCTGCTGCAGGCGATAGTCACCGACGACATGCGGGGCAGGGTGATGAGCATCTGGGTGCTGGCGGGCCTGGGAATGATGCCGGTGGGGAACCTGCTGGCCGGAGCGCTGGCGGCGTGGCTCACCCCCACCATCGCGCTCGTGCTCGGGGCGATAGTCACGGTGATCCTGACGCTCCTTGCCGTCCGGTGGGAGCCTGCTATGATGCGCCCTCAGGTGTTCACTCCTGAGAGCTAGCCGCCTCCTGGCCCCTGGAGAGCTGCAGGTACCGCTGTATCTGGGAGAGCAGCGAGTCCAGGTCGAAGGGCTTGGGGATCACGCCGGCGCAGCCCATCTCCAGAGCCTGCTCCTTGCTGACCGTGTAGGCGGTGAACACTATGGTGGTGACCCTCGGCCCCGCGCGCTCACACCCCAGGCGCAGGCTGTCGATCGCCGCCTGGGGGTCGTCTCCCTCGGAATCCAGCAGGAAGAGGTCGGCGCCGTGGAGCTCGATGTGCTCCAGCGCCTCGGTTAGGCTCTCCGGGACCACGACCTCGTAGCCCTCCTCCCGGAGCACCATGCTCACGAACTCCCGAATATCGGGGTTGTCCTCAAACAGCACTATCTTCGCGGACAAAACCTTCCCCCAGCACGGCCCTCGCGGAAAAACAGCAAATCCTATATCATGGAGAAAGCAACACCAACAAACACAGCTTGATGGCTATGTTCTTGCTGTGTAATCTCGAGTAGCCTGGTATTAGAGATACTACAATGTANNAAAAAGTACACTCTAGTTCTAAATAGTACAGGAAAGGCCGCGGCCTGTCAATACGCTTTGGTCACGATTAGTTGGAAGTGAGCTGATGGAGAGTCCGGAGAAGGATCTGCTAGGGGTAGAAGAGGTGGCCCAGTACCTGGGGGTGCGCCCTGTGACCATCTACCGGTGGTGCAGGGAAGGGCGGCTGCCGTGCGTGAAGCTGGGGAAGGTGTGGCGCATACGCCGCTCCTCCCTCGAGGAGTTCATCCGCGGCAGGGAGCAGGCGCGCACGCTCACGGGATTCCTCAACTCCTTCATCCGCACCCCCGACAGGCTGGTTGCGGTGGTGGGCAGCCAGGAGCTGATGCACAGGGTCGACGCTGCCTTCTTCCAGGTGGGGGAGGCTCGGGGGGCGTTCCTGGCCAAGTTCTACGTAGGTGAGGACATCAACGCCGACCAGCTCCGTGCCGCCTATACGCGCTTCGGCCTGGACGTCCGTCGGCTCGAGCATGAGGGCAGGATGATCTTCGTGCGGGAGCTCGACCCGCTGCACGGACGGGCCAGCACGCTCAAGCGCGTGATCGACGAGAAGAGCGAGCTGGGCATGCCCATCTGGGGCAGCTTTGACTGGACGGAGGATGTGGACCTCGACACCGCCCTCAGGCAGCAGGAGGACCTGTCCAGGTCCACCGGCAACAGGGAGCTGGTGCTCAAGACCGCCGTGCTGTCGGAGGTAGTGGAGTCCTGGCCGGCTCGGGACAGGCTGCGCATGGAGGAGGCTTTCGACGGGGTGATATGGGCCACCGATGAGCACGTCCACCTCACGCGCATAGTGCCCCTGCCGCACGANTGAGCGTCCCGACCCCTGTCCCTGGGGCTCGAAGGGTTGCATACNGGCAGGACGGGGTAGCGCTGCTGCGGGGCGACACCCAACAAGGAGCACCTTGCGCCGCGTGCATCCCCTCGACTTCCTAAACTTCCATCCCCGTCGGCTGGTGTTTGCCCGCCTCCACATGTGCGAGGACACTATTGCTAACGGCAGGCGTTACCGCCTGGGAAGCCCGAGGCTCGGGCACGGCTAGGATCATGTCGGGCGGGCCTTGGCCAGGTCACGGAAGGCTTAGCTGGCCCTGCTATACTGGTCTCTAGAGATGATAGGCGATGAGTTCGGAACTGATGCTGGCCGACACATCGAGGGTGGAGAGCTGGGTAGTGGCGGCGCTCGGGTTGCCGACAGGTTTAGGAGCTGGCTCTTGAGACCTCGGGACGGTGCAGCGAGCCTTGAGTCCCTAGGTTATCTTGCCAAGTGGTTGCCCTTGAGCCTGGCGGTGGGCGTCGTTGCTGGCTTGGGGGCGATCGTGTTCTATCTGGCCATCGACCAGGTGACGGGCCTTGCCCTCGGTAAGTTGGTGGGCTACGTACCCCCGTCCCCCGCGGGGGAGGGGGGTTACCTAGGCTTTGAAGGTATCGCTCGTCCCTGGTTGTTGCCTTTTATCACGGTAGTGGGCGGTCTTCTGTCCGGCCTGCTAGTGTTTACCCTCTGCCCCGAGGCGGAAGGCCATGGCACCGACGCGGTGATAGCCGCTGTGCACCACAAGCAGGGCGGGATCGCGGCAAGAGTGCCGGTTGTCAAGCTCGTTGCCTCGGCCATCACCATAGGTACAGGTGGATCGGCTGGTAGGGAGGGCCCAGCAGCTCAGATATCCGCAGGGTTTGCCTCCCTACTGGGTGCTCGCCTGCACCTGCGGCCGCAGGATCGGAGGATGCTGGTTGCTGCTGGCGTAGGGGCGGGCATAGGTGCCATCTTCCGGGCCCCTCTAGGAGGCGCCGTGTTGGCGGCGGAGATCCTGTACCTGCACGATCTGGAGGTGGAGGTGCTGTTGCCGGCGCTCATGGCCTCCATAGTGGGTTACACTATCTACGGCGCCGTGTTTGGCTTTACCCCCATCTTCGGTTCTCAGCCGGACCTAGCCCTGACCTCGCCCGTGCAGCTGCTGTACTACGCCGCTCTAGGCTTAATCTGCGGACTGGTGGGCATCCTGTATTCACGGGTGTTCTATGGAATCGCTGGCGTTAGCAAGCGGCTTGCCTTGCCTGCCTGGATCAAGCCCGCGCTGGGGGGCGCCCTAGTTGGCCTGATAGGTGTGCGGCTGCCGCAGGTGCTGCACATGGGGTATGGTTGGCTTCAGCTCGCAATGTCTCCTTCCTTACGGTCCGTGCCCCTGTGGGTAGTGCTGCTGCTGCCCTTCTTGAAGATCCTCACGACCTCGTTCTCCATAGGTAGCGGCGGCTCTGGAGGCATATTTGCTCCTGGAATGTTCATCGGTGGCATGGTTGGCGCCGCTCTCTGGAGGCTGGGGGATGGGGGTCTGCCCCATATGCCTGCCGATCCCGCTCCTTTCGTCATCGTCGGCATGATGGCGATGTTCGGTGGGATAGCACACGCTCCCTTGGCGGTGATGTTGATGGTTGCCGAGATGACAGGGAACCTGAGCCTGTTGGCCCCAGCCATGATCGCGGTAGCCCTCTCGTACAGCGTCGTCGGCGACGCCACCATCTACCAGAGCCAGTTGCCTAATAGGTCGAGCTCTCCCATCCACCNCATGCAGTTCAGCTTCCCCCTGTTGTCCTCACTCTTGGTCCGCGAGGCCATGGCCGGCCCGCCACCTATGGCTGCTCCGCAGGAGGCACTAGAGGAGATCAGAGCTAGATTGCAGGGGCAGGAGTATGCCGCGGTGTGCGTAGTGGATCGCGGTCTGTATCTAGGCGCTGTGCCCAGGGATGTTATAGCAAACCAACAAGCTGGTCGTTCTCAAGCGCATCTAGGGGAGATGGTAGATCGGGCTATCATGCCGGTTGCACCCGACCAGACGCTGGACCTAGCGCTGGAGCAGCTGTNCTCTCAACCATACGGTTGGGCCCCTGTGGTCTCAGCTGATGGCTCGTTGCTGGGGCAGGTGGCGGTAAGGGATGTTATAAGGACGTACCAACGGTATCTGACGCGGGATATAAGGCAAGTTAGCAAACTACCCCCTGGCACGAGGCTGGTTGAGGTGACGGTAGAGCCTTCTGCTCCGGTGGCGGGAAGGGCGCTCAGAGATGCGCACCTACCGCCGGGATCGCTCGTGATCTCGGTCAACCGAGCTGGTGATGTCATCTTCCCCCGGGGGGATACGCGTTTGCAGCCTGGAGATGTCGTGATGCTCACCATCACCTCAGCCAACGAGGCCGCCGTGCGCACCCTGTTGAGAGGCAAGACGCACGGTTGAGCCCAGCTCTCGTGGGAAACCGGCGTTCGGTCTAGCGGCCCTGTAGAAGGAGGCCTTAGCTCTGATGGATGCTCACACCATAGCCCTCATCGTCGCTTCGTGGGGTTGGGATCCCAAGGCGGTCTTCGCCCTTGCCGCCAGCGTGTTGCTGTACTGTGTGGGGTGGTACCGGTTGCGTGCGCGTGCGCGCGCACGTACGCCCCGCACCTCTCAGGTCTGTAGCTACCTGCTATCCATGGGGATCCTGGGCATCGCTTTGCTGTCCCCCTTGGAGGTCTACAGCGATCAGTTGTTCTCTGTTCACATGGTGGAGCATGTGCTGCTCCTGGAGCTCGTGCCTCCGCTATTCTGGGTGGCTCACCCACTGCCTGTGTTGCTGTGGGGGCTCCCTGGCCCTGTGCGCCGCCGTGTAGGTTGGCTCTTCTCCGCCAGGTCGCCCCTGCGGAGACCCCTAGGGTTGGCGTCCAGTCCTACCTTGGCGGCCTCGGCCTACCTGCTCACGGTCGGGGTGTGGCACCTGCCAGGGCTGTACGACGCGGCACAGGGAGANGGGATCGTCCACTACATGGAGCATGCCTCGTTCCTCGCGGTGGGGCTGCTCTTCTGGTGGCCGGTGATACACCCGCGGGGCAAGCGCAGGCTGGGCGTGGTGGCCTGCGTCCCCTATATGCTGTTGGCTGCCGCGGAAGGGGGGCTGATAGGCGGCGTATTCACCTTCTATGGCCATCCCCTCTACAAGGTGTACGCCGAATCTAACGCGTTTGGGATTTCTCCCCTGGCCGACCAGCAGCTTGCCGGGGTGGTGATGTGGGCTGTGGGTGGCCTGATCTACCTTACTTGGGCGTTCGTCCTCTTGGTCCTGTACCTGCTGGAAGAGGATCGCGCCGTGCGTGATCACGCGTCCGAGGACGCCTCTCCAACGCATCCAGCATCGTGAGAGGCCCCACGGCTAGGCCCAAGCAGGGGGCGAGTCTCAGGAGCCCTGCAGATGGGCGGGATGCGGGCGGCCCTGGATCAGCTAGCACCCACACGTCCAAGCCCTTTAGTGGCCTCGGAAGGCCTCCTCGAGCCATTCGGCGACCACATCGGGGACGACCTTGGCGTCCACCAGCATGGCTCCCTCGGCCTCCGCTTCCAGCCACTGCCCGACGGCCTCCAGGTCCTCGAGCTTGCGCACGGTCACGCCTCGGATGCCCACGGCCTCGGCCAACGGNGCGAAGTCGAAGTCCGGGAAGCGGACGATGTCCAGCGGCGCGCCCTCGGGACCGAAGTGGTNCACCTCGGCGCCGTAGGCGGAGTCGTTGTAGATCACGATCAACATGTGCAGCCCCAGGCGCGCGACGGTCTCCAGCTCGGAGAGCCCCATCAGCGCGCCGCCGTCCCCCACGAGCGGCCGACGGTGAGCCTGTCGGGGCGGGCGATGGCGGCGCCTATCGCCGTGGCCAGGCCCAGGCCGACGGATTGGTAGGCTTGGGTGAACACGAAGCCCTGGGCGTCCGGCACCCGGATGTACATCGCGGGGTAGCCCATGAAGTGGCCGGAGTCGGTGACCAGCACCTTCTCCTCGGGCAGCATCTCGTCGAGCGCGCGGGATAGGGTGCGAGGGTCGATCTGCAGCTCGCTGCTGCGGTCCTCGTACGGGGCCCGNTGCCAGCAGCCCTCGGCCAGCTTCCTGGCGACCTCATCGGTCCTCCATCCCTGGCGAGAGATGTCGTGCCCCAGGAGCTCNCGCAGGAGCTCGAGGGCGGTCTGGCGGGCGTCGCCCAGCACNGCGATGTCCACCCTGTGGTGGTAGCCCAGTGCCTGGGGTTCGTGGTCGACCTGCACGACCGTAGCNCCCGGGTTGATGAGCTTGCCGTGCCGGGTGGTCCACATGTTGAGCGAGGCGCCGAAGGCCAGCACGAGGTCGGCGCTAGCGATGAGCTCGGCGGCAGCTGGCGAGGCGAAGCCTCCCGAGATGCCTACGTACCAGGGGTTGCCGGCGAACAGGCCGTTGGCCGCCGCGGACGTAGCCATTAGTGCCCCCACCTGCTCTCCAAGCGCCTCCAGCGCGTCCCTCGCTCCGGAGATCACGGCCCCTCGGCCGGCGATGATCAGCGGCCTCTGGGCGGCCTCCAGCGCGTAGAGGGTCCTCGTCACGGCCTCCCCTGAGGGNCGGGCCGGATAGATCGGCGCGATCGGTGGGATGCTCACCTTCCCCTCGAAGGGNGCTGACTGCACGTCCAGGGGCAGCATGAGCACCACAGGGCGCCTCTCCACCTGTGCTCTCCACCAGGCGCGCACCGTGTCCTCCACCACCGTGGCGGGGCCGTGCACCCGCTCGGCGATGGCNCCCACGGAGCGCACGAGACCCTCCTGGTCTATCTTGAAGTTCGAGCGGACGGCNGCTCCCGCCGTGTCCGCCGCGAGCAGCAGCAGGGGGGTGCGGCTCTTGACGGCCTCGGTCAGGCCCGTCATCGTGTTGGTGAGCCCGGGACCCTGGTGGACGGTGCACACTCCCACCAGGCCTGTGAGGCGGGCCCAGGCGTCGGCCATGGTGATGGCGCCGCCCTCGTGGCGGGCCGGGATGAACTGGGCCCCCCACTCGCAGAGGGCGTTGCTCACGTGGAAGTTCCCGCTGCCGATGAGACCGAAGAAGACCTTTACTCCTAGATAGGCCAGCGTCTCAGCTACCGCGTCGTAGACCTTTCTCTCCACCTGGCTACCTCTCCACCAGCGCAAGCACTCGAGCAGGGCTTCCGGTCCCACCTACTATCGGCAGCGGTGCGACGATCAGCAGCGCGCCCTTCGGGGGTAGCTTGGACAGGTTGGCCAGCTGCGTGAGGCCGTACTTGCCCGCGCCCAACAGGAAGGCGTGGCAGGGGAAAGGCGGGTCGAACGACCCCGCCAGGCCCGCGTCGGTGCCCACGGTCTCCACGCCTATGCCCACGATCGGCACCTCCTCCGCGAGCCACTTGGCGCACTCCACCGATACCCCGGGGGTGTGGGAGCCGCTCTCATCGACGTTGAGGAACGCCTTGGGGTCTCCTGCCCTGGCGTCCCAGCCGGTGCGGAACAGTAACCAGGAGCCCTGGGGTATGGGGCCGTGCTCATGCTGCCACTGTTGGATGTGCTCTACCTCAAGGAGGAAGTCGGGGTTCTCGGCGCACTCCTTGCTCTTATCTATCACCACGGCAGGAGCCACCAGGTGGTGTACTGGCACCTGCGACACGTCCAGGCCGTCCTTGCCGGTGATCCAGTGTATGGGCGCATCGAAGTGCGTGCCCACGTGCTCCCCCAGCGCGAGGTCGTGCCAGAACCATGCCGGACCCTTGTCATCGTATCTGCTGACCACCCGTCGTGTGAAGCTCTGGGTATTGGCAAAAGGTGGGGGCAGCTGGATGACCGGCGTGTTCTCCGAGAGGGGCGAGGTGAGATCTATCACCTCCACGCTCCCCCCTGACAGGCTATCGACAAGCTGTTGCAGTAAGGACATGCCATCCTCCTAGAAGGTGTTGATGCTAGAGGGCATGATAGAGATGCATCGGTATGGTGTCAAGAGCTGTCCAGGATGGTGGAGGCTAATATCCCAGGAGATCCTGGAGCTCCCTCTCGGACTGCTTGCTGAGGGGCACCATCGTACCCGCCGGGTCGTCCAGCTGCAGGGTGAAGCTGTTGCGGGTGTACTGCACGACGGACCTGACCCGCTGCAGGTTCACCAGGTAGGCCCTGTGGGCCCTGAAGAAGCCTCTGCCGGCCAGGCGCCGCTCCAGCTCCTGCAGCGTCATCTGGGTGTACGCCTCGTCGGTGTCCGTGCGCAGGATGGTCTGCCCCTCCTGCGTGGTGATGTACAGCACGTCCGCGGGGTCCAAGAAGACGATGTGGTCGCCCCCTGCGCCCAGGTATCCTGTAGGGGACGTGCTGCTCACCGACCGCGTTCGAGGCGTTGGCTCGGGCCACCACCCTGCCGCCCGCGAGCTCCACCACCTGGGTGCAGAGCTTGCCCGCCCAGGAGACGTCCTCCTCTGCTATGACCGTTATGCCCCCCTCTGCAGCTCGCTGCCTCAGCAGNTGGGACAGCAACTCCCTGGTGTCGAAGTCGGTGCGNAGCGAGGGCTGGTCCAGGAGCAGCAGCTTCGGCCTTATCGCCAGGGCGCGGGCNATGGCCACGCGCCGCCTGNGGCTGGCGGGGAGTTTGCCCACCTGTGTGTTGGCCTGGTCGTCCAGCCCCAGCAGCCCTATGGCCTCCATCGCCTGCCGGGGCGGGGCAGCGTGCAGCCTGCAGGTCATGAGCACGTTGGCCCTCACGCTCAGGCGATCGTACAGGAGGTCTTCCTCGAACACGACGCCGATCTTGGACCGGGCGCTCGGGGAGCGGTGCACGTCCTCGCCATCGAGCAGTACCTTGCCCCTGCTGGGGGGCACCAGCCCTCCCAGCAGGTGTATGAGCAGGGTCTTGCCGCTGCCTCCGGGCCCGGCCACGGCCAGCACCTCACCGTCGGCGAGCTGCAGGGAGTCGATCGCCAGCACGGTGCGGCCTCCATCTATCTTCTCGAGCTGTGCCACGCAGAGCATCTGCTTCCCCAGGGAGTTAGTGCATTATTCTAGCACAGCCTCGGAGCCGCTCCTCTCACCGTCCTACGTGAGCCTCTCGCGCCCCGGATAGAGCCTTTCAGAGCTCCTTTGTGGCTCCGGCGCCCTGGGCGGACTACACTAGCGGTAGCGACAGCGTTGGGAGGTGGCTNATGGAGGCAGATCTCGCTATACGTGTAAGGGGCNTGGTGCGCTGCTTCGGCACAAATCGCGCNCTGGACGGCGTCAGCTTCGAGGTGCGTCGGGGGGAGATATTCGGTCTATTGGGCCCGAACGGGGCCGGCAAGACCACCACCCTCCGGGTGCTCACCGGCCAGATAGCTCCGCAAGCCGGGGAGGCGCTGGTGGCCGGCTGTGACGTAGTGCGCGACNGGANACTGCTGCAGCGTCGGATAGGGGTGGTGTTCGAGGAGCAGCTGCTCTACGAGCGCCTGTCGGCTCGGATGAACCTCGAGTTCGCCTGCGGCCTGTACGGGGTCGATCCCAGCAGGGTGGACGAGGTGCTGGACCTGGTGGGCCTGAGGGACCGCGCCAAGGATAAGGTCTCGAGCTTCTCCAGCGGCATGAGGCAGAGGCTGATGATAGCGCGGGCGCTGATCCATCGTCCGGAGGTGCTCTTCCTGGACGAGCCCAGCAGGGGTTTGGATCCAGCTGCGGCCGCGGTGGTGCACGCAGCCGTGCTCGAGCTCAAAAGGTCGGGCACTACCATCCTGCTCACCACCCACTACATGGAGGAAGCTGAGAAGCTGTGCGATCGCCTGGGGTTCATAGTGAGGGGGCGCGTGGTGGCCGTCGGCACGCCCCTCGAGCTGCGCCTGCGGCACGCACAGCCTCGGATGCGGGTGCTGCTGGACGAGGACCTCAAGGAGCGGGTGTTGGACCTGGAAGACCCAGGGCAGGTGGGCCAGCTGATGAGCTGGATAGCTGGGGGGCGCGTGCGGTCGGCGCACACGATGGAGGACTCCCTGGCGGATGTGTTCCTGCGGGTGGCTGGTGCTAAGCTAGAATGATCGATCCGGAGGTGTGGGTATGAACTCGCGTGCGATCCTGGCGATAGCCAGAAAGGACGTCCTGGAGGTGCTGCTCAACAAGCAGCTGCTGATAGTGGTGCTGATGATACCGGTCATGTCGGCCTTCTTCCTGTTTATGGGCAGGATCATAGGCCGGGAGACCGTAACGAACTTGCTGGTGTACGACCCGGACTACAAGGGCGCTGAGGCGGGCCTGGTGGGCGTGGTGTCTCAGGGGTTTGGCGACGTCAAGGTGACGCTCGCGGACTCGCCAGAGGAGGTCGCCAGGGCGTTTGGCCCGGACCGCGACGGCTCCTACGCGGTCGGCCTGGTGGTGCCAGGGGGCTTTGAGGAGTCCCTGCGCGCCGGAGAGCGCCCGATCGTCCGNCTCTACCTGGACGGGGATGAGGTGGGGGAGTCCCGGGCACAGCTCCTGCAGGCCGCCCTGGTGAACTACGCGAGGGGTCTGCTGGCGCCGGATCCCGTCCGGATAGAGGCTCAGGTGGTCAACCCTCCGCGCTCCAGCCCCGTGGCGGACATCAACAAGTTCTACCTGGTCACCGCCCTTGCCTTCTCCTTCGTGCTGGGGTCCATGCTGGCGCCCTGGCTGCTGGTGGAGGAGGTCGAGAAGAAGACCATCAAGGTGCTGATGGTATCACCGGCTTCGTGGTGGGATATAGTGCTGGCCAAGGCGCTCGTGGCGGGCACCTACCAGTTGGCCATGTCCCTCCTGGTGCCGGTCATCATGTGGCAGGAGGTCGCGCACCTGCCGTGGTTGCTGCTGTTCATCCTGGGTGGCACGCTCTTCAGCGTGGCCCTTGGGCTGCTGATAGGCGGCATCCTGCACTCGCAAGGGGCGGTGCAGGCGTTCTCCGGGATGAGCGTCTTCGCATACATGCTACCGGTGTTCCTGGCCAACCCGCTGCTGCCCACAGCTCAGGGGGACCTCGGGCGCTGGATCCGGGTACTGCCAACCTACTGGCTGACGGACGGCATCTCGGCCTCCGTGCTGCAGAGTCCGTCGGGGGGCGCCCGCCTGGTGGTGGATCTCCTGATCTCGCTGGGGTTTGCCCTGCTGTTCGGGGTGGCCGCCGTGCGCTACATGAGGCGACAGGCGGAGGTGGCCGCTGCGCTGTAAGCGGCCACCTCCAAGACGGCCTCGGCATCGCGCGCCAATATATTGACAAACGTCGATATTTAGGTTAGCATGACCTAAGCGAGGACGTTATGGAGCACGCGGTTACTGTGCAGGACGATCGGGAGTGCATCTGCGTGGGGGGTAATCCCCAGAGCTTGCTGGAGCGGGAGGAGCTCGAGCAGGAGGCCTCCCTGCTGCGCGCCCTGGCCGACCCCACCCGCCTGGGCATACTCAAGCTCTTGGCGGCAAGCGACCGACCGGTGTGCGTCTGCGAGCTGGTCGACAGGTTCCCCTTAGGGCAGCCCACCATCTCGCACCACCTGGGCGTGCTGCGCAAGGCCGGGCTCGTGAGCGCCTACAGGCAGGGCACGTGGATGTACTACCAGATCCAGCGGTCCAGGGTGAGGGACGCCCTCGCATGCCTGGGGGAGCTCGTATCCGTGGACGAGTGAGGTGCATTTTGTGGTCCCTTATATCGATGTTTGTCGATATAGTGTCCGTGTTTGGAGCTCCCGTGACCACTACTGAAAGGAGGTGCGCCATGTACGATAGCTGCTGTGACGACGGCTGTTGCGGCGGATGCTGCCCGCCCTGCTGCTAGGCACGCGCTCGCTGCCGGGCCCGCGGACGCGCGCCATTAGAGGAAAAGCGTCCGCGGGCCTTAGCTGCTGGACGGGGGGTTTTCCTGCTATCATCTAGAGAAGGTGCGTCCTGTGATAGGAGGGTCGTTGGATGGATCCTGGCTTCATAGACCGGTTGGGAGGGCTGAGGGGGGCGATCGGTCTCCTGGCCCTGATATTGGGACTTGGAGCCCTGCTGGGGATAACCATCTCTCTAGGGCTCAGCAAGTGGTATCCGGGCATCAGGTCCGGGGGAGGGGAGCTCGTGACCGTCATCATCACCTGCTTGCTGGTGACCCTGTGGGTGCTGGGGGCCGTGAGAAGATAGGTTAGGAGGGCGCTCTTGAGCGCAGGCGTAGCGCTCTTTCTGCTTGCGATGTTCCTGGGTTACGTGTATGCCTTCGTCGGGGGGTTCACCGATGCCGCCAACGCGATCGCGACGTCGGTGGGCACCAGGGTGCTCTCTCCCAGGGCCGCGGTCATCATGGCTGGCGTCTGCAACCTGCTGGGAGGCATGACCGGCACGGCCGTGGCGGTGACTATAGGTAGGGGTATAGTGGATCCGGACGTGCTGACGCTGCTGACGGTGGTGGCCGCGTTGGGAGGGGCTATGTCCTGGAGCCTCATCACCTATCGCTTCGGGATACCCGTGAGCGAGACGCACGGCCTGGTTGGCGGGTTGGTGGGGGCCGGCGCGGCGACCGCTGGGCTGGACGTGGTGCAGTGGCAGGGGGTGACGAAGGTGCTGCTGGCCATCTTCACCTCCCCCAGCCTGGGTTTCATCGGCGGGATGCTGCTCATCACGCTGATCTACTGGCTCTGCAGGGGCATGGGAAGAAGGCAGGCCAACAGGCTCTTTGGCCATCTGCAGAGGCTATCGGCGGCGTACATGGCCTTCAGCCATGGGAGGAACGATGCGCAGAAGCCCATGGGCGTGCTCGCGCTGGCGATGACGTTGCACTTCGGCTGGGAGGAGCTGGTCGTGCCGCTGTGGGTGGCGGCGTCCGCCGCCAGGGTGGCTGCGATAGGTACGGCTTATGGCGGCTGGCGCATCATACGCACCATCGGTATCAAGATGGTGGACCTCAAACCAGTTGAGGGCTTCGCCGCGGAGGTGTCCGGGGCTTCCGTCATCCAGGTGGCCTCGGAGCTGGGCATCCCCATCAGCACCACGCACGCCATCACCTCGTCGATAGTCGGCGTGGGCGTCACGCGCAGGACCACCGCGGTCAGTTGGGGGCTCGCGGGCAATATCATGCTCTCCTGGATGCTGACCGTGCCGGCCACGATGGTGCTAGGGTGGCTGTACCTGGTGGGGTTGCGATCGCTGCTGAGCTAAGGAGGAGGGACATGTCTGAACGTCGATCTAGGGTCCTGTTCCTGTGCACTCACAACTCGGCGCGCTCCCAGATGGCCGAGGGTTGGCTGCGCCATCTGGCTGGAGACAGGTTCGAGGTCCACAGTGCCGGCACGCAGGCGACCCGCGTGCAGCCCCTGGCGATAGAGGCCATGAGGGAGGTGGGAGTGGACATATCGGGACAAGAGAGCAAGACGCTGGATCGCTACCTAGGGGAGAGGTGGGACTACGTGATCACGGTGTGCGATCGAGCCAGGGAGGCATGTCCCTTCTTTCCGGGGGCTGCGCGGAGGCTGCACTGGTCCATCCCCGACCCCTCGCAAGCTGGTGGGAGCCAGCAGGAGAGGATGGGGGCCTACAGGCTGGCCAGGGACATGCTCAGGGAGAAGATAGAGTCCGAGCTTCTGGCTGGGTCGGAGGACTAGGAGCCCACCTCCCAGCCCTGCCGGGGAGCCTGGGGTGGGAGGTGGGCTGCCTGTGGGGTCATCCTCTTTCCGGGGAGTCCTCAGCTGTCAGCCTGGGTTGTCCGGGGCGTGGGAAGTGGGCATCGGCGTCGTCCAGCACCAGCACCCAGTCGGGCCCCCTCCTGGTGGGGAGAAGGCCACGTGGGGGCCCTTGGGCATGACGCCTATGTGCTGGGCGGTGCCCCTGCGGGGGTCATACCACCGAGGCGCTCACCCTCTCCCCTTGCAGGGGGCTCAGATCGATGTCCACGGTCCTGCCGGAGGGGATGTACACCATGAGGTAGGAGCCGTGGGCATCGCGGGTGGCCCTGACATGGTGGGTGCCCTCGCCCACCTCCGAGAGGATGACGGACTGGTCCGGGATGCGTGAGAGGTAGGGTCTGGACAGCAGGAGCCAGCGGGCATGTTGCACCTGGGAGGCTCCCGGCAGGATGGAGGGCCTCGTACCAGGAGCGTCTGGCCGCCAGCATGGGGTTTCTTCCCGGCAGCCACATCTGCCACACGGGGTTGCAGCCGTAGGTGTGACCGTGAGCTCCTGCAAACAGCGCCCAGTAGAGGGACTTGCGCACATCGTAGTCGTCCAGGTAGCCCTCCTCCAGCTTGAACTGGGAGGCCATGTCCTCGTAGCCTGGCTCGGCATCCATGCAGGGTCTGGTGGGGGAGAGGGCGTAGTCGCGCTCGATCCAGCGCCAGTTGCCGATGTTGCGGATGTGGCCGCTCTGGCACATGTGCAGGTCGAGCCACTCTTCCTCGTGCAGGTAGTCGGAGGAGGAGTGCTGTCCCCAGGTGTGGAAGCCCATCAGGTGGTTGCCCCCATCGCCCTCCCGCAGCCCCTCGCGCCATGGCGCGCAGGATCAGCCTGTGAGTCTCCGACTCCACGGGGCGATCGCCTCCCAGGATCCAGATGATGGGGGCGTCCTTGTAGCGCTGTCCGAGCCATCTGCCGTAGGTGCGTGCGTTCTCCGGGGTGAAGATCTCGGGGCCCACCCCCCACAACCTGTGCCACTTGTCGCCCCAGGTGGGCAGCAGACCTATGTAGAGGCCCAGGGCAGCTGCCAGGTCCACGATGGCGTCCACATGCCTGAAGTAGGCTTCGTTGGGGCGTGAGGGATCGTGATCGATCAGAGGCAGGTCGCCGTTGGGGTTGGGGAGGGTGAGGCCGTCCAGCTCAGCGAGGGCCACGGCCTGGATGACGGTGAAGCCCTTGGCCGCGCGGTCCCGCAGGTACATCTCGGCCTCGTGCAGGGTGCAGCGGTGGAAGAGCTCCCAGGCGGTATCTCCCAGGTAGAAGAAGGGTGTGCCGTCTGGGTGCACCAGGAACCTGTGGTTGTGACTTACTCTGATCAACAGCTTGACCTCCCAAGGTGTTTATTGTCTGCCGAGCAGCTCTGCGTAGCGGCTGAGCTGCTGCTCGAGGGGACGATCGTACCTGATGGTCACCACTGCGTAGCCCAGGTCCCGCAGCTGGGCTCTTACTTGGGCGTCCTTTTGGGCCTGCTCGGGCTCGTCATGGTGCGGCCCATCAACGAACACGCATATCCCAGGTATCCCCTCGCGGTCGTAGTAGAAGTCCGCCTGGACGTAGACGTCGCCGAGAGGCCTGTACTGCGCGTGGTCGGGCAGCCTGAAGCCGTGTTCGTACAGGTAGGTAAGGAACTGCTCCTCCAGCTCGGAGTCTGCTACCTGCAGCAGCTGCCTGTACTGCTCTTCCCGGGACACGGCGCCCACGGGCTCGACCGTGCTACCCGCGAGCGCCAGGAGGGTCTGGCGTACCTCCCTTCGGTCCAGCAGGTGGTGATACTGCTGGTTGCCGTAGCTCAGCAGGCAGTCGTAGCACGCCAGGGCACAGCGCTCGACCCACTCTGGCTTCTCATCTCCCGTATCTGGGTCGTAGTGGCATATCTCCAGCGCTAGCCTGGCAACCGCTTGCAGATCCTCCTGCGAGCTCAGCAGGCGCTCCCACACACCTGCCCCAACGTCGGAGGGGTCGTACAGCAGGATCTTGGAGTGCTCCTGCTGCCCAATGAAGCTCAGCCCTAGCTCGTCCTCCTCCAGCTCGTAGTGGATCTGTATGGCTCGGTGAAGGACCGTGCCCAGCGTGTACATCCAGACCTCGTTCGCGTCCTCCTGTGCCGAGGGAGCCACCAGGAGGATGTCGCTGGTGCTGCGCACATACGGGTGCACGCCGGTGATCAAGTTGCCCCTCTGCTTGCTCTGGTGACCGTTGTCGTCGGGTGGCTGCCACTCACCGGAGAGGCTATCTATCCTGAAGCCCTGCTCCCTTCTCCGCGGGGTGGATCCCATATTGACTCTGTAGATCTCGCCCTGCGGGATGTGCTGTAGCTCCAGGAGGGTATTGCCGTCCCTGTCCTTCACGATGAACCTCTGCGGTCGTTTGCCCTCGGCGACCTGGTAGTAGGTCTCCATGTGGAAGTTTCGCCTGACCCTGTACTCCTCTGAGGAGCTTATGCGGCCCTCGGGCACCGTGCGCACGGCGGGCTGCTCCATGAAGCGATCGATGAGCTGCGAGCTGGTGCCGTCCAGGAGGTTGTCGCATTGCTGGCACACCTGCCTGGTTTCCACCTCCGTGTCGTACAGGTAGCCACAGGCCTTGCAGACCAGGGCCCTGCTGATGTACCTCTCTATGCCTCCTGCAGGTACAAAGCAGTATCTCACCCTGTGCTTCTTCCCCTCATGGTAGATGAAGGTGAGCGGTCCAAACTCGGTGATCCCCAGGCTCTTGCGCCTCTCTATGACCTGGACCTTGTCCTCGGTGCGTACGATGGCCCGCAGCGGCAGGTTGGGGAAGCTGTAGGATGGGATGAAGCCCTCGGAGGCCAGGTATCTGTAGGGGTAGAACTCGGACATGCCTTCCTCTTCGGTCTCCCCGAGCAGTAGGTCGATCTCGCGAGCGGCCTCGGTCTGCTGCCTGGTCAGCTTATCCCTCTCCTCCTTGCTGAGCCTTGGGACGCTCTGCTTGGTGAGAGCCTCCTGCAGCTGTCTCTGGGCCGCGCCGTACAGCTCCCTCCAGCGGTCGAAAGCCCTGTCGAACGCCTGGGGGGAGTTGATCACGATGTTCCGTATCCAGTCCTCTCCGAACCACTCCGGAGGTGCATCCGGAGTGCGCTCCACCACGTCCTTGGCTGTGCGCACTATCTCCTCCAGGAGGTTCCTCGTGAGACGCTCTATGTCCGCCCACAGCTGCGCTTGGATGGGATAACCCTCCTGCTCTATACTGAGCACGTCGCCTATGCTCCTGCCCAAGCCCACCTGTATCGTGCTCAGCCATATGGAATGGATGTGCGCCTCGATAAGCTTCTGGTTCGAGAGGTCGATCCTCGGGGGCAGCACCGCGCCGTGGATCATCCTGTCCTTCCTACGGAAGAAGAAGGCATCGTGCGGATTGCCCTCGCTGCTGAACGTGAGGATGAGGGCCGGCTTGCCGCCCCGACCGGCGCGTCCGCTGCGCTGGGCGTAGTTGGCGGGGGTGGGGGGCACGTTGCGCATGTGCACCGCCGACAGGTCCGCTATATCTATGCCCAGCTCCATGGTGGGCGAGCAGTACAGGATGGGCAGCTCTCCCTTCCGGAACTGGTCCTCCCTCTGGCGCCTCCGCTCCAGATCCACCTGGCCGGTATGTTCGCCGGCACGGATGTTCTTCATGTGCCTGGCGCGCTGCCTGTACATGTATGTGAAGTAGTCGGAGGAGCGCTCCTTGAGGTGCTCCGTGCGCACCTTGTGCACGGATTTCTGGTTGATGGGATTGGGTGCCGGTGGGGTGCCGTCGCCGGGCTCCCACACAAGCTGGTCTAGGTTGAGCATGATGCCCCAGGGCTCACCCCCTGACTTGAGGACGTAAAACAGGCTGCCGTCCAGCCGGAGGCACAGCTGTTTGATTATCTCATCGAGCTCCCCGATCCCCAGGTGATTGCCCAGCGTGCTGCGGAGGTACCTGCCCACCTTAGAGCGCGCGCCCAGGCCTATGGTTGTCCTGCCGTCTTCCTCGAACCTGGGTACCTGGGCCCCTGGCAGCAGGGCAGTCCTGGATGTAAGGTAAATATCCTCGGGGGTCAGCGCCCAGTTGTCCTTGAGGTACTCCGCGGTGCGGCGGCAGAGATTGCTGCGCAGCCATTCACGTTGGAGGTGTTCGGAGCGGATGACCAACCTCTGGCGCAGGTAATCCAGGACGTGGCGCAGCACCTCCTGCCGGCGCTCGGGTGTCGCTTCCTCGAAGAAGGGTAGACCCTTCCAAGTTGGTTCATCCAAGCTGAGGGCCTCGAGGTCTCTGTAGGTGACCTTAGCTAGCCCGCACTGCTCCAGGTTGGGCAGGGACAAGCGCCAACCTGATCGCAGGTCGGTGAGCGCCAGGTACTGCAGCAGGTCGGTCATCGCCTCGCGAGCCCTGTAGTAGGGAACCGTCGTTTGGGTCTCGCTCCTCATGAACTCCTCCGGCTGGAGGTCCAGGGCCTCGAAGATCTGCTTACCAAGCTCCCAAGCCTCCAGACGCCCATGCTGCTCCAGCGCCCTCAGCAAGGCCCCGCGCACTGTGACCAGCTGGGCGAAGTCGTTGAGGTGACCTGCCTGCAGCGAAGCATCCTGACGGACGTCTGTGAAGCTGAGGATCTTGCGAGCCTCTGGAGCCTCTCCCAGGTCGGCCATGTCGAGCACGGCGTCGCTCGTGAGGATGGTGGTGGCTGTGGACCTCCCCACCTGGCTCAGGGTGGACAGCTTCGCGAAGTCGCCCTCCCTGGGGTCGAACGTGGTCATGCAGCGCAGGCACAGGACGAATGGTCTGGGCACGTACCAGCAGGCTATAGCATCATCGATCCTTTCCCACTCGTGGGCCATGCCGCTGGGGTGCACCCATATCTCCCGAGGCCGGTATTTTTTGTAGCTGGGTTTGAGCCGTACCCCGCGGGTCTCTTCCTCGAGCCACTCATCGGGCAGATCCTCCTCACGCCCGTTCCACAGCTCTGCATCCGCTATGGCGACATAACCTTCCTCGCTGTCCTCTTCCTCCTCGCTGGTGATCGGCAGCAGCCTCGGCGAGCGCTGCCTGAGCTCGAGCTCACCATCGGCGCTCGAGGACAGCTTGGTGACCATGTAGTACTCCTGGCCGCACTCCCGGCAGAAGACCATGGGGAACAGGGCCACCTGCGGGTCCCTCGGGGATCTTTGCTGGCCATCGAAAGTGAGGTGCTGCAGCCTGGTGCTGGGAGGCATTATAGGGCCGTAGAGCGTCTTGCCGGACGATATGAACTGGTGTAGGCGAAACGCGAGCACGGGGTCGCCCGACGGGGTCTGCGCGCTGCTGCCGGCGTCCAGCAGCGCCTTGAGCTGCCTGTTGCACTGATCTTCGGGCAGCCCCGAGCTCCTGCTCAGCTCCTGTAGGCCATCCTGATAGCTCCTGGGCTCGCGCCGTACGAGCCAGCCGTCCTCTTCCTCCCTGATGCCGAAGGCGTGCTCCACCCAGGCGGTGAGGGGATGGGCGCGCACGGCGCTCTCTTCCGCCGAGGGGGTGGGGGACAGCACCGCATCTGCCAGCTCCTGCTGAGTGCGAGGTACCGAAGAGAGGGCTATGCGCTGCAGCCTCTCCTCTATCACCGCGTCCTGCCCTAGTTCGACGCCGAAGATGCGGGCCCCTGTCCGGGCTATCTGTTCCCTGCGCTCGGCGCGGCTGCCGCTGGTGGTCAGCGTGGCGGAGGTGCCTATGAACGTGATGTCCCTCGCGCTCTTGGACCTCAGCCGTCGCAGCAGCATAGCCACGTCCGCCCCCTGTCTACCGCGGTAGTAGTGGAGCTCATCCACCACTATAAACCGCAATCGAGATGTGGCTTGCTTGAGCATGGGCCTCTCCTGCGGCCGCAGCAGCATGTACTCCAGCATCACGTAGTTGGTCAGCAGGATGTGGGGCGGGTCGTTGATGATGTTGTTGCGGTCCTCATCGCTCTCCTGCCCCGTATACCTGGCGAAGGTCACGGGGCATCCTTGCCAACGCTCCTGGAAGCGCCTGAGAGCCTCCAGCTGGCTGTTCACCAGGGCGTTCATGGGATAGACGATCACGGCTCTCACCGAGCGCTCCTGGGGATCGTGCCTGAAGATGTGGTCCACTATGGGCACGAGGTAGGTCATGGACTTCCCGGAGCCCGTGCCGGTGCTCACCACGTAGGACTCCCCCCTGGCTGCTTTGTGGACCGCTGCCTCCTGATGGTGATACAGCCTGAGTTGGGGACCAAAGAATCGCGCCGTCTCCCAGGTGATGACCCCCTGCTGGGCCAGCTCCTCCAGGGTGTGGGCAGGCTCATACGAGGGGTTGAGCTGCAGGACCGCATCGGGCCACACCAGCCCCTTGTCGAGCTCCTGCTGGACGAACTGCTCGATCCCCGCGTCGTGGATCTTGATCAGGCTTCTGTAGTAGCGCTGGTAGTCATCGACTATCTGGTCCCTTAGCGCAAAGATGTCCATGCACCTTCCCCCAAGCTTAGAGCAGATGATTACTCATTATAAGACCTCTATTGGGATCAAAGAAGTACGTTGGGGAAGGAACTACTTCAATGTCAGCAGGGCATCGATATCCACCCTGTTCCCCTTAGAGCGTATATCATGTGTTCCAAGTACCCTGATCTCGATCGAATGGCTGCCTAGTTCGTCCCAGCTCCATGCGTAGACTATAGAAGGGCCACGCAGCTGGCTTGAGTAGAGGTTCACAACTGCTACTCTTACTCCGTCCAGGTACACAGCCGCCTTCCCCCTGTTTGGCCCCTTAGTTGCTATCCAGGCAACATCCGTACCCCAAAAGCGCATCACCATAGCAGCACCTCTAGTGCTCGCATATCTCGAGGTGCTGCCCTTGCTCCAGGTTCGGATATACCTGATGTTGGCACTGCCATCCTCTATCCTTCGTGCCATAAACGTAGTGCCGTAGGCATAAGCTCCTGCGTTGCCTGCGTGATCTATAGCCCGTACTCTAAACCTGTAGTGCTTTCCGCTGGACCCGGTAAATGGTAGGCTCCGGCCACTGGTTGTGTCCACGCTCTGCCACTTACCGTCGTTGACGCTCACCTGCACGATGTATCTATCGACCCCGCTTGCGGGTGCAGGGTCGGTAGCCTCTCTCCATCCAACCTTGAACGGCACGCCACTGGCAGCTGGCGTGTTGCGCACAAATCCCACCCATGGACGATAGGTATAGGGAGGCATGCTGTCTAGGAGTATACTGTCCTTGGTTGTAAGGACATTACCCGCACGATCCCGATACTGGGCGTAGACAGTCCTAGTCCCCTGCCCCTTGATGAGCGTCCACTTAATGCTCATTGATCCTGAGAACTGCCTCCACTCGGACCATGTGCGTGCGTTGTTGGAGAAGCGTACTCTGTATGCTCCAGATCCTGGGGAGGGATCTCGGGCAGTAGCTGATAAGAGGACATACCTGCTCTTGGTGTACTTATCTCCCGAGTTGATATGGATAGCGCCGATGGGCGCCTTTGTGTCCAGGAATATCTGATCACTGTAAATGTTGGACCAATTGCCTAGTTTGTCCATCCATTGCACGTACACTGTACGCTTACCATTGATATTGGACCCTCCATAAGCTGTATTGGTCAATGACCATTGCATGTTGGGAGAGTACCCAGAGGTTTTGGCATAGGCAAGCAAGCCGTTCTTGGAGTCTGGGATATTAGAGACCCTGACAAGCGCCACTCCTGCTGGGTCAGTGGCGGCCACGGTGATGGATACGGTTGTAAATTTGGTGTAACCTCGTCCGTCGGCTATAACTACTCGCCCTATGGGAGCAGTTCTGTCTGGAGGGGCAGGAATGTGAGCGCTGTCGAGCACTTGTGCTTTCTCGCTATCGGACATGTATCTGGCACTTTCCTCGCCGGGGGTACGATTGTAGCTTGCCAGCGTGGCCAGAGGTGCCTTCCATGCGAACCTGGGTCCTAGACCTTCCCGGGTGGGGTACCAGTAGAGGTTGTGGTAGCCACGGTTGTTGTTGGCTGGGTTGAATAGGTCGCCATCGAAGGAATCGCTCCATCCCGAGGCTGTGGGATTGTTCTTGTTGGAGTCTGATATGATCCAGTTGTCGTGGATGTATATGTCGAACATATGGTTCCAGTTGGGATCGTGCCATGCGGAGCCTCGACGATCCTGCCGCTTTACCCATATACCAGCCCTGTTCCACGCCACGGTATTGTGGTATACCTCCACCCGCTTGCTGTTATGTACCAATATGCCTGCTCCCCATCCCCACCCTATGTGGCTCCAGCCATTGCTCCACACCACGTTGTCGTAGATCTTGGCCGAGGAACTCAGCTCATACCATATACCTTGCCACTTATTATCGTGCACGCGATTGCCGACTATAGTCACGTTCTGGCAGTCCAGATCACACCATATACCAGGGGAGTTGTTGGAGTACACGTTGTTGTTACGGATGACTGAGTTCAACAGGATCACCGTCTTCATCCCAGCAGCGACCTGTTGAGGATGGAACATCTCGGTGTTATTGTCGTGGATGCGGTTACCCTCTATTGTCGAGTTAGAGATCTGTCTGGCTCCCAGTCCCATCTTGCCACAGAAGGCGATCTCGTTGTTCACCACCCTGTGGCCCGAGCCCCTATATAGCATGACGGCTGCATTGTGGGCATACAGCAGCTTATTGTTCTCTAGGGTCCACCAAGAGTGTGAGTTGTTGGCTATTGCCCCCAGACCATCGTTTGAGGCAGAGTGGCGCATTACGAACCCACGGATGGTGACATGATCGGCCTTACCCACGACCCACTGTGTGCGTGTGGTTACCTCTATCGTGTGTCCTACTGGATCATCCGCTATGAATATCTTGCCACCGCTGACCTTGAACTGCCCCTTCTGAGGAGTCTGCGTTGGTGCTACTTGAAGGAGAGGCTTGCCGTCATAGAATACCTGGTGTGGCCAGGCGCATCTTTGGTAGCCGGGACTGCACCAGCCTTCCTGTGGAAAATCTGGGGCCCCACCGTGTACCCATAGTGAGCCTACCCTCTGCCATCCAGTCCAGACATCGCTACCCCTGATCTCGGCCCCAGGCTCTGCCTCTAGAGTTAAAGGTTTATCGATCACCACAGTCTCCCGGTAGATGCACGGGGGTACGTGTACTACAGCTCCTGGCGCGGCACGATCTATCAGCTCTTGTAGGGGCTGGCTGCAGTCCGCAGCATGCGTTACCTGGTGGTTGCTGAGGAGCGCTAAGAGCACGATCGCAGCTAAAAGTAATCCCCCAGCTAACACATAGGGCAAACGACCATGACAATAGCGGTACAAGAGTATCTGTTCTCCTATCAGGGCAATAATAAATGTCTGTCTATTGGCATAGACGATACTATTATCTACAGTAGCGTCCAAGATGTCAAGCTGTTGCGATGGTTTTCGGGCTAAATAGACAGAGACTTGATTCCCACCATCAGTATGTACCTTATTAGGGTTTAGTATGCACAGCATGACATAGCATTGTGCTCAAGAGTGAAGTTCACGGGATGTAATTTACGGGTTGCCATGGCCCTGCAAAGACACTGAGATTTGTGGAATTGAGTACTCCTTATGGGATAATCAATGTAATCCTCTTGTTGAGATGTTTGGAGGCGTGCGGTGGGTATGACCGAGGTGATGAGCGGCCGGCGGGGGCACCTGCGGGAGGTCGCCCGCCTGTTCTTCAAGCTGGGGTGCATCGCGTTCGGGGGGCCTGCGGCCCACATAGCGATGATGCGGGACGAGGTGGTGGTGCGGCGAAGGTGGCTGACCGATCAAGAGTTCTTGGACCTGCTGGGGGCCACCAACCTCATACCTGGCCCCAACTCCACGGAGATGGCGATCCATCTGGGGTACAGGCGAGCCGGCTGGCCGGGGCTGATAGTGGGGGGAGCGGCCTTCATACTCCCGGCGATGCTGATGGTGCTAGGGATAGCCTGGGCTTACGTGCGCTGGGGCAGCACCCCGCAGGCAACATGGTTGCTGTACGGCATCAAGCCGGTGATCATCGCTGTGGTATTGCAGGCGCTGTGGGGGCTCGCACGTACGGCGATCAGGAGCCCCCTGCTGGCGGCGTTGGGCGCCGCGGTGGTAGCGCTGTACCTGCTGGGATTGAACGAGATAGCCCTCATGTTTGGCGCGGGCTTGCTCGTGATGGTGATCGAGAACTCCCGGCGGCTGTGGAGCATGCGCGGGGCGACGCTCGGGGTGATACCTCTCGTCTGGCTGCCGACGGTTGCCTCCCAGGCAACGGCCTTCAGCTTGGCGGGATTGTTCCTCACCTTCCTCAAGATAGGTGCCGTGCTCTACGGCAGCGGCTACGTGCTGCTGGCTTTCCTGCGTAACGACTTCGTGGAGCGTCTGGGTTGGCTCACCAACGCTCAGCTGCTGGATGCCGTGGCCGTGGGACAGGTAACTCCAGGCCCGGTGTTCACCACCGCCACCTTCATCGGCTACGTGCTGGGAGGAGTGCCTGGGGCGTTGTTGGCCACCGTGGGCATATTCCTACCGGGGTTCGTGTTCGTGGCCCTGACCAACCCGGTCATTCCCAAGCTGCGCAGCTCTCCTTGGATGCAGGGGCTGCTCGATGGGGTGAACGTAGCTGCCGTGGGCTTGATGGCGGCCGTTGCCTGGGAGCTTGGGAGGTCCGCCGTGATCGACCCCTTGACTGCCTTGCTGGCGCTGGTGGCCGCGCTGCTGCTGATCCGCTGGCGGGTGAACTCCGCGTGGCTGGTGTTGGGTGGTGGCTTGGTGGGGCTGTCCACCCACTTGCTGGGTGTGTCCTAGCTTGTCCCCCGTAGCCGCTGCACCTATGCGCTATATCCTGCCGGCATCGACGTCCAGGATGAACGCTATCAGCCCGTAGCAGTAGGTCTCCTGATCGTCGTACATCGCCATGTGGCTGCCGTTAGGGCAGTGCAGGTACCGTGCGCGGGGGATTTGGTCGGCCATCCACCTCATGTGCTTGGGATCCATCGTGTCGTGCTCGGCGCCTATGACGAGCGTGGGCACCTCTATCCTCCCCAGATCCGCCGTGCGGTCCCACCTCTCGAGCTTGCCGCTAGCCCCCAGCTCGCTCGGGCCCTGCATGGGCACGTATATCTTGGGGTTGATGTGCGCGAACGCCCGGTTGACAGGGTCGGGCCAATCCTCCAGGGGCATGCGGAGGATGTGGTACACGTAGTGATGCTGCATCAACAGCTCCATGTACCGCGGGTTCTCGTAGTCTCCCTCCGACTCGTAACGTTGGATCTCTGCCAGCGCCTCCTGATCCATCGCCGGCATGAGCACGTTGTGGGCATAATCGTTGTATGCCGGGATGCTCGCCATCATGTTGGAGATGATGAGCCCTTTGATGTGTTGCTGGTAGCGGAGGGCGTACTCCATAGCGAGGATGCCTCCCCAGGAGTGCCCCAAAAGGTAGAAGTTATCCCTGTCCAGCCCGAGGGCCCTCCTCACCTGCTCCACCTCCTCCACGAAGCGAGGGATCTCCCACAGGTCGGGATCGTCCGGCTGGTCGCTGTAGAAAGATCCCAGTTGATCGTAGTAGTAGTACTCGATGCCGGCGGCGGGCAGGTAGGAGTCGAAAGCCTCGAAGTACTCGTGCGTAGCTCCTGGCCCGCCGTGGAGCAGGAGCAGGCGCATCGAGGGGGAGTTGCCTACCCGCTTGGTCCAGACCTTGAAGCTGCCCTTGGGGGTGTCTATGGGAATCAACCTGACGCCCCCGGAGAGGACGTCGTCCCTGCCTCTGTAGTCCAGGTATGGGGTTGTGGGCTGGATATCTGCCATCTGCCTAGGTCTCCTTACCGATGAAGGTTGTAGGTCATGATATCATGGAATCGTGGGAGTTGTAAGTTATGAAGGGAGTTGCGTATGGCAATAGGTGAGGAGAGAGCCCGAGTGCTTGGATGGGAGGGTTGCCTCAACGTCAGGGATCTGGGAGGTTACGCCAGCCGCTATGGCGGGGAGACCCGTTGGGGAGCCGTGATCAGGGCGGACAACCTCGCTCGCCTGACGGAGGAGGGCAGGAGGGACCTGCTGGCACACGGGGTGCGCACGGTGATAGATCTGCGCATGCCCGAGGAGGTAAGGCTACACCCCAACCCGTTCGCCAAGGAAGGCGAGCACGGGGTGAGGTACCACAACATATCCTTCCTGGATCCCGCGGTGCCCAAGGAGGACTTCACCACGTTAGCCAACGACTACAAGTGGATGCTGGACACCTTCAGCGCCTCGGTCGCCGAGGTGATGAGGGTGATCGCCTCTGCGCCCGAAGGGGCCGTGCTGTTCCACTGCATGGGCGGTAAGGACCGCACAGGCCTGATCTCCGCGCTCCTGCTGGAGGTGGCGGGCGTGGACCGAGAGACGATAGCCGCCGACTACGCACTCACGCAGGAGTGCCTCAGGCCGGAGTGGGAGGCGTGGCTGGAGAGCGAGCCCGACAAGCGGGAGGAGCGGGAGCGCGAGCTGGCCAAGTACATGCCCACCAAGGAGGTCATGCTCGAGGTTCTGGAATATCTGGACGAGCGCTATGGCGGGCCGATAGAGTACCTGCGGCGTGCGGGCGTCTCCGAAGAGGAGCTCGAGCGCATCCGCGCCAGGCTCGTGCCGATCGAGGATTGAGTTCTTTCATTTATGGCTATTCTTTACCTGATCCGCCACGGCTATACGGAGCCCTCTGGCCCTGACGCCGCCACCTGGGGTCTATCGGCGAGAGGGCGGGATCAGGCTGGGCGGCTCGCCCTTGCTCCGTTCTGGGAGTCGGTAGGCTGCGTCTGGTCCAGCCCGGAGGAGAAGGCGCTGTGGACGGTGCAGCCAGCGGTCGAGCGCTACGGACTCAAGCTCCACACAGACCCGCGGCTTGCAGAGGTCCGGCGTGGCTCTGAGTGGATCGAGGACTACGAAGGTGCCGTGCGGGAGTACCTTTCAGGAAATGGTCCGGAGCGGTGGGAGCCCGTGGAGGCTGCCAGAGAGAGGGTGCTTGAGTGTATCCAGGAGATCGAGTGCTCGGGGCAGCGCGTGGCCGTGGTCTCCCACGGGCTGCTCCTGACGCTGTATCTTGCGGCCCTGGACGGGACAGACCCTTTCGAGCTGTGGCGCGGGATAGGCTTCGGGAGAGTAGCTGTCGTCGAGGACGGCCGCCTCATCACCCACTTCTCCGACCCGCTCGAGGTGAGTTAACCATGACTATACCGTAACTGCTTCTACATTTAGGGAACGTAACAACTAAGTGCCAAATCCTGGCAACAGTAGCCTTTACTCCCGTCACCACGCAGATAGATTTTGCTGGCAGGCCCAATTAAGCCCGTAGGGTTTTCTCTCCTATATGCCAAGTTGTTGCTGGGTTTTGGGTGGTCTATGCCTTGCGTCCTGGGTGCGTGCTCGAAGGCATAGCGATTTATGACTGGTTTTTGCCTTGTAGGCAGAGACACTTTCCAGAAACGGTGGGGACGGAGAACTAAGGCTTTGCATAAAACATAATAGATAGGCGAGCAGGCTATGTTCGAGCTTGTCTGTGGTGCTTGTCCAGGTAAGGATTGGGGTTTCCTCTACTGGGTTGTCACTTAATGTCACAAAATACCAGCCTGCTGATGGCGTGGATGCGGCTCGTAGATTTAGACCAGAAGGATTTTGGGTATTGACAATCCCGTAGGAGTAGATATAATTCTCCACGTAAATTGTTTGTTGCCTAACCAAACAAATAGCGTTTTCCTCACTAACTTATTAATAGTGATTAACTTATTCACATAAGGGAGGTGGTGATTAGGGGCTGTCGTGGCTCGGCTTTGTACCCGGTAGCTTTGAGATAGATCCGATCAGCAAACAGGAGGTAGATATAGATGCAGGAGGATAATAGAAATCCCAAGCTAACTAGACGGGAGCTGCTACGTAGAGCTTCCGTGGCGGCGGTCGTAGCGGGGCCCCTGGCCAGCGTGCTGGCTGCATGTGGGCAGTCCGCTGGCTCCACCCCCACGGCTGCCGTGGGTGGAGCCTCACCCTCACCATCGCCCTCCCAGGCGGCGGCCTCACCTAGCCCGTCACCTACGCAGGCGGCGGCATCAGCTAGCCCCTCGCCTTCACCATCCAAGCCAGCTGCCTCGCCGACGCCTGCTGAGATCACTACAGGTAGTGGCTCAGTGCAGATCGACTGGTGGCATATCACGACCTCTGGCGAGGGCAAGGATAACTGGACCAAGCAGGCGCAGCTGTTTACCAAGCAGCATCCCAACGTCTCCATCAAGATCACGATCCTCGAGAACCAGGCCTTCAAGAACAAGTTGGCCACCGTGATGCAGTCCGGCAGCCCGCCAGACGTCTTCCAGAGCTGGGGTGGTGGAGTGCTGGGCGAGTATGCTCGCGCTGGCCTCGTCAAGGACATCACCGCCGATCTCCAGCAAAATGGCTGGGGTGACTCCTTCCTGCAGGGGCCACTGGACCTGTACAAGATCGACGGCAAGTACTACGGCGTCCCCTGGCAGGCCGGCATGGTGGGCTTCTGGTACAACAAGGAGCTGTTCGACAAGGCCGGCATCAAGCAGCTGCCCACCACCTGGGACGAGCTCCTGGACGTGGTCAAGCAGCTGAAGGCTGCGGGCATTACGCCGATAGCTTTGGGCGAGAAGGATAGCTGGACGGGGGCCTTCTGGTGGGAGTACCTGGCACTGCGCGTGGGTGGTAAGGAAGCGTTCGAGAAGGCCTATAACCGCCAGGGATCGTTTGCCGATGAGCCGTTCGTTGAGGCGGGCAGGTTGCTCAAGCAGCTGGTCGACCTCAAGCCGTTCCAGACGGGCTTCCTGGGAGCCAGCTACAGCGACCATCAGGCGTTGATGGCCAACGAAAAGGCCGCGATGGAGCTGATGGGGCAGTGGGCTTTGATAGTCGACTCAGGGCTGGCGAAGAAGCCGGAGGAGTTCGAGAAGAAGCTGGATTGGTTCCCGTTCCCGGAGGTCAAGGGAGGCGCTGGCAAACCCACCGATGCGCTGGGAGGGGCCGATGGCTTCGCTATTGGCAAGGATGCTCCTCCCGAGACGATCGATTTCGTTCGTTTCCTGACCAGGCCTGAGCTGCAGAAGCAGATGGGTGCTACCGGTCTGGCCTCGCTTCCCACGGTCAAAGCCGCGGCATCGTCTGTCAAGCAGCCGGCTCTGAGGAAGATCCAGCAGGCCCTGAGCAAGGCTACCTACTACCAGCTGTACTACGATCAGTTCCTGCCGCCAGCTACCGGAGCGGCGGTTAACGATAACACGCAGCGGTTGTTCGCTGGCACAGCCTCTCCGGAGGACGTGGCCAAGGCCATAGAGCAGGTCGCTGCCACGGAGCTGGGTTAGATCTTAAGATAGGCGCCCGGGAGTTCCCGGGCGCCCTTTTGGGAGGAGATTACATGAGCTCAGGAGCTACCAAGTCCGCTGTGGCCTACGGTGTGCGCGCCAGGAGTATTCGGTGGAGCAAGCTGTTAGTAGTGCTGGGTTTTCTGGTGCCACCGGCCGTTATATACATCTGGCTGGTTCTTTTGCCCATGGCCCAGGCGGTGTTCTATAGCCTGTACAGGTGGAACGGCCTGGGCCCTTTGCAACACTTCGTGGGGCTGGGCAACTATGAGCTTATCCTGCGGGACAGGGTATTCATATCTGCCTTGGGGCATAACCTGATCATAGTCGCGCTATCGATATGTATCCAGCTGCCCTTGGCGCTGGCGCTGGCGCTGCTGCTCCGGGGTGGGGTGCCAGGTAGGGCAGCCTTCCGAATGATATTCTTCCTGCCTTACGTCCTCTCGGAGGTCGTCACCGGCGTGATATGGTCCTTCATCTATAACCCTCAGAACGGGTTGATGAACGCCCTGCTAGGGGCGGTGATCCCGGGCTTCAAGCCCATAGGATGGTTAGGAGATCCAGGTATCGTCCTCTACGCCCTGTTCGTGGTGATCACCTGGAAGTACTTTGGTCTGCACTTCATCCTGTACACGGCCGGACTGCAGGACATACCCTCGGAGCTGGAGGAGGCAGCTGAGATCGATGGCGCCAGCACCTGGCAGAAGCTGCGCTATGTCACCATCCCGCTGCTGGGTAGGACGATCCGCCTGAGCGTTTTCCTCTCGGTGCTGGGCTCGCTGCAGATATTCGACCTTATATGGGTGATGACGACAGGCGGTCCCGTCAACGCCAGCGAGACGATGGCCACTTATCTATATAAGTTTGGCTTCCAGAGATTTGCCATAGGTTACGGCTCGGCTGTGGCCGTGGTGCTGTTCGTGATCTGTCTGGCGTTCGCGATCTTCTATCAGCGCCAGATAATGAGCAGGGATTACTCCTAAGGAGGTGTGTGGTGGCAAGTGTTAGCTATTCCCCGCCTGCTTCCAGGCAGGCGCTCAAGTTCATCAGGTTCGGGCTCTGCTTGTTCGTTGCATTACTGGTGCTGGTCCCGCTGGTGACCGCGGCACTAGGGGGTCTCAAGACGAACGCTGAGTTGTTCGCCAACCCGTTCGGGCTACCGTCCACTCCCCAATGGTCCAACTACCGTTCAGTGCTTTCCGAGCCCACCTTCTGGCAGGAGCTGCGCAATAGCACGATCGTCATGCTGCTGACGGCCATCGGTGTGCTGGTGCTGTCCAGCATGCCAGCTTTCGTCTTCTCGCGTCTCCAGTTTCCGGGCAGGGAGCTGCTGTTTGGGTTCTTCACCTTGGGCTTGCTCTTCCCCATAGCCGTGGCGATCCTGCCTCTCTACATCACCCTTCGTCAGTTTCACTTGATAGACACCCTGTGGGCGGTGGTGTTGCCCCAGGTAGCGTTCGGGTTGCCCAGCAACATAGTCATCCTGCGAGGGTTTTTTGCCGCTGTACCCAAGGAGCTCGAGGAGGCGGCCTTTATCGACGGTGTGGGGTATGTAGGCTTCTTCTTGCGCATCCTCCTCCCGCTGGTGCGGCCGGCCCTGGCTGCAGTGTTCGTGCTAACCTTGGTTGCTAGCTGGAACAACTTCTTCCTGCCTCTGCTCGTGCTCAACAGCCAGCAGAACTACACCCTGCCGCTGGGGATCATGCAGTTCCAGGGCCAGCACAGCACAGATTGGGCGATGGTGCTGGCTTTCGTGACTCTGTCGCTAGTGCCTACGATCATCTTCTACCTATTCGCCGAGCGGCACATAGTCTCTGGGCTGACAGCTGGGGCTGTCAAGGGATGATGACTTGCGGTAGGCAGGCATTATAATTGTCCTAAGCTGCTCGCAGGAGTGCAGACTCAACACAGCGAAGGGGGTGGAGGATATTGCCTACGGGTAAGCATACGGGTGATCAGGCCCTGGTGAGGGAGCTGAACCTCTCGATAGTCCTCAACGTCCTACGGGAGCATTCACCCCTCTCCAGGGCATCCTTGGCGGCCATTACCGGCCTCAACAGGGCCACCGTATCCAGCCTCATCAACGAGCTCACCCGCGCAGGACTTGTGTGGGAGGTGGGCATAGAGGCCACGGATGATGTGGGACGGCCGGGCAGGCTGCTGGAGCTGGATCCGCATGCTGGACGGATCATTGGGATGGAAGTGGGGGTGGATTTCATAGCTTTGGCCATTGCTGACTTCAGCTCACAAATCATATGGAAGCGCTGGGTTGAGCTCACAGATGGCAAGTCGCCGGAGGAGGTGCTCGGGCTAGCTGCGGACCTCATACAAGAGGGTGTAGAGCTTACCGACAAGGAATACGGGCAGGTGCTCGGGCTGGGCGTGGGTGTGCCCGGGCTGGTGGATGTGCCCAGAGGCCACCTGTTATTTGCGCCCAACTTGGGATGGCGGGACGTACCTGTTCGATCGATGTTCGAGGAGCGCTTCCCGTTCACCGTGTACGTGGAGAACGAGGCGAACATGGCGGCACTGGGTGAGAGCTACTTCGGGGTCGCTCGCGGCTACAACTGCGTGCTCTACATAAGCGCTGGAGTAGGGGTGGGCGGGGGGATCGTGCTTGGCGGCCAGATCATGCGCGGTGCGATGGGCTTCTCGGGCGAGGTCGGCCATATGACGATGGTCGAAGACGGTCCCATATGTGGGTGCGGTAACAGGGGTTGCTGGGAGACCCTGGCTAGCGAGAGTGCTCTCGTGCGCCGGATGCTTGAGGCGCTGCGGCGTGCAGGCGAGACCCCGAGTTGGGCTCGGGATGATCACCTCACGGTGCCTACGGTGCTCGAGGCCGCCCGCGCAGGCGATCGCCTGGCGCGGGGGGTGCTCAACGAGGTCGCTCGGGACGTGGGGCTTGGTATAGCCAACCTGGTGAACGTGCTCAATCCTGAGATCGTAGTCCTGGGTGGGATGCTGAGCATGGGGGGAGATCTCATGCTCCCGACCATACGGGAGACCTTGGAGCATCGCGGGCTCAGGTGGCTGGTGCAGCCCCTGCGCTTGGAGCTGGCAGCGCTGGGCAGGGAGTCTTGCGTCCTCGGAGGCATCGCTACCGTGTACGACAGGGTCCTCAGCCAGCCTGTGGAAGCTATTCCCAAGGTAGCTCAGGGACGCCGCCGTACTTCTATTCCCTAACTTCCACGAGGTGAGCCTTCGCGCCTCTATTGCCCCGTTGACATAATAGCTGTCACGGGGGTGGTGGACAATAGAAATTAGGGTAGGGGTTAGTCCCACCCAGGGCTTTACAGGGAGGTGTGTTATGTGGGGGCGCGAGGACGATCTAGTGATCATGCACGAGCCTCAGGGTGTGTTGACGCTTACCTTGATCGGAGGCATAACCGATGACTTCCAGCTCCTGCTGCTCCAGCACATGGTGATAGATTACCTGAAGGACTACAACATCCGCGTTAAGGTGAACGTCGATCGCAACTACAGCGTGCTCCAGCAGGTAGCCATAGAGACCCAGGGCTTTGATTTTGTGGACACGGACGAGTTTTGGTGGTACTTGCGCGATGTGCTGTGCGACCTGGGCGTGGTCCCGCCTTACTGGAGCAGGCCTCTCATGTAGGCTATTCCCCCTGGGATGTCGCCGGTGAAGTGCGATGGTGCAGCCCCATCTATCGGGCTGCACCATCCTCTAGGTTATGCCGATAGCGGTTTTTACCAAATCCTTGAAGAAGCCTATATCTTGATCCTCGGGCGTGCCCACCACAAGGGCGCGATCCAGCAGGTGGTTCATCTCCTGGCAAGAGGTCTCCGGCAGGAGGGCGCATGCGTGGCAGGCCGCCAGGTTGAAGCTGGGCAGCCCCAAGACGTCGCCACCTACCGACTCCATGCATACAGGATCTGAGGAGCACCATGTGGCCTCCTCCAGCGCGCGCAGGAATATTCCCTCGAGCTTCTGGGGAAGTCCCATGCGCACCAATCCTCCCAACGTTCCCTTGACATCCCCCTCAGAGGTATATATGAGTATGCCAGCCATGTCACCCTCGCTGTATATCCTCTCGTGCAGGGATGTGAGGCTGTAGCCGGATTCGAATGCCAGGCGGCGCATGAGCAGATGGGCCAGGGTGTGCAGAAGCACGTGCCTGGGATGGGCGTGTCGTTTGAGGAAGGACATGCCTCGGAATCTGCGGAGGTTAGCCTTGATCCGCTCTACCCTCTGACCGACAGTCTCTGCCGACTCCCACTGTTGCAACCTGCCGCTGTTGAGCGCGAGGAATATGCCCTCACCGTAGCTGACGTCGGCCGGCAGCCACCTATTCTCTGGATCAGGGGGGTTGCGCCAGAGCATGCTGGGGTCGAATTCGATCTCCAAGGACTCGTAGCGGCTGAAGCCTACGAACACTCGGGTGACCCTGAGCTTCTTGACCAACACCACGCTCTCGAGGTACTCGGCTACCTTCGCATCGTAGGCGTCCAGATCCATCTTTTCGGTGATGAGCTCCTGAGCCTTTGCTGATGGGTTTTTCCTGCTCTTGGCGCTGCTGAGGACCTGGTACTCAGACTGCAGCAGGCTTGCCTCTCCACGGAGCTCGGGCTTGGTGTCCGGCTGCCCAGTGTTCATCTCCTGAATGATCTGCTCCAGGACCGCGTCTATATCCTCGTCCGTGTATGGTTCGAGGGGATCAGGTCGGTGATGCCTTCTCAGCAGCTGCGCGCTGGGTCTCAGATTCGCACGCAGCAGGGTCTCTATGGTCCTTATATAAGAGGGGGATTCCAGCAGCCGGCGTAGATGGTCTGTATCCGTGTCCTTGGGGATGAATAGCGAGTCGATGGTGTTAGGAAAGTAGACGTTGGTGGAGGTGCGCATGGATAGGTACATGTATTTGTCACACCCACTGGTAGGGGCTCCATCCCCCAGCCATGGCTTGTGACCCCGGCACGGGTAGCCGTCAGGATTATCCATAGCCATGTCGCTTGTGTCCTGTATATCCTGCTTACTGCCCAAGATGCTTATACTACGACGGGTGACGTCTGATCCCACCAGCCCATAGAGGGTGCGTTTCTTGCCGCACCCCTCGCAACTGATCTCTATGGAACCTAGAGAGAACCCCGTGCCAGTGGCGTACATCTTAAGCGGCCCTTGGCAGGTGGGATGCAAAGTCCTGTGCACCCACTCCGACGAAAGGGAAGTCCTCCATATGTCCTTTGGGGCACACGGCGACCATTGGCACCTGGTAAAGCCGGCATGGACCGTAATTGTTCTTTGGACATTTGTGATCACTGTCCCGTGAGGAGTCGGTTAGTTTGCGCTTGACCAGCTTATTGCATAGGATGCATCTATGCCACCTTGGAAAGCGCAGCGCCGGTATGCTGATATATAGGTTGTCACCCCCTCCCTTGCGAAAATCGGGGGGCAGACGGAAGTGGCTGACCCCTAACAGGCGCTCCAGTCTCCACTCCCGGACCACGAACTCATCCTCTTTGATCTCTGGGTATGGTCTCTCGTACCAGTGGTCCAGGCCGGCGATCAGCAGGGATGTACCGTCCGGGGCTGTGATCATGCCGCCCACGCCAGAAGTCATGATGAGTTGTCTTCTTCGTATGGGTGCCTCGTTCACTGGTTGACCTCCAAGATGTTCGATCCACTGAGCTCTTGGTCTTTGATGTAGCTGTATGTGATCCTTAATCTACACTCAGCATCAACGCTGCGCATCGACTGCTGTACCTCCCAGGAGATGCTGGCTATCTCGGGATCGATGTACTCTCCGGCACGGTACATGAGTCCCGGATCGTCCTCCTTTACCTCCCAGTGCTCGGGTTCCCAGGCCCGCCACTGCCTGAGGCGCATCTCCAGGATCTTCTCCAGGGCAGGCAGCTCATCTGGGTCCACCGACCTAACCCGCTCCCGCACAAGTGACCGGAAGCTGGCTATGAGGTCCTCAGGCACAGGCGAAGGAGGCTGGTCGATCCTGCTGTACTGCCGCACATAGGCCACGAGTGCGGCGTGAAGCGACCGCTCCATCGCCGGCTGGGAGAACGGCGTGAGCGTCATCGGCTCTATCTGGGCGTACAGGCGCTCGTGGTAGGCACGGAAGTGCTCGAAGTGCGAGCGATCCCTCGGACGTGCCGGATTATATAAGACCACGACCAGTCCTGGTTGGTCTCGCCAGCGGCGCCCNNCACGTCCGGTCACCTGAATGTACTGGGCCGTGGCCTTGGGTTGGCAGACCACTGCCATGAGCGACAGCCGCTCTACGTCGATCCCCACCTCGATTATGTTGGAGGCCAGGCAGGCATCCAGGGCACGGACCCCATCGCTCCTCTCGTCCGCAGGACTGTATCTTCTGGCCAGCTCCTCGAGCGCTTGAGGGACCTGGTCGTTACGGATACGGCTGGTGAGCTCGATGACTCTGTTGCGGTATATGAACCGTGTGCTGTTTTCCCGGCCGCGGCGCCTGTTCATCGCCTTCATGTACTCTCCGATCCTGTAGTCGAACAGGGACAGACCGGTTCCCAGCTCCCTTAGGCTGTTGTAGAAGATCATCAGGGTCCACCAGGGATCTCGCTTGTCTTCAGGCAGTTCGTAACTTGCCTGCAGCAGCGAGCCAAAGGTTCGCACGCTGGTGGTGACCAGGGACCTGGTGCCTGGGGAGAACACTCCCACGTACATCCTGCCGGGGGCCAGGCTGCCATCATCCATTCTATCTATGCTGCTGAAGAATGACTCGTTCACCTCCAGCCCGGGTGACGGAAACAGGGTCACCCGATCGCGGTTGTACAGCGCTTTGATCTGCTCCTTGTGGCGGCGTACCGTCGCTGTGGAGCTTATGATCTTGGGCTTGATGGGTTGGGCGCCGCGCCTGTCGGTGCAGAGGTCTTCTATCACGGCCTCGAAGAGTCCCACCATGGACCCGAGGGGACCGGATATGAGGTGGAGCTCGTCCTGGATGATAAGCCCTGGTGGAGATAGGATCCTCTGGCCTTGATCGTCCAATCCAAATAGGGCCCTGGCTTCTGGGCGCCAAGCCAGCATGGCGAACTTATCTACAGTGCCTATCACGAGCGATGGGCGAAACTCGTAGATGTCCTCATCGATGACGTAGATTGGCAGCCTGTCCGAGAACTCGCAGCTCTTATCTGGACAGCAGAAGGCTACGGTATTGCCTATCCTCTCGTAACCCAGCACTCGCCTGGTGTTATTCCCTCTCCTCCTGCTGGAGTTACCTCGATCTATGGGCCCCATTTGTGCGCCGCACCAGGGGCATTTCTGCAGGAGGAAGGGATTCTCGGCGCTTTTGTCAGATCTTTGCAGTTGACCTAAGCTACTAACGGCGTCCTTACGGGTGTTGGGGGTTGTGCTTTGGCCAAGCCAGATACCTATGGAGAAGGGTTCTTGCCCCAGCTCTGCGGGGTTCTCCCTGCGGATCTTCTCCATGGCGAGGATGAGGCTCGAAGCACGCTGGAACTGCTGAGTGGTGAGCAGCCTCAGGGTATAGCGCATGATCACGTGCACCCCACAATCCTCTGGGTCCCTGAGCCGGCGCAGGAAGAGCGAGAACGCCGTCAGCCCGAGGTAAGCTTCGGTCTTGCCTCCGCCGGTGGGGAACCATATCAGCTCCACCGTCTCGCGATCGGGGTGGTTCCCCTCGGCGATGGAGCGCAGATTCATCAGGATAAAAGCTGCCTGGAAGGGGCGCCACCTCCCTATACCCCTTCCTGGCGATGCGGGATCCGGGGGGACGTACTCACCCCTGAATTGCAGGCGGTTATCCTCGGTGATGGTGGCCGCGCGAGTCGGCCTGCGGGACGTTATCTGCTGGAGGAGCATGGCGCGGTTGGCGAGCTGGAAGGCCCTTCTGGCCATGGTGTTCTCCTGCAGGTAGCGTAGACCTTCTCGCATGCGAGCCAGGCAGCGCTCGCATTCCTCCATGTGCCTGTAGGCTGCCTCCTGGTATGTGTCCTCCAGCGTCTCGATCTCCCGCTTGCGATCTGCGATCCATCTGGCGTAGAGGTCGAGCATCCTCTCCAGCGAGCGCAGCCCGTCGTCGCCTGGTACCAGTCCCGCCAGCGGCGCCATAGGTATCTCCAGCAGCGAGCCGTCTTCCAGCCGGATGTCGGGGGTGACGCTCGGCACCTCCACCTTGGGCATGCACTCGGCCATGACCTTGCGCGCTCGCTCGCCTGAGGGGTCCAGCTCCCAGTCGGCAGCGCAGCCGTGCCCCACACCGAAGATTTGGTGCTTGCGGTACAGTAGCCTAATGGACTCCTCCTCATCGTCGACCATCGATTGCAGCTCTCTGGAGGGGTAGGGCAGTATGCCCGAATCACCATCTCCCCGCACCTCGACCTCTAAGCTTGACTGGAAGAGGCACCTCTCGGACTTGTAGCGCCTGTATTCATCGCTGCCGGGGTGATCGTAAGGAGTGTTATTGACTAGCGACACGGTCAGCAGGTACTGGTCGTCCCGCATAGGGCGCGAGGTAACGAGCACCTCGAGCTCGAGGCCATGGGTCTCGCTTGCGGCTGGTACCAATTTGTGGATACCCCTTTGAGCTATGTCCTCAGGTCCGGCCTCGGCCAACAGCGTGACCGGTCGCCTGAGGTACATGGCACGTTGTTGGCCCATCACTTGGGCTTCCAGGAAGGAGTACCTGCCCCCCGGTAACAGTGACCACCAGGCGGGAGCCGCGGCGGAGCCTCGCCAGTAAGCTGATGCCCATGCTCGAGGGTTGTCTGTATCTCGAGAGAGATATATCGCCTTCTTCATCCTCTTCGAGGGGGTCGCTCGACACCTGGTCTATATCTCCCCTGCTATTGCTGCCATGGTTCCGGCTCAGTGGAGGAGGTGCCTCCGAAGTAGCCCACTCCTCCGCAGCTTCCTCCAGCTCCTGCTCTACTTCATCCCTGGGCATGTCCCTTGGGAAGAGCACTCCCACGCTGTAGCGTACCAGTGGCGGGTCGCGCCACAGGATCTCCTCGCCGGTGCCCTGCTGCACCCAGGGCCCAGCGGCTTCCTCCCAGGACTGAAAGGAGATCGGCTGGTTGATGTCCAGGGGAGCACCATAGGGGGCAGGTCCCATTAGCTCTCTGCGCAGGAATTCGTACAGCTTGTCCCTGGCTTCCCTGCCGGTCATCTGCCGGTTGCGTGTGGGATCATGCAGTTGATATGGCTCCATCGCTCCCTCCAGCTAGTTCATTCGAGATCTATCAACCTGCCGATCTGTGCCTCAGGCACCTCCTCGGATCTCCGGTCTACCTCTATCACCCGGAAGGCGCCCATCCGGAAGTCCTGGTACTCCGGCAGATTGAACTCCATGTAGCCCTTGTCCAGCAGGGCGGACAGGTCCATCGATGCCACATGCTGAAGCAGCATCTTGCGCAGCTTGTGCCCGGCCTCCTGGTGAGCGTGCCTGATCCTGGTCATCATCTCCCACAGCTCATCGGCCTTGGGCCCGAACCCCAGGTATCGCATCACGCTTACAAAGTGCTGCTTGTCGTTGTGACGTATGAAACGTTCGGAAGCCCAGTTGCGGACGTTCGTGGGGGTGGATATCTCGCATCCCGACTCCTTAATTCTTTCGGCGACCCAAGTGTGCCCGTACACTTTGATCCGTTCGCGCAGCTTCTCCTTCCACCTGCGCTGTGCCTGCCGCAGCACCTCGGCGTCCGATCCGAGCAGCTCATTGGCGACGGGCAAGATATAATCCCTCTCCTTAGAGTCGATGCGTAGCAAGAGAAAAGTTCCCGGCTCTACGCTCGCGGATGGAATCCTTTGGACGCGTTCATCCCCTTCTTCCGTGGGATCGATGATGAACACCCTGGCGTTGTCGTCGTCCTCCAGAAGAGTTGCCCGCTCCCCTTCAAGGTATACTGCGAACGCGGGCACCTCTTGTTCGTATCGCTCGTCGGTACCCGACCTTCGTGCTATTTCCACGACGCTTCTGCTTGGGAGCTCAGGCTCGATCTCCACGTACTCCTCCTGGGGCTCATCCGGCAGCAGTTGAGGCTTCTCCCTGCTGCCTCTGCTGAGACGCGTGAACGATCGGTCTTCCTCCCAACTATCTCTTTGGAAGGTGTAGCGCAGTAGATGGATCTCCCTGGCTCTCGGAGCCGTGAATATATAATCCTGCTCCCTCAGCTCATACCAGGATGCCGTGCCCAGCACGCACAGGACATCGAAGGCTGTGGGATCTCGAAGCCTCTCCGGGGATACGACCCTTATCTCGGATGTTTGTGGATATCTGCGCAGCTCCTCAGCGATGGAGTCCTGCATCTTTGTCTCGCTTGTAACCAGAGCGATATCCCCCTGTTCCCGCTCGGCTATCTCCAGGATCTTCTCCAGCAGGGGGTTATCCCTGCGGGCCACCAGATCTTCCAGATGTTGTATCACCTCCAGCGCCATATCAGCGGGAGTAGAGTAGCGGATCTCGGGGGACTCGAATGCCTCTTGCAGGGCTGCGAGCGTCGCACGCCCACCAAGGGCCTCGTGGTGGAACGGCAGGGGTAAGGCGAGGCACCTGTGGTAGTAGCCTCTTGCCCGGCGCACGAATTCCCTCCATGCCAAGCTGTCGTACTGGTCACCCACAGCGCGCATCAACCGCCTCAAGCTGCGTGCGTAGTCCCGTAGCGGCTGGTAGGCGATCCGGTAGCGATGTATCCTGGCTTGTCCCGCCAGCTCGTAGACGCGGTTAACATCTGTAAGCCTTGCTATCATCTTCGCACCTCGAAAGCGACTAGCTCCACGCCCTGAGGTATGTGTGGTATCCTTAGCTTCTCCGCGTCGCCCACGCGGGTGCTGTCCAGGGCATCTACCTCTTGGGCGGCGTCTCTGTACCCTCGTTCTGTGCGATCCAGGAGGATCAGCCAAGGTAGCCCGGTAAACTCTCCCCTGCGCTGGATGAACCCCTTGGCGCCGTCAAAGATCACGACTGGAGCGTGTCGCAAGCTCTCCTGAGGAACTCTGCCGTTATCCCTCAACCTCTCAGAGACTATGTGCGTGCGATAGGCACCCCAGTCTACTAACCGCTCCTTTACCCTCAGGATGTCGTTGACCTCTACCTCAATATTCGCTGACTGGTAGGGGCGTATGCGGAGTCCGGATTCCGGCCGGATCTCGTTCTTCTGAGCAACGATGATGCAGTCCAGGCGAGCGCGCCCAAGGAAGTCTGTCAGGTCCGGCAGATCGAGTACTGCGCTCAGCGCTGGGTTACGGTTAGCTTTGCCCCGACCTTGCTTGCCTATCTTCTCCTTGAGGACGATCCTGGAGGCTATCTGGGGGGTGATCTTGCGCACGCCTCCCTTGCCGAGGTCGATGTGCAGCCGGCGCACCTCTCCGTCCTGGCTACGCCCGGTCAGGTAGCCCTGGATGCGCTTCCCGGCCTCCCTGTACTCCACAGGTATCCGGTCGCCTTTGCCGGCCAGGTCCCACAGCTGCTCGAAGTACTCTTCGTTGTCGGCGATGGTGTTGATCCTGGCGCGCGAACGCACCACTCCAACGGCCGCAAACATCGCCGCGTAGCTTCTGGCAGGCAGAGAGACCGCGACTACCGGTACGCGGTCCCGGACTTCGTAACAGGCGATCTCTTGCCCCAGCTCCAGGAAGAACTGTGCCCATTCCGGCATGTGCACGCATACACCGTCTTCCAACAGCTGCCAGGAACCGGGATCAACACCCTTGATAACGATTTCACTCTGAGCTGCTTTCCTTCCCCCTCCTGCAATCCTCATGGCTGCACCCCGTGACCATTGAGCTGGATTGTAGCACGATTTATAAAGCATGCAAATACCTGCCCTTGCATTTTGCTCCCAGATGTAGTCGGGACCTCTATATACCATAATAGGTTGACACTTATGACAGCTATCCTGTCACTTCCTGACAAGGTTCGGTAAAAGTTCCTCCGCGGACGGGCGAGGGGTGGTGAGTGCAGGCCGGATGTGGTTTAAGGTGCCCTGATTGTTGAATGCGGTAGGGGCAGGGTCCAGGCCCGCGCGGCTTACCCGACCATCCGCGAAGCCTGGTGGCCAACGGCCCTGGAGAGATGATCAGCACGCGCCCCTCGAGCCCCAGCTCCCGACCGCCTGCTCCCACCTGCTACACGTAAGCCAGGGCAGCTACGAAGCGTCCCGCGATCCCCCAAGGGGCTAGATGAGAGATTTTCCACGAATTTTGACGTGCTGTGACACAGTAGCTGACAACGCCCATCCCTATAGTTGCTACTGGGACTGGGCGAGGGGGCCCGCGGCGGGCTCGATCCACTGGCCGGCCATCGGGTACCGTCGCGGCCCCTATCCCCGGCCCTCGTATCCCGGATGGGTCACATCGAGCGTTTGGAAGGAGTGCAATCATGAAGAAGATCGTATCAGCTCTGGCCATACTTCTGGTGCTGCTGTGTGTGGTGGTCGTGGGGATATCTGCCCTGGCGACCGGTGGCACAGGGGGCAACGACGGCACCAAAGAGACCAACACCAACGGAGACAGCAACCCCTTGGTGGACGTCCCTTCGGACAAGCACACGGTCAAGTACGTGGCGAAGTCCAACAAGCCCGCGAGCGTGCACTACACCAACCCCACAGGTGGCGATTCCGAGGAGGACTTCACCGACTCCTGGACGAAGGAGATCACCATCGATGCCAACGATACCGATAATATGCTCAGCCTGAGCGTCACCTCCATGGCGAACGGCAGAGCGACGGTGTCCTGCGAGCTGTGGGTGGACGGCAAGAAGGTGGACAGCAAGACCTCCACGGGCAGGGATTTTGTGAACGCGACCTGCGGGGACTTCCTGCCATAGGCTTTGGGGGTGCGGCGCTCGAGAAGTCTCGAGCCCTGCACCCCGGCAACCGATACTGTGCTCATCTGCTAATTGCACATTATTTCTAATGCCATATACTGCAATACTATGCTAATATAAGTCGTGTTGAGGGAAAGGGGCACCACCTCTACGTTGCCGCTCGTAACCTTCCTGGAGGGGACGTAGTTAACGCTATGAAGGGTGGCATCCCCGCACCCGACGGAGAGCCCGGCATCTATCCTCCCCGCAACAGATTTCAAACATCCCTGAGCCGGGCTTCTCTGTGCCCAAAAGGGGGCGGCCACCTTCGGTGGATCTCTTTTTTCGGGACTGGGCGTGAAGGTGGCCGCCCCCATGGCAGACTAGCACACCTGTGGTGCTGTTCTCAAGCGCCTTCCCGGACTGCGCGCCGATCCCAGGGGTGGGTGAGGGAGGGATCGGCGGGTGGCGGATGGAGGCGGGTGGTGTAGGGTGCGCCCGTCTGCATGCAGCGCTCCATCTCGTCGTAGATCTCCAGGATGACGCGCTTGGTGCGGTACTCGCCGTGCTGATCCATGTCCCTGCGCCTGACGATCGGGAAGGTCTCCATGATGTAGTCGACGTCCTCGCGCCGGATGCCGTAGAGGTGGAAGTAGGCGGCGTCGAGCTCGCACCGCAGGAGGAAGCGCCGCTCCTCGTCCCACCGGAAGGGTGGGCAGTCGTACCCCATGTCCTGGGCGAACGGTCGCAGGTCCCACGCCGTGTACACCAGCTCCATCACCCTGGGGGTGATCCACTCGGCCAGTTTGACGCCACCGTCCCACGGCGCCTGCCTCTCGTAGGTAGAGGGCGGTAACACGGGGAATTGCTTGACTATAAAGAAATTAGCTGAAGTACCAGCCAGTTTTTGGCGTGCTACGAAGTCAAATACAAAAGATGAAACGCTTGCTATAAAGCAAGGTATACTTGCAGCATGCTCATTCGAGAAAACTAATGGAGCCTTATTGCCCACTGCGACCCGGGGGATGAAGCTGAAGATGGCGGTGCGCTCGTTAGTAGAGTTAGTGATATCTCGGAATGCTACCAGCCAGCGGTAAGGCCAGCGGCCGGAGAGCCGCTTGGATACCTCGGAGGCGGCGACCCAGTAGCGGGGCATGACGACGAAGTTGGGGTCGGCCAGCTCGTAGGGCTCGGCATCGCGGGCGTTATCACCCCCGCTCGTGCTGGTAGAGGCGCGGCTCCTGGTGGCACGTCGCTGTGACCTAAGCTGCTGGGTGCCCAGGGAGGTATCAGTCCCGTGGGCGCCCCCGTAGAGGGGCGAGGTGTGGTTGGGCTGGTAGGTGGCCCAGCGATGGTTGAACTGGTGGAACATCTTGGCTTCGTAGAGCGGCAGGTAGACATCGTCGCTCTCCCAGTTCTCGGCAGGGAGGGCGAGTGTTGCCTCCTCCCCTTGCTCGCCCCCCTCGCCTCGGAGGAGGGCGTGTGGGCTGTTGTCAGCCTGTGTGGTCCCGGAGGTGCTTGCCTGGGCGGATAGGGCGGGCTCGTTACCGGCGGCGCTCATCGTGGCCGTACTGCCCGGTTCGGTGCCGCTGTTGCTTCCGACATGCTGGGTTGGCCTGTTGTTGGTCGATGCGTTCCCGATACCCTCGGTGTCCGGGCCTGCACTCCGCGCGGCCGTGTTGGCCGCTATCGGTCGGCTGGGGGTGTGACCGTCCTCACTTCCGCCAGGCAGAGGTGCGGCCTGTGAGAGGATCTGGGACAGCTTTGCCCCTACCTTCCTGACCACCGTGGGCAGGGAGTGCTCGACCTCTTCAGGGGAGACCCGAATTACCTGCAGCCCGTGGCGCTCCAGCCAGCGTTGGCGCTCCAGTGCCACCTCACGTCGCTCCCCGGGTATTGGCCCATCGACCTCGATAGCTAACCTGGCCTCGGGGCAATAGAACTCCAGGATAAACGGTCCAAAGGGGTGTTGGCGACGGAACCTGTAGCCGTCTACCTGCAGGCCGCGCAGCACATGCCAAAGGAGCTCCTTGCTGCGGGTAGAAGCTCGGCGGAATTCGCGGGCGCGAGGCGTGGGCACACCCTCTCTCCCCAGCCACATCGGATGAGAAGAGGTATGGGAGGACCGATCGCCTCTTCTCCTGAGGAACGGAGGTGCGATTTGCCCCTCAAATCCCCCGTTGGGAGCGGAGATGTAGCCGTGCGAGCTATGGTTGTGGGGCTCATGTCCGCTTCTGGGCTCGGGGGACGTTTGGTGTTTACCTTCCTCCCTCATGGGTTGCGTGGCGGCTGTCGGGCGAGCGGGATCTCCGTGTCCTGATGGGGAGGCGGGTGCTGGACCATCGCTGCCATCACCCTCGGGGCGAGGGGTCGGGTGCGAGGGTCTTCTCACGAACACGTTGCCCACGAGGGTGTACCCCGCGGCCTCCAGCTCCTCCCGCGTGCGGAAGAGGTGGGAGTCGTTGGACATGTCAAACATGCGCAGGAAGCTAACTCCCCATGGGTTCTCCTCCGGGGGGCCTTCTTTGACGAGCACGGGCACGCGCCTGTAGATATCGAGCGTGAGCTCGGCGTCGCGGCGGGAGCGGAAGATGGGGCAGGTGCGGGTGTTGGGGTTGATCAGCGCGATCTCCTCGGGCGTGAGGGTGAAGCGCTTGTCGCCCGCCGGTGCGCCGCTGGCCCCTTGCGAGGGTGTGCCCCTTGCGGCCAGGACCTCGGGCGATCCGCTCTCCAGCTCCTCGACGCTGTGCAGGAAGAAGGCGAACTCCGCGGCGCTCGACCGCTGCCCGTCACCCCCGAGCGTGAGCAGGCAGAACTTGTAGCGATCATCTACGGCAGGGAATATGCCCTTGTTCTCGAAGTCGTACAAGCTGGCGAGGCGCCCGGTGCGCACGAGCTCCGCGAAGAAGTGCTTGTTGGTGTCGTCGGTGGCGATGCCCGTGGGCACGATGAGCCCAGCTCTACCTTGTGGCGATACGAGGCGGAAGAAGGTCTCGGTGAAGACGCTGTAGGTGTTGACGTCCCCTCGCCCGCAGAGGGGAAAGCGCCCGCTCTTGCGCACGAATTTGCTCTGTGCCTCGGAGGCATGCAATGCCCGATCGTACTCCCTGGCCAGCTCGGGGTTGCTCTGCGGCAGCTGCTTGATGAGCCGCTCGCGCTCGGCCTTGTTGCGTGCCCGGGCGATGTCGGGGTCACGGGATGCGAAGAACTCCTGCTGCTGGAGCTTGATGCGCTCCCATGGGGGGTTGCCGAGGACGACGTCGAAGCCCTGGCGATCAAACACCTCGGGGAACTCGAGCGGCCAGTGGAAGAACGGATGCTCCTGCGAGTACGCGATGGCCTGCCCCTCCACCTGCGGATCCTTGCCGGACCTCTCCAGCGCCGCCCAGACGTTTGTGGTGGTCGGCACGGGCTCGCCGCTGCGCAGGGGCGCGAAGAAGGCGTAGGTCCACAGGTCGCACGCCACTTTCAGGTCCCACCACCTGGTGCCAGGCTTGCGGAGGTCGCTGTAGCGCTGCTCCTTGCGGCGCACTTCCTCGGGTGTGCGCTCGGCAAGGGTCGACAGCTGCGCGAAATCCCTGGCAATATCGGTGATGTCCGGCACGCTGCTCGCCCCCCACAGGCTGTACTGGAGCCTCTCCTCCTTGTTGCGCTTCCTGATGGCGGTGGCGGTGTCCTTGTTGTCGCCCTCCACGGCCTCGTAGGCTTCATCGGGCACGCCCTCGGCCAGCGCGCGGATGTCGAATACGCCCACGAGGGAGTCGCCGCACTTGATGTGGTTGTCCAGGAAGCTGAGGGGCATGCCGGTGTTGTAGCCCTCGATCCACAGCGCGACCTTGCAGAGGTCCACCGCCAGGGGGTTCTTGTCGACGGCGTAGATGCACTCGCGGATCACGTCGCGCAGGGCCTGGCGGTAGGCTTCCGGCGCGGGCTCGTCCTCGCCTGTGCGGACGCGCGCGAGCTCCCGGGCGATGCGCCTGGCGGCCGCCAGCAGGAAGTGGCCCGAGCCCGAGGCAGGGTCGCACACCCGCAGGCTGAGCAGCGCCTCCTCCTGCTTCTGCCTGTCATGCCCGGCCTCCTTCAGCCTCTGCTCGATCACCGGCTCGAGGGCCGTCCTGATGAGCTGGCGCACGAGGGACGGGGGCGTGTAGTAGGAGCCGGTCTGCTTGCGCTCGGAGCCCATCACCAGCTCGAAGCTGCAGGTGACGCCCGCGCCGGTCCCGATCCTCGTGGGGGATCCCTCGCCCGCTTCGCGCTCCGGGAGCGCCACGGCGCCCTGCGCGTCCGTGCCGGCGGGCGTGATCTCCACCCTGGGGTGGTAGTCCAGCAGGCTCTCGTAGACGGAGCCCAGCTCCTCGACGTCCAGCCAGGCGAAGTTGACCCTGCGGTAGGTGCCCTCGTCCTGGAAGAGGGTGAGGCTGGCGATGGCATCCAGCAGGTCCTGGTTGGTGCAGACCGCCCGCTCGATGTGGGCGCAGGCGTGGGGGCCGAAGAGCTCACCGTTGAGGGCGGACATGCCCAGCCGGCTCGCCTGCGCGTCGTCGCGCAGGAGGTCGAAGGTCCGCATGAGGCCGTGCCAGAGGTCGCAGTAGGTATCGCCGGCGTGGTGCGCCTCGCTGCGGGCGCGCAGGCGGGAGGCGCTGTAGTGCTGGAGGTACACCTCGTGGAGGCGCCGGGTACGCTCGTCCTCGGCCGGCGGCAGCAGGAGCCTCCTCTCCTCCACCACGAAGAGGAAGAGCAGCCGGTAGATCAGCCTGAGCAGCTCGCGGTAGTAACCCACGGGGGAGAGCTCTCCGGAGACCAGGGCCTCTCGCAGGGCAACACTCTCGGGGTGTGCCAGGAGCGCACGCCCCAGGATGCCCAGGGCGCGCTCCACCCCCTCTCGCAGGCGCTCGCGGACCCTGCCGCCCTCCTCTATGCCCTGCTGGTAGTAGCGCTCCAGCAGGCACTCGTTGGGAGGCGAGCCCGGCCTTGGGAAGCGCGTGCTGTGGAGCAGCCTGTACAGCAGCACGAACTCGCTGTACAGCTCGCCGCGGACCATCGCCTCCAGGTCGAACTCCAGGTACACGGGGTGCGAGACGAGCGCGGAGTCGCGCAGCAGGCGGAGCCTGAGGCCGTTGGTCACGATGCCCCAGAGGGCGTCCGAGCGGTTGAGGTACTCCTGCACGGTGGAGTGGGGGCTACGGCGCTCGCGGCCGACGAGGCGCTGGTCCAGCTGCTGGTGGCAGCCCACTATGTGGATGGGGACGTCGCCGTAGAAGTGGGAGATGTTGTACGTCTCCTGCCCGACGGCCGTGGCGGCCTGCACGTACCTGACCTCTGCAAACCCCAGCAGCTCCAGGACGGGCAGCACCCAGCTCTCGCGGGTCACGCTGGTGTGGCTCGTGCCGGAGGCGTGCTGGAGCCTGCGCTGGAAGGACTCCCAGTAGGTACGCATGTCGTTGAACGCGGCCTGCATGTCGGCCAGCAGCGCCGACAGGTCTTGGCAGCCGAAGTCGGCCGGCTTCTGGCCCTCGAGCGTCGCGCCGGCCTGCGGCACGAGCCGGTCCAGCAGGTCGGATGGGAAGAGTCCACCCTCGATCGTGATCGTGGTGTAGGCCATCAGGCATCACCTCCTGGTACCAGTGCGTAGATCGCAAGGACGTCCGGCGGCTCTTGGGGCTCCACCTGCAGCTCGGTGTCGCCACCCACCAGGCTGTTCAGCCGCCTGTTCGACCGGATGATCTCCTCGCGCCGGCCCTCGAGCACCTCGCGGTACCAGTCCGGGTGGGCCCGGAAGCCCTCGAGCAGCTCGTCGATGTGTTCCTGGCGCTCGACAAGGGGCATCTCCCGGCGGGTGAAGTTCTCGGGGTCGGCGAAGGCCTCGAGCAGCCGCCTGCCCTCCACCACGTGGGGGGATAAGGGCGAGGGGCGGCCCCCCTGCAGCCGGATCGCCAGCGGCAGCACCTCCTCGGCGTACTGCTCGACCACGTCCCGCATGAGGTAGCGGACCCTGAGGATCACCAGGAAGGTGCGGCGCTCCACCAGCCGGGTGTAGGCGGCGGAGGTGCGCGCGAAGTCGTGGTCGTCCTGCATGGCGCGGCCCAGCACCTCGCGGCAGAGGGTCTCGATGATGGGGTGGGTGCGCCCGATGTACTCGGCGGTGCTGTCCCGCTGGCGGTCGAACACGACCCGCAGCGGCCACCTGGAGTACCCCAGCGGCGTCAGCCTGTCGCGGAGCTCCCCGGGGTCGAGCTCGAAGGCGCCGGCCCTGCCCCTCGGGTGGAGGTAGCCGCGGAAGCGCGGGGTCACCGTCTGGAGGAACCGCTCGAGCGTCTTGGGAGTGCCCAGGACGGAGTCCACAGCCTCCAGCTGCTGCTGGATCTCGTCAGGCTGGATCGTCTCCTGGCTGAACAGGGGACGCTGGCTCTCGGCGGAGCGGTCCCACGCCTGGTGGAAGCTCTGCACGTCGTCCGACTCCAGGCTGAGGGGCAGCTGCCCGGGGCTGCGGCGGTTGAGCCTGGTGAACATCAGCTGCGAGATGAGCGACTCCAGCAGGCGCTCGGAGTAGGCGGGGGCGGGCACCGAGATGCCCAGCTGCTCCCGGATCTTCCGCGCCTTGCGGACGAGCACCCTCATGACGGTGAGGTCGACGGGGTTGTTCTCGCCGCTGATCGTCACCGCGCGCACCTCGTCGCGCTGCTGGCCGAAGCGGTCGACCCTGCCCTCCCGTTGCTCGAGGCGGTTGGGGTTCCAGGGCAGGTCGTAGTGCACGACGGCGTCGAAGTGGTCCTGCAGGTTGATGCCCTCGCTGAGGCAGTCGGTGGCGACGAGCACCCTGCGGGGGGCCTGCGCCAGCTGGGCGATCCTCTCCTTGCGCTGGTCCTCGCTGAGCTCGCCGGTGACCGCCTCCACCTGCAGATCCTCGAACTCCCCTCGGAGCAGGGGCTCCAGGTGCTCCTTGAGGTAGTTGGCGGTGTGGATGAAGTAGCAGAACACGATGGGCTGGAAGCCGTCGCGCAGGAGCTCGCGCAGGGTGTCCGCCAGGCAGGCGAGCTTGGCATCGGCTTCGGGACCCTCGAGCCTCCGGGCCCTGTCGATGAAGCGGCTCACCCTTTGCCGGAGGGCGCTGTCCTGGGCCGTGCCCATGTCACCGCCGGCGACCGTGAGGTAGTCGCTGGCCTCCTCCTGCTCGAGGCTCTCGAACACGGCGGGCCGGTACGACTGGTCCACCGCCTCCACGAGCTGGTCCTCGGCCTGGGTCATGAGCTGCCCGAGCCTGTTCTCCCGGTGTGCCTCCAGCGCGGCGACCGCCGCCCTGGGGCTGGATAGGATGCAGCGCAGCAGGGAGAGCGCTCCCCAGTAGCGCATCCTCTGCTGGTACCTGCCGAGGGCCGGCTGCTCGGAGAGGAGCTCCCGGCAGTAGCTCCACACCTCGTCGAAGAACCCCAGGTATCTTTCGGTGAGCAGGTAGGTCTTCTCGATGCTCTGCCGCTGCGGGAAGCGGGTCTCCGTGCCCAGCCACTGCCTGAGGTCCGCCCGACGGCGCTGGATGAAGTGGCGGTGGAGCGCGTCGTACGGCAGGGGCTGGTCGAGCTCGGCGTCGAACCTGGGGTCCAGCAGGCCCAGCAGCGACCTGAAGCTGCCCTCTATGCCGCTGTGCGGCGTCGCGGTCACCAGCACCAGGTGGCGGTCGGCCCGCCTGGCCAGCGCCGACAGCAGGTTGTAGCGCTGTTGCTGCTGGGAGGAGCCCCGCTCCCCCGGGCGGGTGGCGATGTGCGCCTCGTCGACGATGATCAGCTCCGGGGCGTCGCGCACGAAGGTCTCCCTGTACCGGTCGCCCTTGAGGAAGTCGATGCTCGCTACCAGGAAGGGGTAGTGCTTGAAGATCGACACGTCCGTGCGCGGCAGGTTGCGCTCCAGCCTGCCGATCGTCGAGGGCTGCACGACCTCGGCGTGGATGGAGAACTTCTCTGCGAGCTCGGTCTGCCACTGGCTGCAGAGGTGCGCGGGGCACAGCACCGCCAGGCGCCGTATGATGCCCCTGTCGAGGAGCTCGCGGGCGATGAGCGCGGCCTCGATCGTCTTGCCCACGCCCACGTCGTCAGCTATCAGGAGGCGCACCACCCGCTGGCGGAGCGCCATCACTAGCGGGACGAACTGGTAGGGCCTGGGGACGAACGACAACCTGCCGAGCGACCGGAACGGCACGGCGCCCGAGCGGATGATCAGCCGGGCGGCGTCGGCGATCGCCAGCGCCGCGAAGACGTTGCCCGGGCGCTCCGGGCTGGGGGCGGGGAAGCTGGACTGCCTGACATCATCCCCCTCCAGCGGCAGGAACACCCCGATGGACTCCTCATCGCTGCCCACCAGCGGCCTGAGCATCAGCAGGTCGTCGTGGTCGCTGGGCAGGACTATCCAGTCGCGGTCCCTGGCGCGCACGATGGTGCCTACGGGGTACGCCGAGCTCGACATAACAATACCTCCGCCTGCACATCATGTAGAGTGTGGTACACAATATACCACACTCAGCTGTGAGGTATGGCGGCGGGGCTCACCATTCGGAGCTGGGCTGGAAGCGCACGGGGATGACCTGCACGCCCATCCGCCCGAAGCGCTCCACCAGCCTGGGGAGCGCGCCCTCCTGGCAGAGGAAGAGCATGCAGCCGCCCCCTCCGGCGCCGCAAGCCTTCCAGCCGATTGCGCCGGCGTGGTGGGCGGCCTCGGCGAGGCGGTCCATCTCGGGCGTCACGAGCTCCCTGTCGAGGCGGAGCGAGAGCTCGTACGTCTCGGTCATCACGCGCGCCAGCTCCTCGAACCTGGCGTCCAGGAGCGCCTGGCGGGCGACGGGCACCAGGTCGCGCATGCGGCAGAGCACCTCGTGCTTGTCGCGGTCGCCGCTGCGGAAGGCCTCCCACACCCGCTCGTGGAGGTCGCCCGAGGCGTGGGCCTGACCCGTGTAGGCCAGCAGGAGCCTTCCCTCCAGCTCGGCCCTGACCCCCAGCGGGATGTCCAGCTGCTCCACCTCCGCTGGCTCGTCCTCGGGCCCGAAGCGCAGGTAGTTGAAGCCTCCCAGGGCGGCGGCGTACTGGTCCTGCTTGCCGCCCTCCACGCCGAGCAGCTTCTCGAGCCGGTAAGCGTCCTCGGCCAGCTGGACGGCGGTGAGCTCGCGCCCCATCAGCCGGTAGGTCATCGCCAGCCAGGCCACGTCCACCGATGCCGATGTCCCCAGCCCCGTGCCGGGCGGCAGGTCCAGGCTGTACCGCAGGTCCAGCTGCGTGCCCCGCCACCTGGCCTCGCCCTCCACGCAGGGGAGCACGGCGGCGTTGAGCACCTCGCCCCCCTCCTGGCTGGAGAAGTAGTGGACGTCGGTCCACCCGCCCGCGAAGTCCACCCGCACTGGGATCCTCACCCTGATAGCTTCATCCTCTGACATCCTCTTATCCTCCGGAAGGTTCTGACTCGCCATTAGCAGGAGTCGCGCCAAGCCCGCGGGCATGAGAAAGGGCCCCCTTGCGGGAGGCCCTTGAGCGGGGAGGTAGTAGCCATGCGGGCTTGGTGCCCACGGTTGGTGTGCTCTATTCCCTCACGGCACCTGCCGTTAGGTCGGATATGAACTGCTGGCTGCCCAGCAGGAATATCACGATCAGGGGTAAGGTAGCAAGTAGCGTGCCCGCCATCACCATGCTGTAGTCGGTGTTGTAGATGCCGTTGAGCTGCGAGAGTGCCACCTGCAGGGTGATGTGCTCGGGGTTGATCAGCACCACCAGGGGCCAGAAGTAGTCGTTCCAGGTGTAGATGAAGCTGAAGATGCCCAGGAACGCCAGCGCCGGCCGCAGCGCCGGCAGGCCCACGTGCCACCACAGGCGGAAGTGCCCGCAGCCGTCCAGCCTGCCCGCCTCCAGCAGCTCGTCGTGCACGGCCTCCTGCGCGTACTGGCGGATCCAGAAGATGCCGAAGGCGTTGGCCGCCCCCGGGATGATCAGCGCCTTGAGGGAGCCCACCCAGCCCAGGGTCGCCATGATGGCGAACATCGGCACCGTGGAGAGCTGGCCGGGCACCATGAACGTCGCCAGCAGGATGAGGAACAGGATGTTCTTGCCCGGGAAGTCGAACTTCGCGAAGGTGAAGCCGGCGAGCGAGTCGAACACCAGCAGCAGGATGGTGGTGACCACCGACACGATCAGAGTATTAATGAAGGAGTCCAGGAAGTTGATGCTCTGGAACACGTGCTGGACGTTGGTCACCAGCTGGTCCCCGAAGGTGAGCTTCGGGGGGTAGCGGAAGATGTCGCCCGTGGTGTTGGTCGACATGACCACCAGCCAGTAGAACGGGAATATGGAGATCACCACCCCCAGCAGGAGGAGGATGTGGATGATCGAGCTCATAAAGTAGCGCTTTGCCATGGCCGCCTCCTATCTCAGACCTACCGTGCCGGCCCTCTGGACCACCCGCCAGTTGAAGGCCGAGAAGAGCACGATGATGACGAACAGCCCCCAGCCGATCGCCGCGCCGTAGCCGAACATGTTCTGGGTGAACGCCTGCTGGTAGAGGTACAGCACCATCGTCAGTCCCGACTGGCCGGGACCACCGCCGTTGCCCACCAGCACCTGAGGCTCCGTGAAGAGCTGCATGCCGCCGATGGTGGAGGTGATCACCGTGAAGAGGATCACCGGCCGCAGCATCGGCAGGGTGATGTGGTAGAAGATCTGTGGGCCGGAGGCCCCGTCCACCCGGGCGGCCTCGTACAGCGCCGATGGGATGGCCTGCAGCCCCGCCAGGTAGATGATCGCGTTGTAGCCCGTCCACCTCCAGATCACCATCGAGGCTATGGCGATCTTGATGCCCCAGGCGTTGTTCAGCCACTGCACCGTGGGCAGCCCCACGGCCTGCAGCGCGGCGTTGAGGAGGCCGGCGTTGTTGCCGAAGATCGAGCCGAAGATGATCGCGATCGCGACGATCGAAGTCACGTTCGGGATGAAGTACGCCGCCCGGTAGAAGCCCTTGCCCCTGATCGGCCAGTTGAGCAGGAACGCCAGGACCAGGGCGAGCACGAGCATCGGGATCGTCGAGATGATCCAGATGACGAAGGTGTTGACTATCGACTGCCAGAAGTTGGGGTCGGTCACGAGGTAGCGGAAGTTCTCCAGCCCCACGAACCGCATCTCCCCTATGCCGTCCCAGCTGTGGAAGGACAGGTAGAGGGAGAAGAATATCGGGAACAGCCCGAACACCGCGAACAGGATGTAGAAGGGGGCGATGGCGATGTACATCGGCACGTACGTGCTCCAGGTCCGCCAGGACTTCCTGCCCGCCTCCTTCTCCTTGGTGGCCACTCCTACTGTGCTCATTTCCATGCACCTCTCAGCTGTAGTCTCTTCTGGATCTCGTGCAGGGCGTCCTCCCAGGCCCGCTCGGGGTCTTTCCCCTGGGTGGCGATGTTGGTGAGCTCCTTGGCGTAGATGGGGTTGATGATGTTGTACTCCGTCCCCAGGTAGAAGGGCTTCACCTGGCGGGCGGACTCGCTGAAGATGGGGTTCGTGTTCTGCCCGCCGAAGAACTCCTCTGGGTGGTTCATCTCGGGGCGGTTGTAGATGCTGGGTGTGGAGGGGTAGAGGTCTATCTCCACGTAAGCCTTGAGCTGGTTCTCGGGGTTCTGCACCCAGCTGATGATGTCGAACGCCAGCTGCGGGTCGTCGCAGTAGCGGGTGATCGACAGGAAGGAGCCGCCGCTGTTGCCCGCGCCGCCCGGCGCGGGGCACACCCGCCACAGGCCGGTGGTGTCCGGGGCGGCGTCCTTGAGGATGAGCTTCATCCACACCGCGCCGTGGAAGGTGATGAACCTGCCGGTGTCGGCGGAGGCGTTCCAGTCGGTGGAGTAGCGGGCCGAGTTGGCCAGGAGCCCCTTCCTGTGGGCGGTCACCGCCAGGTCCCAGGCGCGCTTGACGTGGGCCTGGTCGCCGATGAAGTGCCCGCTCTTGTCCTGGTACCAGTCGGCCCCCTGGGCCATCACGTGCTGGAAGATCTGCGTGATCTCGTCGGCGAGGGACACCCTCTGGGGCAGCTTGGACTTGAGGAACTCGCCCAGCTCGAAGTACTCCTCCCAGGTCTTGATCCGCTCGTAGAGCTGGTCGGGGTCGGTGGGTACTCCGGCCTTCCGCAGGATGTCCTCGCGGTAGAAGAGCGCTATGGGGCCGATGTCCATCGGGAAGCCTATCATCTTGCCCTCAGGGGTGATGCCCTGCAGCCACTTCCACTCCAGGTAATCGGACTTCACCTCGTTGGCCCCCACGCTCTGGAGGTCCACGAACTGGTCGGCGTCCGGGAAGTAGGTCGCGATGTCCACGTTGATGCCGGCGATGTCGGGGACGTACGACTTGCCGGCGAAGGTGATCAGCAGCTTCGATCGGTAGTCGCCGCCGATCTTCTGCGGCACGAGGTTGGCCTTGGGGAAGCGCTTGTTCACCTGCGCGAGGATGTTGTCGTCGATCGAGCGGTTCCAGTACCACAGATTGAGGGTGGTACGGCCGCCTCCCGTGCCTCCCTGTGTCTGGGTGCCGCAGCCCATCGACGCCAGCGCGCACCCCACCAGGCCGGCAGCGGCCCTGGCCAGGAAGTCGCGCCGTGACAGGACCTTCGGCATCTCAACACTCCTTTCTCTGCATATATCCTATATACAGGTAACGCGGAGTTTAGTGTATATCTACTTTAGTTTTGAGTCAACATGTGTCGTGGTGCTGGCTAGATATTTGACCTGCTGGCCGGGATGGGAGTAACATGCGAGTACGATGAGGGACAGGCTGCTGGTGACAGTCTATCGACCGCTGGCCGTGGCCGTGCTGTTCGGCTGCATAGTGGTCTCCATAGTGCAGCTCATCGAGCTGCTCCAGCCGCAGTGGCGCGGGGGCTACCTGGTGGTGATCTCGGCGCTGGCGGCGCTGGAGGCGCAGGTCTCCTATCGGCTGATAAGGGAACGGCTCCCCCGGAGCTACCCCACCCTGCGCTATCGCCTGATGGAGCTGGTGGGGCTGTTCCTCGTGCTGCAGCTGGCGGAGGGCCTCAACGAGGGTAGCACCAACCCCCTGGCGGGCATCCCCGACTTCAGNCCCCCGGCGCTGGTGGCCTACGGGGTGGTCGTGGCGTGCTGGCTCGGGGGCACGCTCACCGCCAGGGATCTGGAGGCGCTGGGGGAGACGCCCGAGAGGTCCGCCACCTACGTGCCCCCGGAGGAGCGGCTGGCCTCGCGCTTCCTCTTCGGGGCGGTCATCCTGCTCATCTTCGCCGGGATGACCCATCTGGGTCTGCGCAGCCTGTTCCAGCTCTCGCGGCCGCCGGTGGGCGGGGTCATCCTGAACGTGCTGGTGTACTTCCTGCTGGGCTTCCTGATGCTGGGGCAGATCAGGTACTCCACGCTGCGCGCCCACTGGGAACAGGTGGGCGCCAGGGTCCAGCCGGCGCTGGGCTCCCGCTGGCTGCGGTACAGCCTGCTCTTCCTGGTGTCGGTGCTCCTGTTGGTGGCCCTGCTGCCGACCACCTACACGATTGGGCTGCTGGAGACGCTCGCCCTCGTCCTCAACGCCATCATCTGGACGATAGGCGCCATCTGGTTCCTGATATCGCTGCCCTTCCTGTGGTTGATAGCGCACCTCTTCGGCGGCGGGCGGACGGGAGATAACCCCCCTCCCCCGCGCGAGCTGCCCGAGTTCATGCGCCGGCCTCAGGACGGGGGCTTCAGCTGGCCCGGTTTCCTGAACTCCCTGATCTTCTGGGCGATAGTGGCGGCTATCCTGGTCTACGTGCTGCGGGCGTACCTGCGCACTCGCCCGGACCTGCTGGCGCCGCTGGCCCGCCTGCGCCTCCTCGAGGTGCTGCGCGCCTGGTGGCGGTCGCTGTGGGCCCGGATCACGGGCGCGGCGTCCAGCGCCTCCCGACGGCTCGCCGAGCGGTTCAGGGCCGCGGGCCGCACCCTCGGAGGCGTCGCCCGCGGCGAGAGGATAGACCCCAGCAGGTTGGACCCCAGGGGAAGGGTGAGGTACTACTACCTGCGGATGCTGGAGGTGGCCGAGGGCGCGGGGCATCCCCGCCGGCGCTCGCAGACGCCCTACGACTTCGAGCGCACCCTCGGGCCGGAGGTGCCCGAGGCCGAGCCCGCGCTGGACGACCTCACCTCGGAGTTCGTGCGCGCCCGCTACAGCCGGCAACCCCTCTCCGAGGAGGAGGCCGAGCGCGCCAGGGCCGATGTGGAGCGCATCCGGGAGGAGCTCAGGCGCCGGCAGGAAGCCCGTGATACCGATCAAAGCTCTCCAAGGAGGTGAAGTTGTACGGTCCCATAAACCCCAAAGCTCCCTTCATCTGGCACGGCGGTGACTACAACCCCGAGCAATGGCCCCCTGAGGTGTGGGTGGAGGACGTGCGCCTCATGCAGGAGGCCCACTACAACGTCCCCACCGTCGGGGTGTTCAGCTGGGTGTCCCTCCAGCCCGACGAGCACACCTGGGACTTCGAGTGGCTGGATAGGGTGCTGGAGATGCTGCACGCCTCGGGCAGGTACTTCGTGCTGGCGACGCCCACGGCGGCGCAGCCCGCCTGGATGTCGCAGCGCTACCCCGACGTGCTGCGCGCGGACAACACCGGCCGCAGGCACCACCACGGCCGCAGGGTCAACTACTGCCCCAACTCCCCCAACTACCGGCGGTTCATCCGCGAGGTGGCGAGCCGGCTCGCGCAGCGCTACGGCGGGCATCCCGGCCTGCTGGCCTGGCACGTCTCCAACGAGTACGGCGGTACCTGCATGTGCGAGGTGTGCGCGGAGGCGTTCAGGGCCTGGCTGCGGAGGCGCTACGGCACCCTCGAGGAGGTCAACCGTAGCTGGTGGACCCGGTTCTGGGGACATACCTACACCGACTGGTCGCAGATCACACCGCCCTACGCCAACGGCGAGAACCTGACGCACGGCCTGACGATCGACTACAAGCGTTTCCAGAGCGAGGCTATGCTCGAGTGCTTCAAGATCGAGCGCGACGCTATCCGGGAGCACTCCCCGGACGTGCCCATCACCACCAACCTCATGGGCACCTACCCGCTGCTGGACTACCGCGAGTGGGCCAAGGAGATGGACGTGGTCTCCTGGGACTGCTACCCATGGCCCACGGCCGATCCCGGCGACATCGCCTTCCTGCACGACCTCAACAGGGGGTTGAAGGACGGCAAGCCCTTCATCCTCATGGAGCAGACGCCCAGCAGCCAGAACTGGCAGCCGGTCAACCAGCTCAAGCGGCCGGGAGTCCTCAGGCTGTGGAGCTACCTGGCGGTGGCCCACGGGGCGGAGACGGTGATGTACTTCCAATGGCGCCGCGGCAGGGGTGGTTGCGAGAAGTTCCATGGGGCCGTGGTGGAGCACCACGGCAGGACGGACGCCCGCGTGTTCCGGGAGGTCTCGGAGCTGGGCGCCGAGCTCGAGCGCCTGGGTGATGCGACCATCGGGGCCGCCACGCCCGCCAGGGTGGCCGTGATGTTCGACTGGAACAACTGGTGGGCTATAGACGACGCCGTGGGGCCCGTCCGGGAGAAGAGGTACGTCGAGACCGTGCGCCAGCACTACCGGGCGATCTGGCGGAAGAACGTGCCCGTGGACGTGGTCTTCAGCGACTCGGACCTGTCCCGCTACGACCTGGTGATAGCCCCGATGCTGTACATGGTGAAGCCCGGCGTGGCCGAGCGGATAGAGAGCTTCGTGCGCGGCGGGGGCGTGTTCGTGGCCACCCAGTTCTCGGGCGTGGCCGACGAGCACGACCTGGCGTTCGAGGGCTACCCCGGGCCGCTGCGGAGGGTGCTGGGCATCTGGGTGGAGGAGATAGATGCCCTGTATGAGGGTCAGGTCAACCACATCGTGATGGCCGATGGCACGGGCACCTACGAGTGTGGCCGCATGTGCGACATCGTGCGGACGGAGACCGCCAGGGTCGTGGCCACCTACGGCGAGGACTTCTACGCCGGCACGCCGGTGGTGACCGAGAACCGCTTCGGCGAGGGGAGAGCCTACTACATCGCCAGCCACCCGGAGGACCGCTTCCTGGACGAGTTCTACGGCCAGCTGCTGCTCGAGCAGGGAGTCCAGCCCGTGATGGAGACCCCCGCAGGGGTGGAGGCGGCGCTGCGGGAGAAGGACGGCGCGCGCCTGGTGTTCCTGCTCAACCACAACCCGGAGGAGGTGACCGTTCGCCTGCCCGAGGGCGAGGCCTTCCTGGAGCTGTTGAGCGGCGAGGAGCTCCGGGGAGAGATCGTGATGGCCGCCTACGACGTGCGGATCCTCCGGGCCGACGCCTGAGGGCGGGGCCGTGGGCACCCCTTACGTGGGCACCTCCGGCTACGTGTACAGGGATTGGCGCGGCAGGTTCTATCCGCAGTCTCTGCCGCAGCGGGAGTGGCTCGGGTTCTACGCCGAGCGCTTCGACACCGTGGAGATCAACGCCACCTTCTACGGCAGGTTCTCGCGCGGGGTGTTCGAGCGCTGGGGCGAGTCCACCCCCGAGCGCTTTCGCTTCGCGCTCAAGGGCCCGAGGCTGATCACGCACGTGCGGCGCCTGCGGGAGGTGGAGGCTTCCCTGGAGGCTTTTCTCTCCGGAGCCAGGGGTTTGGGAAGCAAGCTGGGGGTGGTCCTGTGGCAGTTCCCGGCCTCCATGCGCGCCGACGAGGAGCGCGTGGAGAGGCTCGCGGCCTTCTGTCGGCTGCTGCCGGGGGATCTGAGGTACGCTTTTGAGTTTCGACACGACTCCTGGCTCGCGGATGGGGCCCTCGAGCCGCTGCGGGCGCTGGAGGCGTCGCTGGTGCTCAACGACTCCCCTCACCTCCCATCCTGGCGGATCGAGATGGGCAGCTTTACCTACATCAGGATGCACGGCCCGGGAGAGCTGTACGCTTCGCGGTACACCGAGGAGCAGCTGCGGTCCTGGGCTGACTGGATCAGGGAGCGCCTCCGTGAGCGGGACGTCTACGTCTACTTCAACAACGACGTGCGCGCCTACGCGGTCGAGAACGCCGCGACCCTGCGGGGCCTGCTCTAGCGTATCTGGAGGTCCTCGGCGGAGTACTCTATGCCCTTGGGCTGGATCACCACCCTGCGTGGCCCCTCGATCACCCTGCCGGCCACCAGGGCATCAACGCCCTGCTGGGAGGCCAGGCGCACCAGCTCATCGGCCTGCGCCGGCGGCAGGAAGATCGCAAAGCCGGCTCCCATGTTGAACAGCGCGTAGGCCTCGGCCTCCGGGATGCGCCCCTCCCGGCAGATGAACGCAAGCACCGGGGGTACCGTGGGCACCTCTTCCAGGAGGTAGGTCAGGTCCTGGGGGGCGCGCATCAGCTTGCGCCAGCCGTGGCCGGTGATGTGCACCATGTAGTGGATCTCTAGCCCCGCCTGCTGGGCGCCCTCTACCACGCGCGAGTAGAGGGGGGCGGGGTCCAGCAGGGCGTCACCGAAGTACCTGCCGTCTTCCATGGGGGTGAGGTAGCCGTCGGGCAGCTCGGCGGCGAGCTTGCGTGCTAGGCTCAGCCCGTTGGTGTGTATCCCCGTGCTGGCCAGCAGCACGATCGCGTCTCCCTCCCGCAGCTTGTCCGAGGTCACCAGCCGGCTCTTGGGGCGCACGATCCCCACCGCCGAGCCCGCGAGGTCTATCGCGTCCGTGCGGATGATGCCCCCGAGGGCCGGCGACTCCCCGCCACCCCAGGAGGCCCCGGCCTCCAAGCAGGCCCGCGCCCAGCCGCGCACCAGGTCCGAGGCCCTCTCCTCGTCCGCAAACCACTCCGAGGCCCCCACCGCGAAGTAGGCGTGCACCACCAGCGGGGTGGCGCCGACGGCGACGAGGTCGTTGACTATCGCGGCCACAGCGTCCTGGGCGATGCGGTCGTAGGAGGACCTGCCTAGGTGGGGCCTCATAGCGTCCGCTACGAGGCTCTTCGTGCCCAGGCACTCCAGCACCGTGGCGATGTAGTGGTCCCCGGCATCCACTACGTAGGCGGTCTCCCCTCGACTCTCGGGGACCTCGCTCATGCCCAATCGGGACAGCAGCCCGCCCGTGCGGCCGGCCTCCGCAAGCGCCAACCGCTTCACCCTGTCCAGCACATCGTAGTCCACGCCAGCGGAGGCGTACCTGTCTTGCTTGTCCACTCTTTCCTACCCCTTTCGCGGTCTCTCTTAGAGATGATACACGATCGAGGTAGTAGGTGGGGGCCAACCTAAAACCTTTCACATCTAAGGATGGCGTGATCTTTGAGCTCTCAACGGGAGAAAACCGTTGCCAGATCTAGACATGGGAAACGATTTCAGAGATAATTGTACTTGGCGGGGAGATCCCTTCTACCTGCCGTGCGGGGGGCGGTGCCCAGGTGCCCAGCATCGCCCCCCTGTCCAGCGATCACATCCTCTCGGAGGGATCGTGGCCGGCCTCCGGGTGCTCCTGTATGGTGCCCCTCCAGCCACCGGTCTCCACGCCGCGGCTCTCTATGAACTCCTTGAAGCGCTTGAGATCGCCTTCCACCCTGCGGTCCACCGCGCCGACCATGCTGCCTACGTTCTCCACCAAGCCCTCGGGCTCGTACTCCAGCTGCAGCGTCACTCGGGTGGTGTTGTCGTCGATGTAGTGGAAGGTCACCACGCCGGCGTTGCGCGCGCCCGTGGTGCTGGTCCAGGCCACGCGCTCGTCCGGGATCTGCTCGGTGATCTCGGCGTCCCACTCCTCCTCCTTGCCGCCTATCTCGGCGCGCCAGTGGAGGCGCTTGTCATCCAGCTGCCTCACCTCCTTGACGCCCTCCATGAACCTGGGGAACTCCTCGAACTGGGTCCACTGGTTGTAGGCGGTGCGCACCGGCACGTTCACGTCTATGCTCTTGACTACGGTAGCCATCTTTACTGCCTCCTATATAACGTCACGGCTTGCTATCGCAAGACCCGTTCCACCCCGCTCACTTACATCCCCTCGCCAGCAGGTCGCTCACATCTCGCACCAAGTCAGCGATCTCGAACGGCTTCGGTAGGATGTGTAGGCATGGGTCCGCGATCGGCTCAACCCCCTCCAGGTCCAGGATGGCCGCGGTGCAGATGATGACCGGTAGCTGCCGGGTCTCCGCGTTGGCCCTGACTGCTGCGCACTAGCCCCAACCCGTTCTCGTTCCCCAGCCTTATGTCGGTTATGAGCAGGTCGGGCGCCTGGGCCTGCAGCGCCGCCAGGGCATCGGCTGCCCGCTCGAAGCTCAGCACCTCGTAACCCTGCTCCGACAGCACATCCTCCAGCAGCTGCCTGAAGTCCTCCAGGTCGTCGACCACGAATATCTTTCCCCTGTGCATGCTACCCCCTGGTCGCGCTCCCGGCGCAGATAGAGTCTGAGACATTATATCTACGGCGGGATAGCCCTTCCATCCGTGCCAGTTTTCCTGCATCCTCTTATTAGATATCTCTGATGGGGGCATAGAGGTTATGGAGAGGGTGGACGGCCTAGAGCTGGAGCAGGACCTGCGGTTCCAGCGGCGAGAGTGGCTGGTGGAGTACGCTGGGAGGCTGCTGCTGTTCGTGGCCTTCCTGGCGGGGCTGCTCGGTATCCTGGGCGGAGGGCCGCTGAGCTGGGGGCAGGCCAGGTCCGCTGACGGCCGGCTGCTGGTCCGCTATCCTCGCTTCGCTCGGTTGGAGACGCCCGCGCGGATGTCCCTTGAGGTGGACGGCAGCGCCACGCGGGATGGGCGGTTCAGCCTGGCGCTGCCGCGCTCCTACCTGGACGAGGTGGACATCTCCAACATCGTGCCCCTGCCGTCCAGCGCCAGGAGCGAGGACGGCTACACGGTCTTCGAGTTCCAGGTGGGCAGAGGCGTGACGCGCCCCGAGGTGATCTTCAGCTTCCAGTTCGACAGGGCGGGGGTAGCTTCGGCCGAGGTGCTCCTCAATGAGGGCAGCCGCGTGAGCCTCAAGCAGATAGTATGGCCATAGTGGGAGGGTAGTATGAACTCTATACTCAGGGGACTGGCGGTGTACCTCTTCCTGCTGGTGATCTTTCGGATCAACGGCAAGCGATCGCTCGCGCAGATCACCACCTTCGACGCGGTGCTCCTGCTGATCATCTCCGAAGCGATCCAGCAGGCGATGATCGACGGGGACAACTCCTTGACCAACGCCTTCCTCATCGTGCTGACGCTGGTGGGCACGGATCTCGTGCTCTCCTTCCTCACCCTGCGCTTTCGCGCCCTGGATAAGCTGGTGAACGATGTGCCCCTCGTGCTGGTGGAGAACGGAGTGGTGCACCACGATCGGCTGAGGCGCGCCAGGGTCAGCCTGGATGACGTGCTGGAGAACGCCCGCACCATCCACGGGCTGGAGCGGATGGAGCAGATCAAGTACGCGGTGCTCGAGAGGGACGGTCACATATCCATCATCCCCAGCTGGGTGCCCTGGGTCACTGCCAGGGCCACGACGGAGGGCTCGCGATAGGGGTCAGTCCCGTGAGGGCAGCAGGCACCACAGCAGGGCGGCCGTCACGACCATCACCCCCAGGCCAACTATCGCCAGCCCCATACCCAGCCACCACTTGCCCGAGAGCGACCTGCCGATGTGGGTGATGAAGAAGGCCTCGGCCAACATCCCCGCCCTCCAGATAGTGCCCCAAGGGCTCACCCCCAACCTCCGTCCGAGGAGCGCGCCTAGCCCTATGCTGACCAGGGAGATCGCGAACGCCATGCCGGCCACCGATGCCGGCAGCTCCAGCCCCACCAACCAGAGCAGCACCGGCAGGTAGGCCACGAGCAGGACGACCCTGAGGTCGCTGGCCCCCTCCAGGGGGAAGATCTGCCGGTGGAGACTCGCTCGAAAGCACCCCTTGCGCATCCTAGCCTCCCAAGATGCTATAAGAAAGTTTTATAGTCTGCCTAAGTTTCAATACTAATACTTTAGCGTTTGATCTTCCATCTTCGGAGGCCAGGTTGTAAACTCTCAACTAAGTTGACTGACACAGTAGAGAATCTCGCGATCTGGAGGTTGTAAGTTGCGCAAGTTGTTGATACTGGCCATAGTGGGGTTGGCCGCGCAGTTGGTCGACGGCTCCCTGGGGATGGCCTACGGTGTGACCTCGACCACGTTGCTGGTGCTGGCTGGGATAGCGCCAGCCTTCGCCTCCGCCAGCGTGCACCTTGCGGAGGTGGGGACCACGCTGGTGTCAGGCCTCTCGCACTGGAAGCTGGGCAACGTCAGCTGGTCGGCGGTGGGCTGGCTAGCTGTGCCGGGGGCCGTGGGGGCCTTCTGCGGGGCTGTGGTGCTGAGCTCGGTGTCCGCCGAGGTCGCCAGGCCCTGGATAGCTTTGTTCCTCTTCCTCCTGGGTATCTATATCCTGATCCGTTTTGCCTTCCTGGGCCAGAGCACCCCTCAGATCAAGAAGCAGCTCACCCCGAAGTTCCTGGTCCCCCTTGGGGCGTTGGCCGGCTTCCTGGATGCGGCCGGTGGCGGTGGCTGGGGACCAATATCCACCCCCACCATATTGGCCTCAGGTAGGCTCGATCCCCGCCGCACCGTGGGCACGGTGGACACGAGCGAGTTTCTGGTGGCGATAGCCGCCAGCGCCGGCTTCCTGGTGTCCCTGGATCGCAGCCAGATAGCCCTGCAGCTCGTGCTGGCGCTGCTGATAGGGGGCATGATCGCCGCTCCAATCGCGGCCTGGCTGGTGCGAAAGATGCACCCGCGCGTGCTCGGGTCCGCAGTGGGAGGGCTCATCCTGCTGACCAACGCCCGCACGCTGCTGACATCCTTGGATGCCAGCCAAGCCATCGCCGCCACCGCCTACGGCGTGATCGGCGTGGTGTGGTTGGCAGCATGTGTTACAGCCTTCGTTGCCTCTCGTCAGGAGTCGGGTGAGAGGCGCGTGGAGATCTCGAGAGAGTACGAGTACTCGAGCTAGGTAGAGGATCCATCGAGTGGGTCGGGGGATATCCCCCGACCCACTTGTCCCTGCTAGAGCTTTATCCCAGGGTCGCCGTCCTCGCTGGTCAGGGTGATCAAGGTGGATATGGGAGACTACGGCTGGCTTACGGTATCCACCACCCTGTAGTCCGCTTGCCATACGTCTCTGGTGATCCTGCAACGCACGTAGCCTCTGGAGTTGTTGTACATTACCTGGTGTGGATCGTCCTGTGTGCCGCCCAGCACCATCTCCCGCTTGGTGGGGGTGCCTCCAGAACTGATGGACGTACCCACGTACTCCGCTCCCGGCGTCTGGGAGTCGGGGTCGGCGAGGTCGGCCTTGACCTCATAGGCGTGGTTGCGGTGCACGTCCCCGGTGATGATTATCGGATTAGATGGCCTGCGCGTTCGGAGGAAATCCAGCAGCCTGTCGCGGTCCGACTTGTAGCCATCCCACTGATCTCCGTTGCCCACGGAGTTCATCCCCGGTCCTGGGAGGTTGTCCCGCTGCGAGAAGATGACCTGCTGGGCGGGGCGCTCCAGATCTCTCGGGAGCTATCCAGGAGTGCCGTAATTAGCATCTCTGTCCTGCCTGGGAGTCACTGGCGAGGAGCTGCTTATAGCTATAGCGGTGCCGTTCATCAGGGCGGTTACCTGCCTAACATCGTTGTATCAAGTCCTTCTAAAGCGTGATAGCCAAGGCCTTGAAAAGTGCTCTTGGTTTGGTTATTTGGTTGCTGGGGGAAGCGCCTGCTACCTGCCAAATACATAAAATACATAACATAACCTGCTAGCGCGCTTTTCTGCGGCGTAAGGAGTTTGCTGGCTTTATCGGCGAGGGGGTGGAGCGGTGTGGCATGCAACCTGCTATTATTCCGCACAGGCTGCTGTAGCAGCTGTTATCGATACTTTAGTCTATGGAGGTAAGAGGAATGGGAATCATAACTTGGATCATCATCGGGCTCATCGCTGGTGCGCTTGCTAAGTGGATCATGCCTGGCGATGATCCGGGAGGCATCATAGTCACGATCATCATCGGCATCATAGGGGCGGTGATCGGTGGCTGGATCGCTAACCTGCTGGGCCAGGAGGGCGTAACCGGTATCAATCTGTGGTCCATAGTGGTTGCGGTAGTTGGAGCCATAGTGCTCCTAGCTATATACAGGGCGGTTGTCGGCCGAAGGGCGTGAAGTACTTAGGTGTAATAAGGGAGATATAAGATAATGTCCAACACACAAGAGAGGTCTATCACGGAGAGCACCAGCCCGCTGCATACCGAGCGCGGCAAGACCACTATCGAAGACGTGGTGGTGGCCAAGATAGCCGGCATGGCCGCGCAGGAGGTCGAGGGCGTGTACATGGGAGGCGGCGCATCCAGGGCCATAGGGGGCCTGGTTGAGAGGGCTACCGGCTCCCCCAGCGTGACCAGGGGTGTGCACGTCGAGGTGGGCGAGCAGGAAGCCGCCATAGACCTAAACCTTGCCGTGGATTACGGGATCGCCATCCCCGCCGTAGCGGAGGCGGTGCGCAGGAACATCATCAACCGCGTGGAGAACCTCGTGGGACTGAAGGTGACCGAGGTCAACATAACCGTCAACGATGTGATCCTGCCACAGCCTCAGCAGTCAGAGGAGGAAGCAGAGACGCAGAGAGTGCGGTAAGGAGAGCCCAAGTTGGATGAGATAGCTTTGGCGAGGGCGGTGGCTGAAGCCGCCCTCGCGGTCCATGGGGTTAGTTCGCTTGGAAAGGGCACCTACGCCGAGGCCGCCACGTACGGGGCCGGAGAGAAGGTCCAGGGTGTGGTGGTGACTCCCTCGGACGTGAGGGTGCACGTCATAGCTGCCTACCCGGATGGCGTGCCCGTGCCCCTATTGGTGGAGCGGGTAAGGACGGCGGTCACCCCCTTGGTGGGCGATCGTCGGCTGACCATCGTGGTGGAGGACCTGGAGGGGGTACCTGAAGTTGAACGCTCTCAATAGACTGCTTATGGTGCTGCTGTCGGCGGCACTGCTTGTGGGGGGTATCATAGTATTTATCTATAGCCTGGGGCTCTTCGGCTACGACCTGCAATCGCTGTGGGAGGGAGCCCAGCTGAGTGCATGGCGCGACTCCATCGTGCAGCTGGTATCCCAGCTGGAGCAGGGCAGGGCTCCCGCGGCCACCGTGGCGGTGCTCGTGCTGGTGGTGCTGGTGTGCCTGGTGCTGCTCGTGCTCGAGCTGCGGCCGGCTCGCCCTGCCTGTGCGAGGCTGACGGAGGACGTCTGCCTCCATCCCAGGGTGGTGGATGCTGGCGCCGAGCAGGTGTTGGAGTCCGATGCCGCGGTGCTGGACTCCAGACGCGGGGTCAAGCTCTACCGGCGGGGGGGAGTGTGGCTGAGGGCCTTGGCGCTGGTCAGGCGGGGTGAGGACCTATCGCAGGTGAGGGCCAGGCTGGATGCAAACCTGCGCAGGTCGCTCGTGGAGTCTTGGGGCGTGCCCTTGCGGAAGATGTCCTTGGATTGCAGGGAGATAGATCCCAGAAGGGCGAAGGTGAGGGTAAAGTGAACGCTTTCAATAGAGTAGTCATCCTGCTCCTCGCGCTGCTCGTGGGCGCGGCGTCCCTGTTGCTGCTGCTGGTGAACTTCGGGGTTATCTCCCCGTCGGATCTCAATTACTACACAGGCTACAGATCGGCCGTGGATGCGCTCTCTCGCCTATCCCCTCAGGGCGTGTCACCGGCGAGCAGGGCCATCATCGCGATCGTGGCGCTGGTGGTGGCTGTGATAGGACTGGCCCTGCTGCTGCGTGAGCTGTCCGTGGTGCGTAACCCACGTGAGGTGGTCGTGGACGACACTCCTGGGCGGGAGTTGAGGATATCCTCGGGCGCTGTGGCCAAACTGGCGGGTCAAGCGGCGCGCGCTGCCGGGGCGAGTTCGCCGCGCGTGAGCCTGCGGTGGCACCGAGGAGCTTTTGAAGTCCGCTGTGATGTGGCCTGCCCTATGGGCATCAAGCTTGCGGACTACGGTGAGGGGATCAAGACGCGCGTCGCACAGGAGCTGCAGCTGCAGCGAGTGCCTGTGCGGCGAGTGCTTGTCGTGCTGTCGGAAGTTAGCAAGAAGCGATAAGGAGTACCAGATGGTGATCAATGCGAAGTACTTGGGAGCCTTGGTGGGCGCCCTGATCGTCCTGCTCATACTGTGGCTGGGCTGGGGGGCCACCGCGCTCATCATCCTCGGCGGTATAGTGGGCTACCTGGTGGGGATGTACATCGAGGGCGAGCTCGACCTCTCCAGCCTCCAGCGCCGTAGACAGTACTAGGCTTGCACAGCTGCCAGCGCATGTGCTAACCTAGAGCCCAGATACGTTAACCCAGCCAACAACTCAATAGAGGCGCGGCTGCTGCGTGGGGCGCCGCGCCTCCGCGGGCAAACCGCAGGCACCGTACCCGCAACGGGTGAGCCTTGCCCTTCTCCCACGATCCCCAAGTCCTGTGTACAGCTACATATCTGCCTGCGCGCGAGGTGGTGCAAAGCTCTCGCGGACGCTTCATACTGCCGTACTTACATGCACGCATATTTGGGAAAGGAGGGCTTACGAGTGACCGTTGTGCACCAAGTACTCGAGCGGGCGCTGGATGGGAGCCTGCCGTCTACGGAGGAGGCGCTGCTGCTGGCCGACTATGACGACCTGGTGACCCTCATGCGGGTCGCGGCGGCGATGAGGGATGCCACCCACGCCAACAGGGTCTCCTACTCCCGCAAGGTGTTCATCCCGCTAACCCACCTCTGTCGAGATGTCTGCCACTACTGCACGTTCGCCTGGTCCCCCCGCAGGGTGGAGAGGGCCTACATGACCCCCGAGGAGGTGCTGGAGGTGGCCAGGGCCGGCGCCAGGGCCGGCTGCAAGGAGGCGCTGTTTACCTTGGGGGATAAGCCCGAACTGCGCTACAGAGTTGCCCGCGAGGAGCTGGATAGGCTCGGGTACTCAAGCACCATCGACTACCTGGCGGCGATGTGCGATCTCGTGCTGCGCGAGACGGGCTTGCTGCCGCACGCCAACCCCGGGGTGATGACCCGGGAGGAGATCGCCCTGCTCCGGGGCGTGACCGTGTCCCAGGGCATCATGCTGGAGACCGTCTCCGAGCGACTGTCCCGCAAGGGCGGCCCTCACTACGGCTCGCCGGACAAGCACCCACAGGTGCGCCTGGCGACGATCGAGGCCGCTGGCGAGCTGGCCGTGCCCTTCACCTCCGGCATCCTGATAGGGATAGGTGAGACTCGCAGGGAGAGGATAGAGTCGCTGTTGGCGCTGCGCGCTCTGCACCAGCGTTACGGGCACATCCAGGAGGTGATAGTGCAGAACTTCAGGGCCAAGCCGGGCACGCGGATGGCTAACGCGCCCGAGCCCTCCCTGGAGGATCTGCTGTGGACGGTGGCCGTCGCTCGCATCCTCCTGGGGCCGGAGATGAACGTGCAGGCGCCGCCCAACCTGAGCCCTGGCACCTACGGCCGGCTGATCGAGGCCGGCATCAACGACTGGGGAGGGGTATCGCCTGTGACGCCCGATCACGTCAACCCGGAGGCTCCCTGGCCGCACCTGCGGGAGCTGGCCCAGAGGACGGAGGAGGCGGGCAAGGAGCTCGTGGAGAGGTTGGCGATCTACCCCCAATACGTGCGCGAGTCCTCCAGGTGGGTGGATCCAAGGGTGCTGCCCAAGCTCCTGCACCACGCCGACAGCGAGGGTTATGCCCGGACTGATGACTGGTCACCCGGCAGCTCGGGCGACCTGCCCGTGGTACACGCCGGAGGCGAGGTGTCGGGAGAGATCCTGGCGATCATCGACGACGCCATGGCCGGTCGAGACCTGGGGGAGCAGGAGTTGGTGCGTCTCTTTGGCGCCAGGGGCAAGGAGTTCCGTGTGGTGTGCGAGGCCGCCGACGAGCTGCGGCGCCGGGCGTGCGGTGACGTGGTGACCTACGTCGTCAACCGGAACATCAACTACACCAACATCTGCTACTTCCGGTGCAAGTTCTGCGCCTTCTCCAAGGGGAAGCTCTCGGAGAACCTGCGGGGTGCACCCTACGACCTGCCGCTGGAGGAGATCGTGCGGCGGGCCCGCGAGGCCTGGGACAGGGGGGCCACCGAGGTGTGCATGCAGGGGGGCATCCATCCCGAGTACACGGGCGAGACCTACCTGCGCATATGCCGGGCGGTGAAGGAGGCCGTGCCCGGCATACACATCCACGCCTTCTCCCCACTGGAGGTGTGGCAGGGGGCACAGACCCTGGGGATGGGAGTGCGGGAGTTTCTGTCCGAGCTGAGGGCCGCCGGCCTGGGTACCCTGCCGGGCACGGCTGCCGAGATCCTCGACGACGAGATCAGGGCGATCATCTGCCCGGACAAGATCCGGACGGAGCAGTGGCTGGAGGTGATACGTCAGGCGCACTCGCTCGGCATCCGCACCACCGCCACCATCATGTACGGGCACGTGGAGAGCCCAGTGCACTGGGCGCGGCACCTCCTGCGGATCAAGGGGTTGCAGAGGGAGACCGGGGGCTTCACCGAGTTCGTGCCGCTGCCCTTCGTCCACATGGAGGCTCCGATGTTCTGGAAGGGGATGGCCCGGCGTGGGCCGACCTTCAGGGAGGCTGTGCTCATGCATGCGGTCGCCCGCCTCGTGCTCTATCCCGAGATCACGAACATCCAGACCTCCTGGGTGAAGATGGGGGTTGAGGGGGTGAAGCTCTGCCTGCGGTCGGGAGCCAACGACCTGGGGGGCACGCTCATGAACGAGAGCATCACCCGCGCCGCCGGTGGCGAGAACGGGCAGGAGCTGCCGCCGGAGAGGATGGAGGAGATCATAACCTCCATAGGGAGGGAGCCCAGGCAGAGGACGACGCTGTACGGCGATGTGCCCGAGGAGCGGCGCAGGGCGTCGTTCGGCGCTCCTCCACTGCTGCCGCTCGTGCAGCCTCCTGTCAAGCGGTACGCGCGCAGATGAAGAAGCTGGTGTGGGAGCTAGTCCCACACCAGCGTGCCGGCGTTCTGGTACTCGGTGACGCGGGTCTCGAAGAAGTTCTTCTCCTTGGGCAGGTCCATCGTCTCGCTCATCCAGGGGAACGGGTTGCGGGAGCGGTACTGCACCGGCAGCTCGATGCGCTCCAGCCTCCTGTCGGCGATGTACTGCACGTACTCGCGGAAGAGGTCCGCGTTGAGCCCCAACACGCCGTTGGGCAGGCACTCGCGGGCGTAGGCGATCTCGTACTCGACCGCCTGGCGGATCATCCCCACGAGGTCGCGGCGCAGCTCCTCCGTCCAGGCTTCGGGATTCTCCTCCTTGATGGTGTTGATGAGGTCGATGCCGAAGTTGAGGTGCACGGTCTCGTCCCGCAGGATGTACTGGAACTGCTCGCCGATGCCCGTCATGCGGTTCTGGCGGTGGAAGGACAGGATCATGACGAAGCCGCTGTAGAAGAAGATGCCCTCCATGATCACGTAGAAGCCCACGAGGTTGCGGATGAAGTCCTGGATGCCCTCGAGGGTCTCCGTGGTGAAGTCGGGATCGAGCACCCGCTCGGTGAGGGACATCACGAACTCGTCCTTCCCCTTGATGGAGTCCACCTCGCGGTACATGTTGAACACCTCGCGGCCGTCCAGGCCCAGCGACTCCACTATGTAGTGGAAGGCGTGGGTGTGGATGGCCTCCTCGAAGGCCTGGCGCAGCAGGTACTGCCGGGCCTCGGGGTTGGTGATGTGCTTGAAGATCGCCAGGACGATGTTGTTGCCGACCAGGCTCTCACCGGTGCTGAAGAAGCCCAGGTTGCGCATGATCACCAGCCTCTCGTCCGGCGTGAGGGCGTCGGAGCGCCACAGCTCGATGTCCTTGTGCATCGGCACCTCGGTGGGCATCCAGTGGTTGGCGCAGCCGTTGAGGTAGTGCTCCCAAGCCCAGGCGTACTTGAGGGGCCAGAGCTGGTTGACGTCCACGGCCTTGCAGTTGATCAGCCTCTTGTCCTCCACGCGTATCCTCTGGCTCAGGTCGTACATGCCTCCTCTGTCTGGTGTGCAGCAAGCGCTCATCTAGGTATCCTCCTTCTCTTAGTTATGTTCCCTGTGGATTACTGACAGGCCTCGCAGTCCTCGCCCAGCTGGCAGGCGCTCCCCTGGCGCACGATGCGCACGCGGCTGGAGGCCGAGCGGGATCTCATCCAGCGGGGCTGCACCCCGAAGCGGTTGATATCCATGCTGGCCTTCTCCACGTTGGTGGCGCCGACGGCCCGCAGGTAGTAGGTGGTCTTGAGCCCCTTCCTCCAGGCGGCGAAGTAGATCTCGTGGAGCTTCTTGCCGCTGGGCTCCGCAACGTAGATGTTGAGGGATTGCCCCATATCCACCCACTTCTGCCTGCGGCTGGCGCACTCGATGAGCCACAGCGGGTCGATCTCGTGCGCCGTCAGGTAGAGGTGCTTGACCTCGTCCGGGATCTCCTCTATCGGCAGGATGGAGCCGTCGTAGTACTTGATCCTGTCGAGCATCTCCTGGCTCCACAGCCCCAGCCGCTTGAGGTCCTCCACCAGGTACGGGTTGACGATGGTGAAGTCCCCGGATAGGTTCGACTTGACGAACAGGTTGCGGTAGTGGGGCTCGATCGACTGGGAGACGCCGGCGATGTTGGAGATGGTGGCGGTGGGAGCTATCGCCATGATCTGCGAGTTCCGCATGCCCCATCGGGCCACCGCCTCGCGCACCGGCCCCCAGTCCAGCCTGGCCGTGCGGTCCATCTCGAGATCGCCCCCGCGCTCGTGCTCCAGCAGCTCGATAGTGTCGATCGGCAGCAGGCCACGGCTCCACTTGGAGCCCTCGTAGGAGGGGTACCGGCCGCGCTCGGCCGCAAGCTCGCTCGAGGCCATGATGGCGTGCCAGGAGATCAGCTCCATCGTCTGGTCGGAGAACTCCACGGCCTGCGGGCTGGCGTAGGGGATGCGCAGCGCGAGCAGCGCGTCGTGGAAGCCCATGATGCCCAGCCCGATCGGTCGATGCCTGAGGTTGGACCTCCTGGCCTCGGGCGTGGGGTAGAAGTTGATGTCTATCACGTTGTCCAGCATGCGCACGGCGGTCCTGACCGTCTCCGCCAGCTTCGCCTCGTCCAGGCCGTCGCCCGACAGATGCTCCACCAAGTTGATCGACCCCAGGTTGCACACCGCCGTCTCCTCGCGGCTGGTGGGCAGGAGGATCTCGGTGCACAGGTTGGAGGAGTGGATCACCCCGACGTGGCCCTGCGCCGACCGGATGTTGGAGGGGTCCTTGAAAGCTATCCAGGGGTGTCCGGTTTCCCATAGCATGGAGAGCATCTTCCGCCAGAGCATCTTGGCGTCCACCCTCTTGTGTTGCCGGAGCTTGCCCTCCTCTGCCATGCGCTCGTATTCCACGTACCGTCGCTCGAACGCCCTCCCGTACAGCTCATGGAGGTCTGGCACCTCGTTGGGGGAGAAGAGGGTCCAGGTACCTCCCTCCTGGACGCGCCGCATGAAGAGGTCGGGCACCCAGCTGGCGGTGTGCATATCGTGCGTGCGCCGACGCTCATCGCCCGTGTTCTTGCGCAGCTCGAGGAACTCCTCGAAGTCCAGATGCCAGGGCTCGAGGTAGCAGCACACCGCGCCCTTGCGCTTGCCACCCTGGTTGACGGCCACGGCCGTGTCGTTGACGATCTTGAGGAAGGGGATGACCCCCTGGCTCTTGCCGTGCGTGCCCCTGATGAGGGCGCCCGTGGCCCGCACTCGCGTCCAGTCGTTGCCCAGGCCGCCGGCCCACTTGGAGAGCTTGGCGTTGTCCCCTATGACCTTGAAGATGTGCTCCAGGTCGTCCTCCACGGTGGACAGGTAGCAGGAGCTGAGCTGTGGATGAGGCGTGCCGCTGTTGAACAGGGTGGGCGTGGCGCTGACGAAGCGCAGCGAGGACAGCAGGTCGTAGAACTGGGCCGCGCGGGCGTTGGGATCGTCCTCCCGCAGCGCCAGCCCCATCGCGACCCTCATCCAGAAGTACTGCGGGGCTTCCAGGCGCCTGCCCTCGACATCCAGCAGGTAGCGATCGTACAGGGTCTGCAGCCCTATGTAGCGCAGCTTCTCGTCCCTCTCGGGCCTGAGGGCGGAGGCCAAGCGCGCCAGATCGAACCCGGCCAGCTCCTCCGAGAGCCTGCCAGCGGAGATGCAGGCGTGCACGTATCGCGGGAACATCTCCCTGTACGTGGCCACCAGCTCCGCCTCCGAGGGCACCCACCCCCAGGACTCCTGGTAGATCTGCTCCAGCATCAGGCGCGATGCCACCCTGTCGTACGCGGGATCGCGCTCGATGCGCGCCCGGGCCGCCAGGATCATCGCGGACCTGATCTGCGCGGGGGTCACGCGGTCGTACAAGGATCGCACCACCTCGTTGGCCAGCTCATCGGGATCGCACTCCGGTAGTCCCCGGCAGGCATGCTGTAGGTGTCGTCGTACGCGATCCGGATCCAGCGGCACCAGGCCGCCTTCCGGAGATACCACCCTGACTCGTTGAGTCTCCAGCTCCCTGATTGCAGTCGACATCTCCTTACTCCTTGCTAGATTTGTGGGAGAGCCGACCCGGGGGCCTGGAGAGGTAGGACGAGGCAAGAGCAGCGGGAGAGAACAGCACCAGGCATGCTGCTCCACCATGGCATCTTTCCTCGGTCCGCCTCACCCTCGAAGGTCGGCACCGCAACCACGCACCGCGTGGACCGTCGGCAGGTCTTCGGACTTGCGGGCCGATGGCCTACTCGCCGCGGCTTCCCAGGAGGACCTCCCAGTGCCGTACTGCGGCTTTCGTTCCCGCTCACCGCTGCGGGGCAGTCCCGGATTCTCACCGGATTCCCTCTTGCCTCGCTGGCCGTACCAGCGAACCGACGGTAATTACAATATATTGAGGTATGTGACAGTTGTCAATACTACATATGGGATTTTTATATCCGGAGGTATCCCTCGATGAGGAGGTCATGCCCGACCTGGGTCACGCGGACCTCGGCCAGCTCGAGAGCGGAGGCCATGTCGGCCACGCCGCGACCACCCACCGGCGCGGGGNNGCCCTCCGCCACCGACCACGCTTGGGGGCCACGAACGCCACTATCTTGTCGGCCAGACCCGCATCCAGCAGGGCGCCGTGCAGCGTTCCCCCGCCTTCGACCAGCACGGTGTTGACTCCCGTGCCCCCCAGGTACCTCAGGAGCGCCTCCAGGGGCACCCTGCCGTCCTCCGGGGCGAACATCGCCACCTCCGCGCCAGCATCCTGCCAGGCCAGCCTCCTGTCCTCGGGGGCCAGGGTGGTGCAAGCTACGAGCGTCCTCCCCGGGGTGTCCCGCCGGAGCATGGCGGCCCTGGCGGGAGTCCTGCCGCGGCTGTCGACCACCACACGCAGGGGGTGGTGCGGGCCGCCGTAGCCGCACAGCTCGGGTGGGAGGCGGGTGGTGAGCAGCGGGTCGTCGGCGAGGACCGTGCCCACGCCCACCATGATGGCGTCCGCCCTGTCCCGCAGCCTGTGCGCGCAAGTCCGGGCCTCCTTGCCGGTGATCCACTTGGAGCTGCCGGTGCGGGTGGCTATGCGCCCGTCGAGCGTCATGGCGTACTTGAGGGTCACAAACGGCAGGCCGGTCCTCACCCTCTTGAAGAAGCCCTCGTTGATCCGCGTGGCCTCGCGCTCGCAAAGCCCGAGGTGCACCTCTATGCCGGCCTCCCTGAGCTGCGCCACACCCCTGCCGTGCACCTTGGGGTTGGGATCGAGGGTGGCGGCATGCACCTCCCGCACGCCCGCCCGGATGATCGCCTCCGTGCAGGGAGGGGTTCTTCCCCAGTGAGAGCAAGGCTCGAGGGTGACGTAGAGGGTGGCTCCCCTGGCTGCTTCCCCAGCCTCTGCCAGCGCCACCACCTCGGCGTGAGGCCCGCCGGGCGGCTGGGTGGCACCCCCGCCGATCACCAGGCCGTCCCTCACGACCACGGCGCCCACCGCCGGGTTGGGCCAAGTGCGCCCGAGGGCGCTCTCGGCGAGCTCCAGCGCCCTGCGCATGGCCTCCTCGTGCGTGCTCGTGGTTGCCAGCTTCTCCTGCATGCTACATAATGGTAGCATGCAAGCTGCACAACTTTCCCGAAGGAGCAAGGTATGAAGGCGTTCTTGGGTTCGATCATCGGTGGCGTGTTGCTGATAGTCCTCACCCTGGTGGTGGGGTTCGCGATGGGCAGGGACCTGCATACTCTAGCGGGCGTGGTGATGCTCGTGGGCACGCTGGGGTTCTACTACGGAGGGGTCTTCGGCAGCCTCTTCGAGGAACCCACCAACTGATCCTTGCTTTCGTTGGCGTTTGGGTGTAACCTTGTGTAACAAACGTCAACATCTCTTGTGGAAGGGGAACGCCTCTTGAGGATCAGGGTCAAGCTCTACCCCGAAGAGCACGATGAGCTTGTGTTGCCCCTGCACTACAACCACGCGGTGCAGGGGTTCGTCTACAGCAACCTGGATGCCGGCCTGGCGCGCTGGGTGCACGACGAGGGCCACGCCTATTTCCGCCGCAACTTCAAGATGTTCACCTTCGCGCGCCTCGGGGGCAGGTACCGCATACACCAGGGCCGCATCAGCTTCCTGGAGGGGGTGACGATCCGCATAGCCGCGGTGGACGCGGACCTGCTCGCCTCCATCGCCGAGCACCTGCTCAAGCGGCCGCAGGTACGCCTGGGCAACGAGGTGTGCCGGGTGGACGAGGTGGCGGTGGAGCCCAAGCCCGAGGTGGGTCAGGAGGACAGGTTGGTGGTGAGGGCGGCCTCCCCCATCACCGTGTACAGCACCCTTACGACCATCAGGGGTAGCAGGAAGACCTACTACTACTCGCCCTATGAGGACGAGTGGAGCCAGGGCATCATCTCCAACCTGGCCAGGAAGGCCAAGTCCCTGTGCTGGCAGACCGACCCGGAGCGGGACCTCGAGGGCTCGTATCTCAAGCCCCTGCGCGTGACCACCCGCGACATGAGCGTGGTCAACTACAAGGGCAACATCATCAAGGGATGGCTGGGCATCTACGAGCTCCGGCTCCCGGAGCCCTACTTCTGGCTGGCCTACGATGCCGGCCTGGGCGCCAAGAACGCCCAGGGCTTCGGCATGTTCGACGTCCTGCGGCCGAAGCCCCATGGAGGTAGCGGTGCATCCGAGCTCTCGATCCCACGGCCTTAGCTGCTGGGGATCCGGCGGCTAGGTGGATCCGACCTCGAAGCGGCATACAGGGGAGGGGGAGCGATCGCAGCACTCCTTGACGGGGGCACCTATCACGGCCTCCACCATCTCCTGAGCCAGCTTGCACAGCTCCGGGTGCTCTCGCACCAGGCCTCCCAACGGGCAGCTTCGCCCCCGGATCACCAGGGCACCGTGCTCCCGATCCAGCTCGGCCAGCCCTCCCAGCCGGTTGAGCAGCTGCACGGCTGCCTCCGCCCTTGCCTCTAGGTTGCCTGTGGGTCGCGCCTGGGAGGATGCTATCGCCCTCCCCACCTCTCGCAAGCAGGCCTCTAGCTCTGCCCCTGAGAGGCGGCCCTTGAGGACCGCTATCAGCCTATCCAGCACGGCTGCGTAGGGCTTGGGGAACAGCTCCTCAGCCTGTGGTGTCAGGGAGTACTCTTGAGCAGGTTTGCCCACACCCTTTCTCGCGCCGGAGGCCCTCACAAGGCCATCGCGCTCCAAGGCCAACAAGTGGGCGCGGACGGCGTTGTCCGTGAGCCCCAGCATGCTGGCGATCTCCTCCACGGTATATCGGCCGCCGCGCAGGATCTGCACGATCCTGCCACGGGTGCTCTCGAAGAACCTGTGTCGCATACCGTTTATCCCCGACATCACCTACTAGGATAGCACTAAAGCTTCATTATCTGTAATAAGTCAAATAAATTATTGACTTAATTGACAAACTTCCTTATATTGAAAGGTGTGTACGCGCACTGTAGGAGGGCAGGTGCTATGGAAAGCAGGTTCAAGATCCTGGGTCATCCCGTTCACCCCATGCTCATCGTGTTCCCGTTGGGGTTGTTTATAGCGGGCCTCTTCTTCGATATCATCCATCTGATCACGGGCTCCTCTACCTGGGCACAGGTGGCCTATTGGGACATCATAGTCGGTGTCGTCATGGGGGCTGGTCGCGGCCTTGCCCGGCTTCGTTGACTGGTTGGCCGTGCCCTCGGGTACCAGGGCCAAGTCTCTTGGAGCCTTGCATGGCCTGGGCAACGTCGTGGTGGTGGTGCTCTTCTTGGTATCTTGGCTGCTGAGGACCGGTAGCTCCGACCATGCGCCCTCTGGCTTGAGCGTGGCGCTGGAGGTGATCGCCATCCTCATAGGAGCGGTCACAGCCTGGATAGGAGGGGAGCTGGTGTACCGCCTAGGGGTGGGCGTGGACAGGGATGCCGGTCTTGATGCCTCCAGCTCCCTGTCGGGCAGAGGGAGAGCGGGGACGGGTTCGCGGTAGCCACCGTAGGGGGTGCTAGGCCGCGAACTGCGGCAGGTAATCTGCCTGGGCCTCCAGCAGCTCGTCCAGCATGGCGCGGGCTGCCTCCACGTCCCGCACGAGCGGGTCCGCCAGCATGGCCTGCAGCGCCAGCTCCCGGTCTCCCGTAAGGGCGGCATCCACGGTGAGCTCCTGCTGATGGATGCGCGCGCTCAGCACCGCGGCGATGCCCTCCGGCAGCTCCCCCACGGCCACGCCGCGCACCCCGTAGCCGCTGACGACCCCCGGTACCTCCACGATCCCCTCCGGCGGCAGGTTGGGTATCAGCCCCTCGTTGGGCACGTTCACCGCGAGCTCGTGCTGCGGCCGATCGCGCAGGATGGCCTCCATGATGCTGACGGCCCTCTCGCCCTCCCGAGCCTCGTCCAGGAGGGAAGGGTCTATGGGCGCGGTGCCCTCCGCCTCGGCGCGCAGGTGGTCCCACAGCGAGCCCTTGCCCGCGAGGATGTCGTTGGTCAGGTCCAGCCCGGGCTGGAGGCCGTAGGCCAGCTGCCCGCCCTCCACGCGTAGGAAGTAGGGGAAGAACTCCGCCACGTGGCGATCCCCCGGCGATGGGTACAGCCCGTAGACCTCCATCAGGGTGGCGCTCACGCGCTGCAGGCCGCCGTAGGGGTCACGGCTCGCCCAGCGCTCGGGCTCGCGCAGCCTCTGCGTGACCAGGTGCCGAAAGCGGGGGTACACGTCCTCCCCTCGGTAGCGCATGTCCAGCACCCACGACAGATGGTTCACCCCGGCGGCCACGAGGTGCAGCTCGTCCGGGGGCACTCCCAGATCCTGGGCGATGGCCCNGCGGGTGTGCAGGACGCCGTGNCAGAGCCCCACGCACCTGATGGACGTGGCCTTGCGCACGGCGCGGACGTTGACGCTCAGGGGGTTGGTGTAGTTCAGGAGCCACGCTTGGGGGCACAGCTCCTCCATGTCGCGCGCGATGGCCACCAACTCCGGTACGTGGCGCAGCGCTCGCGACACCCCTCCAGGCCCCACGGAGTCGCCCACCGTCTGGTAGATGCCGTACCGCTCGGGGATGCGCAGGTCCCGCTCCCACGCCCGCGCGCCCCCGACGGCGATGGTCGTGGTCACGAAGTCCGCCCCNGGCAGCGCCTGGCGGCGGTCCGTGGTGCCCTCGACCCGCAGCGCCACCCCTTTCTGGTCGGCCAGGCGGCGGGCGAGCTTCACCATCACCTCCACGGCGCGCGGGTCGATGTCCACCAGCACCACCTCGGCGTCGCGCAACGACTCCGAGCGGGTCAGGTCAGCGATCAGCCCGGGCGTGAACACCGTGCTGCCCGCGCCTATGATGACTATCTTGGGTTTGGCCATGCATCTCCTCCTCTCACTTTATGCCCGTCAGCACGAAGGCGTTGACGATGTATCTCTGAAAGATGCCGAAGACGACGAACACCGGCAGCACCATCATCGTNGCCGAGGCCATCACCAGGTCGTACCGCTGCGCGTGGGCGCTGTTGAAGAAGCTCAGCGCCAGGGGTAGCGTCATCTTGTTCAGGTCGTTGACCACCACCAGCGGCCAGAGGTAGTCGTTCCAGGAGCCCAGGAAGGTGAATATGCCCAGCGCGGCCAGCGGCGGGCCCACCAGCGGCACGATCACCCGGGAGTAGATGGAGAACTCGGAGGCGCCGTCCATCCGCGCCGCCTCGATCAGGTCGTTGGGGATGTTGGCTATGAACTGGCGCAGCAGGAACACCCCGAAGGCGCTCACCATCCCGGGCACTATCAGCGCCCACAGGGTGTTGAGCAGGTGCAGGTAGTCCGCTATGAGGTACATGGGGATGAGCAGCACCGAGAACGGCACCATCATCGTGCTCAGCAGGAGCACGAACAGCAGCCCCTTGCCCGGGAAGTCGAACTTGGCGAAGATGTAGCCGGCGATCGAGCTCGTGAACAGCGTGATCAGCGTGACCGACGAGGCCACGACGATGCTGTTGCGGAACCAGGTGAGGTAGGGCGCCGATCGCAGCACCTCGCGGAAGCTGTCCAGCGAGGGGTGCTCGGGGATGAGCGTCGGCGGTATCTGGATGATCTCGGCTGAGGTCTTGAAGGCGTTGGAGAGCATGAGGAAGAAGGGCATGGCGAACACCAGGGCCAACAGGGTGAGCACCAGGTACAGCGCGAGGTCGCCGGCCTTGAGGCGCCTGCGGGCCCGGGCGACGACGTGCTCTCGCTCCGCCAGCGCCGCGGTCTGGGTGGTTCTAACCGTCATATCAGTACTCCCATCTCGCGCGCAGCAGCCTGAGCTGCACGAGCGTGATCAGCAGGATGATGAGCATCAATACCACGGACATGGCCGAGGCGTAGCCCATCTGGAAGTCCTGGAAGCCCTTGAGGTAGATGTAGAGCACCAGCGTCTCGCTGGCGTGGATGGGCCCGCCGCCGGTCATGACCTGGACGTGCGTGAACTCCTGCAGGTAGGAGATCATCGTCAGCACGAGCACGAAGGCCAGCGTGCGCTGCAGCAGCGGCAGGGTGATGTACCGGAAGCGCGCCCAGGCGCCGGCGCCGTCCACCTTGGCGGCGTCGTAGAACTCCTCGGGTATGCCCTGCAGGCCGGCGAGGAACACGATGATGTTGTACCCCAGGTCCTGCCACAGCGCCGCCACCATCACCGCCCACAGCGCCGTGCTCGGGTCCGCCAGCCAGGCCCTCGTGGGCAGCCCGAGGGCGCTCAGGAAGGTGTTGAGCCACCCCGCCATGGGGTCGTAGATGGGCTGCCAGATGAGGGACACGATCACCGCCGAGGTGATCGTGGGCATGAAGAAGGAGGCTCGAAAGAGCGCTCGCAGCCTGGAGATCCTGTTGAGCCCTATGGCGATCGGCAGCGAGGTCACGATGTTGAGGGGCACCGCCACCAGGGCGAACTTCAGCGTGTTCCCCAGGGCGTTGAGGAAGAACGGGTCCTTGGTGAAGGCGAAGGTGTAGTTGCGCAGCCCCACGAACGGCACCGTGGGCGACAGCTGGTTGTACCTGTGCAGGCTGAGCCATATCACCATCGCTATGGGCAGGAACGAGAAGACCACGAACAGCAGTATGATCGGGGTCAGCCAGGTGGCGACGAACACCATCCGCCTGGAGTGACCGGGCGGCCGGCTGCGGACCCTTCTGGCGCCGAGTTGTCTAGTGATCACCATGGCTCCACCTCCCCTAGGGCCCCACGTGCTCATCGATCATGGCGTTGATCTTCTTCTCGGCGTCCTTGAGGGCGTCCTCCGGCGACATCTTGCCCAGCTCGACGGAGGTGAAGGCGTCGTGCACGTACTGCCAGAAGCGATCCCTGTCCTGCACGGGNCCCACCCACTGGCCGTACTGCAGCACCTCGAAGGAGGTCTTCATCTGGGGAGCGTTCTGCAGGATCTTCTTGTCGTCCTTGAGCTCCTTGAGGGAGGGGATCGTGAACGTCAGGATGTTCCAGTCGCGCAGGTTCTCCGGCTGGTGGATGAACTCGATGAACTTCCAGGCGGCCTCCTTGATCTCGGGCTTGGCCTTGGCGTTGACCACCTCTCCCCAGCCNGACTCGGCCGCGAACTTGGGCTCGNTGCCGGCGTAGGGGGGCATGGGCACGTAGTCGAACTTGAACTGGGGGAACTGCTCCTTNGCNACCGCTATGACCCAGGGGCCCCGCATGGCCATCCCNGCCTTGCCGCGGAAGAAGATCTCGTAGGANTCNCCNGTGTAGGCCTGCTCGCTGTCCACCTTGTACTTGGTGACGAGGGCCGTCTCGTCGGCCCAGGCCTTCTTGGCGGCCTCCGTGGAGAAGTCGACGTGCACGCCGTCCTTGGCCCAGTAGGTCGCTCCCTGCTGCAGGATCATCGACAGGAACAGGAAGGTGATGCTGTCGTTGTTGGTGAAGGCGAAGCCCACCTGCTGGATCTTCCCCTTCTGGTCCCTCTTCGTCAGGCGCTGGGCGTCCGAGATGAGCTCCGCCCAGGTCTGCGGGTAGGCCTTGATGTTGGCCTCCTGGAACAGCTTGGGGTTGGCCAGCATGCCGCCGTTCTCCAGGTTGTACTCGTTGGGCATGCCGTAGTACTTGCCCTCCCACTTGTAGGCGCCCAGCGCCGCGGGCCAGAACCTGTCCTCCATNGAGCCCGCGATGTCGGGCGGCACGGGCTCCAGGAGGCCGTTCTTGGCGTAGTCCGTCACCCAGGTGCCGAACATCTGNTGCATGTCGGCCACCGTGCCGGACCTGTAGCCTGCCTGCAGCTTGCGGATGAACACGTCGTACGGGAAGTACTGGTACACGATGTGGATGTTGGGGTTCGCCTGCTCGAACCTGCGGATCATCTCCTTGTTGGCGGCGACGAACGCCGGGTTGTTGTGGGTCCACCACGTGACGTTGGTCTTGCCGGCGATGGGGGTGGACACCGACACCCCCCTGGCCTCGACCGTAGCGGTCAGGCTGGCCGGGGGCAGCGTGGGCTGNGCGCCTCCCCCGGGCGCGCCGCAGCCCGCCAGCGACAGNCCCGCCAGCGCCGCGGCCTGTAGGAACCGCCTCCGGGTTAGGACTTGCTTGGGAATGCGTCCCTGTGACATCTTGCTCCTCCTGCACTTTATAGTCTCTAGGTTCTGCCAAGACGGTCCTCGTGCCCTATAGACATCACCTCCGTGCCTAGACGACGTCGACCTTTATGCCCTGCTCCCGCAGCGCGGCGATGTCGTCCTGCGGGGCGGCCTTGTCCGTGATCACCCTGCGTATCCTCCTGATCGGGGCTACCCGGATGGTGGCCACCCTGCCGAACTTGGTGTGATCGGCCAACACGATCACCTCCCGGGAGGCGTCCATCAGCGCCCTGTCCACCTGCACCTCGGCCATGTCGTCCGCCGAGAGGCCGTAGTCGGCGTGGATGGCGGGGGTGCCCATGAAGAGCTTATCCGCCCGTATGTTCTCCAGCGCCTCCTCCGTCAGCACGCCCAGCAGGCTGAGGTGGCCGTGCCGCAGGACGCCCCCCAGGACGATCACGGTGATGTTGGGGTAGGAGGCCAGCAGAGTGGCTATGTTGAGCGCGCTGGTGATCACCGTGAGGTCCCGCTTGTCCGCCAGGTAGGGGATCATCTCGGCGGTGGTCGTGCCGCCCGACACCATGATGGAGTCGCCGTCATCGACGTACTGCGCGGCGGCCCTCCCGATGCGCCTCTTCTCCTCCACCTGCAGGGCGGCGCGGCTGAGGAGAGGGGGCTCCGGGAAGCCTTGGGTGTGCCTCATCCTGCGGGGCACGCCCCCGCCGTGGGCCCGCTCGATCAGTCCCTTCCTGCTGAGTAGCAGGAGGTCTCGCCGGATGGTCGCCTCGCTCACGCCGAACTGCCTGCTCAGCTCGGCCACGGTGGCGCCGTTGTTCTCCTCGATGAAGCTGACTATCTGTTGCCGTCGCTCCGCATCCAGCATCCTGGCCCCACCTCTCATCCTGAGGTGAGGTAATACTACTACTGCCAAGCGCAAATGTCAATATTTGATCGCTCGAATATGATCGTAGATGCTCTTTTATGATCGTTTGTGGTGCGCGGGCCAAAATATGTGGGGGGAGGCGATCGCCTCCCCCCACGCGCAGGGGGTAGGAGTAGTGGGTGATGTCAAGATACCTCATAGGAGGGGCTGCGCTTGGGCCGCTCCTCCTCTTCCTCCTCGTCGGAGTAGTAGAACTCCCCGGTCTCGACCACGGGCGCGGCCTGGTGGCTGCGCCGGAGCGGGAGCTCGGGCAGGAAGAGGGTAACTGCGGTGGATACGAGCACCGCGACCGCGGCCACCAGGAATATGCCGGTGATCGCCGAGGAGAGCGATACCTTGATCGACTCCATCAGCTGCCGCAGGATCGCCTCGCCCTGCGGGCCCAGCTGCGCGAACGCTCGCTGCATCGCCTGCCTAGCCTCGGGGCTGACCAGCACCTGCGGGTTGTCCAGCGCCTTCAGCCTGTCGGCGGGCACGATCTGGGTCAGCTGCCTGGGCAGGTTGGTCTGCAGGGCGTCCTGGAACCGGTTGTTGAGCAGCGAGCCGTAGATCGCCACGCCTATCGTGCCGCCTATGGCCCGGAAGAACTGGAGCGAGCTGGTGCCCACGCCCAGCATCTTGTAGGGCAGGGCGTTCTGCACCGCCATGGTGAACACAGGCATCGTGACGCCCAGCCCGAGGCCCGTGATGACCATGTTGCGCACCACCAGGGCGTTGGTGGCGGAGGCATCCATCCTCGATAGCAGGTAGAGGCCTCCGGTCATGACCAGTAGCCCCACGATGGTGATCACCTTGTACTTGCCGGTGCGCGATATGATCTGCCCGGACACGATGCTGGAGAAGATGAGCGCGAACATCATCGGCATCAGGATCGTGCCGCTGCTGGTGGCGGAGGTCCCGATGACCCCCTGCACGAACAGGGGGATGTACATGATGGCGCCGAACATCCCCGCGGAGGTGATGAAGGTCGAGATGACCGAGACCGTGAATGTGCGGTTGCGGAACAGGGAGAGCGGTATCACCGGCTCCTGGGCCCTGGTCTCAAGCCAGATGAACCCCAGGATCATGACCGCGGAGAACGCCAGCAGCCCGATTATCCGGCTGGAGCCCCAGGGGTACTCCGTGCCCGCCCAGGAGAACGCGATCAGCATCGGCACCACGCCGAAGATCAGCGCCAGCACTCCCCAGTAGTCGATCGAGCGCTCGTGACCGTGGGGCCTGATGTTGGGGAAGAACAGGAACAGCGTGCCCAGCGCCAGCACCCCTATCGGCACGTTCACGTAGAACACCCAGCGCCAATTCAGGTTATCGGTGATCCAGCCGCCGAGCGTCGGCCCCACTATGCTGGCCAGGCCGAACACGGCGCTGAACACTCCCTGGATCTTGCCTCTCTCCGCGGGCGGGAACAGGTCTCCGACCACCGTGAAGGCTATGGCCTGCATCACGCCTGCCCCCACTCCCTGCAGTCCCCGGAACAGGATGAGCTGGGTCATGGTCTGGCTGAGGCCGCAGAGCCAGGAGGCGACCAGGAACAGCGCCACTCCCCCCAGGTAGAACCACTTGCGGCCGTAGATATCCGACAGCTTGCCGAATATCGGCACCATCGTGGTGGAGGTCACCATGTAGGCGGTGAACACCCAGGCGTAGTGGTTGAAGCCCCTCAGCTCGGCTATCACCCTGGGCATCGCGGTGCCGACGACCGTCTGGTCCAACGCCGACAGCAGCATCGCCAGCAGCAGCCCCGCCAGGGTGAGGTAGACCTGCCTGCGCGGCAGCTCGCTCAGGCTCGTGGCCTTGAGTGCAGCAACGGTGGTTTGCGCCATGTATCTATCCCTCCTTCTTACTCAACTGATCGATCCGGTTCGCGGTGCGTNAGGTAAGCCTCCTTGAGGCCCGCCGCGCACTCGTCCATCTTCTGCAGTATGCGCCTAAGCTCCTCCTGCTCGTCCGCCTCCAGGCAGGCGATCACGTCGCCTATGGCGCCCAACACCCTCTCCCTGCCCGACTCCAGGAGCCGTTGACCCTTATCGGTCAGCGACAGGTAGACCGCCCTGCGGTCGTCGCTGCCCCTCTCGCGGTGCACTAGCCCATGCTCCACCAGGGTGTCCACCATGCTGGTGGCAGCTGGCAGGGAGACGAACATCTTGCGCGCCAGGTCGCTGGGCTGCCTGCAACCGTAGGCTATGGCCCCCAACGCGAACAGCTGCTGGATGCTCAACCCCAGCTGCTGGCTCTCCTGCCTCAGCGTGTGGGAGAGCACCCACCGGAGGTGGAACAGCAGCGAGAAAAGCAGCTCGGCGCATTGCTGTTGTGTCGCATGCATCCTTATCACCTTTCGTTCCCGGTAATTAAGATATTTTAATTATTAACTACGTTTAGTATATTACATCCTAATTGTTTGTCAAGGAACTTTTGCCCACATCATAGGGTTTTATCCTTGGAGGTGGCTAGATGGGGAAATACTTGGCGTCTCCTGGCTGGCGCAGGGCGTTGATATCCGGGCTGTTGGCCCTGATGGTGGTGTTGGGGCTGCACCTCGACGCTCGGCGGGTCCACAGCATGCACCCTCGCCCCAACGTCGTGCTGATCGTCACGGACGATCAGCGGGTGGCCACGCTGGGGGTTATGCCTCGTACTCGCTACTGGCTGGTGCGCGGGGGCACATACTTCAGCCACGCCTACGTCACCACGCCGCTGTGCTGTCCTTCCCGGAGCTCGATCTTCACCGGCCTCTACGCCCACAACCATCACGTCGTGCAGAACGTGTACGGCGACAGGCTCCCTCAGCAGCTCACGATCCAGCACTACCTCCAGCGCGCCGGCTACGTGACGGCGATCTTCGGCAAGTACCTCAACTACTGGGACGTGTACCGGGCTCCTCCCTACTTTGACCGATGGGGGATACAGGAGCCCGTACATGTCAACGCGCTCTTCAACGAGCAGGGCAGGGTGGAGCGCGTGCCGGGGTACTCCACGGACCACGTCGCGGACGATGCCGTGGAGTTCATCCGCGAGAGGGCCGCGGCCGGCGACGGTCGCCCGTTCTTCCTGTACGTCGCCCCCNNTGTACCGCACGCCCCGTTCCGGCCGCCGGAGAGGTACGCGGACGCGCCCGTGCCTCCCTTCCGCGGCGACCCCGCCACCCGCGAGCTGGACGTATCGGATAANNCCCCGTTCGTGCGCAGGCTGGAGCGCACCCACCGCGTGGAGCACTACCAGCTGCCCCCGGACGATCGCGGGCAGATGCGGTGGGACAGGGCCCAGCGGCAGCGCTACTTTACCCAGATCATCCCCACCCAGCAGGAGAGGATGCTCATGGCCGCCGACGACCTGGTGAACAGGGTGATGAGGACGCTGCACAGCACGGGGCTGGACCGCAACACCCTGGTGATCTACATCTCGGACAACGGCTTCCTCTGGGGCGAGCACGGGCTGGTGTCCAAGTCCTGGCCCTACACGCAGTCCGTGCAGGTGCCCATGATGATGCGCTGGCCAGGGCACGTGCCCGCCGGTGCGGTGGACGATCGCCTGGTGGCCAACATAGACATAGCTCCCACGATAGCGCAGGCCACCGGCGTCCAGATTGATGCGCCGATGGACGGCCACTCCCTGCTGGACAGGCGCTTCCGTCGGTCGACGCTGCTTCTGGAGCACTGGTCCCCCACCTGGGCGTCGCTGATCACCCCCGGCTACCAGTACGTGGAGTACTACCACGACTGGGGCCTGCGGCACATGACGTTCAGGGAGTACTACGACCTGCGGAGGGACCCCTGGGAGCTGCACGACCTGCTGAGCGGGATAGCCACTAGCCAGGGCTTGCCCCTGGAGAGGCTCCACCAGCAGCTGCGGGAGTACGAGGGCTGTCGGGCCTTCACCTGCCCGTAGGGGTGGAAATCCTCGGCCGATTGTGACATATTTGTACTCGAATCCATACGACGCGTCGTGAGGACGCATGGGAGGGAGGCATGGATGCTCGGCTGGTAGGCGACGGGGACGCCGGGGTGGGGTCCCCGGTGGTGACTATGAGGGGGGTGCGCAAGCTCTACGGCAGCGTGGAGGCGCTGCGCGGGATCGACCTCGACGTGCGTCCCGGGGAGCTCCTGGCGATGCTGGGCCCCAACGGTGCGGGCAAGACGACCGCGATCAACATCATGCTCGGTCTGCGGCGGGCGACCGAGGGCGAGGTCAGGCTGTTCGGCGGCGACCCCAGGGACTGGAGGTGCCGGCTGCGGGTGGGGGCGACCCCTCAGAACATAGGCTTCCCAGGGGAGCTGAAGGTGAGGGAGGTGTTGGAGCTCGTGCGGGCGCACTACCCCAGGCCTATGACCGCTGAGGAGGCCATGGCCAGGTTCGGGCTGGAGGACGTGGCGGGCAGGCGCACGAGCGCCCTCAGCGGCGGCCAGCGGCGCAGGTTGGCGGTGGCGCTGGCCTTCGTGGGCAACCCGGAGGTGGTCTTTCTGGACGAGCCCACGACCGGGCTGGACGTCGAGTCCCGGCGATCTCTGTGGGACGCCACCCGCGAGTTCGTCTCCCGAGGGGGGACGGTGGTGCTCACCACCCACTACCTGGAGGAGGCCGAGGCGTTGGCCACCCGGGTGGTGGTGATCAACGAGGGCAAGGTGGTGGCGGAGGGCCGGGTCGACGAGATCAAGGCGATCGTTGGCGTGCGCCGGGTGCGCTTCGAGGCCCCCTCGCTGCCGGCGCTGCCGGAGGTCGTCAGCGTCCACCAGGAGGGCTGCACCTACACCGTCTACACGAAGGACTCGGACGCCCTGGTAAGGGCGCTGGTCGCCTCAGGCGTGAGCTTCGCCAACCTGGAGGTGCTGGCCGTTAGCCTCGAGGAGGCATTCATCGCGATCACGGAGGGTAGCAGATGAGGTTGCTGTGGGCGCACACTCGATCGATGGTCCTGCTGTACCTGCGGACGCCGGAGTACATCACCGGTACCTTGCTCCTACCACTAGTGCTGTTCCTCTTCTTCGCGGTGCCCAACGCCGATAGCTCCAGCGCGGCCAACTTCATCCTGGGCTCCTTCATGGTGTTCGCCGTGCTGGGGGTGGCGATCTTCCAGTTCGGGGTGGGGATCGCTACCGAGCGCAGCACGCCCTGGGAGGTCTACCTGCGCACCCTGCCTTTGCCCATGAGCGTGCGCACGGCCGCCCGCTTCCTCAACTCCTTCCTGTTCGCGCTGCTGACCGGGCTGGCGGTGCTCGTGCTCGCGCTCCTCACCACGCCGGTGTCGATGGGGGCAGGGCAGTGGGCGCGCTTCGCGGTCGCGATCCTGCTGGGGCTGGTGCCGTTCACGCTGCTCGGCATAGCCATAGGGTACTCCACGGGGCCCAGGGCCGCGATAGCAGTCGCCAACATGCTGTGGCTGCCGCTGTCCTTCCTGGGCGGGCTGTGGGTGCCCCCGGACGCGCTGCCGAGCGCTGCCGCCAAGGTGTCGCCCTACCTGCCCACCAGGCGCTGGGGCAACATCGTGTGGGACGTGGTGCGGGGTGATCCTTGGAGGCTCCAGGACTGGCTGTGGCTTCTGGGTTACACCCTGCTGTTCCTCGTCGTGGCGCTCTGGTTCTATCGTCGGGATGAGGGCCAGAACTACGTGTAGGAGGGGAGCATGCCTAGGCTCAGGGTGCTGGTTACAGGCGCCACAGGCTACATAGCCAAGCAGCTGCTGCCGGCCTTCAGGGAGAGGTACGAGCTGACCTTGATCGATCTGCGCACGCNCGACGCCGAGGGCCGCCAGGTGGAGGGCGTCCGGGTGGTGGACCTGCTGCGCGAGAGGGAGGAGNCGCTGGCCCTGCTCTTCCAGAGCGTGGACGTGGTGGTGCACCTGGCCTACGTCCGCCCGGAGGGCTCGGATCCTCGGGTCCAGTACGAGGTCGAGCGCACGAACGTGGACATGATGCAGCGGGTGTACCAGCTGTCCCTGGACAACGGNGTCCGCAGGGTNGTGGCCGCCAGCACCAACCAGGCCGCCAAGTGGTACGAGCAGCCCTGGTCGCGCGGCCTGCGCGACACGGTCNNNCCGGAGGACTACCCCAGGCCAGACAGCTTCTATGGTTGGGCCAAGGCCGCCTACGAGGCGCTGGGCTTCGTGTACGCGTGCGGGGCCCTGGGGAGGAAGCTGGAGGTGGTGCAGATCCGCATAGTGGCCCCGAGGGAGATCCGCGCGCGGGACTACGTCGACAAGCCGCTGTTCCGGTACCTGCGCGACCTGGCGGGCTACGTCTCCCCGCGGGATCTCCAGCAGCTCTTCTGCAGGTCCATAGAGACCCCCAACATAGAGGACGAGCACGGCGTGCCCTTCCACATCTTCTACGGCGTCTCCAACAACGCCCGCAAGTTCTGGAGCATAGTCAACGCCCGCAGGGTGGTCGGCTACGACCCCCAGGACGACTCCGAGGTGCTGTACGCCGACGAGATCAGGCAGATGCTGGGCTCGGGCGAGCGTGCGGGCGGACAGTAGNNGATGCCTGNGGTTGAGCTCTGCCCGGAGGNGAGCGGGATCANGTGCTGNTGCGGGGCCTCGATGGCCCGCGGCGCCATCCGGCTGGCTTCTCTGTGGGTAGAGGGGCCCGCCCCGGCTCTACCCTCGGTTACCCTGCTCTCGTGATCGTGGGCGTGTGCGCCCGCAACGTGGGGAGCCCGTGCCGCTACATCCTGACCCTGAGGACCGGGGGTGAGCTTGTGGTGCGCGCGGAGCGCCCATCCTCCCTGGCGGGAGGGAGAGCGACGGGGGCGGCGAGCTCATGAGGGGCTGCCTCTCGAGGTAGCGCATCTTGGGTGCGTGCTCTGTGGGAGGTTGCTCGCGCGTT
>Ga0065724_100038_pt1 | contig 108242 bp, 111 predicted proteins | sample TheenrcSG05JP960_FD_59111 | JGI IMG/M metagenome (GOLD analysis project Ga0065724, IMG submission 59111) | Thermophilic enriched microbial communities from mini bioreactor at UC Davis - Sample SG0.5JP960 | ecosystem: Engineered > Solid waste > Grass > Composting > Bioreactor | place: USA... | reverse complement strand
CAGCGGGCGCAGAGCCGCCGCTCGCAGCCGGCAGCGGGCCCTGGCGCGGCTCGCCATGCGCCAGCGCAGCGCGAACTCCAGGAAGGCCCCGCGCTCACGCCTGCCCTCCTAAGCGCTTGGGATGGGGAGCGGCCGGCTCGCACGGAGCTGCGCGTGGCGGCTCCCGGGGCCGGCGGAAAGCGCCTCCGCGGCGCCCGCGCACGCCTTTTGCGAGCCGGCGATCCGCATGGGAGAGCCGCTTACCTGCGTTCAGACGACCAAAGCGAGAAAGTTCCGGTCTCGTCGTGTAGATGCTCTATATTCGCCCGCAGAGATGAGAAGCAAAGTCTCGACAGCGCAGATGGCTTTGACCACGCCCGCCGCGGCGGCGACCGTCCTCGGTGGCCGAGCCGTGCTGCCGTGCGCGCGGATCAAGCCGGCGCTGTGGCCCTCGGAGGTGTACCCCTAGGAGTAGTCCCAGGACAAGGGTTCCTTCCGAGGGCGGTTCCGAGAGGAACCGCCTTTTTCATTATTCCCCAAACCCCCGAAAACGACCAGAAGGAGAAGAACGACATCGAAGGTACGACAAGCGAATAGCTAAGGCCCCTGTCAGAGAGAAAGGCTCGCGATCCTCTCGCCCGCGCTGACCGAAGCGCCGCCGGGAGGCCCTCCGGGTCCGGCTCCAAACGCCCTCCGCGATGAGCGCCGAAGTTTGACCACGACGATCAAGCGAGGCGGGTCTAGGGTCGAAGGCGGACAGAGTGGCCCGGACAACCGCATACCTTCCCGCTATCGCAGGCAACAGCGGCAGCACGCGGAAAAGCCGATGCGTCAAGCGCGCCGACTTATCTTGGCTCCAAGTCTTCGCTGCGGAGTGGAGCAGTGGCAGCTCGCCGGGCTCATAACCCGGAGGTCGCAGGTTCGATTCCTGCCTCCGCTATGTCTTCGACTCGCCCCTTGCCTACCTAGCCCAACCGGTAGAGGCAGCAGGCCTAAACCCTGCCCAGTCTGGGTTCGACTCCCAGGGTAGGCACTTCTCTCGGCACGGACGCACGAGTATTGGGAAAGGCGCCTCCCACCAGCAGGTTCGCTGAGTCCGAGTACCCGAAAGTGTCTCCGTGGCCCGGTGGCTGGTGGATACCGGCCTGAGCCGAGAGGGGGATCCGCGGATACCCAAGTCCTCGACGCGGAGTGGAGCAGCGGCAGCTCGCCAGGCTCATGACCTGGAGGTCGCAGGTTCGAATCCTGCCTCCGCTATTCCTCGCTTGCGCCGCCGGGCGCGCCGTCTTGCCGCCCTCCTCCCTTCTTGCATCAGGTGGGCTGCCCGGGGGCAACGAGCACCACGTCTCGTTCGCGAGGAGCGGTAGAGCGGCCTCAGCGCCGCTGTACGCTCCCCGAGGTCCTTGGGACGCGCAAGCGAGCGCCGACAGCCCTCCGAGGGGCGCTCGGTGCCCGATACGGCGCTCGGCGGCGACCGGAAAGCCCGCGGTATCAGCCCGCAGGCGCCCTACTGTTGATGACACGCGGGGCTGTAGCTCAGCTGGAAGAGCGCGACGCTGGCAGCGTCGAGGTCGCGGGTTCGAGTCCCGTCGGCTCCATTCGCGCAACAGGCATTGTCGTTGCGCCTGATGCGGCGGCAAAGGCCGCCGCTCTTTCCGGACGCTTAGCTCAGCTGGATAGAGCACCGCTCTGATAAGGCGGAGGTCCCTGGTTCGAGCCCAGGAGCGTCCACTCGCCAACGCGGAGCGCCAAGCGGGGCTGGACCGCCTAGCGGCCGGCACCCGCGCGCCGCGCGGGCGTTCAACGGGGGCGTAGTGATAACGGGAGCACGCCGCCCTTGCAAGGCGGAGGTAGGGGTTCGATTCCCCTCGTCTCCACTCACGTCCAGTCGCCAAGCCCTTCTGCCGGGGCTTGCAAACTCGTGGAGGCGAGACAGTCCTACTGGCCGGAAAACCAGTGGGGCGGCTGGACTTCGCCGATCGCCCGGCCCCCGNCNANGGCNGACAAACCCGAAGGCAGCGGGACAATCCCGCCCGGTCGCAACCGGGCGGGGCGATCGGACACCCTCTTCTCCTCGCCTCGTAGCTCAATCGGGAAGAGCGGCCGCCCCAAAGGCGGCAAAGACGCGCGGGAGTCCCGAGACCGCGCCCGCGCGCACGGCCCGAAGCGGTCTCACGTCGCCCCGTAGCTCAATGGTCAGAGCAGCGGTCTTATGAGCCGTAGGTTGCGGGTTCGAATCCCGCCGGGGCTATGGCGAGCACGCGGCGCGACGATACAGGCGCCGCCGAAGGCGATTAGCTCAGTGGTAGAGCGCCGGCCTTACAAGCCGGGCCAGCGGGGGTTCGAATCCCTCATCGCCTATGCCTGCCCGAGACGAAGCGGAAAGTGCCTGCGGTCTCAGGTGGCGCATGCCATAGCTTTCAAAGCAACCCAGGGACGTAGCTCAGCGGCTAGAGCAGGGGACTCTTAATCCCAAGGTCGTGGGTTCGAATCCCACCGTCCCTACTCCTTCTGCAACGCCTGTCGTGGCCCTGTCCCACGTCGACGGCGCCCCCCTCACTCACTCGCCTGGCGATCCAGGCCCGCCCGCGTGGGCAAATCGGTAAAGCCGCCTGACTTAGGATCAGGAGAGTTTGCAGGTTCGAGTCCTGCCGCGGGCATCCCTCTTAATCTCCTCCCCGCCCTCGTGGCCGAATGGATAAGGCACCCGCCTCCTAAGCGGGAGATTCCTGGTTCGATTCCAGGCGGGGGCGCTCGACGATCTTCCACGGGCTGTGGCGCAGTCTGGTAGCGCGCACCGTTCGGGTCGGTGAGGTCGCCGGTTCAAATCCGGCCAGCCCGATCAGCTCCCACGGGAGCGCCAAGCTGCGCCGGAGTAACTGCCGGCGTCGGTGGTATGGCGGCGTGCCGTGAAGGCTCAGTGGTATAGCGCTTGCTGCTGGCCAGCCGCATAATCGGGAAAGAGCGTGGCGCCCGGGACCGTTCCCGAGCCCGGGTGCCACGGGCAAGCGGTCGTGGCGGAATTGGCAGACGCGCAAGGTTGAGGGCCTTGTGGCCCGCGAGGGCCGTGGAGGTTCGACTCCTCTCGACCGCACTTTTCGCCCCCGTGTCGGAACTGGGAAGACGAGGCGGATTCAAACTCCGCTGCCCGCAAGGGCGTGCAGGTTCGAGTCCTGCCGGGGGCATCGTTCTTTGAAGCGCGCCAAATTGCACGAGCGGCGCCGGGCTCTTGAAGCGCCCGTGGCGGGCGGTATCGTCGCCGTCCTCGCCGCTTCCCTGCTTCCTGGCCTACTTTTGTCGGCTGCTATCGGCCCTCGTCGTGCCGATAGGGCCTCTGGCCTGAACGCACACTTGCCGGGGCGAAGTGTTGGTGGCCGCACACCGCGTTTGGGGCGCGGTAGCCCAGGTTCAACTCCTGGCGCCCCGATGACTTAGCCGTAGAGGCCTCTCATCCCAAATACGGACCTCGGGTCCGAATCCGTGATGGTTTCACACCACCCCTGGGGGCGTAGCTCAGCTGGAAGAGCGTCTGCGTCGCATGCAGAAGGTCGCCGGTTCGAGTCCGGCCGTCTCCACTGCGCGTGCTCGTAGCTCAGCTGGTAGAGCGCCTGGCTTCCAACCAGGAGGTCGCCGGTTCAAGTCCGGTCGAGCACTTCGCTAGTAGCGCGGCATGCCGCTCCGCTGTGGCTTGATGGTCCGTAGCGAATAGGGCTTGGAGGCGACGACTTGCGCCGCCTCATTGGGAGCTCGCCGGGAGCACCGCCATCGTGCCGGCGACGGTCGGAGCTCGCGCAAAACGGCACCCGGCAGCCGACAATCCCGGTCTCGACCCGCCCGCGGACCGGCCCGTTTAAGGGCTGGTATCCGCAGGCGGAGAGCCGGGGCGGGCTCCATGTTCTTGACAGCTCAGGCCGGTCGGCCTGAGCCGAGCAAGACGACTGAGTGAGCGCGCTCGGTGTGACGAACCGCACGCACCAGGACGGCGAAACGTCGGCCGGCTCACTGGCTCCGCGATCAAGATAGGCCCCCGATATCTCTCCTTGAGCTCTACACCGTGTTTGCCCTTCCGCTCTCGGCGCTGCTTGCGTGGACCGTTGCCCTCTACTCCAAGCCGCAGACCGAGCGCCGGGACATGCGCCGCTTCACGGGCTGCACCGCCTGGTTCATGGTGAACGCCGCCCTGCTTGCCCTTGTAGCCTGATCTCGGGGCAGCCTCCTCCCTCCTCCTCCACCTCATCATCCCGCGCCCGTAGCTCAGCCGGATAGAGCGCCGGTCTACGAAACCGGAGGTCGCAGGTTCGAATCCTGCCGGGCGCGCTGAAGCGGCGCGGCAATCGGACGTCCGTTGTTATAGGAATCGCGCCGAAACTGAAACAGCGTCCCGGTGGAGGCGCAGCTATTTCACCCGGGTTGAAATAGCGCCGCAATCACCGCCCCGCTGTTATAGGAATCGCGCGGAAACTCAAATAGCTTCGCCCCTCGGGCCGCCGCTCAAAGATGCAAGGGATCGGACGCCGGCCCGCTGGCCTTCGCTCCCTCACCCGCGCGCTTAGCTCAGTTGGTAGAGCGCCAGCTCGACACGCTGGAGGCCGCAGGTTCGATCCCTGCAGCGCGCATCCCTTTCGCCGCTTCGAGGAAAACGCCACGCCGTGTTCCTCGCCGCGGCACAAAGGACACCACACGCGGCTGTAGCTCAGCTGGCCAGAGCGCCTGCTTGCCATGCAGGAGGTCGTGGGTTCGAGTCCCATCAGCCGCTCTCACCGGACGCAGGCAGCGCGTCCGGAGCGATTTCGGGCAGACAGGAATGAAGGAAGACGACGCGGTTGGGGTGATCGTTGGTTTTCCGCGGGGTCCTGTCGCGCCGGGCCGAAGGCAGGTGTAGGCCCGGCATCTCATCCTCGTAGCTCAGCCCGGACAGAGCGCCACCTTGCGGAGGTGGAGGTCGCAGGTTCGAATCCTGCCGGGGATGCTCCCGCCCGCCTAGTAGCAATTGGCCAAAACGCTCCCGTGGTATGGGAGAGTTGCCGGTTCGAGTCCGGCGGTGGGCTTCGGCGAGCGATCCCCAGGCTCGCCCGCTGAGTCGTTTCAAGGCTTGAAACGCAAGCCCGGAAAAGCCCGCGGCCAAGCGGTTTTCAGCTTGAAACCAGGAGTTCAGCGTTGCGATGTTGCGAGTTGCACCCGAGCTTCGGCTCGGGTGAGGAATAAAACAAACAAACGAGCCAAGCAAGGCTTGAACCGCGGGAGTGCCGGCCGGCCGCGGGGCGTCGCAGGGCGCCTCGAGGAAAGTCGGGACATCCCGCCGGGGGCGACCCCGGCGTCAAACACGCGCTCGTGCGCGAGGGAGGCCGCCTATCGACGGCCGCTTGAACCCCGCAGGGCGGTGGGATGCGACCTCAAGCAGGATCGTCTCTTCGAGAGGGTCCGGGTAGAGGGCAGCTGCCGCAAGGCAGCCAGGAGGCGGCCAAGTCTGCCTCCTGAGATGGATGGTCGGCTCGGGGATTCGGGGTGCGTTTCGCGGCTTGCGCCCCGGCCTCTAGACAGAATCCCGCTTACAGGCACGCCCGCGGTCCCCTCCTTCCCTTCAGCGCTCGTAGCTCAGTGGATAGAGCGTCGGCCTCCGGAGCCGAAGGTCGCAGGTTCGAATCCTGCCGGGCGCATCGTAAACGCAGCGGCGCGTTGCACCAGAGCTTCGGCTCGGGTGAGGATTGAAACCGTGGCGGCGAATCCTGCCGGGCGCACTCCACCTCACGTCCCTTCTACGACGACCGCCTTCGGGCGGTCGCCCCGCGCCGGTGGCGGAACTGGTAGACGCGCGAGCCTCAGGAGCTCGTGGGCTTCGGCCCGTGGAGGTTCGAATCCTCTCCGGCGCATTGACCGGGCAAAGCAGCACGACCGCGTGATGCCTCTTAGGGGGCGCTTCGCGGCAGCGGGAGGCCGGGCGCCAGTGTGCCCGCCCGCGAGCGGGCGAACCGGCCACGGGGTCTGCGCTTCTCCCGTCTGGTCTGGCTCTTGCAGCTGTGGCCTTCAGCCAGGGAAACGGCTCGGCGGAGAGCTATGCCGCGTGAAGGGCGGCGCCCGGCTTGTTTCAATCCTCACCCGAGCCGAAGCTCGGGTGCAACTGTCCATGCGAGGAAGCTAGGCGCTCCAGGACGCGACCTGGCCGGTTTTGTCTTCTTGTCTTGCGGCCTGATCCCAGGCTTTGGCTTTCTCGACCACCCCTCGCAACAGGGTTTTGGCCGCAGCCCAACCGCGGGGAGAAGCTGACGACGGCCATCGTCGGTGAAACGCTGGGGTTCCGGGACTCCCACCGGCGCCCCGCGGGTGGTCAATTCATCAAGGGGCGGTGGCGGAGTGGCTACGCAGCGGACTGCAAATCCGTTAGGGCGAAAGCCCGTACGCCGGTTCGAATCCGGCCCGTCCCTCTCTCATATCGTTCGTGGCCGCCGGCTGCATGAACTTCCAGTCGGCGCCGGGGAGCTACCGTATCGTCCTCGGTGAGATGGCCTCCGGCACACAGGAAGACCAGCGCCACCAGGAAGCGAGGCTGACCCGCTCCGAACGACGCTCCTGGGAGCTTCACAGCGCCCTGGCCCGCGCGCTGGACAAAGAGCAGCTGGAGCGCTGGCGCCCGCGGATCGAGGAGAACCTCAGTCGCCTGCGCCAGGGGGTCCGGGGCCAGCCTCACCTGCGGAACCTGGAACGCTGGGAAGAGCTGCTGCGCTCAGGCGACATCGCCGGACTGCGAGAGGCGATGCGCGGCCTCGACCTCCGGGCGATCGAGATGCGCGAGGTAGGCCCCCTCGGCGGCCTTCTCCCCGAGCACGAGCGGCGTCGGATCCCCGAGCAGGCACGCTAGCCCCGCTTCCGCGGCCGCGCCTGTCGCGGCTGCCCAGAACGAGCTTTTGATCACGCCTCATAGGTGCAGGTGGCGGCACACTCCCCTCGTAAGGGAGAGGGCGCGGTTCGAATCCGCGATGAGGCTCTGGACAGGGCGCTGCCGAATGATCGGCGCCTCGGTTCAAGGCGAACGGGCTGTGGCGCAGTCTGGTTAGCGCGCCGGTCTGGGGGACCGGAGGTCGCCGGTTCGAATCCGGCCAGCCCGACTCGGCGGAACTTCCCGCCACGACGAGCGGCAGGCCCATGGCCGCCGCGAAGCGATCAGCGATGGGGGCGCNCAGGCTTCGACGAGGCCGCGGTGTTCCGGGTCGCAGGCCGAGAGATTCCCGGGGAGCTCGCTAAAGAGCCGGGAGCAAGGACAACTGCCGATCGAGAGGTAGCTCTGGCCGCTTAGTGCGGGCCAGCGCCGCACCCGGTTGCCCGCGGCCGGGATCGCGGCGTCAGTGAGCGGGCTGGGCCTGAGAGCAGCGCTCCGTGGCTTCTCAGGCGAGACGAAGCGGAGCTGCGGCCCCGGCGTCCAGGCGGCAGACGGCGGGGCCAAGGATCGAGCCGCCGAAAGAAGCCTGTAGAACGACCCGCGGATGCTCGCACCTTGGACGCCGGTTCGACTCCGGCCGCCTCCACTTCCTGGTGCTCTTGGGCACCGCGTGGCCCGCTGCCGGCTGCGCCGACGCTGGGATCAAGGCAGCGAGTCCCGGCAAACGGTCCAGTTTGAAGTCGGCAAACGCTCGGGTTTGCGCTCGACGAATGGTCGGGCGCGCGCAGGGCGCGTCCGACGCGGGCCTCGAGGGAACATGGCGCGCAGCCGTGGTGTCAACGGTCAGCACGTGGGCTTCCCAAGCCTGAGGTGCCGGTTCGATTCCGGTCGGCTGCTCTTCGATCCAGGGGGTGTGGTGTACGCAGTTCGCATCCCGGACTTTTAATCCGGTGGATCGGGTGCAAGTCCCGGCGCCCCCTCTCCCCCAGTCCCCGTAGCTCAGCGGACAGAGCAGCTGCCTTCTAAGCAGACGGTCGCAGGTTCGAATCCTGCCGGGGGCGCTATGCGGAGGATCCCCGAACGCGCACCCAGGCCGCGGCGGCCGACGATCGCTTTCGTCCCAGTTCTCCTGCCGGAGATGGCAACGGGTATGCCAAGCCAGCCGTAAATCTGGTCGCCCTCTGGGCATGTGGGTTCGAGTCCCTCCTCCGGCACTCACTAACACACGCCCCGCCGGGGTAGCTCAGTTGGTCAGAGCGACGGAATCATAATCCGTGTCAGCGGGGGTTCGAATCCCTCCCCCGGTATCGCGGTCAGTCCGGAATTCCTTCCGGAGTTTCGAGCGCCCGGATCCCGCTTGATTCCTAGGGGATCGCGGCTGACCCAACGGATTCCGGAGTTTCTTCCCGCGTCTCCCCCGATGAGGCGCCTTTTCGGGCGTCAGATTCCGGAGTTTTCTCGGGCCATAAAAAGAGCCCCGCACGTAAGCGCGGGGCCTCAGCTCGGTGCCTCGATTTGGCTCGGAGCTGACTAGCGGTCGGGATAAGCGGCCGTCATCTCGTCGTAGTCGTCGTCGCGAGCAACCGGGATCTCCTCATAGGAAGGCCAGCCGACGGGTGCCTGGATGGGCTCGAGTCGCCGCCGGGTCACGACGTCAGCGAGTTCGTCTGCGGTTGGTCCTGGCGCCGGTCTCTTCCTCGTCGGCTGCGTCAGCAGGTCCAGGCTCGTGGCCTCTCGGTGTGCGGCCTCATAGAGGCCGAGCTCGTGCGCCAGCCGGCGTGCGGTCAGCCCGAGGAGTCCGCCGTAATGAAACCAGTGGGCTTCGTCGTCATAGACCCATGCTGGCCGGTCGAACCCCGCGGCGCCGCATCCCCTCCGCTTCAGGGTTGCGAACACGGACTCGACAGCCTCCCGGCGCGAAGCTAGGACGCGGCGCATCACGGCCAGCCGGTCGCGACCTGCCCTCGGGTAGTACGTGTAGAGGCGAGGGTCGTCGGCGGGGCGAGTCGTAACGTCCTTGCACCGCCCAGTCGGGCATTCCCAGCGGATGCGAGCGCCCCTCTGGCGCCGTTTGTCGAGCAGCTCCCTGGGCGGAAGCCGTGCTTTCGGCGTCGAGCCACGTCGTAGAAGCCCTCCCGGTTCCTGACCTTCATCTCGCCGCACGCGCACTTCGGTACACCTAGGGTGTCTGCGTGCCTCAGATGCCTTGCGAACTCTCCCGCCCGCTCGGGAAAGATGGGCTGGATTCCCCAGCCAAAGACAAGGTGCGTCGCCAGCTCCTTGCTGTTCTCGAACAGGGAGTCGCCGGAGATCGTTTCAACGGGGGCGTCCGGCCAGCCTTCGAACACATCACCCAAGAGCGCGGTCAGCGCGGAGCGCTCGTCCGCGGTTGCCTGATCGAGCCTGAATGCGACGGGGAGCGTCGAGGCGATGTCGACGAGCACGGTGAGCCGGTAGCCGGTGTTGTGCTTGCTCACCTGCTTTCCGCGGCGCGTGGGCGCCTACTTGCCTGGAGCAAGGCCGCCTCCGTATGCCGAGGTGGCCGCCTTCGGCACTGCGTGGAGGTTTGAGGGCATAGGCAAGCCAAGCGCCGATCACGTCGATCCCAAGCCGCGGTGCGATGCGAAGCTCTCGGCCATGAAAGCGAATTTCGCCAATGAAGCGGCCAGCCCACCAACGACCGTCCGGGCCACGAGCGAGCGCGGGTTCGTCCTCCTTGTTCTCCCGCACTCGCCCGGTTAGCCGAATCACGTGATCACCGCCTTCAAGCCGCCGGGCCACGGCTTCAAGCCAGCGATCCTCGTCGGCATCAGCGGCCTCCCGCGGAGAGAAGTCCAGGAACTCGACCGACTAGCTCACCGGTCCCCGCTAAACAGGGTCGCCCGAAGGCGCGCAAGCTCGTCTCTCGCCTCCTCAGGGGCAATCCCTTCGAGATACTGGGCAGGCACCGGCTCAACCGAGAGCACCCAAAGATCGTCGAGGGACGGCTGATGCTTCCCACTCGGCTTCCAGAACGGCCCGCCGTGAAGCCTTCCCTGGGCCTTCAGCCACCGGCCTCCGAAATAGGCCGCATCGAAGAAGTAGGTGTGACCGATCTCGTACTGGGCGCCCAGATGGGGCGAAGCCGCGATCTGCCGGTTGAGCTCGATTGCGCGCTCCGCAAGCAGCTGGCAAGGTGCTCGACGAACTCGATGACACGCTGTGGTGCTAAACCCTTCACGCTCAATAACCAGAGCTGTCATAGGCTTCCTCCAGGGCCTCCAGCTCGCGCTCGGAAAGCACGTCCCGGCAGAATGGTCCGGAGTCTGGGCTGCACCCTTGCTGTAGGCCGCGTGCGAACAGGGCTGCCGACCATGGGGTGGTCGTCTCGCGGGCCGGAATCACTTCCCAAGGGGCCCTCGGCCGAGTCCCCGCGACGAGCAGGTCGAGAGCGTGCGTCGCGCAGGCCATTCTGTGCACGCTCGTCCGGAAGGCGACCGCAAGCTCCACGTCGAGGTCCTCCACCTTGGGGAAGTCGTTTCGCGAGCCGGAACGAGCCGGCATTTGCCGCCCTCAGCGACCGCAGCGCTGGCACCGGACATATGGAAGGCTGCCGCTCACCGCCAGCGCGCCCGCCTGTTCTCGGCGCCTCATAAGATGTCCCCGGATTACGGCAAGCGCCACCCGGACGGCGATCGAGAGGGGAGAACGTGACCGAGCACCGCGGCCGCCTCGAGCTCACCTGGACCAACAAGGATCTTGCTCTCCTCGCGCACGAGGACGGAAGCTACGAGTGGGTGGATCCCGCCGACCATCGCATCAGGGAGATCCGCCTGCTGCGCGACGCCGGAGCGGTCGGCGAGGTCCATCCGGACACTGAGCGCACCAAGGACAACCTCCTGATCCGCGGCGACGCTCTCTGCGCGCTCGAGGCGCTGACCTCGCTTCCCGAGTTCGCCGAGGAGTTCGTAGGCAAGGTGAAGCTGATCTACATCGACCCGCCGTTCAACACGGGGCAGGCTTTCCAGCACTACGACGATGCCCTCGAGCACTCGGTCTGGCTGACGATGATGCGAGACCGCCTCGAGCAGGCCAAGAAGCTCCTCAGCCCCGACGGTTCGATCTGGGTCCATCTCGACGACGTCGAGGCAGCTCACTGCCGCATGGTCCTGGACGAGGTCTTCGGCAGAGACAACTTCGTGGCCACCTTCATCTGGCAGAAAGTGGACAGCCCGAGCGAGAACCGCGAGGCCATCGCCACGGATCACGACTACATCCACTGCTACTCGGCTCGTCCCGGCGGACACGACTTCACACAACGCCCCGACCCGTCCGTGCTCAAGGCGTACCGGGTCGCCGAGGACGGCACGCTCTACCGCGATCGCCTGCTGCGCAAGAACGGGAAGGACAGCCTCCGCAGCGACCGGCCGAAGATGTGGTTCCCGATCACCGATCCTGACGGCGGCGAGGCGTGGCCGATAGACGACCAGGGAGTCGAGCGCCGCTGGGCGCTCGGGCGCGAGACCGTCGAAAGGCTACAGGCGGAGGGAGAGATCCTCTGGCGCAAACGGCCCAACGCCGCTGGCGAGGAGCGCTGGGTCCCCTACGTGCGGGAGTATCCGAAGGAGAACCCGACGAAGCCGTGGCCGACGATCTGGACGGACGTCCTCACGACACGCCAGTCGAAGGCGCACCTGAGGAAGCTCTTTCCCGGGGTTCCCGTGTTCTCGACCCCGAAGCCCGAGCCGCTTATGAAGCGGATCCTCGAGATCGCCACAAAGCCCGGCGATCTGGTGCTTGACTTCTTCGCCGGCTCAGGGACGACCGCGGCAGTAGCTCACAAGCTCGGTCGCCGCTGGATCGCAGTAGAGCGCGAGCGCGACACAATCGACACCTTCATGGCACCGCGGCTGAAGATGGTTGTGGAGGGCGAGGACCCCGGCGGCATAACCGAGGAGGCAGGCTGGGAGGGAGGAGGCGGCTTCCGCGTCCTTGACGTCGCTCCCTCTATGTACGAGGAGGACGCGGGCGTGATAGTCCTGGCCGAGTGGGCGACCAACGGAAAACTCTCCGAGGCGACCGCGGCCCAGCTCGGCTTCGAGCATGAGCCGGACCCGCCCTTCTGTGGCCGCCGGCGCCGCATCCGCCTCGCGGTGATCGACGGGCACGCGGACGAGGTCCTGGTGCGCGAGCTCGTGCGCTCCCTGGCCGACGGCGAGAAGCTTTCGCTCTGTGCCACCTCGCTCGACCCCAAGGCGGCGGAGCTACTGGCCAAGCTGCGCCCGGGCTCCCAGGCGCGGGTGATCCCCGAGGACATTCTGTTGAGCTACCGCACACCATCGGCCTGGCGCGTCTCCGTCGCCAAACCGCCCTCGGAGGTCGCCGGGCCCGCAGCCGGCGTGAGCGAGGAAGCGAGCGCGGAGGATGAGAAGGTCGCCGAGACCGCAGCGACGGCGGAGGCCGTGGAGTGAGCGGCGACGGCCGTCGCATCCCGCCTCCGGTGGATCAGCCGGTGCTCGACCAGATCCAGTCCCAGCTGGATCTGCGCCAGCCGAACCGCGACGCCGTCGAGACGATCGCGCTTCGCCTCCACGACCACTACGCCCAAGGCTCCGAGGGGTTCTTCGAGGGAGTGGTCGACGTGGCCACAGGCGTCGGCAAGACCTTCGTCATCGCCGGCGCCATCGACTACTTCGCCGGCTTCGGCTGGCGCAACTTCGCGGTGATCGTCCCCGGTACGACGATTCTCGAGAAGACGATCGCGCAGTTCACCCCGGGCCATCCGAAGAGCCTCCTCGGCGGCATGTCGGTCGAGCCGGTGGTCGTCCACTCCGGGAACTTCCGCAGCGCGTCCGTGGCCGCCGACCTGCGGGACGAGAACAAGGTCAAGCTCTTCGTCTTCACCGTCCAGTCGCTCACCAAGCCGACTACCAAGCAGGGGCGAAAGACCCACGAGTTCAGCGAGGGGCTCGGCTCCGCCTTCTACGCACACCTCGACCAGCTGGACGACCTGATCGTCTTCGCCGACGAGCATCACACCTACCACGGCCGCAGCTTCTCCAAGGCGATCCGGGGCCTCACGCCGTACGCCGTCATCGGGCTGACCGCGACGCCCAACCGCAGGCGGCTGGAGAGGGACGGGGTGCCGATCATCTTCCGCTATCCCCTCGCCGCGGCGATCGCCGACCGGCTCGTGAAGACTCCGGTGATCGTCGGCCGAAAGGACGACCGCACCGACGAGCGCACGCAGCTGGTGGACGGCGCCGTCCTACTCGAGGCCAAGGAGAAGGCCCTGCGCGCCCACTGCGATCGCGCCGGCATCCCGTTCGTGCATCCGGTGATGCTGGTCAACTGCGCCGACATCGACCACGCGCAGGAGGTCGTCGCCTTCCTGCGCTCAGACCGGTTCATGGACGGCCGCTACGCACACGACGGCGCCGTGCTCGAGATCCACTCCAAGCAGAGCGAAGAGGCGCTGTCGGCGCTGGATCGGGTCGAGGAGCCCGGGAGCCCCGTCCGCATCATCGTGCAGGTCGGGATGCTCAAGGAAGGCTGGGACGTGAAGAACGTCTACGTGATCGTCAGCCTGCGGGCCTCGGTGTCTGATGTGCTGACCGAGCAGACGCTTGGCCGCGGGCTTCGCCTGCCCTTCGGCGCCTACGTCGACGGCATCCCTCTCTTGAACGAGCTCGAGATCGTCGCCCACGAGCGCTACGAGGAGCTGCTGGCCAAGTCCAAGGCGCTCGCCGAGACGTTCATCGATCAGCGCACCTATCTGGCCGAGCGACAGACGCAGGCCGGGGAGACGGAGATCGTCGCCAGGCAGGAGGCGGTGCAGGCCCCGGTGCTGAAAGACGAGGCGGCGGAGCCGAGCGAGGTCGCGTTCGGCGAGGGCTCGGGCGGCGTGGGCATCGCCGCCACCGAGGAGCGAACGCGTGAGGCCCAGGAGGAGGCGGAGCAGGCGGAGCATCCTCTCGAGCCCCTGCGCGGCCTCGGGGAGATCCTCGTCCCGACCGTAGAGACGCAGACCATCCCGAGCAAGTTCAAGCTCGACCTCATCACGGATCTCGGACCCTTCCGCGAGGTCGGGCGGCGCTTGGCGCTGGACCCGGAGCGCTACTTCAGGCGGACCCGGGTGGGAGCGGAGATCCACGAGGACCCCGTCGGCGGCGAGCGGATCGTAAGGACCCGCACCGAGGACGCGAAGGAGCCTCTCGCGGTCGCCGAAATCGAGGTGCCCGCCGACGAGGCGCGGGCCGCGATCGTCGCCGAGGTCGCCCGGGACCGGCGCACCGGCGAGCTTCGCCGTGGCAAGGTAGCGCAGGTCGAGCGGCTGCTCGACGCCGTCCTCGAGGGTGCAGGCGAGAAGGCCCCGCTCGTGCTCTCGCATTATCCGCGGCGTCTGGTGCGCGAGATGGTGCACGAGATCGCCAGCGCAGGCCGCGAGCTTCTACGGGGTACGCAGACGGTCGAGAGGATCGCGGAGAAGCCTCTGGCACCACGGCCACGCTTCAAGCGGACGAGGTCGAGCGCGGACCGCCACGGCGCCTTCGAGAAGGGCGTGGCTTACGAGGGATGGGCGAAGAGCCTCTTCGCCCAGGCCTGGTTCGACTCGCGGCCGGAGCGCACGATGGCGAACATCCTCGACGCAAGCGACGAGATCGACTTCTGGGTCCGCCTGCACCGCAACGAGCTTCCGATCCTCTGGAGCGCGGGTGAGCGGACCTATAACCCGGATCTCCTCGCTCGGGACATCGACGGCGACTACTGGCTGATCGAGACGAAGTCCGACAAGGAGTACGAAAGCGCCGAGGTACAGGCGAAGCGCCGAGCCGCCGTCGCCTGGACGAACGCCGTGAACTCCGAGCGCGACGGCCCCAGGTGGACCTACCTGCTCGTCGCCGAGCGACACCTCGAATCAGCCAGGGGTTCATGGCGTGCGATCGTCCGCGCCACGGCTCCTTAGCACCGACTGCGCCGCCTAGGAGGCGCTCACGATCGTTCGAGCCGTCTGATCGCCTAGCACAGGCACGTTACCTCGGAGAAACTAGACCCATCGAGCACATGCCCACTGACTGTGTGCAGGCCAGCCCGGGTAGTTTAGTGGCAAAACACATCCATGGTAAGGATGCGTCGCGGGTTCGATTCCCGCCCTGGGCTTCCAGGCTCATCGCGGCCACCAGCGGAAGGTATGCGGTTGTCCAATGTCGTCCCACGTCCGGCTGGGCCAACAGCCGGAAAGGGAGAAGCCGAGCCGGCGCCCAGGATGCCCTGGACCCCGCTCCCGGCTCCCGTCAGCTATAGCCTCAGGACTGCCGCGGCCCCTTCGAGGTCACCCACTCATCGCCGAGGGCGTTCAGCTCCGCGTAGAGCTCCTCAACGGAGACCATCAGCTCGCGGGCCAGATGCACTCCCCGCTCGTCCTCGCCGGCAACGAACCACTTCTCCAGGCCCTTCTCGGCGAGGAAGCGCTCGGCCTCCTCGGCGGTCATCTTGTCGCAGGCCGCGAAGAGCATCGTGCCGTCGAAGCGCGGCTCGGGCTTGGTCTTCTGCTCAGCCATGAGGTGAAGGTAGGGCGCCCTGGCCCCTAGGCCGCAGAAAAGCCTCAGAGCCCGAACTCGCGCAACAGACGGGCCTTGGGGAGGGCGCCGACCACCCGGGCCTGCTCGGCGCCGTCGCGGAAGAGGATGATCGTCGGGATCGACATCACGCCGTAGCTGGCCGGCGTCGCCTGGTTCTCGTCGATGTTCAGCGCGACGACGCGCACGTCGTCGCGTTCGCGGGCGAGCTCCTCCAGGATCGGGTGCATCTGGCGGCAAGGGCCGCACCACGGCGCCCAGAAGTCGACGATCACGACGCCCTCGGCCTCGAGGACCTTCTGCTGGAAGTCACTGTCGCTCACCGCTTCGAGCATCGCCGGCCGAGACAACCAAAGCACACGGCCCCGCAGGGCGTTTCTGCGCTCCGAAGCGACTCCAACCGCCCAAAGGCCGCGCCGTTCTGCCCGTCCGGCCCTGGGTCACGGCTCTGAAGCGCGCCTTCCCCGAGCCGGAGGGGAGGTGCGCTCAGAAAGCTTGCCTTCCCTTCTGCCCCCCTGCCCACGCAGCGACGCTAGGGGGAGACCCGGACACGTGCGCGAATCTCCTGAAGCGACGTGCTCGCCCGCGGTTCAACCCGCAAGGGGCGCCTCGGCCGCTGCCTTGCCTTTCGTCCCCGCCAGGGCGCGGCCGATCGCGTCGCGGATGGATCGGCGCATCTGCGGCTCACGCTCTCGCCAGCCTCGATAGCCATCGGATCGCAGGTCGCCGATGACCCCTCTCGCGGCGCTCTCGCAGGCGGCGCAGAGATCCCAAACGTCGGCTTCCCGCTCCGGGTCGCCGTAGAGGAGCTCGGCGAGCTTCCGGGCGCGCTCATCCCACTCGGTTTCGGACAGCCCCACCAGCAGCTCCTCTCGGCCGCCGGGCAGCCCGGCGATGAGCTCGTCCAGGACGATCGGCTCGGTGATGTACGTGCCATAGGTGGACCCTGTTCTCACCTCGGTGAGAAGCTCGGTCACTCCCTCGCAAATGAAGTCCGCCCAGTGGTTCGCTTGCAGCTGCGCCTCAGGGTCGTCGTGGAAGCGCGAGCGGGGCGTTTTCGGCTGGGTGGCGTGAACAAGCTCGTGCACGAGGGCAGGCGAGACGCCATTCACCGCGCGAGCGGCGACGTTCGCTGAGACCACGACGACAGGAGCTTCTGTCGGCAGGTGCAAGCAGACGCCGTCGGGAGCTACCTCTGCTTCTCCCGAGATCGTCATGTAGAACAGCCTGAGCGCCTCCCGTGAGACCACGAACACCTCGGCGCGGGGACGCCTGCCGCCGACGGTTGCCAGCTGCACGTGGCGTTCGAGGCCTTCAATGCGCAAATCTTGCGTCAATCGCATGAGCTGGGGCTTTTGGGCCTCCTCGATCAGATCTTCGAGCGCCAGGCGAAACAGAACGTCCACCTGGGGCAGGGCTTCGCGCAGGCCGGCGGTGAAACGCTGTGCCGCGGCCTTGCGCGACACCGTCCGCTCCTGTGTCTTGGCGCTTCTGTCCCTCTGGCCCCGGCCCACTCCTCAGGTAACGCTAGGGAGCCATCCGCGACGGCAAGCGAATTTCCCTTCGGCGCGGCCTGGCGCTAAAACGAGGCAACCCGGCCCTTTTCGTGAGCGGCCCCGGCGGCACCGTGCAGGTGACCGACACTACGGCCGAGGCCGCGCTCGAGGCCCTGGAGCGGGTCCGCCAAAAGCCGTCGGCTCGAGCGCCGGGGCCGACAAGCTCGCGGCATGAGTGGCTTTGATGGATCGCTGCCCGGCGCTCTCGGAGGCCTGCCGGATCGTCTCGGCGGGCTGCTCGGCGATGCCCTGGACGTCGTCGGTCCCGGCGGAAGCGAGCCCAGCTGGCTTTCTGAGACCAAGGACCAGCTGGAGCAGATCGGCGGGGCGGCGGAGATCTTCGACGAGAAGTGGCGGCTGGTCTGGGTCTCCTCGGAGCTGCGCCGCTTCCTGGACCCCGACGAGGAGGGCGAGCTCGGGATCGGCGAGCACATCCTCCTGGCCCACCGGCGCTCCGCCTGGTCTGAGCACGTCGCGCCGGAGAGCCGCCTGGAGGCAGCGCGCCGCTCGATCCCCTACATCCTCGCCAACACGCCCCAGGGCGCCGAGGAGCTCGCCTCCTCCATCCCCGACCCCGAGCTGGCGGAGATTGTCCGCCGCAGCGAGCCGCTCTCCCCTCCCCCGGTCTGGACGGTCGAGCTCGACTTCCTGCACGAGGAGCTTCCGACGGCACGGATCAGCTGCCTGAACCTGCGCCTACACGATGCCGACGGGCGCTTCCGCGGCACCCTACGCCTCTACGGACCGGGACTGCGGGCCTCGGTGCTGAACGTCGTCGCCCGCGGCGATGAGGGCCTTTTGGAGCGGATCGGCAGGCTGATCAGCCCCGGGCGCCACAGCGTGGCGATCCTCTTCGCCGACTTGGAGAACTCGGTGGGGCTTTCGCTGCAACTGCCGAGCGCGCTCTACTTCGAGCTGGCCTCTTCGCTGGCCCGCGGCGCCGATGAGGTGATCACGCGCCACTCCGGGGTGATCGGCAAGCACACCGGCGACGGCGTCTCGGCCTTCTTTTTGGCCGACCCGCGCGATCACGCCCACTCCTCGGCGGCGGCTCGGGCGGCGATCCAGTCGGCCTTCGACATCCGCCGCTTGGCGGCGGATGTCGGGCGGCAGATCGGCAAGCGGGTAGGGCTCGAGAGGCTGGACCTGAGAATGAACATCGGCCTGCACTGGGGCGAGGGCGTCTACATGGGCCAGATCTCAACCGCCGGGCGCCTGGAGGTCACGGCCCTGGGTGATGAGACGAACGAAGCCGCGCGCCTGCAGCAGGCGGCCCGCGATGGTGAGATCCTGGTCTCAAAGCCCCTGTTGGAGCAGCTCAACAAGACCGACGCCAAAGCTCTCGAGATGGATCCGCAGGGCACGGTGTACGAGCTTCTGCGAGACCGCGAGGGCCTGCCCCGCAGGTCGTCCGCGACGTCGGAACCCTGCCCGTCTGCGCCCTTTAGGCGATCGCCTCCCTCCGCGCAAGCTTCGCGGCGATCGCGCCCATGCCAGAAAGGCGAGAACCCCGTCTGGGGTTCTCGCCTTCGAGCCTTCGCTTCCTCGGTCGGGATCGGCCCGTCGCTTGGACGGCCGATCACCCCAGGCCTCAGCGCTTGATCTCGCGCGAGCGCTTGCCCGGCAGGGCCCTGCCGCGCTCGCTGATCACGATCACGCGCGGCTTGCCCGGGGCGGCCGCGGGGCGCCGTAGTCGAGGAGCGCGGCCCCCCCTTGCGGCCGGCCAGCGTGAAGTAGCGGGTGCGGATCGTGTTGTCGATCTCACCCTTCTTCACGGACTGCTCCTTGATCCGCACCCGGTAGCGGACGCGGGTGCGCTTCGCGGCCTTGTGCCCGAACTGGAGCAGGCCGAGCTGCGGGCGCTTGCGGTACTCGGCCCGGGCGCCCTTGGGCAGGCCGATCGCTGCAACCTCGATCTCGTAGGCGGCCGCGGTTCGCTTGTGCTTGCGCAGCTCGGCGCCGAAGCGCACAGCGGCCTCGCTGATAGAAGGCGCCGGAACGTAGCGCAGCCGCTCCTTGCGCGGGTCGAGGACGAAGGTGGCCCGCTCGCCGGCGCCGAGCACGAGCCGCTGCGCGGTCGCGTCGAAGGTCGGCCCGACCACGGTCAGGACCTGCTGGATCCTGCGACCCAGATGCCGCCCGTCGACCGTGATCCGCACCCGCTTGCCCTTGGGCACGCGGTAGAGCGGCTCGGCCGAGACCAGGGCCCGGTGGTCCTCCGCGTCGGTCGCGATCCTGGTGCCGGCCCGCTGGACGACCCGCACGCCGGGGATCTCGTTGACCAGCTTGCCGCCGACGATGCCGGTGCGCCGGCCCCGCTTGTCGCGCAGGACGATGTGGGCGTGCTCGGCAGCGGCTCCGTCGACGGTGATGTCGTTGAACTTCGAGTGCCAGCCGGCACGACCGGCGCACACCGGGCAGGGATGCGTCCCGAAGCCCGCGGAGACCGGGTGCATGGCCAGGCTCTTGTTCTTGGCGTCGCCGTACCAGAGGACCTCAGGGAAGATCTCGTACTCCCAGCGCTCGGTCTCGACGTCGACCCTGACCCGCCGCTCCTGGCCCGGCCAGTTGTTGTCGTAGACCAGGATGTCGTACTTGCCATCGCCCAGCTCGTCAATGGCGTACGGTGTCACGGCGTGGCCACCGGCGCCGTTGGGGCCGGAGGCGACCACCGTCCAGGCCTCCTTGGCGCCGGGGCTGAGCTGCTGGCGCAGCTTGTCGACGATTCCCGACGGCGCGGCCACGAACTGCGCCCGCCGCACGCGGGGAAGCATCTGGAACGTGAACGTCCGCGCAATCAGACGCTGGATCTTGCGGTTGCCCTCGAGCGGGATGTCGAAGGTCGTCGGGTCGGGGACCTTGGCACCCAGCTGGCTCAGGGACGTATACCCGAGCCGCGGCAGAAGGCCCTTGTAGATGCTCTCAGCCACGGCGGCGAAGCCGTAGCAGTGGCCGTTGGACATGCCGCGGTTGATGCTGCGCATCAGCGTCCGCACGCCGGGGCGCAGAACGCAGCTTTGCCCCTTGCCGGCCGGGCAGACCTGACGGCCGAAGAGCTTCTGCATCTCGACCGTGTTCAGGTTGGCGCGGCCAGCACCGTAGTTGGGGAAGGAGAAACCGTCGGGGTTGGGCCTGAAGCCCAGATCGGCCACGATCTCCGCCTGCGCCGGGACCGCGGCAAAAGCCGTCAGCGCCAGCGCCAGGAGCAGTGCCCGGCGCAGCACAGCTGCCTTCTTACGCAATGAAACCTCCTGCAAGCTAATCGGTTGCACGAAGGCGACCCTAGGAGGCTGGGTATCCGCTACGCGCTTTCCCTCCCGGCGACGGACGGCAGTCTAAAACGGGCGCTCCTCGCCGTCGACGCGGAAGATGACTTCGCTGTGATCGGGCAGGTTGATCCCGGACACCTCGAAGCTGTGACCCTCGGCCTCGCCGCGCCAGATGAAGCCCTGGTGATGGGCGGCGCGGCGGATCTCGCGCTCGTCGATCAGCTGGAGCTCGCGCCCGATGGCAAGCTCCACGTCGGTCAGGCCCCCGAACTCCGCGAACGTCCGCAGCATCTGGTCCTGCCCGCGCGCCAGATCGCGCGCGTCGCGCTCCAGCTCGGCGAACTTGACCTTCTCCGGACGAAGGACGAACCACGCGGCGGCGCCGAGGGCGAGCAGGGCCAAGAAGCCTGAGGCGTAGTGGAGGTGATCGAGGACTGGCTCCATCGCTGCCAAGCTACGGCGCGCATTGCTTTCACCGAGCGCCTTTCTCCAGTCAGCTGCGGACGGGCCCTGCGTCGATACCGCTCAGCGCCGGCGGACGCGCTCGCAGTTGCGGCGGTTCACCTTGTCCTTGCGGTCGGCGTAGACCCGGTCGTATCCGGGGCCGCAGTTGACCTTGTCGCGGACACCGTCGCGGGAGCGGATCACGTCGGCACCAGGCCCGCCCTGCAGGCGATCGCGCCCGGGCCCGCCGACGATGCGATCACGACCGGAACCGCCATCGACACGATCGGCGCCCGGGCCGCCCGCCAGGCGGTCGTCGCCTCCGCCGCCGAAGACGCGGTCGTTGCCGGCGTTGCCGTAGACCTTGTCGGCGCCGGAGCCGCCCATCAGCCGATCGTTGCCGGAGCCGCCGGCCAGCCAGTCGAGGCCCGAGCCGCCGAAGATGCGGTCGTGGCCTGCCCCGCCCTGCACGGAGTCGTTGCCGGAGCCGGCGTAGACGACGTCATCGTCGAAGCCGGCCAGCACGCAGTCGGCCCCGCCGAGCGCGCGGACCCGGTCATTCCCTGCGAAGGCGCGGATGCGATCCGACCCGTCGGTGCCCTCGAGGTCGTCCGGCTGGACCGTGCCGTCGATCATGTTGTCGATGCAGGCCCCGGCGGCGATGCGGATCACCGTGGTGCCGGCACTGCCGATGATCTTGTCCTTGTAGTCGGCGATCACCTCGTCGAGGCCGTCGACGAGGATCACGTCGCGAACGCCGTCGTTGGCGACCACGAAGTCGCGGCCCGGCCCGCCGTGGATGAAGTCGACGGCGGGACCTCCGACCAGGATGTCGTTGCCGAAGCCGCCGGCGAGGCAGTCGCGCCCGCCGAGGCCGTAGAGGACATCGTCGCCGCGGCGCCCGGCGATCAGATCGCTCTGCGGGGTCCCGCTGATCGTCTCACCCTCTCGGCCGCCGGCCATCAGGGAGGCGCAGATGTCCTTGGGGACGACGAGCTTGCGGCAGGCGCCCCGCTTGCGGTCGTCCGCATCTGTGAAGGCGGTGTCGTAGCGGTCGCAGACCACGGTGTCGCGCTGACCGTCGTTGGTCTGGAAGACGTCGCTTCCTGCGCCCCCGATGGCGAAGTCCTGGCCCGGGCCGGGCTGGATCACGTCGTCGTCGGCGTCGCCGAAGACGCAGTCGGCGTTGAGCAGGCCGCCGAGGATGTCATCGCCGCCCCAGCCGCGGATCAGGTCGGTGCCGTTGGTGCCCAGGACCGTGTTCGGCTGGTCGTCGCCCTCGTGGAAGGCGCGGCAGACGTTCGCCGGCGGAGTGATGGTCGCGTAGCAGCCGTGCAGGAAGTCGATCGGGTCGGCGATCACGATGTCGCCGGGAGCGCAGATCACCGTGTCGCGCCGCTTGTCGTTGGCTGCGATCAGATCGCGTCCGGGGCCGCCGTTTAGCAGGTCCTGGCCCGCGCCCCCGCGCAGGTAGTCGTTCGCCTCGCCCCCGTAGAGCTTGTCGTTCTTGGGGCCGCCGAGCAGATGGTCGCGCCCCTTGGCGCCGGCGATCTTGACCCCGAAGGGGACCTTGGCCAGCTTCTCGGCCGTCACGTAGTCGGCCCCGCGCCCGACGTTGATGTCGATCCCGCGCACGGTGCCGCGACAGCGCACCAGGGTGCCGGCGGGCTTGCCTCCGATGCAGCCGTTGCCGACGTCGATCGAAGCCTTGCTGTCGAGGAGGCGCCACGGGCGCTCCGACGCCTGGGCGAAGCTGAGCGTGATGTGGTTGGCGACGACGACGTCGCTTCGCACCACGAGCTTTTGGTTCGCCACCTTCGCGGTGGTCCCGGCCTGGGCGGCGGCGGGAAGGGCGAGCAGCCCCACGAACGCCGCCAACGAGAGGATCGACTTGCGCATAGACCGACGTTAGGTTGCGCGCACGCGCAGCGCCGGGTTCTCGACAAGCCCCGGGTGTCAGAGGGTGCGCATGAATCCCTCCGCCACCGCCAGCTCGCGGTGGAAGTCGGTGAAGCTGGCGTTGCGATAGGTGTCATCGGCCTCGCGGATCATCTCCTGGAAGCTGCTGCGCAGGTCGGCGCGAAAGCCGATGCTCTGCAGCGACTTGAGGGCCTGCTGCCAGGGGACCGGAGGGCGGTAGAGGGTGCCGCGGACCATCATGTCGTAGGCCTCGCAGATGCCGACGATCTGAGCCAAGACCGGCACGGAGCTCCCGCTCAGGCCCGCCGGGTAGCCGCTGCCGTCGGGGCGCTCGTGATGGGAGGCGATGATCCTGGCCACCTCGGCGTACCCGCTGATCTGGGCCACGATCGCCGCTCCCTCCTCGGGATGGCGCTGGATGATCTCCCTTGCGGTCTTGTCGAGCAGATCCGAGGGCAAATCGAAGAGCTCGTCCGGGAAGCTGTACTTGCCGATGTCGTGCAGGACGCCGGCGGCATGCACAAGGTTCCGCTGCCGTTCGCTCAGTCCGATCCTGGCGGCCAGATCGCGGGCGTAGGCAGCGGTATGGGCGGCGTGGTCGGCGGCGTGGGGGTCGCGCAGGTTCAGGCTCTCGATCAAGGCGCGCAGGAGGGCGAACTGCATCGTGGTCAGCTGTTCGGAGCGCTGGCGCAGGATCTGCGTCTGGCGAGCCAGGCTGTTGATCGTCGCCCAGGCCCCCTGCCCGAAGATCACCACGCCACAGGAGACGAGCAGGCCGATCGACCCCTCGTGCAGGGCGACGAAGGAGATCGCAACCGTGAGCGCCGACGCGACGATGAAGATCCGGGCGTTCCATCGGCTCAGGTCGCGCCAAAGCCGCGCGAAGGGAGTGCCTTCGACGATCTTCTCGTAGCCGGCGACGATGAGCAAAAAGAGAATGAAGCCGATGACCATCCAGCCGGCGATCAGGAGCAGATACCAGTAGCTGGAGCGATCCAGGCCGATCATCTCGGCGTTCCAGTAGAAGGCGGCTCCGACCACAACCGGCACCCAGGCACAGGCCAGAAGCTCGGCCCAAAGCCACTGCTTTCCGTAGCGGAAGTGAAACCAGCCGAAGAGCGAGGCGAGCACGCCGACCCAGCTTCCGGCGCCCGGGCCGATAACGACCACGGCGATGGAAATGGCGATCGTCCCGCCCATCGGGCGCACCGCTTTTTCGATGCCTCCCAGCGGCACGAGGCTGCTCAAGGCCGCCAGGCCGAGCAGGGTCACGAAGTCGAACGGCGACGTCTCGCCGATCACGAAGACCAGCAGGGCGGCGATGAGGCCCAGGGCGACGCCGAGCGACGCCGCGAGGGGACCTCCCGAGCCTTGCAGCTGCAACCGCTGCGCCCAGGCGGTCCTCTTGGTTCCCGGTAGTGAAACGGCGCGCATCGGTCCCGCCTCCGACACCTCGCTTGCCTCTTCGGCGTCGTCGCGGCGCGCCTTTAGCTCTGCATCGGCGCTTGGCAGAAGAGGGGGCCAATCTCACCTGGGAAGCCGGAAGGCGAAGACCGACCCCTCGCGGGATGTCTCGCTCAGCCAGACCGAGCCGCCGTGCACCTCAGCCACCCAGCGAACGATGAGCAAACCGAGCCCCGAGCCCGGGCGAGTGCTGAGACGCTCACCGCCGTTGAAGATCGAACCGCCGTGGTTGGCGGGGATCCCGATGCCGTTGTCGGCCACCACCCAGGCCTCGAGTTCATCGCTGTAGCCGCAGCGGATCACCAGGTCGCGCTCGGAGTGCCTGAACTTGTAGGCGTTGGCCAGGAGGTTGGCGTACAACTGGCGCACCAGCGCCGGGTTGCCGCGAAAGTGCGGCATCTGCTCGATCACCAGGGCGCGCTTCTCCTCGTCGGTCAGTGCCAGCGCGGCCGAGGCCTCGCGGACGATTATCGAGGGGTCGAGGCGTGCCGTTTGCAGGGGCTCGTCAGGAGAGTGCCCCTCGATGGCCGCCAGCGCCTCGAGCAGCAGGGCGCCGCGCCGGGTCGAGCGGCGGATCTGGGTCAATGCCTCCTTGCAGTCGTGGACCAGCTCGGGTTCCTCGACCAAAAGCCCGGCCAGCATCGAGCTGCCGTTCAAGACCCCTTTCAGGTCGTGGATCAGTGCAGCGACAAACGGCGTTCTCGGAGTCTGCGTCAAAGTGCTCGGCGCCATTGATCTGAGCGAGTTCCTTAGGACGAGACCGGGAATCGGGCAACGTGAGGCACAGCAGCCTAGCGGGAGCGCCAAGCGGTTCGGGGCCAAAAAGCAGGCCCTTTGCGTGACAAAGCCCTTTGGCAGATGTTGCCATGCCTAATCTCGGAAGAGGCATGCCGGGACGGGTGGTACATGTGAAGCGCGAGGCCTACGACGTCTACGTTGGACGACCCTCGAGATGGGGCAACCCCTTCTCGCACAAGCCGGGGACGAAGGCCCGCTACCGGGTCGCCGACCGCACCGAGGCGATCGCGTCCTATCGCCGGTGGCTTTGGGAGGAGATACGCGCCGGGCGTGTGCAGCTGGAGGAGCTGGCCGCGCTCGACGGCAAGACGCTCGGCTGCTGGTGCTCCCCCGCCCCTTGCCATGGCGAAGTCCTGCTCGAGGCGGCGGCATGGGCGGCGCGGCAGCTCGAGCAGGAACGCTCCCGNGGGCGCGATCTGCCCACGGGCGCCGGCAAACCCCGTGACTAGCAGCCCGTCGTCGGCGCGACGCACCAGCCGATCACGCGGCCGGGTCCTATCTGCGCAGCATCCTCGTGGCCTGGCGGAAGACCTCGCTCCGATCAAGGAGCGCCGGGCCGGTGCCGGGCACTGCGGTGTAGACGGAGCGGCCGCCGGGCCCCTGCTTTTCCTCCAGGCGCTTGTTGACCTTGGCGATCGTCGTCTCAAGGTCCTCGCCGCTGCAGTAGATCTTGAAGTGCGATTCGGGATTGTGCCAGGGGCCGTAGGTGACCGCGCCGATGAGCTCCAGGCCGCCGCCCTCGGCCGGGCGGACGCCGATGTAGCCGCGATAGTGTTTGCCCCCGCCCCTGCTTTGGGCGGAAAGCTCGGCCGAGCGGGCGATGAACGTGATCTGCGAGCGCTGGGCTGCTCTCCCGCTGGGCGCAAGCCGGTTCGGGATCAGGCCGCGGTCGACGGCTTGCAGGATGTCCTGCTCGCTGCTGAGGGAGGTGATGGGCGCAGGCCTTGCGGGCGCCTGCTCCTCGGGATCGATGGCCTGGGCGTGGCGCCCGCGCAGGAGCGTCCCGGCGAAGATCTCGACGGGGCCGATCCCTGTGCCCTTGGCATTGCCGCCTCTGCCCATCGCCGTGACGATAGGACTCAGGATGCCCAGACACCGGGATTACCGAGCTGCAGGCGAAAGGCTGCGGCGACAAGGACTCGCAAAGCCACAGGCGGCAACGGCTCTAGGGCGCCGAGGCTCGAGAAAAAGCCCCAGGCCTCGAGCACCCTCCGCGGCTTTCGCCGTCTTTCCGCAAGGAGGGCTTTTGCCTAGCGGCTTTCCGCTCGCTCAGGCGGCGCGCAGCCGTCTGCGGCGGGCGACGACGATGTGCGGCGGCGGCGCCAGGGCCTCGCCGGGGCGCGGACGCAAGAACGCGATTTGCTGCGATGCGAAGGCGGCCACGGTCTGGGAGACCGTCTTCGAGGGCACGGTGATGATCGTGAGCAGGCCGCCGTCGGCACCCAGGCGAGCGAAGGCCTGGCCGATCTGGGCCAGGCGCTCCTCGTCCAGAGAGGCCGCGACCTCGTCCAAAAGCAGGATCGGTGGCGCTCCCTCCGCGCCAAGGCAAGCCAGGATAGCCAAGGTGACGACGCTCGCCCGCCAGCCGCCGGACAGCGAGGCCTGCGCGCCGTGCAACGGGCGAAGCTCCTCGCCGGCGGCCTCGGCGGCGTAGATCCGGCATTCCGCGGCGCGACCCCGCGACGCGGTGATCTGCATTCGCCCCTCCATGCCGGCGGCTCGGCAAAGCTCGGCGAAGCGCTCCGCCGTCTTCCCGAGGACGCGCAGGACGGCACGATCGTAGAGAGCTCGCGCCTCATCCAGCTGGGCCTGCGCCTCCTCGATCAACGAGCTTCGCCGTTCGAGCTCGCGCTCATCGGCGCGGACGCGCTCCTCGTGCTCGCGGATCTCGGCCTCGGGATCGCGCGGCGGAGCCGCCGGCACGCCATCCGCGGCCAAAGCGTCGAAGGCGCCGATCAGGCGGGCCGGATCCTCAGGCTGCTCTCCGGATGCAAGCTCGATCCCCGCCTCCTCGAGCCGGGTCACGACCCGAAGGAGCGCTCTGCGCTCGCGTGGCGAGAGCCCGCCCGGTGGCGCCTCGCTCTCCCCCGCCGGCGGGCCGGCCACGAGCAGGCCTTCGGCGGCCATCCACTCGACGTCGGCTGAGGCCGCGATCACCGCCTCCCCGGGTCCAAGCAGCTCGCGGGCGCGTGCCTTTTGCCCCTCGGGCACCCGCCAGTAGCCAGAACGCAGCTCCAGCTCAAGTCCCGCGCGCCGGAGCCGTGCCGGGTCGACGAGCAGCCGCGGGCGTTCCTCGGGCTCCTCCGGCGCGGACTCCAGGGCCGCCTTGGCCTGCTCTCCCAGCTCGACCAGGCGCCGGCGAAGCTCGGCCGCCTGGCGGGCCTCGGCGGCGGCCAGCTTGCGCTCGGCGAGCTCTCGCCGGGAGCGGTCCAGGCGCCGGCGTTGCTCGGCATGGCTTTGGCGGGCCTCCTCGAGCGCGGCCTGAGCGCGAGCGAAGCGTTCGGCGGCCGCGCGCCCTCCGGAGAGCTCGATCAGAAGCTCGAGCAGCTGCTGCGGGTCACGGTCCAAGGCGCGCTGGATCTCGCCCTGGGGCAGCTCCAAGAGGCGGCGCATCGCCGGCCCGATCCCCAGCGGGCGCAGGACCCGCTCCTCCCATTGCGCCGGGCGCATCCAGGAGGAGGGAGAAAGCGAGGCCGAGATCGCGCTGGCCTCGGCCAGCGGATCGCCATCGGGGTCGACGAGCCGCTCGCCGTCGAGGAGGGCGTAGCGGCGGCGGTGGGCCGAGACCTCCATCAGCATCGTGACCAGCTGCGGGCGGCGCTCGAGCGCGCCGTCGTTCTCCACCACCCCGAAGATCCAGGCTCGCTCGACCGGCGGGGACTCGCCGCGCCCGGCGAAGCGGTAGGAGCCTGCGGTTCGGCCCTGGCCGAAGCGCCGGGCGCCCAACAGCGCCTTGATGGCATCTAGCATCGATGACTTGCCCGAGCCGTTCTGGCCGATCAAGGCCACCACGGGTCCCTCGAGCCGAAGCGGAGCCGGGTCGAGAAAGCCCCAGCCGACCGCCTGCACGGCCCGCAGCACCGCCTACCCCTCCCCCAGCCTGGCCTCGAGCGCCGGCAGGTCCAGGGCGCGCAGCAGGGGGCCTGCGGTCACGTAGGCGCCCGTGGCCCGCTGATCGGGCTTCACCACCCGCACGAAGCCGCGGCGCTCGAGCGGCCCGAGCACGGCCCGGCGCACATAGCTCTCCTTCTGTGAGAGCAGCTCGGCCAGCTCGGTGACGGCGACCCGCTCGCCGCGGCGGCGAGCATCGGGATGCAGACGAAGCGCGCAGTGAGCCAGGGCGGCCCGCTGCAGGCGCCCGAGCTCATCGACCCCGTCGATCAGGGCCAGCGGGGGCCGATCCGGCTGACGGAAGAGCCGCATCCCGCAGCGCTCGAGACGTTCCGCGATCTCCCGAGCCACCTCCGGATCGCGGGCAAGCTCCTCCTCGTCGGCCGGCTCCGCCTGCCCGGCGACGATCCGCCCCGCCAGGGCCCGCAGCTCCTCATCTCCCAGGCTCATGCTGCAGCGCGCTCTCCGATGACACGTCGCAAGCCGGTGGCCTCGAGCTCTCCGACCGCGCGGCGATCGCGAGCCGTCTCCACCGCGCAGGCATCCAAAAGCTCGCGCCCGCCCTCAGCCAGGGCGGCGTGACGGGCCATGGCCTCGAGCGCCGGCACCTCGCCGTAGAGGGCGGCCAGCGGATCGGAGGCGGCAAGGGCTTGCGCTACGACGTCGTGGCGCCGGCGCTGGCTGCGAAGCACCTCGTCGCGGCGCGGGCGGGTGCGCCGCGGCGTCTCGGGGGCGCCGGCAGCCGAGACCAGCGCCCGCGTCGAGGGGACATAAACCGGGGATGGGCAGGCGAAGCACCCCAGCCCGGCGGCGGCCGCGGCCAGCTCCTCCACCCCGGCCCGACGTCGCTGCGGCTGCGAGCGGCGCCGGCGGCGGACGGTGAGCCGCTGGGCCAAAAGCTCGACAACCTCGGCGGCCAGGGACGAGACGCGCATCACGGCTCGCGGCTCGGCCTCATCGGAGCGAAGCTCTGCCAAGCTCGATCGCAGATCCTCCAGCAGAGCGATTAGCTCCTCGGAGGGGACGACCTCATCGCTTCGCAGGCGCTCGCGCTCGGCCTCGAGCTCCTCGGCTAGAGCGTCCAGGATCAGCTCGCGCTGCGAGCGCGAGCGCGAGCGGCGAAGCAGCGCGTAGAGATCGGCGACGACGCGGAAGCGCGAGTTGGCCAGGGCGCGGTCCAGCGCCAAAAGCGGGGCGATCAGCGCCGGCGGCAGAAGCGAGCGCCGGCGGCGCCCGCCGCGCAGGATCCCGGCCCGGCGCAGGCGCTCGCGGCGCTCGGCGGTCACCTCCTCGCCGCGCGCCAGGGCCAGGGCGGCGTTGAGATCGTCGCCGCCGCGGCGCAAAAGCCTGGCCAGTAGCTCAGTCGCCGCCACCGAGCCTGCGCTCGAGCGCCAGCTTGACGCGCTCGACCATCTCCTCGTCGGCGTCCTGGTCGATCCCCTGGACGTCGATCTCGCCCTCGAGGATCTCGTCCACGGCCCGCACGTAGGCGCGGAGGACGAAGGCCGCCCCCAGCGAGCGCCGGGCGCCGGTCCGCTGGGGGCGCACCAGTGAGCGCGACCGGAAGAGCAGGTCCTCGGGCAGGTAGAGCTCGACGCCGACGTCGATCTCATCACGCCGCTTGCGCCGTCGGCGCGGCTTGGGCGCCTCGGGCTGGTTGGCGGGTGCGGCCTTCGGCTCCGGCGAGGCCGGCTCGGAGCGCACCGGCTCGCCCTCGAGCAGCGCAGCCGCGGCGCGGGCCGCCTCCTCTCCCCCGCGCCCGTTGGCGGAATCGCCGTTCCCCGGGAGAGCCTGAGGCGCAACTTGAGCTTCAGGGTTGTCCTTGGATCCGGCCTCACCAAGCGCACGGGCCGCGTCCTGAGGGCTGTCCGCTGCCCGCTTCTCCCGCTTCTCGGCGGCCTCGTCCTCCCGGTCCTTGTTGTCCGACTTGGCCAGCCGCAGGGGCGGCGGGTCTCCCCCGCGCCCGAGAAGGTCGATCTCGGAGATCGCCGTCCCCACTCCACGCTTCCTAGCCATCGATTCTCTCCTCGATCTCGTCGGCGAGCGAGGCGTAGAGCTTCGCCAGCGCCCCGTTCGGTTCGAACTGCCTGATGGACTGGCGCCGCGCCAGAGCGTCCTTGAGCGCCACCCGCTCCGGGATGGCTGTGCGGAGCAGCATCCCGTTGAGCTGAGCCCGCACCTGCTCCATCGTCTCGCGCGCGTGCACGGTGCCGTCCTTGTAGATGGAGAAGAAGACGCCCAAGGTACGCAGCTCGGGGTGCTCGAGGCGGCGGACGTTGTCGATCGTGCGCATGAAGCGCTTGAGCCCAGCGACGGCGGCGAACTCGGCCGGCGTCGGCACGACCACCGCGTCGCAGGCCACAAGGCAGTTGTAGGCCATGAGGCCGGAGGAGGGCGGCATGTCCAGCAGCGCGTAGTCGTAGCGGTCGGCGACCGCCCGAAGCGCAGCGGCCAGGCGCTTGGTTCCGCCGCCGATCTCCGGGCTGGCCAACGTCACCTCCACCCCGGCCAGATTGGCGCTGTTGGCGCCCCAGATGTCCCCACCCCAGGGCGCGGGGTGCGTGATCGCGTCCAGGTCGAGCTCGTAGTTCTCGGGGAGCAGGGCGGCCGCGAGGCTGCGCTCCTCGGAGAGGCTGTCGACGTCCAGGCCCGCGACCAAGGTCAAGATCGCCTGCGGGTCGGCGTCGACGCAGAGCACGCGCCGCCCGCGAGCCGAAAGCTCCCCGGCCAGGTTGAGCGCCGTCGTCGTCTTGCCGGCGCCGCCCTTTCGGTTGCCCACTGCCAGCGTGATCATCGCCGGTCCTCTTCGCCGCCTTCGATCCGATTCCTTCCCGGCATCATGGCCTGCACATCTACCGGTGCGATCGGACGTACGAACCGCGGGACCCAGGCACCAGGGGCCGTTGGGATGACGATCCGCGGGGTTCCAGGCCCCGGCGGCTCGCGGCATCGACGCCCGTCGGCCCCTTTGCATCCCGGTGCCGGGGCATCCCGCGATCGTGGGATGCCCGAACCCCGTTGCGCAGGCATCGCCACTCCCCCACGCCCCGGAACCGGCGCGTGATCGGTCCATGAGAGCGGGACGGCTGCAGACCGCGAGGTATAGAGCAGGCCAGCTGGCGAGAACGAGGGGCCGCGAGGACGCGAAGCGAGGAACCCGTGGCATCCATGGACCGGAGAACCGAGGCAACGGCAGCTCCAGACCCCCACGGCTCACGAGACGCCGGCCTCCATGTCCCACGAGCAGATCGTCGCTTCGAACCGAGTTATCTGCGTGCGATCGGCCCAAGGGGTCATGACTTCGGCTCCTGTCTGGCTCTACAGCCGCCGAGACATCGAGATCTAGGTTTCGTGATCTCGGGGTGGAGGGCGTGGGGGCTTGCGCCCCTCGCAATACAAGGGTTTCGGCGCCTTCTGCGGCGGCGATGCGGTGCCGAAATGGGCCTGCTCCTCGCGGGCGCTGGCCTAGCGTCGTGGCATGCTCGTCAAGTTCCTCTACGGCGGATCTCTCCTCGCCTGCATGCTGGCGCTGATCGTGGTGGCCGGCGGGCATGTGGAGCGCCTGGAGAGCTTCTTCGCGCCCGGCGGCGGGCTGGAGCGCGGCGCCCGCCAGGCCGCCAGGACCCCGATCGAGCGGGCGCAGGGGACGACGAGCAAGCTGGCTATCGAGAACCTGCGCCGCGAGCTGCGCGCCGCGGTCGCCGGCCAGCAGCGGATGTCGGCGCGCGAGCTTCGCCGCTCCCTGCTCAACACCAGCTCCGGCGAGGTCCTGCGAAAGCCGCTGGGCGCAGGCGGAGCGACCATCGGCGTCGCCCGCGGAGGAACCATGGTCCTGCTCTGCTCGAAGCCGAGCCGCTACCACTGCTACAGCTTCGATCTGCGAAGCCAGCAGGAGGCGGACAGCTACGCGCAGACGCTCAAGCGCGCTCGCGCGCAGGCCATGGCCGGGAGGTGGTGAGGCGCCATGGCGTCATGGACACAGCCCCTCAGGCGTGGCGCCGGGGTCATGCTGGCGGCGGGAGCTGTGGCCGCAGCCGCCTGGGCGCCGAGCGTGAACCTGCCGCAACCGCCCGTCTCGCCCCAGCCACCGGATGGCCAGCAGACAGCCGCCGAGCCGCGCGTGGTCGAGGTGGCCAGGCAAGCGCTGCGCGAGGGCCTGCCAGCGCGCGTCGAGATCAACGGAACGCTCTTTCGAGTCGAGCGCCTGCCGGGCGGGCGGGCGATCGTCTGCGAGCACGCCCGCTCATGCGCGCTGGCCGCCCGCGGGGCTGAGCGAATCCTGGTGGTGGCGGGCGAGGAGGCCAGGCGAAAGCTGCGCCGGGCGGCGAGGGAGGGGGAGCCCAGGTGAAGCGCAAGGGCAAGGTCAAGGCGCAGGCGCAGTGGTGGTTGGGTCTGGGGCTGGCCCTGGCCCTGGCCTACCTCGGCTGGGCGCTCGTGATCAAGCCGACGTCCTTTCCCACCCCCGAGCTTCCCGGATACCCCTGCCCGGGCAAGAGCGACACCTACTCGGCCAACGACATCTCGGTCACCTACCGAGCGTCGGGCTGTGCCGGTCTGACCTCGGGCCACGCCGTCGACGTCGCCCACACCTTCGGACGGCTGGATCACGCCCTCCAGCAGCTTCGCCTGCCGCCGCTTCCGCGCGGGCTGCGTGTCGGCCTCTACACCGGCAGGGCCGGATATGAGCTTCTGGGCCAGCCAGGCGGACCACGGGCGATCGTCATCCGAACCTCGAGCCGCAAGCACTCGTTGCAGGCCGAGATGCTCGCTCACAGGGCCTTCGCCGAGCTCGCCCTGCAGGAGGCGGCCCCGGGCCTGGACGAGCGCTCGCGCCGCGCCCTGGCAGGGGCCCTGGCCGTGATCGCCTCGCAGAACGATGATGTGGCGCGCTCGCTGGCGCTGACCCTGAACGCGCACGAGCGAAGAGCGCTCGGGCTCCTGACGAGGCACGGCCCCTTCTACCTGTCGGAGATGCTGGAGCGCCGCTGCCGCGATCACTGCCGCTGGCGCCCGTTGGGATGAGGCCTACTCGCCCTCGCCCAGCTTGATCTCGAACTCCTGAGGCTCGCTTCTGGCCTCGCCCAGGGCCTCGGTGAAACGCAGCTCGAGCTCGGGATCCTCCCCGGCGAAGAGATCCTCGGAGAGGATGTGGGCGCCCAGGAGCCGCTCCAAGGCCTCGTCGATCCGCTCGGTCTCGGCCCCGTCGGCCTCGAGGAGATGGCGCACCTCGGCGGCAATCCCCTCGATCCGCGCGCGTTCTGCGGCGTCGAGATCGGCGCGGGCCAGCGCGCGCTCGACGCGAAGCAGGGCGTCCTGGGCACGGTTCTTGGCCTCTATCTCCCGCCGTCGCTCGAGATCCGCGGCGCGCCGCGCTTGGGCTTCGGCTCGCATGCGCTCGACCTCCTCGTCACTCAGCCCGGTGGTGGCCTCCACGCGGGTGCGCTTCTCGTTTCCGGTCCCGAGATCACGGGCGGCGACGTGCAGGATCCCGTCGGCGTCCAGCTGGAAGGAGACCTCGATCTGCGGCACCCCGGCCTGGGCCGGCGGGATGTCCAGCAGCTTCAGCTGGCCCAAAAGACGGTTGTCGTCGGCCAGCTCGCGCTCGCCCTGGAGGATCTTCACGGCCACCGAGGGCTGGTTGTCGCGGGCGGTGGTGAAGATCTCCGTCGCCTGGGCTGGCACCATCGTGTTGGCCGGGATCAGGCGCGAGACCAGACCGCCCGACGTCTCGATGCCGAGCGAAAGCGGCGTGACATCGACCAGGAGCACGTCGGCCACCTCTCCGGCGAGGATTCCGGCCTGGATCGCCGCTCCCAGGGCCACCGCCTCGTCGGGGTTGACCTCCTTGCGCGGCTCGCGCCCGATCATCTCGCGCACGCGCTCCTGGACCGCCGGCATGCGGGTCATGCCGCCGACGAGCAGGACGTGATCGATCTCCTCCGGCTCGACCCCGGCTGCCTGCAGTGCCTTCTGCGTAGGGGCGACCAGGCGGTCGAGAAGCTCGGCGACCATCGTGTTCAGCTCGCCGCGGGTGAGCGTCATCTCGAGGTGCTCGGGGCCGTTCTTGCCGACGGCGATGAACGGCTCGCTGATCAGGGCGCGAGGCATCGACGAGAGCTCGATCTTGACCCGCTCCGCGGCCTCGAAGAGCCTCTGCATCACGGCCGCCTGGCGTCCGTCCTCGCCCCCTTCGCCCGCGCGCAGGTCGATCCCGTGCTCGGACTCGAACCGCTCGATGATGTGGTCGACGATCACCCGGTCGAAGTCGTCACCGCCGAGATGGTTGTCGCCGGCGGTAGCCAGGACCTGGAAGACGTCATCACCGATCTCGAGCACCGAGACGTCGAAGGTCCCGCCGCCGAGATCGAAGACCAAAAGCCGTTCCTCCCGCCCGACCTCGAAGCCGTAGGCCAGTGCCGCCGCCGTCGGCTCGTTGATCAGACGAAGGACCTCGAGGCCCGCGATCTCAGCGGCCTGCTTGGTCGCCTGGCGCTGGGCCTCGTTGAAGTAGGCCGGAACGGTGATCACGGCCTGCTCGATCGGCGCTCCGAGCCGCGCCTCGCCGTCGGACTTGAGCTTCTCCAGGATCATCGCCGAGACCTGCTCGGGGGCGTAGAGCTGATCGTCGATACCGATCCGCACGGCGTCGTTGGGGCCGGGTGCCAGGCGGTAGGGGAGGCGCCCGGCGGCCTCTCCCACCTCGGCCAGCGTCTTGCCCATCAGGCGCTTGACCGAGAGGACAGTGCGCTCCGGGTTGACCGCCGCCACCCGCCGCGCCGGCGCTCCCACGAGCCGCTCCCCCTCCTCGAGGAAGCAGACCACCGACGGGGTGGTGCGATCACCTTCGGCGCTCTCAATCACCTGCGGGCGCCGCTCGCCCAGCGCGGCCAGGCAGGAGTTGGTCGTCCCCAAGTCGATGCCGATGATCCCGCTTCTCTCCTTGGCCGCCATCTGCCTTGCGCCCCGCAGGGGAAGCTATAGGTCGGCGCACAAGGCGCACCCGGGGATTTCCAAGGAGATAGCGACTCTCCTACTCATCGCCGTCAAGCCCGGGAAACCGCGGCGGCTGCGATGCGGCCCCGCCTTCGGAGGACCCCGGTTGCGGGCCGGGCGCAGGCCGCGGAGGCTGAGCCGGGGCGGGTGCTGCTGGCTGCGGGCTTTGCGCCCGCTCACGGCCATCGCCTCGGTCCTTAGCAGGCGAGGGCGCCGGCGGCACCAGGCGCTCCTCGCGGGTCTCCATCAGGTACTCGGTGAGCGAGGGGCGCTCCTGTGTCTTCGGCTTGGGCTGCTCCAGGGAGAGCTTGGCCGCGGGCCGCCGCTCCTCCTCGTCCTGGGGCGGCTTCGCCCCGGATGCCTCCTCATCGCCGTCCGAGGCCTGCTTTGCGGCCACGTCAGCGAAGAAGTCGGAGGCCGCATCCTCCGCGTCGCCTCTCTCCCCCGCTGCCGGCTGGTCCAGGGCCTGAGCGGCGATCTCGGCCAGCGAGGGCCCTCGTCGCGCTTCGCCCTGGCTCTCCTTCTTCGCCTTGGGGCGCAGTCCCTCGGGCAGATCCGGCAGCTCGGCTCGGGCCCGCTTACCCGGACCATCCGCCTGTCCGTCCTCCCTGTCCGCGCCCGCAACCTCGAAGTCGCGCTCCACCATCTCCCCGGCGGGGGCGCTTCCGATGAAGTGACGCAGGACCAGGACCTGCAGGGAGGCGACGAGCGAGAAGACGAGGCAGGCGATCGCGAGCAGGGGCAGCGAGGCCACCCCCGGGGCGCTCACGGCCTTGGCCGTCACCGCCACGGCCACGACCAGCAGAGCGACCTGCGGTGCGGTGGCGATGAGCAGCGCCGGCGTCTTGCCGCGGGTGAGACGCATGATCGTCTCCCAGGCCGCCCGTGTCTCCCCGCGCTCGACGGCGGCCGCCACCGGGGCGTAGAAGAGGCGGAGCAAAAGCGGCATGGAGATCAGGAACGCCCCTCCCACGACGAGGGCGTAGGCCCGCGGCATCTGGGCCGGCGGCCACAGAAGCTCCAGATCCAGCTGCGGCGGGCCGCCCAGCCTGGGGCCGAGGGCGAGCAGCGCGATCCAGCTCGCAAAGGCCAGGCCGCCCACGGGGGCCAGGCAGAGCACGGCCACCGAAACGCAGGCAAGCGGCTGGTCGATCCAGTCGCTCGCCGAGAAGAAGGATCTGTCGCAGGCGAGCCAGACCCAGCTCAGCGCCGAGAAGAAGAGAGCGCCGAAGGCGATCACGCAGGCACACAGCGCGAGGACACGTATGAAAGAAGGAGCATCGAACAGGTGATCGTCGAACACCGGCAAGGCCTGGGCCGCGGCCACGGCCACCAGGATCCCCACCAGGATCCCCGGGACGGCGAGCGGCAGGAGCTTCGGGGCGGCGAGCGCCCAATCGCGCACTCCGCCGGCGAGCGTTCGCAGAACCGGTAGCGGGTTCACGGCCTGAGGCTAGGCCGCGCCCGATGCGCGCCTTCGCCCTTTCGCTGGCCCGGGCAGGCGCCTTCGGAAGCGCCGTCGGCGCAGGAGGAAAAGGGCCGGGCGGGAGCCGACGCGGCGGAGATTTGCCTGTGTGAGCGTCCGCGGCCGGCTGCGCGTCTTCTTCGTCTTCATCGTCGTCATCCCGATGGCGGCGGTCACCCTGCTTTTGCTGCGCATCTCGGGCGAGGTGGGGGAGGGCAGGGTCCAAGCCGAGCTGCAGCAGGCGGCGCGCACCGCTACCGCCCTGCACGAGCGCGAGGCCGCGCGGCTCGAGGACGAGGCGCTGCGCCTGGCCGAATCCCTGGAGGAGAGGCGGGCGTGGCGGATGCCCCCAAAGGGCCTGGCGCGGCTGGTCGCCCGCGGGATCGCTGCCGGGCGCTATCGCTCGGCTGCTCTTCTGGGACGCGGTGATCGCGTGCTTCGCCGCCTGGGGCCGGGCGGCGGCCTGCACTCGGCCCTGATCCGCTTCCGGGCGTCGAAGGCGCGCGGACCCGTAAGAGCGGTGGCCCTAAGTGACGAGGCGGCCCAGGACTTCGTCTCCCGGGTCGCCTACCTCACCGGCGCCGAGGCGATCCTGCTCGAGGAGGGGCGCGTGGTGGCGACCACGGATCAAATCCTGCGCCCCCGCCAGCGCCAGCAGGTGGCCGGGGTGTCCTGGTACGGCCAGCAGGTCAGGCTCGGGGGCGGGCTCGGCCTTTACCTCCTGCGGGCGCAGCCGCCCTTGTCCGCGCTCTCCTCGCAACCGGTCCTCACCGCGGCCTGCGTGCTCCTTTTGCTGGTCAGCGGGGCTTTCGCCTGGCTGCTCTCCCGCAACGTGCACACCCAGATCGCCGCCATGCTGGCAGCAGCCAAGCGGATCGGCGCCGGCGACTTCACGGCTCGCGTTCCCGCCGCGGGAAGGGACGAGCTGGCCGGGCTTGCGGGCGAGTTCAACCGGATGGCCGAGCTGGTGCAAAAGCAGTTCGAGCGCATCGCCTCGCAGGAGAATCAGCTTCGGCTCTCGATCCGCCGCCTCGGCGAGGCCATGGCTTCCGGCACCGACCGCGAGGGGCTTTTGCAGCTGGCGCTGCTCATGACCTGTGAGGCCTGCGGCGCCGAGTACGGGCGCCTTCGCCCCGAGCGCGAGCCGGAGCTCGAGGTAGCCGAGGCCCAAATCGGCGAGGACGAGGCGTCGCCGTTGGACCGCGAAGGCCAGGCCCTGCTCCGCGAGCTCGAGGAGCTGGCCGCGGCGCAGCCCCGGCGCGCACATCGCGGGAAGTGGCATGCCCTGGCCGCCCGCCTGCGCCACGAGGGCAGCCGGGGGGCGATGGTGCTCTTGCGCCGCGATCGCCCCTTCGGCGACACCGAGCTTGAGATCTTCGGCTACCTGACATCGCAGATCGCCGTCTCCCTGGAGAACCTGCGCCTCTACCGCAGGCTGGAGCGAGAGGCGATCACCGACGATCTCACCGGCCTGGCCAACCGCCGTCGCTTCGATCAGCTGCTCGAGGCCGAAGTCGCCAGGGCGCGGCGCTTTGCCCATCCCTTGAGCCTGCTGCTCATGGACATCGATGACTTCAAGTCGATCAACGACACTCACGGGCACCAGGCCGGCGACAGCGCCCTGCGGCGGCTGGGGCGGGCGCTGCGCGAAGAGACGCGTGTGGTCGACGAGCCGGCGCGCTACGGCGGCGAGGAGTTCGCGGTGCTCTTGCCGGAGACGCGCCTGGACGAGGCGGTTGCGATCGCCGAAAGGGTCAGGAGGCGCTGCGAGGCCTCGCGCAGAAGGCCGCGCTTCACCGTCTCGGTCGGTTGCGCCGAGCTGGGCGAGGAGGGAGCGGCGAAGCTCCTGGCCCGCGCCGACGCCGCGCTCTACCGGGCGAAGCGAGAGGGCAAGAACCGGGTGTGCACGGCGGAAAGCGAAGAGACGGACGCGAAGGAGGCCGCGGCCCAGCTTGGCGGTGATGGCCCCGGAGAGCCGTCACCCGAAGGAGAGCGAGCGCCGCGGCGCAGGCGGCTGGGAGCGGGTGCTGGAGCGCGAGGGACCGGTGCCGGCCGGCAGGGAGTGGAGCAGCGCCCTGTGGCGCCAGGCCGAGGCCCAGTTCCACAGCGCGGCCCGCGCGCTGGATCTGCCGCAATAGCTCTATGAGCGCCTGCTTTTGCCGCGGCGCATCCTGACGGTCACCTTGCCGGTGCGGATGGACTCGGGCGAGGTGCGCGTCTTCACCGGCTACCGTGCCCGGCACTCGCGCCTGATCGGGCCGACCAAGGGCGGGATCAGGATCGCGCCCGGCGTATCGCTGGGCGAGTGCGCCGCGCTCTCCCTTTGAATGACCCTCAAGTGCGCCCTGGTCGGCCTGCCCTTCGGCGAGGCCAAGGACGGCATCTGCGCCGATCCGAACCGCCTTACGGAGTCCGAGCGCGAGCGGCTCGTGCGCCGCTACACGGACGAGATCCACGAGCTGATCGGCCCGGACCGCGACATCCCCGCTCCCGACATGGGCACCGGCGAGCAGGAGATGGCCTGGCTTTTGGACACCTACTCGCAGCGGGTGCGCCACCCGGCGCGAGCGGTGGTCACGGGAAGGCCCATGGCCCTCGGCGGCAGCGCCGGGCGCGCCGAGGCCACGGGCCTGGGCGTGGTCGAGGTGGCCGAGCGGGCCTGGCGCTCGGATCGTCGCCGTGGGCGATGTCTCGGCCTCGGCGCACAACGAAAGCGGCATCGACATGGACGAGCTGGAGCGCTGGCTGGCCCACAACCGCTTCCTGCGCGGCTTCCCGGGCGCCGAGGCCCTGCCGGAGCGCCACTCGATTCTCGCTTGCCCTTGCGAGATCCTGATCCCGGCCGCGCTCGAGACTCAGATCACCGAAGAGAACGCCGCCGAAGTCACGGCCGAGATGATTGTCGAGGGAGCCAACGGCCCGACGACGCCCGAGGCCGAGGAGATCCTGCTGCGCCGCGGCATCCCGGTGGTCCCCGACGTCCCGGCCAACGCCGGCGGGGTGATCGTCTCCTACTTCGAATGGGTGCAGGATCACCAGCGCTACAGCTGGAGCGTGGAGCAGATCCGTGAGCGCATGGCCTCCCAGCTGGCCTCGGCCTGGAACGACGTCGAGCACCTGGCCCGCGAGCGGGAGCTGGACCTGCGCACGGCGGCGCAGGCCGTGGGCTTGAGCCGCCTGGCCGAAGCGGCGAAGCTGCACGGGATCTACCCGTAGACCTCCCTCAGATGAAGGAGAATGAGATCCGGTCGCCCTCGGCGATCAAAAGCTCCTCGACGGCGCCGGCGGCCAGCTCGAGCACGCCGCGCCCGCGCCGGCAGAAGATCAAGCGGCCCGGTGGCACGTGCTTGCGCACCGAGACGACGCGCCCGTAGCGATCGCAGAAAACCAGGTCCAAGGGAAAGCGCATCCCGATGGTGTGGACCAGGTAGGCCGGGGCGAAGTAAAAGCCCTCATCGACCGGGCAGGCGCGGCGCCCGAGAAGACCGCGGCTGCGCTCCTGGGCGGTCTCGGCGACGTCGACCGCCAGCTCCAGCGGCGCATCGTTCAGCTTCACCTCGGCTCGGCGCATCGCCCCCAGGGTGTCCGATCGGGATCGCGGCGGGCCGGCCTTTAGCGCGGGCCGAGCTTCCTCTCGGGCTCCAGGCAGGGCATCGAGCCGCGGGCGGGAGAGCGAGTCGGGCCCGGCCTACGGGCAGCAGTCGGTGAGGTTGATGTGGTCGCCCGGGTTGATGCCGTGGCGATCGGCGACGCCCGCGGCCGGCTCGAGCACGCAGTAGCCGCACAAGCGAAGGGCCAGGCGCCCACGGCGGGACGCCCTTGCGGACGGAGACGACGCGCCAGTAGTGATCGCAGAGACCATCTCCAAGGGAAAGCGCATTCCGATGGCGTTGGACCAGGTAGGCCGCAGCGAAGAAGAACCCCTCGTCAGCGGAAAAGCCCTTCTCTATCGCTCAGGCTGCGGCTGCGCTCGTCGTCCGTCTCGGCCACGACGGCGAACAGCCCGATGTCCCGCCGTTCAGGTTGACCTGCATCCTGCGCATCCAAGCCAGGATGCTCACCGGAGCGCCACGATGTGGACGGTTTTCCCCGCCCGCTCAGAGCGGGCAGATGGTGCGCGGGCGCAGAGTGATCTCGACCCTCTCGCTGTGCGCGGTATTGCCGGCCACGTCCTTGCCCACGAAGCGCAGGTAGAACTTGCCCTCGCCAACCTGGCTGGGGTTGAACCGGCAGTGGTACTCGCCCTGGACGTTCTGGCTTCCGGCCACGATGCTGTCGGGGACGAGCTCGCTGCCGGCGCCCGAGAGCGGGTCCTTGGCCGTGCAGGGGCTGCCGATGTCCGCGGAGGGCTGATCGACAACCTGCCAGTCGGTTCCGTTGGGGCCGCAGTCCTTGCCGACCGGGCAAAGCTCGAAATGGCCGAGGCCGGGGCCGGAAGGATGGTCGTTGGACGAGTCGAAGACGCCGTTGCGAGGATCGATGCCGACGACGCTCAGCTGCTTCCAGCTGGCGATCGTCTTGCCCTCGAGCGAGCTGTCGATCTCGAACGTCGGTGCGCTCTTGTCGATCCGGACCAGCACCGAGCTCAAGGGGGACTGGTTGCCGTAGACGTCGACAGCCCGCGCCTGCAGGCGGTAGACGCCTTCCTTGCCCAGGACTCCCAGCGTCTGCTGGGGGCCGTTGTTCACCGACCGCTTGATCCCCGTGTCGGGAGAGAAGATGTCTGAGACGGTGAACGGATTGCCTCCGGTGCCGCAGGGCTGAGCCGGGCAGACGGCGTCGGGCGGCAGCGGCGCCTGGCCGGTCCGCGACAGAACGATCCGCTCGACGCCGCTGTTGTCGGTGGCCAAGTAGGTCAGTTGCTGGTCGGTGTTGTGGCCGGCGTTCCAGCTGTTCCGCGACCCCTGGACGGTCAGGTTGGGCGGCTGGTTGTCCGAGACGATCTGCGGGTTGACCGTGCCCCAGGCCGAGACGTTGCCTGCCCTGTCGCTGGCCCTCAGGTAGGAGACCTCGCTGTCCTTGGTGATCGTGTAGGTCGAGCCGGCGCCGCCGGACGGGCCGTTGTAGACATGGACCGCGCAGCCGCTCACCGGCCCGCCGGCCGGATTCCACTGGCCGCCTGCGGCGTTGCAGGCCGTCTGGTTGGCGATCGCCGTGTCGTAGACGTAGTGCTGGACCGTGTCGATGCCGGACCCGGCGTAGTTGCCCTGTCCACAGCCGGTGCCGACGGAGCTCGGCTGAGTGTCGGTGAAGTTCGGGGTCACGGTCCAGTTGGGCTGCTGGCCGTTCGGCTGCTGCGTGTTGTTCTTGGGCGCCGTGTTGTCCGTCTCGATGGCCAGGGAGCTGTCGCTTTGGGTGGCCGAGTTTCCGTTGCCGTTCTGGTCCTGGGCGGCGTCGGTGGCGGCCGTGCGGAAGCGCAGCTCGGAGCCGTCGCAGACGCTAGCCGTCTGCAGGTTGAAGTTCATGACGGCGTCGGCGTTGCCCATGCCGGTGGAGATGTTCTGCGTGGCCAGAGGCTCCCAGGCGCCGTTGTTCCGGCGCATCTCGAGCCTCATCGTCTTGATGCCGGCGATGTAGTAGCGCCGGGCGCCGCTCTCCTCTCGGTTGGGATCGTCAGCGGTGCCGGCCACCTTGTCGGGCCCGCGGTGATCGTCTGCTGCGGTACCGCTGATCCGCACCGTCCCGCGGGCGTAGTTCTTGGTGCCCACGGTCGTGATCTGCCCCTGGCCGGCGACGGCGCTCACGGTGGTGTCCTTGATGATCGGGGCGACGTTGTCGACCAGGACGTTGCGGAAGAGCTCAGCCGTGTTGTCGGTGCCGTTCTGGGCGGAGAGGACGCCGCCGACGGTGTCCTGGTTGTTCGGGATGTGAAAGTCATCGGCGGAGAGGCGGATCTCGTTTTTGCCCTCGCGGAAGGGCGAGGCGGCGGTGTTGACCGGGTTTCCGTCGATCTGCACGTAGTGAGGGCAGGGACCGGTGCGCCAGCGGATCTGGCCTCCGCCGTACACCGACGGGTAGACCAGGGAGGGGCTGTAGACGCTGAACGCTCCGGCTCCCATGCGGGTGTTGTCGCGCGAGGTGGTCCGCCAGGGCTCACCGGCGAACGGGCCGCCCGACGGGCCCGCAGGCCCCTGGACGCCCGCCAGAAGGCAGGCCTGGTTGCCGGTCTTGCCGGTGATCTGCAGAGCCCCGTAGGGATCCGGGTTGGCCCCCTCCCGATACCGCCTCACCCCAATCTGGAGGCGGTCGACGCCGCTGCCACCGTCGAAGACGGTCATGTTGAGCGGCTGCGCCCCGCGCAGGAACTTGCTCGTATCAAGAAGCCCTGACTCCGGGGCGTTGAAGATCGGCTGCTCGGAGTCCTGGATGTAGAGGAAGATGTCCCTCATCCGCAGCACGGGGAGGGTGTCGTCGGCCTGCTGCGGGCAGCCCGTGGGGTGCGGCCCCGGCGGATCGAAGTCGTTACCCCAGAACCTACCCAGATGGTTGCAGGTGATCCTGGCCGTGAACTGGAGCGCGGGGATGCCGAACGTCATCTGCGGGTTGATGTGGGTGGCGCCGTTTACACCCGGGACGTCGCTGTCGATCTCCCTGACCGAGACCCCGTTGCCGATGTCCCAGGTCTTGGAGGCCCAGCTGCCGTCCTGGAGGTTGGTGTGGTCCGTGGATCTGTAGGTGTCGAAGACCATCGAGGCGCCCCAGCCCCAGACATCCCAGCCTGGCGCTCTTACGCCGACGGCGATCGCGGCATTGTAGGCGTGCTGGTTTCCGTTGGGGCCGATGTAGGTTCCCCGGCGGTCCTGGTACTCGAAGCGGCCCCAGTAGTAGCCGGCGTCGCCCTGCAGCATCGGGTTGCCCTGCGGAGCCTGCCACTGCCAGGCGCTGCGCCCGTCGAGCTGCCAGGCGCCGCTGACCCCGTCGCCGGTGTTGTTCAGGAAGGCGTTGCTTGTGGAGCCGCAGTTGTTGCGGCGCATCCACTTGTCGAAGGAGGAGCTGTTGGACGAGATGTCCCAGATCTTGATCTCGTCATCGTCATCGCCATCGACATCCCCGATCAGGGTGACGCTGCGGACCCCGGGGTGATCGTCATCGTACATGTTGAGGAAGAAGCCGTCGCTCTTGCCCTGCAGGTGGTCGATCTTGTTGAGCTCCTGAAAGAAGCTGAACCCGGTCTCCGGGTCGATGCCGAGGTTCGAGTGGCCGTAGTCGTCGTACGCCGCCATCGGGGTTCCCTCCGTGGTCGACTGCCAGTCGTCGACGGTGACGTGCGGGTGGTTGTAGACCCGCGGCAGGATCGGGGTCTTCGCCGGGGAGTGGGTGGTGTCGTTGCGCGGCTTGTCCTTTCGGCAGTACCACTCGTAGTAGCGCCCGGCTTCAGCCGCAGGGGCGTCCAGCCCCGCGAGAACGCAGGCAAGGGCGAGCGCGACGAGCGGAATGCGCGCGATCCGAGCACCAGACATGTTCCCCGCTAGTCTGCGGGCTGGTTCGATGCGTCGCTTGTTTTTCTGCCGCGCTGCAGGTTGCTGATCCCCCAGTCGAGCAGGTGTGGCGTATACGCGGTAACGGCGATCAGCTCATCGCCTTCATCGGGGACGACGATGGCGAAGTGCAGGTTGTCGCCGGCGTAGACGGTTCCGACTCCAGGCTTCCTCTTCACGTACTCCCCCGGCAGCTCCTCCTGCTTGATGATCTCGTACCAGGGCGAGGAGGGCCGGATCGTGTGGACGCTGAGGACGGAGCTGGTGATCCAAAGCCCCTTGCGCACCCTTCTGGCCTGGTCGGGAGTGACATAGGCCACGAAGGTGTTGTCGTAGGTGTTGGCCTTCTCGCCGACGATGAAGGAGCGCAGCTTCTTGAAGGGCGGCCCCGACCACCAGGCGTAGTCGGGAACGTCCTCGCCCGAGCGCACGGGAATGGCTACGGGTCCCCCTTGGCCTGAGTCGGGAGCCGGGCCCTCCTTCCTCCCGCCGAAGACGACAACGAGCACGAGGGAGATGACGAGGGCCGCCGCGGCCAGGGCCATCCGAAGCCGGCTCCGGCTTCCTTCTCTTCGCTTCCGCGCTCGCGCAGCCTCGTAGTTCTCGCTCACGCTGGCGAAGATGCCGCCTAACGCAACCGGGGACGGGGCTTCTAGCTTTCCCCGGTGCCAGCGCCCAGGCCGCCGAGCGGGCTCAACCGCGCTTGAGCGCGGCCACCTTCTGCTCGAGCTCGGACTGCTTTATCTCTCCGGGGATGATCTCGACCACCTTGCCGTCGCCATCGACCAGGACGGTGGTCGGGGTGCCGACGACGCCGTAGAGCCGTGCCGCCTCGAGNTTGCGGTCGAAGGCCAGATCGCCGGGCATCGGGTGGCCCAAGAAGCTTCGGTGCCAGCGCTCCGTCGCCTTGGGAGGCTCGGAGACGCCGATCACCAGGAAGGCCACGTCCGGATGGGAGCGCATCACGCTGTCGAAGACCGGGGCCATAGCCTGGCAGTGCGGACAGCTGGACTGGGCGAACTCGATCACCAGTGGACGCCCCTCGTAGTCGCCCAGCTTCACCTGCCCCTGGGAGCCCGGCAGTTCGAAGGCAGGCGCCGGCTTTCCGGGCCGGGCTGAGCCCTGGCCGCTGCCGGCGATCGACGTCTGGGAGCGACGGCGCTCCAGGATCCGCTCCGGTGAGCGCTCCAGGGCCTGCTCTTCGGCCTCGGCGGCAAGCTGCTCGGCATCAAGGGGCGCGATCGTCTGCGTGCCGCCTCCACCCTTGGCGAGGGCCAGCGCCGCCGCTGCGGCCAGCAGCGCGGTCGCGGCGCCGAGCGCGAGGAGCCTGTAGAGGTGCGAGCCCATCGGCGCCTTACCCCAATCCGGCCGAGACCTTGTAGGTCAGGAAGGTGTAGTTGCGATGAGCGAGATGCTGGACGTTCGTGCCGTCGAGGCGGTCGACCAGGACTCGCAGGCGCCACTGGGTGTTCTGCGGGTTCGCGCTCGAGGGCAGATGGAAGGCTCCGGTCAGCGTCACCGCATCGCCGGTCGGGTTCTCGTATCCGTACTGCTGGCCGAAGGGGTTGAAGTTGCGGCGGAGCACCAGGGCCTTCTTACTGAACTCGCTGACGCCGAAGGCGTCTTCTGTCTTCGTCCAGTTGCCGGCGCCGACGCGCGACTCCAAGACCACGCTCGCCCGCACGGTGGCCGTGGCGCTCGCTGCCTGGGCGTCCTCCGCCCGAAGCTGGACCTGGGCCTGGAAGTCGACGGTCTGCGGGACGGCTTCGGCAGGCAGCGGATCGGATTCCAGGTTGCCGGAGCCGATGTTAACCGGGCCATTGCCGCCGGCCACCCAGTTGCTCTCGTTGGTGCTGTTGGGCCGGATGGTCTGCGCCTCGAACATCGTGCCCGGGGTGAGGCCGCCACCATCGCCCCCGCCGGAGCCGCTCACGTCGCAGACCTGGGTCAGCGCGAAGACCTGGGAGTAGGGGCGGTCGGAGACCCGGGCGAGCCGGCTTCCGTGCTCGACCGGTGAGATGTAGGCGAAGCCCTTGACGAAAGCCAGCTTCCCGCGGTTGGAGACATCGCGGTAGAAGAGCGGGATCTGGTTCAGCTGCTTGCCGGCGTCGGCGTACTGCGCCTTGGTGGCGATGCCGGTGCTGGGAGCGAACTCGCCGTTCGGCACCTGGGCGGTGTCGTCGCCGGCCCCGTAGAAGCGGAAGATCTCCAGCGGGTTGGGAGCATCGGCGCTGGCGTAGGCCGGACGCTCGCGGATGATGTGGTTGGCCAGCGGGAAGGACCTGAGCGCAGCCGGACTCTGGTCGTAGAGCTCATCGATGATCGGATCGGCCGGCTTGCCCTGCCCGGGAGCCTCGGAGGGGCCTCGCCTGGGGGCGATCTCGTTGCAGTCGGTCGACACCGCCGCCCTGATCTGCTCGAGCTGCAGCTCCGGCTTGTCCGGGAAGCTGTCGACGGTGTTGATGTAGAAGATCCGGTAGCAGAAGCCGCCGGAGCGGAAAAGCAGCTGGTCTCCGGAGACGGTCAAGGGGTCGACGATCGTCTTGCAGTTGCCGTTGGCCTCGGCATCGGCCTTGCACTTGTTGTTGAAGCGCTTGTCGGTGGCGGCGATGTCCTCGCAGACGGTGTTGGCGTCCCCTCTGAGCGGCTTGCAGTAGGGAAGGCCGACGTCGCCCTTCTGGGTCGTCGCCAGGCGGGAGGCCATGAAGCCGTAGTAGCTTTCGATCGTCGTCTGCTGGTCCAGGTACTGCGAGGCGCGGATCTGGGAGTCGAAGACCGAGATCATCAGCATCATGCTGGCCGTCCCGACGATGCCCAGGATGAGGCAGACGACGACCATCTCGATGATGGTCACGCCCCGCTCGCGCCTGAGGCCTGACAGGTAGTGCTGTAGCCGCGCCGGCATCCTCTCGTGTATAGGCGCGAGCAGGACGCGGTGATGGATTTTCCGTCCTCGCCACGTCTCGCCTCGACGCACGGCCGGGGAAAGGAAGCGCCGGGAGCGGGTGCTCGCACGGCCGGGGCAAGTTGGGACGGTTAAGCTAGGGACGGCTTCCCAACCCCCCGCTTCGGGGCGACGGTTGTTACCGTTCGACAAAGACACCGTCCCGGGGCCGGAAAGCCGATCATCCCCCCGAGCAGAAGGAGAACAAATGAGTCCTGCTACGACGACAACCTTGGGCCGACAGGCTCGTTCAGCCCTTGAGCAGGTGCGCAAGGAGATCAGCTCGCACGAGCAGCGCCTGCAGGAGCTGCGCGCCGAGGAGCAGAAGATCCGGAGTGTGCTGGAGACCCTGCAGCCCGAGTCGGCTCGTCCCGCCGCCCGGCAGGCGACGCAGCGAACGCGCCAGGCGGCTAGCAGGAGCACTCGCTCCAGCGCCCAGACGCGCAAGCAGACGGCGAGCAAGAGCGGCGCCGGCGCCGGCGTGTCGGCGGAGGAGCGTCAGAAGCGGATCCTCGAGCTTCTCGCCAAGAAGGAGCTGACCCGCGAGGAGCTGGCCGAGGCCTTGGGCGTCAGCAAGGTCCGCGTCGGCCAGCTGATGGACTCCCTGCTCAAGGAGAAGAAGGTCGAGGTCCGAAACGACCCCCGGGCCAAGCGACCGAAGAAGCTCTTCCGCGCCGCCGGCACCAAGCCGACGGTAAAGGCGAAGGCCTAGCCTCCCGCGGCCCCCTGGGGGTCGCGGACCATCGTCAGACGAGGCGCCTGCGCGCCACCCCTAAAGGGCGCGCAGGCGCCAACGTTTTTGGGGCTGGAAGCGCAAAGAAGCGGCTGCCCGAACGCCGCGGACTGCACAAAGGGCTTTGCCAAGCCAGGTGCGCCCCCGCCCCGGGCTCCATGTGCAGCGAGCCTGCGCCCAGCGCTCCGACCGGGCCAGCGGTATCGCCTCGAGAACGCCCTACCGTCGGGCCAGAGAGATGGCCCGCTATCGGAGAAAGCTTCCACCTCCCGACGTCAACTCGGCACGAAGCTGGGTCGGAAAGGCGATCCGTGACGCCTACGAGAACCGGCCCGGCCTGGTGCATGACGTGCGCGAGACCGAGGAGGGGATTCGCCTGGTGGTTCGCTTCCGCGACGAGGCGGAGGACCGCCTGGTCGCCCTGGAGCCGACGGCCGACGGGCATTACCTCGTGCCCGATGACCCCAAGGCCCGCTACCGCACGCTGACCGACCAGGAGCTGGCCGAGCGACGGGTCACCCGGCAGGCCTGAGCCGCGCCCGCCAGGGGACGGGCCGGTGCGCGAGGCGAAATCCCTGCGCCTGCGCCCAGAGCGCCTTGGCTTGGGATGACATGCGCGCAGGCTCGCACACGATCCGCCTGGCTGTGGCCGCGGTTGCGCTGCTCCTTTTGCTTGCTGGAACGGCGCAGCTGGGCAGAGCGCAGGCGGCGGCGCCGGCCGATCCCGGATCGCGAAAGTTCCTCGGCTGGTGCTCGCGGGTCCCCCTCAAAAGCTTCGACCGGCAGCGAAAGCTCTCCCTCAAGCAGCTTCGCTGCCTGGCGATCCGCGTCGGCTGGCGGGGCCGCGACGCCCGCCGGGCCGCCGCCGTGGCCATGGCCGAGTCGCGCGGGAGGGTCAAGGCGATCGAGCGCGTGCACCGAAACGGCCTGGGGCTCTTCCAGATCGACCGGCGCTTCTGGGACATCTCCCGTCGCTGCGCCATGAGCGCCGTGTGCAACGCCCGCTACGCCCGAAAGCAGGTCTTCCGCCGCCATGGCTTTCACGCCTGGGCTACCTACTCCTACATCCACCCGGGTGAGCGGACCTACCGCTACTGTCGCTGGCTGGGGAAGGCCTTCAAGCACCGCCACGAGCGCCGCTGCCTCGCCTGACGCCGCGCTGCCGCCCGAGCGTCATCCCGCATGCGCCTCGATGGCCGGGGGCTGGAAGCTGCAGCGCTCCCGGCCCGGGCAGAGCGCGTCGACGGGGATCCGCGAGGCGCGCGCCTGGCCGCTGAACGGCTCCACCTCGATCAGCTCCACTGCCTCGAGGGCGGGCGCGTCCTCGGCGAAGTGAAGGCGCGCGAAGCCGATCGCCTTGCGCCCGGCGTCGAAGACGCCGCCCGCTCCGACCGAGCCGCCGTCGACGACGATGATGCGCCCGTAGCGGTCGATGTGCTGGCGGTGGTCGTGGCCGGTGGCGACCACCAGCCGGCCCTGGAAGCCGCGGTCCCAAAGCGCGCGCGCCAGGGCCTGGGCCAGGGCGTTTTGGTGGACCACGACCACTTCCGGGCGCGGCTCGAGCGAATCGAACCAGCGCACGATCTCGGCCTGGGCGCGCTCGAGCGCCGCCTCGGGGCGCTCCAGGTCATCGAAGGTGACCGGGCGCTCGGAGGAGTCACCGGCGTCCGGCCATTCGAGCGGATCGCCAAAGCCGGCCACCCGCAGTCCCAATAGCCGGGTGGCATCGCGCCGCCTGCGCGGGCCGGAGCCGTCGGTGTCGCTTCCCAGGACGATCACTCCCTGCGCCTCCAGCGCCTCCATCAGGCCACGGGAGTCGTGGTTCCCGGAGACCGCCACGACCCGTCGGCCCAGCGCCGCGACCCGCGGCGCGAGGAGGCGCGACTCGGCGCCGCCGCCCCGCTGTCCGAGATCGCCGGCCAAAAGCAGCGGCTCTCCTCCCAGCTGGGCCGAGAGCGGTGAGATGACCAGGGCGTTGGCGTGAAGGTCGGAGGCCAAGGCCAGCGTGCGGCCCCGCGGCGGTGCGGCCGGCGTCTTGGCCAGCACCGCGCTCAGGCTGCGCAGGATGCTGGCCACCTGCGATCCGTACTCGCTGCGCGCCTTCGGATCGGAGGCCACCTCCAGCAGGCGTCTCACCTCCTCGCCGCGGCCGAAGTAGGTGGGGGAGCGAAAGGAGTTCGGATCGAAGCTCGCCCGCATGGCGAGCAGGCTGGCGGCCACAAAGGCAAGCGCCACCAGCGCCGCCGGCACGACCAGGGCCCAGCGGGGGCGAAGCCACCGCCGCAGAAGGGTCGTGGCCAAGGCCACGAGCACGGCGCTTGTGGCCAGTCCCCAGGCGAAGGCGCGGCGCAGGGCATGTTCAGCCCCAAGGCGCAAATCGCCCTCCAGCGCTTCGAGCGCACGCGTCTCGCCCTCGGCGGCGCGCATCAGTGCCGGGCGGTCGAGCGAGCGCAGCTCGGCCTGGATGCGAAACGGCGCCTGGAAGGCGTCGGCGCGAACACCCCAGTCGGCCACGGGGACCCAAAGCTCGGCATCCCCGCGAATCGCCGGGCTTACGGTGAAGGCGAAGCGCCCGATCTCGGTATCGCTGGGAGTTGGTCCTGCCAGGCGAAAGCCGAGCACGAAGCCGAAGAGCACGAGGACGACGGCGATCGCGATCGAACCCGCCCAGCACAACGCGGCCCGGAGGGCTTTGCGGCGCACCCCCATGGCCGGGATCAGGGATGGCGCTGCGGATCTCCGCCGGCGGCGCTGTCGGCGCGCAGCTCGCGCTCGACGTTGGCCAGCTGCTCACGAAGCCTCTGCGAGCGCCCGTGCCGGCGCAACTGGCGGCGAAGCTCGGAGCGCAGACGCAGAAGGCCAAGGCGCTCCTCGAAGGTCAGGATCCCCTGCGGCAGGGGCGGGGACTTGGTTTCGCGCCGCTTGAGCCGCCGTTGCCTGCGGGCGGCGAGCGTGGCCGGGCTTGGACCCTGGTTGTGCTTCTCGGGCTTAGGGTGACGGCGGGGCATGATCGCGCGGATAGTGCAGCAGCCCCAGCGGGCTGCCCCCGGCCTTTCGCTTGCCGTCGATCGCGGCTTTCGCTGGGTCACCCTCGTGCCGCTGCGGCAGAGCCGCGGCCCTGGACGTTGCTGCGCTCAACTGCGCTCGTCAAGGAGCAACTGAGCGCAGCCTCAAGCCAGGCTCACGAGCAGTCCGGCTCCACCTCCGCCCAGAAGCCAAGCTCCCTGAACGCCGAGCATGTAGGCGAAGATCACGCCGAAGCAGGCGAAGGAGAGCGCATGCGTGGCCAGCCGCGCGGTGAGCGCTCCGAGCCGCTCGCCTTTCCTCTCGTCCTTCGCCCGTGGCATCGCCGTGATCCTGGCCCTGGATACGCCGGCAGCTTTGCGCTTTCTCCACCGCAGGCTCGCCTCCCAGCGCCGCGGGCGCCCGCTTTGCCCGTCCGAAGCCGCATCGAGACGGTCTCGCCCCTGAGCGCACTCGGGAAACACCGGTGGCGCGTGCTTCGGCGACCTAGGTTCGCGGTATGGGGCGCGGGGGACAGACCAGCGCACCGGCACGGGACGGAAGCGCAGCCGCAAGCCACAAGGGCGCTCCCTTCGACGCCACGGTGCTCTTCGTGCTCTGGCCGCGTCCGGGCAAGCACCAGCCCTCTGCGGACGGAGCGGTGATCTGCAAGGCGCGCCGTGAGGACAACGGTGAGGAGGTCATCCTGAAGGGCAAGTTCGGCCCGGTGCTCGAGGGGCAGGTGGTCGCGGTCCAGGACTGGGCGCTTCGCCGTGACGCCCGGGGCGAGCACATCCGCGTCTGGCGGGTGGCCCACGCCGACCCGGCCTCGCGCGCCGGCCTGCACGCCTACCTCACCAACATGCCCGGAGTCGGCGATGCTCTGGCCGAGGCGATCATCGACCACTTCGGCGAGGCGCACTGCCTGGCCGAGATCGACAAGAACCCGCGGCGGCTGCTCGAGGTCGCAACCGCCGGTGGGCGGCGGATCTCCGAGGAGCAGCTGTACGAGCTCTGCGAGCAGTGGGTGATCCTGCGCGCCAAGCGCAAGAACCTGATCTTCCTCTCCGAGCTTGGACTGGGCGACGCCACGGCGCGCAAGGTGATCGACGCGCTGGGCCCCGACACCAAGGCTGCAGTCAACAGCGACCCCTACGTCCTGGCCGCGGTCAAAGGCATCGGCTTTCGGATCGCCGACCGCGTCGCCAGGCGCATGGGCGTTCGCCCCGCAGATCCGCGGCGCATCCAATCCGGGATCGAGCACCTGCTGCGGGAGGCCAAGCACGACGGCCACATCTGCCTGGGCCGCGAGGAGCTGCGGGTGCGGGCGTCCGCGCTCCTCGGCCTGCGCGGCGGCGAGGAGCTGAACCGGCGGATCGACGAGGCGATCGACGAGCTGCAGAAGGCCGGCCTGGTCCACGTGGAGACCCGCGAGGGGGCCGAGCGCATCTACTCGGCCCACCACTACCTGATCGAGACCAGGATCTACGAGCAGCTGGAGAAGCGGCTCACCCGCAAGCCGGAGCCGGTGCCCGAGCAGCTCGAGCGCCCGGACGACTCGCCGGCCACCGACGAGCAGTGGATGGCGGTGGAGCGGGGCTTCTCCGAGCCGATCTCGGTGATCAACGGCAGCGCCGGCACCGGCAAGACGACTGCCCTGCGGGAGCTCTTGGACGCCGCCCAGCGGCTCGGCCAGAAGGTGGTGCTCCTGGCTCCGACCGGCAAGGCGGCCAAGCGGATGACCGAGGCCACGGGCCGTCCCGCTTCGACGATCCACCGCCGGCTCGGCCCGGAAGGGTTCGAAGCTCCAAGCGGGCGCGACGCGAACATCAGCCCCGAAGCGCAGGCGCGGCTCGACGCCGACATGGTCGTCGTAGACGAGGCCTCGATGCTCAACATGGAGGTCGCAGAGCGCCTGCTCTCGCATCTGCCCGAGCACACGCGCCTGGTCCTGGTCGGCGATCCCAACCAGCTGCCGGCGATCGGCGCCGGCTCGGTCCTGCACGATCTGATCGAGTCCGGGCGCGTGCCGACGACCAAGCTGACCAAGATCTTCCGCCAGGCCGAGGACTCGCTTCTTGTGGTGAACGCCAACCGGATCAAGGACGGCAAGGAGCCCTTCTGGTCGAAGGAGGAGGCCGAGCGCGAGCTGGGCCATGAGGTGCGCGAGGACTTCGAGTTCATCGAGGTCAGCGACCCCGAGCGGGCCGAGGCGATCGTCCAGGAGCGGGCCGCCAAGCTGGCCCGCGAGCTGGGCGTGCCCGACGAGGAGGTCATGGTCACGGCCCCGACCAAGCGCGGCGCCGCCGGCGTCGGCTCGCTCAACGCCGCCCTGCGCGCCTACCGAAACCCGCACGGGCGACAGATTCGCGACGGCGAGCTCTCCCTGCACGAGGGCGACTGGGTGATGAACACCGAGAACCGCTACGGCTCCGACTCGGGCCAGCCGGACGTGATGAACGGGGACCAGGGCCGGCTGGTGCGCTTCGACCCTGAGGCCCGGACCGCCTGGGTCAAGTTTGAGGGGATCGACACCGAGGTCGCCTTCTTCGGTGAGCAGCTGGATGCCCTGATCCCGGCCTATGCGGCGACGACCCACAAGCTGCAGGGCTCCGAGGCAGCCGGGCTGATCGCACCGTACGTGCGCCGCAGCCAGCTGCTCTCGCGCAACATGATCTACACCGCGCTCACCCGCGGAAAGCGCAAGGCGGTCCTCGTCGGCGACAAGGAGATCATCAGAGAGGCCCTCAAGGTCGACGGCTCGGCGCGCAAGACGACCCTCGATCTGCGGGTCGGCGCGATCCGCAGGCGGCTCGAGGTCGCCTGGGAGGTGATCGACGAGGCGGAGCGGCGCCGGCGCGCCGCCCGGGCGAAGCGGCGAGAGCAGATCACCAATCTGCAGAACCCCTGGGTCTAGCGCCGCCCGCCTTCGCAGGGAAGGCGTCCGCCGCGGCGTGCCTGGCGACAGGCTCGAGGCGATGATCCAAACGGCGGTGAAGCTGCAGCGTCGCTGGGAGCGACGCTGGCCCGCAAGCGCCGAGCAGGCCCTCGAGGAGGCCAAGGCCGAGGGGCTCTCCGTCCTGGGGCTCGGAGGCCAGCGGATCTGTCTGCGCGCCGAGCGGGACGATCAGGTGCTGAAGGCCGCCTGGCAGGAGAAGGGGCTTGTCGACAACCTGCTCGAGTGGCGCCTGTGGCAGCGGGCCGAGCCGAAGCTGCGCCGTCTGCTCTGTCCGTCCCTGGCCTTGGAGGAGGCGGGGATCCTGCGTCAGGCCCGCTGCCTTCCGGCGGCGCCCGAGGCGCTCGGAAGCCGCGCCGGGGAGATCTGCCTCGAGCTCGCCCGCCACGGGATAAGCGACTGCCACGTCAACCTGGGACTGCTCGTGGAACCGCAGGACGGCTCCACGCGGGTGGTCTGCTACGACTACAACGTCCTGCGCCCGCGGCTGGCCCGCGAGCTGCTTTTGTCCCGCCCCGGGAAAGCCGGCAGCGAGCAGGCGCCCTGACGCTAGGCTCGCGAAGATGCGCCTCTTGCCGGGAAGCTGGATCCGCCACCTGCCAGTCGCCGATCGCGGCGAGCTGGCCCGCGAGCCTGGGGCCTCGCTGGTCGCCAGCCTGCGCTCCCGCTCGCCGGGGCCGCTCAAGGAGAGCTGGGGCGCCTGGCGGGAGACGGCGTTCATGCTGGCCGACCCGGCCTGCCGCGAGACCCTGCTCGGCCGCTAGGCACAGGCTTCGCCGCCGGTCGGGGCGAGGAGGAAAAAGCCCTGCGCACAGGGCGCGGGCCTAGTGTTCCGGCATGCACAAGGCGCAGCGGGCCTTTCTCTTCGGGACGGCGCTCTTTCTGGTCGTCGTCGGGCTGATCGCCATCGACCTGGCCGCGCTTGCCTGGCGCGGTCTGGCCAGCCGAGGCGCTGGCGCGTTCACGGTGATCCTGCTCGAGCTGGCCTTCGCCTACTTCCTGGTCGCCGCAGGCCTCGTCGCCCGCGCCCAGGGGCAGCTGGTCGAGCTCTTCACGCTCGATCGCCTCCACCTTGTGGGCACCGCCGTCGCCTTCACCACCGGCCTTCCCATCGGCCTGGTCATGGGGGTAGGGTCCCCGGCGGGGGTCGCCCTCTTGTGCTTCGTCCTCGGCCTTGTGCCGACGGCCTTCTACACCCTCTGGAGCGCCGCCCGCGCCGGCGGGAAGGGCCCCGGGGAGAACGAGGTGGAGTAAGGATCCGCGGCGCCCGCACGGGATTACCACTGGGCGAAGGGGCGCCCGCTCAGCGCCCGAGCCACCAGGAGACCAGGTGCGGGGTGATCTCCACCTCGACCACGGCGGCGATCAGCAGGACCAGCACGCCGACCGCGAACGCCTGGTGCGCGCGCCGCTGCAGCGGCTTCAGGTCGCGCCGGCGGGCCTGAAGGAGGAAGAGGCCCAGGGGAAGGAAGATCGCCGGCAGCTCGAGCAGGGCGTGCGGTAGCATCAGCACGATCCACTCCCAGGGCGGAAGTCCGGTGAGGGAGGAGATGTCGGCCAGGACGAAGCCGAGCTCGGTCGACTGCAGCGCGATCGACCCCAAGGTGACGGCGGCAGCGTAGTAGAGCGAGAACTCGGCCAGCCACCCGGGCACGGGCCGATGAAGGGCGCGGGCGATCGGGTTGCTCGCCCAGGGCTCTGGCAGGGGGCGGAAGGGCCTGGAGACGATCGCCCCGATCAAACAGCAGCAGTAGTGCAGGCAGAGCACCAGGAAGTTGGCGATGAAGATCACCGCGATCAGGGCCAGCGGCGAGTGGGCCTGGTCCAGCGCGGCGACGAGGAGGCGAGAGGTGGCGGCGGCATCGGGGTCGGCGGGCAGCAGATAGCCGGCCAAGGTCACGCCCCCCAGCATCAGGATGGAGATGCCGAGGGAGATCAGCGCCCACCGGCGCACCTCCTTCCATGTGGCCCACCCCCTCGGCACTTCCGGGAGGATCGGCGCCGGCGGCGCGCGCACGTCGGTCCTTCGCTGCATGGAGGGAAAGGAGCGCGGGCCAAGACCGCGGTCCTAGCCTCTGCCCATGAGCGAGGAGATCGAAGCCCGAGGCGAGGATCTGCTTCCGCTGGACCCGCTTCGCGCCGAGGTGAGCGCCGACGTCGAGCTGCGTGCCTACGAGGTCGTCCTGGCACGCAACCTGCACCCTCCCTACCGCTACGCCCAGGAGTACTTCTGGCTCGAGGTCCTGGCCGCCGATGAGCGCCAGGCCCAGCGCGTCGCCACCGAATGGGTGCTGGCCAACGATTCCGACTTCGAGGTGACCGACTGGGTCCGCCGCCACGGAAAGCACTACCGCTACCTGGGGCGCGGCCCCGACGGGCGGCCCCTGGAGGTGCTCTGGCAGGTTCCCCTCGACGAGGCCCTGCGCCCGGGGACGCCGATCCGCCATCCGGCCGACGGCAGGCGCCTGGGCTTCGTCGCCTACCCGCAGGCCGAGCGCAACTGGCTGCCCGATGACCTGCGCGGCCGCTATCGCCTCCTGCAGAGAAAGCCGGTCCCCGAGGCCCGGCCCGCCTACCTGGCCCCGCTGGTGCGCAATTGCTCACTGCTGCGCTCTGGGGAGGGGGAGGAGCCTGAGCGGTAGGTTGCCATACCCTCACGCCGTGAGGGCAAGCGAGCGAAAGCGCCAGCTGACGCTGGACCCGACCGTCGCCAAGCTGAAGCAGGAGGTCGCCCAGGCCAAGGAGTGGATGCTCCGCGAGCTGGAGCGCTGCGGCTCGGCCGACCCCTACCTCTTCAAGGTCAAGGCCTCGCGCGAGCTGCGGGTCGGAGCCGGGGTGGGCGCGCTGGCCTTGAACCGGCTGCGCGACTGCGGGCGGATCACCCTCGACGAGCGGCGCGGGGTGGTCCTGCTCCAGCCCGACGGCGGCTACGACCCCGACAACGGGGTCTCGGTCTGCGGCGAGGATCACGTCGAGACCGAGCGGACCGCGCTCTCGGTGGAGGAGCTTCGCGAGGCAGCCGGGATCACCCGCGTCGTCGTGCCCCCGGGCTTCGATCCCTCGGAGCCGATCACCAAGTGGGGCGATCCGATCCTCCCCGACGGGCGGCGGATGCGCGGGCCGCTCTTCGACGATCCGAGCGTGCAGAAGGCCCTGCGCCAGGGCGGGGTCCTGGATCTCTACACCCCCTACGTGAAGCACCCGCGCATCCCTCATCTGCCCTGGTCCAAGGGCGGCACGAGCGATGACGTCGTCCTGGCCGGCACCGAGGCCCTGGAGGGGCGGGAGGTGGTGGTCACGGCCAAGCCGGATGGCGAGAACACCACGATCTACCCGGACGGCCACTGCCACGCCCGCTCGCTGGACTCCGGCTACCACCCGGGAAGGACTTGTGTCCGCGCGCTGGCGGCCCAGGTGGGTCCGCAGCTGCCCGAGGGCTGGCGGCTCTGCGGCGAGAACATGCAGGCCCGCCACACCCTGTCCTACCGCGACCTGCCGGGGCCGTTCTTGGCCTTTTCGCTGTGGGACGAGCACAACCGCTGCCTTCCCTGGGACGAGACGGTGGAGTGGTGCCAGTTGCTGGAGGTGCCTTGCGTTCCGGTTCTCTGGCGCGGCCCCTTCAGCGCCGAGGCGGCAAAGGAGTGGGAGCAGCTGCCGCAACCCTATGCCACCGACGGCATGGGGGAGGGCTACGTGGTCCACCTGGCCTGCGGCTTTCCCTACGCCGAGTCCGCCCGCTCGATCGCCAAGTTCGTGCGCCCGGACTTCCAGGTCGACCACCGCGGCCACTGGCAGGCCCGCGAGCTGGTCGAGAACGAGTTCGCCGGCGCCTGAGGAGCCTGGAAGAGCAACTACGGCCACCGGCTGGNGGCCGCAGGCTCCGCCGCCGGCCCCTCGGGGCCAGGCGACCCGGTGAGCGCTCTTCGTGACGTGAAGGCAGGGCACTCTCGTCCGAGGACGCGCGTTTTCAGCGCAGCCCGAGCGCCAGGGGACGCCGGGCGCTTTCTCGCCCTGCCGGCGCTGCCACCAGTCGCCTCGCGTGCTCGAGGGCGAGCTACCCAGCGTGGGGTTTTGCGGCGAGGGAGGGACCGCTCACCTCCATGGCCAGCTCCACGGAGCGCTGCTCGAGCGCGGAGGCCGAGAACCCGACGGCCTTGGCGATGGTGGCGAGGTTCTGGTCCTCCTCGAGCCTGGTGCGTATCTGCGCCAGGTTGTCGAAGATCCAGGCCAGCGCCTCTTCGCAATTGGTGATCACCGGCTCGCTGGGAGAGGCTGGAGGCTCTTCCTTGGCATGGAGGCGCGCCGCCGCCAGCACACCGCGCGCGAGGTTGAGGCCGCAGCGGCAGCCGCTCGCGTTGGTCGCGAAGCAGTCGTCGCGCAGATGTGGGCTGTAGGCCAGCGCGTCATCCAGGATGTCGATCGCCAACTGGGACACGGCTCCTCAATGGAAGCTAGGGCGCGGAAAGGCTCCTACCGCGCGCTTCAACCGGCCGAGCGGACGTCTCTGCTGCTGAAAGCCGGCCCGCCGAAAGCGCCCGGGGCTATCCAGGCAGCGTGGAGGACGAAGGGCGGGTCAGGATCGCATCGCTCAATCTCTGGGGTCGCTTCGGCTCCTGGCCGCGACGGCTTGCACGGCTCAGAGAGGTCTGGCCTCGCATCGGCGCAGAGGTGTTGCTGGTCCAGGAGGCCTGCCGCGATGGCCTGGGAGACCAGGTCTTCGAGCTGGGGGAGGCCCTGGGCCTGAGTGAAAGCGCGACCTTCTACCCGCCCGGGCACGAGGAGGGCATCGCCGTCTTGAGCGCGCTACCGCTCGAGCGCTCACGGGCCGAGCTTCTGCCCCACACCGCCGGGCCGCAGCGCGCGCTGCTCTGCCTGTGGATCTCGCGCCCCTTCGAGCTCGAGGTGATCTGCACCCACCTCTCCTTCCGCCCCGAGCACGACCGGCGAGGCCAGCTAGAGGCCGTCCTGGCCGCGGCTCGCGCCAGCCGCCGCCCGGTGGTGATCGGCGGCGACTTCAACCTGAGCCCACAGGAGCTGCCCGAAAGCGCAGGCGGATTCAGCGACGCTCTGGCCGGAATCGACGTCAGCTGGCCAATGGTCTCCCTGGAGGAGTTCGCTTCAGCCTGGCGCCGGCGTGTCGGCTCAGATCTTCCAGCCGACTTCGACGCCGCGCCCAGGCGCCTGGATCACCTGCTCTGCCGTGGCCTGTGCACGTCCGGCAGAGGCCGCGTGATCGTGCCCGGCTTCGACCACGCCCTGGTCTGGGCCGACTTCGCCCCGCTGCCCGGGGCAGGGGAGGCGGGTCAGCACCAGGGGCAAAAGCCCATCCCCGCGGTGCGCTGACTCACTCGTCAGGATCCAGGAGGCTTCTGCCTTCGCGCAGGCGCTCGGCGAGCTCCCGACGCTGCTCCGGCACCACTTCGGAGCGCGCTCCGGCCTGCATCTCCACCAAGACCAGATGGCGCTTCTGCCTTCTGCCCGCCGGCGGGCAGATGCCCAGCTGCTCGGCCATCGTGAAGAAACCGTTCGCGTAGGGGGAGTGCTGGCAGCGGCGGCGCAGATCCTCCCAGTCGATCTGCTCGCGCACCGCCCGTGCCGTGGCGATCGTCGAGGTCAGGTTGAGGTGCTGCTCGCGCAGCGAAAGCAGCTTCATGACCATCAGGTCGGTCGGGTCCAGGACGCGCATCTTGTGCGCCAGGACATCCATGTAGTCGGCGCGCTCGAGCACCTCGTCGGTGATCGGCACACCCGAGGGGGCGTAGATCAGGTCGACCAGTATCGGGTCCTCGCGGGGGCTACCGTCCTCGGGATAGCTGCCATCCCAGGCCTTGATCAGCCAGTCCTCCGGCGGGATCTCGATCTTCATGCCGATCTGCTGCAGGGCCGCAGCCGCCTTCAGGATGTCGCAGGAGCGGATCCCGAAGTCCAGATCGTGCGAGGACTCGGGGCCGCCGCGCACCCAGGCCGAGAGTGATCCGACCAGGCAGAAGGGGACGTCGGCGTCGCGCAGGGCGGCCGCCGTCTTCTTGAGCGTCCGCTCGACCATGCGCTGAAAGGACGGGTTGCGAAACGTAGCCACGGGCCGATCCTGTGGCTTGCGGGCCGGCCCGGGCCGGGTTTTCCCTTCACTTGGCGTCGCCGCGCCAGTATGGGCGGAAAGCTGCTCGCGCCTCAGTCCCGGTAGACCTTGGCCTGCGGATGCGCAGCGATCGCCTCCTCGAGAGTGCCGAAGCGCTCCTCGGCAGCGATGTGCCGGGTGGCGCAGACCGGGCAGTAGAGCTCGCCGACGAAGAAGTCGCGCGGCTCGAACTCCCAGATCGAGTTGCAGGTCTCACAGAAGCAGGCCCCGTGCCCGCGACGGCTGCTCGCCCTCTTGCTCAGCGTCCTCACGCCGGCGACGCTAGGCCGTCCGGTGCCCGGCGCTCCCGTCCTTTCGCTTAGCGGAGGGAAAGCGGCGCCACGGGGCAAAGGAGAATCGCCCGCCATCTTCCAGCGCCAGCAGCGTCAGCGCAAACGCTGGCGTGGCAGGGGCCGGACCATGATTCGCCGCCTGCTCACGGCGCAGGAATGGAAAGGAGGGAACGAGTAGATGAAGAGAACCGGCTATCTAACGCAAGGCGCGGCAGCTGTGCGGGGCTGGCTTGTGGCCGCGGCTTTCGCGCTGCTTGCCGCGCTGCTCGCGGCAACGGTCGCCGCACCGGAGGCCTCGCAGGCGGCCAAGACGTCCAAGGCGTATCGCAAGGGCAACGTCGAGGCGCCTTGGGACATCGTCAAGATCGATCTCAACAACGCCAAGAAGAAGGTGGTGGCGGTGATGACGCTCCGCGGCAATCCCGCTGGCAGGGAGTAGGGGATCTCCGGCGACCTCAGCATCGACTTCGGCAAGCCCAACAAGGACGGCAAGGCGGACTACTTCGTCCGCTACTTCCGTTTTAAGGATCTCTCTTCTGGTGTCGAGTTGGTAGACGTCGCCACCTTCGACATGGTGAAATGCAAGGGGCTGAAGGGCGCCTTCTCAAGAAGGGCTGACCCGATCCGACACGACTGCCTCCAGCGGGCCCGGGCGCTGACCCGGGTCCGCTCGCTTCTGCCTTCAACCACGGTCCTTGGCGTCGCGAGTCCGCCGGCAAGGGGGCCGGAAGGCGAAAAGCGGCCGGCTTCCTGCGCACGCCCTACATTCTCCGCAGTGATCGAGATGAGCATGGAGCGCTGCTTAATACAACGGGCTTGAACCCCTAACCGGCCTCTCTCCGAGCTGCGCCTCTGAGCGCAGGTGCTTGTCCGCTTTCCCTTTCCGTTCAAACACGACCGCCGTTGCGGAGGTGATTGCGTGAGCCTGATGACGCTCACCTGCGACGCGGCGGCCAAGCCCGTCGGTCTGGTGGCGGTGCGCGAAGCCGTAGCTCGCGTCGCCGAGACGATCCAGAATGGCGCGCGCTCCGGCAAGAGCGCCGTGCAGGTGCTGCTCGCTGACGAGCGGCGCCGCTTTCGCTCGCAGCATTTGGACCTGCCGGCGCCGCTGGTGGTGATGTTCCCCGGCTACGTCGAGCTCGAGCCGCGCGAGACCGAGCGCGTCTCCCGGCGCGTGCTGTTTGCCCGGGACGGCTACCGCTGCCAGTACTGCGGCTACCGGGCGACGCCAGGCCGGGCGGCGCAGGAGCTGACCGTGGACCACGTGAAGCCGGCCCACCTGTTCTCCTCGCGGGCCGAGGCGACCACCTGGGACAACGTGGTCAGCGCCTGCCGGCCCTGCAACCAGCGCAAGGGCGGTCTGCTGCCGGTCGAGGCCAAGATGTACCCGGCGACGACGCCGAAGCGCCCGCACTTCGTGCAGCTGCGCTTCGCCGGGCGCCTCAACGAAGCCCAGCGGCAGTACGTGATCGACTACTACGGCCCTGAGATCGGAGGGAAGCTGTGAACGCGGCTTTCCTCCGGTCGCGGCGCCCGAGCGCCCTGTTTTCGCCCCAGCGAGCGCGTCCAGCTCAATCGCGTAGAGCCCCGCGAAGGCGGGAGGCTCCCGGTTCGAGTCCGGGGGCGCGCCTTCAGCCGAAGGCCGGTAGCTCAATGGCAGAGCGGCCCGGGTTAAACCGGAGCAGGCGCGGGTTCGAGCCCCGTCCGGCCTACTGCGCGGCACTCGCCGCACTCTCTCGCCTCCGTAGCGCAATCGGCAGCGCAGCGGCCGTTAAAAGCCGTTGGTGCGGACATGAGCGACGCCACCGGAGGGATGCTTGCGCGTCGACGATGCCCTCTGGCGATCGGCACTTGATCTTTCTGGCTGGGCCCGCTTCGTGCAGGAGATGCCGTGGGAGCGGTTGGAGTTGCTCAAGAGCCGGCAGGTCATGCTGGGACCCACGAGCGCGGCGAGAAGCTGGCGGCGGTGCTGGAAGCCGAGCAGCTCCGGCTCGAAGAAGCCGGGTTGTGAGGAGAACGGATCTTGCGGCGCACAGCCTGCGTGCCCGCCGCCGCCCGGGTCTAATGTGGCCGTGCAAGCGACTGCCCGGCGTCGAAGACGACGAGCACAGATGAGAAAGAGGGCTCGCGTCCGCAGGCGCAAGTGGGCGTCTCGGCCAAGCCTTCACGCTCGAGATCAAGCGGCGTCTTCGACATGAGGCAGTCGCTGCTGCGTATCGGCGACAGAGACGGGAAAACGAAGGCCCCCTCCGCGACGCTCGCCATCATCGCCCCGATGCGCTCGCTGGTCCTTTGGCTCATCCGCCTCCCCCTCTACGGAGCCTGCGCCTACGTTGCCCTGTTCGTGCTGCGCCCACACGGCATGCTCGGCCTGATGGCGGGCGCGCTTTTGGCCGCTGTGGCGATCGCCGGCGATCTGGCGCTGAGCTCGCGGCTTCGGGGCTGGGGCCTCGAGCAGGAGGCGGCAAGGAGGGTCCTGATCGCCGACCGCGTCCTGGCGCGCCGGGGAGAATCGCTCGCGGAGCGCTATCAGGGACAGTTGGAGGAGGCCGAGGTGGTCGAGGCAGAGGTGATCGAGGGACCCAGCGACCGCCCGCAGCTGGAGCGCTAGCGGAGCCGTTCACGCCGGCGGTCGCAGAATCGCCGCTGCGGTGGGCAACCGCGCAGCGGGCAAGACCCCGGCACTCTGCCGGCAGCGGATGACTGCGCGAGCGGCAAGAGCATGCCCGGCGCCGAGCGTAGGCCTACCTTTCATGCGCAGGGACCATGTCCTCCGCGAAGAGAACAAGGGCAAAGCGCCTGGTGATCGCCGAGAAGCCCTCGGTGGCGCGCGATCTGGCCCGCGCCTTGCCCGAGAGCTTTGACAAGCACGACGGCTATCTCGAGGGCCCCGAGACGATCATCAGCTGGTCGGTCGGGCACCTGCTCGGCCTCGCCGATCCCGACCACTACGACAAGCGCTATGCGCGCTGGCGGGCCGAGGACCTGCCGATCCTCCCCGAGCGCTTTGCGATCCGCCCGCTCGGCGGGCGCGGGCGCGAGCAGCTCAAGGTGCTGAAGGCGCTGATCTCCCGCTCGGACGTCGCCGAGCTCGTGAACGCCTGCGACGCCGGGCGCGAGGGTGAGCTGATCTTCGCCTACATCTACGAGCACTCGCGCTCGCGCAAGCCGGTTTACCGCCTATGGCTCTCCTCGCTGACCAAGGACGCGATCGACGAGGCCTTCGCCGCGCTCAGGCCGGGGGAGGAGATGCGCTCGCTCGAGGCCGCGGCGCGAAGCCGCGCCGAGGCCGACTGGCTGGTCGGGATGAACGCCACGCGCGCCGCCTCGGTGCGGCTTCGCCGGGCCTTCGCCGACGGCGCCGCCGTTTCGCTGGGACGTGTGCAGACGCCGACGCTGGCCATCCTCGCCCGCCGCGAGCGCGAGATCCGGGACTTTGAGGCCGAGGACTACTGGGTCGTCGAGGCCTCCTTCGCATCCCAGGCCGCGGCCGCCTACGACGCCAGCTGGGAGAAGGGGAGGAGGCTCTCGAGCGAGAAGGAGGCCGAGGCCGTCGCCTCCGCCTGCCGCGGCCGGCCGGGCCGGATCACCGCGCTCGAGCAGAAGCAGGCCTCCGAGCGCCCGCCGCTGCTCTACGACCTGACCTCGCTTCAGCGCGAGGCCTCGTCGCGCTTCGGCTTCACCGCCAAGCGCACCCTGGCCGCAGCCCAGTCGCTTTACGAGAGGCGCAAGGCGATCACCTACCCGCGCACCGACTCGCGCTTTTTGCCCTCCGACATGGCGGGCGAGCTGCCCGAGATCGCAGCGCACGTCGGCGCCGACGGGCCCGAGATCTACGCTCGCGGCGCCGCCTACGTCCAGGGCCAAAAGCAGCTCGACGTCTCGCGGGTGATCGATGACTCCAAGGTCTCAGACCACCACGCGATCGTCCCGACCAACGCTCCGCACGACCTGGGCTCCTTCGGCGCGGACGAGCTCAAGGTCTACGACCTGGTGGCCCGGCGCTTCCTGGCCGTCTTCTACCCGGAGGCCCGCTACCTGCGCACCGCTGTCGAGACCACCGTCGACGGCGCCGACGGCGAGGAGCATCGCTTCCACAGCCGCGGCCAGGTGACGATCGAGGCCGGCTGGCGGGAGATGTATGAGGGCCTGGGCGGCGGCCCCGAGGAGCGCGAGCTGCCCGATCTTGAGGAGGGCGAGCAGGTCAAGGCGACCAAGGTCGAGGCCCGGGCCAAGCAGACCAAGCCGCCGAAGCGCTTCACGGACGCCTCGCTGCTGGGTGCCATGGAGACCGCCGGGCGCGAGCTCGACGACGAGGAGCTTCGCGAGGCGATGAAGGATCAGGGCCTGGGCACGCCGGCGACGCGGGCTCAGATCATCGAGCGGCTGATCGAGGCCGGCTACGTGGAGCGGGAGGGGCGCTCGCTCGTCGTGACCGAGAAGGGCCTGACCACGATCCAGCTGCTGGGTGGGCACCCGCTGACCCAGGCCGATCTGACCGGGCTCTGGGAGCAGCGTCTTCGCCGCATCGAGGCCGGCCAGGAGGAGCGCGATGCCTTCATGCGCGACGTAGCGGCCTTTGCCAGCGAGACCGTCGAGGAGATCGCCAAGCTCGACCCGCCCGGGCCGGCCGCGGCACAGGAGTTCGGCCCCTGCCCGTCCTGCGGGCGCCCGCTGCGCGAGAACCGCAAGGCGATCAGCTGCTTTACGAAGGACGACCCCGGATGCGGGTATTCGATCTGGAAGCGCACCGCAGGAAAGCAGCTGCCTCGCTGGGCGCTCGAGGAGCTGGTACGCGACGGCCGGACGAGCAAGCCGGTGCGCGGTTTTCGCTCGCGCAAGGGCAACTCGTTTGCGGCCAAGCTGGCGATGAGAAAGGACGAGCGTGGCCGCTGGCAGCTGATCTTCGACGAGGAGTGGGCCAGCAAGTGAAGGGAAAGGCGCGAGACGCCCTGTATAGTGGCAGCGCTTCCTCCAGTGAAGCGTCGGCGGGTCCGGGTTCTCTCCTCCTCCTTATCCCGGGCCCTCCTGCTTGGTAGGCGCCCGCTGCTTTCGCATCGTTCTCCTCTGACACGGAGCCCTATCTGCAGGGCGTGACCAACGGCAGAGTGATCGTGCGCAGCAGCCTCGGCGAGGAGCACTCCTTCTACGTCGCCTGCGAGGGTTCTCCGACAGCCTCGGCACGCAGCTGTTCAAGGCGCTGACCGAGGAGCAGGCGCCGGCCTACACGCCGAACGAGGCGGCGAACGAGGTCGCCTCCGATATTTTCCGCTACGCCTCCAAGATGTTCGGCCCCGAGGAGGTCTGGTTCGATTACGGCCCCGAGACGAGCGTCAATGTCACCTACGTCGTCTACTGCGACCAGGACATCGGCGGAGACCATGTCTGGCACATCGCCGAGGCCTGGTAAGGTGACCCGCAAACCAGGACGCAGATCACAGCCGATCACCCCGAGTACGGCAGCTGGGCCAGGGGCCACGTCGGACCGCGTGGCCAAGTAAGTAGCCGCGCGGCCTCAGGGTCTCGAGACACAGATCACCGCGCGCAGCGTGGATGGATCGGACTCAGTCTTCGCGCAGCAGCCGGCGCCGGCGCCCGTCGCACCCCGTATTCAGACCCACTCGGCCGCCGCCAGCGCCGCCGCCCAGTCGCAGCTGGCGAAGTGAAAGCGGGCCTCGCGCAGACGCAGCCGTCCGTGGTTCGGCGCGCTCAGGTCCAGGCTCGCCCGCACGGGCTCGAAGGCCTCGCGGTTCAGCGCCCGCAGGGACAGGAACCCCTCCTGGGAGGCCACCGGATTCTCCAGAGGAGCAAGCTCTCCGCCGGCCACGGGCCGCAGCGGAAAGAGATAGCGCTCGTGCTCGCCGATCGCCAGCCCGAGCAGGCCGCCGCCCTCAAGCCAGGCGAAGCGGGCCGGCTCGGAGAGCATCTCCTCCTCGCCCACCTCCTGGCAGATCAGAAAGCCCCCGGCGGCCAGCGCCTCCTCGCGCATCCTGGCCAAGACCCCTTCGGCCTCGTCGGGAGCAAGATGTCGCAGGTCATCGATGTCGGTGATCAGCTCGTCCATGGAGCGACGCTAGGGCGCCCATGCCGCCGAGACTGCTGACCAGGATGAATTCCCTGCAAGCCGCCACCCTTCGGACCCGAAAGACACAACTGGTTGCGCCCCCCCTGCGCCGAGCTTCTCGAGCTGGCCGAGCGCAGCCCCAGGCTGCTTTCGCAGGCGAGGCCCGCGGGCAAGACAAGCTGAGAGGGGCGCAGGCTCCCGACCGGGATCAGCCCTTCACCGGCCGCCGGCACTCCTCGCCCGAGCAGGAGCTCAGCTTGAGGCGCAGCCCCTCGAGGCGCTGCACCTCAGCGCGGATGAGGTCAGAGACGCTCGCCGGTGCCCGCTTGCGGGCGCGCTGGATCTTCCTGCGGGCCGCCTGGCGGCAGCGCTTTCGGGCCTTCGCCGTCCGCTTGCGGTTGCACTGGCGAAGCGCCTGCTGGAGCTGTCGCTTGGCCTTCTGTCGCGCCTTTCGGTTGGTGACCGCCGGATCGCCCTTCAGTTTCGTGAGCTGGTTGTGCAGCTGGTCGGGATCGCTGTTCAGGTGGTAGAGCTCACGTCCCACCGTCTGGCACTTGCCGGCGACCGGGTTGCGGTCGAACCAGACCGAGTACAGCGTGTTCGTGGCGATGTCCAAGACCGAGGAGTACTTGCGGCAGGGCTTGCGCTGCTCGAAGAGCAGCCACTCGCGATCCAGCTTGCGACCTTCGAGGGCCGGGCGCAGGGACATGCCGTCGAAGGCACGAGGCCGCCAGCCGCCGAGCCCGGCCAGGTCCAGGATCGTCGGCGCCAGGTCGATCGTCCCCACCGGCTGGTCGACCCTGCCCGGGGCGTCCTGCCCGATCCACTTGCTCGGCACCCAGGCCAGGAAGGGCACCTCCATCGCCTCGCGGTAGGGGCGGTTCTTGCCCATCAGGATCCGGTGCTCGCCGTAGAAGAAGCCGTTGTCGGAGACGAAGAAGATCACCGTGTCGTCGAGGATCTTGTGGTGGCGCAGGGTCTGGACGATGTCACGCACGCCGCGGTCGACCGGAGCCATGGCGGCCCGGGCGCAGCGCAGCCGGGTCTTGGCCCTCTCGACCTCCGCCGCGGTCAGCTTCGGGTTTCCGCGCTCGGGGGCAGGCTTGTCGGAGATGTCGCTCTCGTTGAAGTTGGCTCCGAGGACCACCGGCTTTTTGCCCCACTCCCGCCAGTCCTGTCTCATGACGTCCGCCGAGCCGCGGCCCCGACAGGAAGGATGGTCGCTCTTTCCGGGGTGCGGGGCGAAATGGGCCAGGTACAGGAAGAAGGGGCTGTCCTTGTGCTCGCCGCTTGCGTGGTCTTTGATGAAGCTCACCGCCTTGCGGTTGAGGACGTTGGTCACGTAGTCGGTGCCGGCGCTTCCGTGCCTCTTGCGCTGGCCACCCACGGAGACGTAGTAGTTGCGGTACCCGTTGGTCAGCGTCTGGTAAACGTAGTCGTAGCCGGGCGGAAGAGGGATCCGCGGCGAGATCTCCTTATCTCCGGTCACGGCCAGCTCGTACTTGTTCAGGTACTTGCCGACGAGCGCCGTGCGGTAGCCGGCCAGCTTGAGCCAGGTGGAGATCACGTTCTCCTTGTCCTCGAGCAGGGCGTAGTTGTTCTGCCAGACGCCGTGGTTGTGCGGGTACTGGCCGGTGATGAAGCCGGCGCGCGAGGGACAGCACAGCGGCGGCACGGCGAAGCCCTGGGTGAACAGGGTCCCTCCGGCCTGCGGCCCGATCGCCTTGAAGGTCAGCGGCATGATCTTCGGCCCGAAGGCCTTCTTGGACTGATCATCGGTCATGATGACGATCACGTTCGGCTTGCCGGACGAGGAGTATGCCTTGGCCTCGTCGGGTCCCGCGAGAGGCGCCTGGGACGGCCCCGCGTGCAGCGAGGCGAAAGCGAGCAGCAGGGCAAGCGGGATCACCGCGATCGGAAAGAGGAAAGCGCGCTTCACGTATCAGGTCTAAAGGCTTGAGGGCCATCGAGGGCGCTTTTCGCTTTCCCGTCGCGGAAGGGAAAGACTGACTATGCGCGCGGGCATCCTCGAAGCGTCATGCCGAGCGCGAGGCGGACGCAGAACGAGCGCACCTATGAGATCGTCGAATGCCTGGCCTGCGGGCGCTACTGGGCCCGCTGGACCCTCGAGCGAGCAGATTGCCCCTACTGCCGGCGGCCGCTGCGCCTGGTTAAGGCGCTGAGCATGCGGCGAAGGGATGAGGAGAGCGGCTAGGAGGGAAGCAGGTCCTGCTCGAGCTCAGGAAGGGGACGAGAGGCATGGGCAGCAAGGCCACCCGGAGGCGCACATGAGCGAGATCACCGCCAGCACCCCGCCCGGGCTCACCGACGAGCAGCTCGACTTCGTCGCGGCGCTGCGCGACTTCTGCGCGCGCGAGGCGGGCACCCCGGAGCAGCGGGAGCGGCTCACCAAGGGCTACACGGAGTTCCACAACCAAGAGCTCTACGAGAAGCTCGCCGAGCTCGGCTGGCTCGGCGTGGCGATCGACGAGCGCTGGGGCGGCTCGGGCGGGGGCATGGTCGACGCCTGCATCTTCCTCGAGGAGACCGCGCGGGGCTGCTGCCGATCGCGGGCTACGGGGTCTCGCTGATCGTCGCGGGCGCGTACGAGCGCTTCGGCACCGACGCGCAGAAGGAGGAGATCCTGGGCGGGATCGCGCGCGGGCGCGTGGAGGCGATCGCGATGTCGGAGCCCGAGGCGGGCTCGGACGTGGGCAACCTCTCCTGCCGCGCGGAGGCGCGCGACGGGGGCTTCGTGCTCAACGGCCAGAAGACCTGGATCTCAGCGGCGCACCTCGCCGACCACATCCTCGTCGTCTGCCGCACCGACCCCTCGTCCCGGCGCCCCTGCGCTGCGCGCGCTCAGCGCTTGCGCTTCGCGCGCTTGGCCTTCTTGCGCTTCGGCTTCACGCTGAAGGTCGCGGTCGCCTCGGGACCGCGGTTGCCCGCGTGGTCGAACGCGCGCACCGCGAAGCGGTGGCGTCCGCGCTTCGCGCGATAGCCGGCGGGCGACGTGCAGGCGCGCCAGGCCTTCTTGTCGAACCTGCACTCGAACCCGGCGAGGTCGGGCGCGCCCGAGGCGAACCGGAAGCTCACGCGCTTCGCCTTCTTGGCACGCAGCCGCTTGCGCGGCTTCTTCGTGATGGTCACGGCGGGCCCGGTGGTGTCGGCCTTGAGCTCGAGCGTGCCCGTGCCCTCCGCGCCGCTCTCGGGATCGCGGACGGTGATCGTCACCTCACCCGGCGTGGTCCCCACCGCGAGCGGGATCGCGTAGGTGCCGTCGCCGTTGTCGACGGGCTCGCCGGCCCGCACGTCGCCGTCCACCTCGACCTCGAGCTCCTGGCCTGCGAGCGGCTCGTCGAGCGCGTCGATCAGGCTCGCGGTCGCCTCGGCGGTGCCCACGCCGTCCGCCACGAGGCTCGGCGGGTCCACGGCCACGTCGATCCGCTTCGCGCCGGGCTGCAGGTTCTCGAGCCCGAACGCGACCGGGCCCACCGCGGGCCAGTCCGGCAGCTCGGCGGTCGCCTGCCAGGCCCCCGCCTCCTCCGACGCGAGGATCGCGGGCGAGATCGCGTAGCCCTCGGCGTTCGTTGCGACCTCTGCGGTCCGCCCCCCGGTCTCGAACTCGCCGGACGGCCCGTCCTCGGGCAGCGCGAAGCGAACCGTCTGCCCGGAGACCGCGTTGCCGTACTGGTCGCGCGCCCTCACGACGAGCGGCTCGAACTCCTGCCCGGCGAAGGCGCGCTGGCCGGAGCCGCCGGTCGCCTGCAGGGCGGCCGGGTCGGCGGCCACGATGTCGAAATACCCCGACCAGCCCGGCGCGTCACGGGTGGTCATCACCGAGATCTGGTACTTGCCCGCGGTGGTCGGGTTGAGCATGTTCAAGGTGGGGTCGCTGGCGCCGATCGCGCCGATCTGCACCTCGAGCCAGCCGTTCATCGGGACGCCGATGGAGGTGTTCTTGGGCTCGATCCAGATCTTGTTCCCGCCCGGCTGCAAGTGCACGTTGCCGAGGATGTTGTAGGTGGTGGTGGGCGTGGAGATCCAGTAGTTGCGGTTGGCGCCGTTCCCGAGCGGCGGGAACTGCATCTGCGGAGGCCCCTCGATCATGATCTCGTCGTTGCCGCCGTAGAACCCCTGGGGCAGCCGGAAGCTGATCGCGTACCGGGGGCGCTCGCCCGCCACGCCGTAGGCCTTGCCACCGAAGCTGACGCTGATATCCCTGACCACGGCCTGCGCCGAGTCAGGGCCCGTCGGCGAACCCGCCTGCGCCGCGAAAAGGGCGACAGCAAGCGCGCCCGCCACGATGAGTTTCCTCAAAAGGCTCCCTCCTTGGCTGTCTTTCGGATGTTCGGGTGACCCGCCCCAAGCCGCGGGCGGCCGGGGGCGCGGCGCAGCCGGATCTTAGCCCTCTCGACCTCCGCCGCGGTCAGCTTCGGGTTTCCTCGCTCGGGGGCAGGCTTGTCGGAGATGTCGCTCTCGTTGAAGTTCAGAAAGAGGAAAGCGCGCTTCACGTATCAGGTCTAAAGGCTTGAGGGCCATCGAGGGCGCTGTTCGCTTTCCCGTCGCGGAAGGGAAAGACGGACTATGCGCGCGGGCATCCTCGAAAATGCCTGGCCTGCGGGCGCTACTGGGCCCGCTGGACCCTCGAGCGAGCGGATTGCCCCTACTGCCGGCGGCCGCTGCGCCTGGTTAAGGCGCTGAGTATGCGGCGAAGGGATGAGGAGAGCGGCTAGGAGGGAAGCAGGTCCTGCTCGAGCTGCTCGAGGGGCGCGGTGCCGGGCGGGATCACGACCTGCTTGGACCGACCCCAGTCGGTGAAGTCGACCTGGAGGTGGATCTCGATGGCATCCGGACCCTCATCGGACTGAAGCGCCATCATCCAGTCCTCGGGCTTGCCGGCGAGGACGAACTTGAAGCGCACGGGCAAGCTGGAACGGCGCTCGACCCAAAGCGAGTAGGAGACGTCCTTGATGAGTGTGTTCGGGTTGAGCATCGGCGTCGGGGCGGAGAGCTGCTGGCCGGAGGGGACCTTTCCGTCCAGGCGCCAGGTCGAGCGCCCCTGGATCTTCTCGTCGCCGTAGCTTCGCTCCTTGAACCAGTGCAGGAGCTTGCGCTGCCACAGCACGGGATCGAAGAGGGCGTCAGGCCGGCCCCACGATCCCACCTGCCCCGCATACCAGCGTCCCCGTTGCTGGATCGCCAGCTGCTTTCCGGCCATGCGCAGCTCGACCTTCTCGCCGTCGCCGACGGTGCCTGAGACCATCAGTTGCCCGGGGCCTGCGTATCCGCGCAGATCCAGTCCGCCGCCCAGCCGCTCGGCTACCTGGCCGCCGCCTTCTTCTCCGCCCTCGACCTTCGCGCTTCCCTGGATGCGGAAGGAGACGTGGCCCTCACCGGCCACCGCCGACCCGACGCGACCCAGCAGCTCGCGGGCCTGAGGCCCGCGCTGGCGCTCGAGCTGGGCGGCGGCGACCAGCGCCGCCAGGGCGCAGGCTGCGACCGCGGCCAGGACGATCACCGACCGCACTATCTGCTTGCGACGCGCGGCCGCCCGCTGCTCGGCAATGCCCACGCCGCCAAGAATCAGCCGCGCAGGCGTCGCGGCGCCGCGTTCTCGCCATGGCTAGTCATCGGTGCCGGTACAGGTCGTGCCCGTCGCCGCGCCGGCCTATGGTGGCGTTGGGATGCATCACCTGACCCCGCAGCAACTAGCCGAACGACTGGGGATCGAAACCGACGAGCTGCTCGAGCGGGCGGGCCGGCTGGGTGTGCCGATCGTCCATGGGCGCATCGACCGCACGCTCTATGAGAAGGCGCTGCGCGCCGAGAGCAGGCGCCGGCGCCGTCGCGGCGTCTGAGATCCCTCAGCTCCGCGACGCCTCGCCATCGTCGCGCTCCTCGAGAAGATCGACGACGGCGAAGAACTCCCTGCAGATCTGAGGGATCTCCTCGAAGAGCTCATAGCGGGCCAAGACCAGCTCGCGGCAGCCGAGGAGCATCTTCGACATCGGGTGCTCGAGCTCGGCGCGATGCAGGCAGAGCACCGGCTTTCGCCAGGAAAGCGCGCGCCCGATCTGATAGCCCACGCCGAGCGACGGGGTCGACACCTCCGCGACCAGCGCGTCGGCCTGGTAGATCCATCGCAGGTCGCGGTCGTGGATCATCTCGGACGGCAGGGCCTCGCCGCGCTCGCTCATGCCGTAGCTCCCCACCTGGGCCGTGAGCAGCTCTCCGTGCTTGCGCAGGGCGGCAGCCAGGCGCTCGTAGGCAGGCTCTTCGCGGCGTCCCCCGGCGACAGAGGCGGCGAGGTAGATCTTGCGCGCGCTCATGTCGGGATGATCGTCCCGGGCACGCCCAGCACACTGCTTCTCGAAAAGGAAGGAGCTTCCGGGAGGGCAGCTGGGAACGCCGGTTTGCCGGGACCGTCCCGCTACGAGGCGGCCCCGAAGAGCTCGGAGAGGGCGTCGATGGGCTCGGGCGCCTTCTGTTCGTGCGGGATCTCGGCCATCACCCGTCCGCTGCTCACGTCGTGGTCCAACGCGTCCAGGAAGACCAGCGAGAGGGCGAAGGGGCGCGAGGTGCGCAGCTGGTAGCCCGGGAGCGGCTCGACCAGGAGCTCGCCCCAGGGGTGGACGAACTGGTTCACGCGGCCGTTCGCGTGGCGGACCACGATGCGATCGCAGCCCACCACCCGATACATCTGGCTTCGCCTCAGGCATGGCGGCAGGCCCTTGATCTCGAACCCGAAGCCTGGGTCGTGCCTGGCCAGCCATTGCAGGTACTCCTCGATACGAGCCATCTTGCCCAGGAGGTTCTGGTGGTGCGGCAGCACCGCCCCGGGCTGCGGCGCGAGGAGCCGGTAGACATGCCAGGGCTGGTGCGGGTAGCGCTCGCTCCAGATGACGTAGCTTGGGCACGGGTCGGGCTGCCCCGGCGGGCGCCAGGCCGCGACGTGCGGCGGGCGTGCCTGCTCAGGAATCGTGATCACCCCGTAACGCTAGGGCGCGCCGACGTCCGTGGCGATCCTTCAGGCGACCGGCTGGCGCTCGCGGGTCTCGCGCTGAAGCTCGAGCTGCCTGGAAAGCGGAACCTCCCGCTCCGGAACCCGGTTTCGCCCCTCCTCACCGCAGGCCGGACAGCTGAAGGTGTAGCGGGCCTGGTAGCGGGCCGCGCCGGACGCGGGGCCGCTCATCACCCAGGCGCCGTAGCGCAGGTTCTCCAGGCCGACCCGCAGGGTGGCTCCGCAGCCGGCGCAGCTGGTCTCCCGCGGCCAGCCGGCACCTAGCCGCTCCTCTACGACGACGGGGGATGGGCTCTTTGCCTTCATGACGGCGTCCTTGCTTTCAGCCTTGTCGCTCACATGGCGACGGTAGGGCAGGCAGCGTCACGAAACCGAAAGTGCGCCAGCGTCCGAGCGCAGGGACAGCTGGCCGCCGAAAGCGCACGCCGGCGTCGTCTCCCGCCTATCGCCGGGTGGTGAAGCGCTCGAGGTACTTGCGCTCAAGCTCGTTGCGGACGTCCACGGGGATCTCGTTCGCGAAGACGATGTTGAGCTTCCTCGTCCAGCCATCCCATCGCCGGCCGCCATGGAGCTCGCCTCCGGGGGCTTTCGCCTCAACTTTCTCCGCACTGCTGCAAGCATCTTTCTCCTCACCCTGTCGTTGGCTTGTGCTGACGATAGTGCAGCGCTGGGCAAAGACCTCTGGACGCCGCTGCCCGCCGGGGTCTTCAGCAAGCAGGCGCCAGCGCGCAATCGAGCTGCTCCTTATCCCTCACGTTCCCGAGGCCTTTCCCTTCAGGAGGGGACGAGCTCCAGCAGCCTGTCGAGCACCTGTTCCAGCTTGTGCGTCTTGGCCCCGCTGCGGCGCTCGCGGGTCATGCCGCGGACGAAGTCGTAGGTTCGAAGCGGCTCCGGTTGAGCGCGGCGCTCGCGACGCCTGTGCTCGGCGCGGCGCTCAACTTCGGCGGCGGCGACGCGGGCGGCCAGGACGCGCAGGGCCTGCTCCTCGTTTTGGTGCTGCGAGCGGGTGTCGCAGTAGGCGTTGATCCCGGTCGGGATGTGCGTGAGCCGGATCGCCGTCGCCCTGCGGTTGCGATGCTGGCCGCCGGCGCCGGTGCCGCGGATCGCCTCACGGCGGATCTGGCGGCGATCCAGCTGGGCACGGCCAGCATCCTCGAGCTTCAGCACCCGCACGGAGACCACCGAGGCATGGATGCGATCGGCGCGCCGCGAGCGCGTCTTGCGCTGGACCAGATGGTCCCCGGCCTCGCGACGCGGGAGCTCACAGTCCCCTTCGACGATCACGCTGGCGGAGCGCAGCCCGGAGCCTTCGTCCTGGCGCTCGGCCACGCGAGCCTCAAGGCCGCACCGGCGCGCGAAGCGCAGGTACATCCGCAGGACATCGGCGGCGAACAAGCGGGCCTCCTCGCCGCCGCGCCCGGCTTGGATCTCAAGCAGGCAGGAGCGCGGCCGCCGGCTAAAGCCGGCGCCGTGCGGGGGCGGTCAAGGCCGTCCTCCCCTGGCTCTCATGCCCTGAAGATAGGGCAGGGACGGCCGGCAGGGACGGCCGGCGTCCGGCGTTTCTACGCGATCTGCAGAGCTGAGTCAGCCCTTCTGCAGGTCGGCCATGGCCAGGTCCAAGGCCGCGTGCAGATCGGCCACCGCGTCGATCGAGCAGATCTGAAGGACCCGGCGGGTGGCAGCGCCGGGAGGCACGACAATCCGCATCACCCTGCCGCGGGCGCGCTCTGCCTCCGCTATCGCGAAGAGCATGCCGACGCCCGGGGAGTCCAGGTAGCTGAGCTCGCTCAGGTCGATGACTAGGCCGGCCTGCGCCTTGCGGGCTTCGCGGGTCAGCCGGTGCCCGATCGAGCGGACATCGGCGGCGTCGAGCTCGCCGCGCAACGCGCAGATCAGCACCCGTCCCTCTCGTCTCAGCTCAAGATCGCTGGTCAAGGCCGTCCTCCACTCCTAGGCTCGGCGCTTCGCCATCCTCGTTTGATATCAACATCGCTCCGTCCGTGAGCCGCTGGCCACGCTGGCTTCGAACCCGGTTCGACGATCTGATCGCGCCATCCCCGGCTCCGCGCCGGCCCGCTCCCAGGCCCTCGGGTCAGGCAAGACAAGCGCTGTTTTCCCTTCGAAAGGGGCAGCGTCGGCTGAGGGGAAAATCGCTCCGGTCCTGCCTCCGTGACGCCCTACTTTCCCCTTATGCAGAAGACGGTAGAGGCAGAGCGAGAGCAGGAAGGAAAGACCCTAGAGATCAGCCGCGAGGAGTTCGAGGCGGCGACTCGCCGCACGAACGAGCGTATGCAGGCTCACGCCGAGAAGGTCGGTGACCCCAAGCGCGGCGCCGAGGCCGTCCGCAACCTCGTCCCGGTGGTCTTCCGCGCCGAGCTGGCCGCGGGGGCCGACCCCGAGCAGCCGAACGCGCTGTTCTCTCCCATCGTCGAGATCCGGGCCGTTGTCAATCCGGTGCTGGACGACCTGCTCGTGGCCCTCGGCTACTCGCGCCTCTCCGAGCGCAGTTACCGCACCGGCGTCGGTGAGGACACCGACGAGCGCATAATCATCGCCACCCTTCAAGGGCTTGCCCCGGAGGGTCTTTGCTGCTCCAGCCTGATCGAACAGGCCCACCGCGAAGGCTACGGGCGCGACCACTCGGGCACCTCGGTCTGGACGATCTGCAAGGACATCCAGGACTCGGCTGCCGGTAGGCGGCTGGCCTACAGCCAGATCAACACCGCGATCAGCAACACCCGCCCCTACGACGAGTGGAAGCTGGCGCAGAAGGCGGCGTTGGTGCAGGTGGGCTGCAACGGAAAGCAGCTCTTCGTCAAGGTCTGCACCGGCGGTCCTGACGCCGACGAGCTTGACGGTCGCCGCGGAAGGCTCTACCTCATCCCCGACGGCCCCGACTTCAACCTGCTCACCCCCGACGATGAGCGCCGCCCGGTGCGCCTGAGCATCGCCGAGGCGCTGGCCGCGTTGGACGTGGCCGAGCGGGCGGGCTTTCCCGTGATCGTCGAGGACGAGGTGCGCCAGCTTGAGCAGGAGCTCGGCGAGCGCTTCATCGCCCTGCGCGTGCCCGGCTCGCCGGGGCTGGGCAAGCTCGTGCTGCCGAGCGAGCGGCTTGGCGAGCTGCCCAAGAAGGCCCGCGACAAGGCGCGTCCGCTGGCGCGTGAGGAGTACGGCGAGGACGCACGCTTCCACGTCCTCACCGAGGAGGCAGAGGCGATCCACAAGCTGAGCACGAGCGTCGGAGAGCGCGGCACCGGGATCGCCATGGACCCGCGCATCGCCGACGTGGTGGCGATGGCCGCTGCCAAGCCGACCGGGAAGCGCGAGCGCCTGCGCCCGTTCCAGGACGAGTGCGTGTCGCTGCACAAGGCGACCGCATACGGATACGTCGATGCCTGCGAGCCGGGGCTGGGCAAGACCGTGATCACCTTGCAGGCGATGCGTGAGCGGGCCGCGGAGCGGGAGGCCTACAGGGGGCTGATCTGCGTGCAGGCGTCGCTGCGCTCGCAGTGGGCCAGCGAGGTCAGCGAGTGGTTCCCCGAGGCCGAGGTGCTCGTCTACCAGGGCAAGCAGATCGCCTCGCTTGGCGACGACCTTGCCGCCGTGGGCGCGAAGCCCGCGACGGTGATCGTCAGCTTCGACACCCTGCGCGAGGGCATCGACCATCTGCTCGCCCACCGCTGGCATGATCTGGTCGGCGACGAGCTGCACAAGGTGCTTCCGAACACCGCCTCCAAGCGCACCAAGGCGCTCTGGCGGCTGCGCCACGCCTCGGAAGTGGCCGTGGCGCTGACCGGGACGCCGATCAACAAGTCGCTGGACGACGTTGGGCGGCTTTTGGCCTGGGCGCGCAACGAGGAGGACGCCTTTCACGGACAGAGGCTCTCCAAGCGCTTCGACCTGACCAAGAGCCCCGACGTGGCCGAGTTCTGGCGGCACATCGGGCCGTGCGTCTTCCGCCGCGACCGCTCCGAGATTGCCGACCAGCTCCCGCGCATCAGCACGGAGGTAATCAAGATCGACCTCGAACCCGCCGAGCTTCGGCTCGCCGAGGCTGCCCGTCGCGGCCTCAAGAAGCTATACGAGAAGCTGCTGCACAAGCTCGAAGTGATCGAGCAGATCCGCCCGGACGACCCGAAGATCCGGCAGGCGCGCGAAGAGGTCCGCAAGGTGCGCGGCGCGGTCCTGGGAGGGATCACCGTCGCCCGGCAGGCGGCGACCGACCCGGAGACGGTGCGCCAGTCCAACTCGGCGGGCGTAGCCCTGCTCGACTCGGCTGGCCTGATCGATCCCGCCGTGCGCGTCGGCGGGACCAAGCGCAAGCTGATCGCGCAGCTGACCGAGGATCTCGTCGGCCAGGGAGAGGCCGTGCTGATCTTCACCAGCTTCTCGTCCGTCGCCAAGAACCTCGCCGATGACCTGCGCCGGATGGGGATTCGCGTCGGCACCTTCACCGGCGAGAACTCGGGCGCTGCCCGCGAGCGCGAGGTAGCCGCCTACCAGAACGGCGAGCGCGACGTGCTGATCCTGACCAGCGCGGGCCGCGAGGGTCTGAACCTTCAGCGCACCAGCGTCGTAATCCTGCTCGACCTGGATTGGGAGCCTGCGTCGGTGGTCCAGAAGATCGCCCGCGCCGCGCGCTTCGGGTCGAAGGCCGAGACGCTGCAGGTCCTCATCCCGATTTCGGCGGGCACCATCGAGGAGCGCGTCGCCGCCGTGCTGCTGCCGCGCGCCGCCGACGCTATCGCCGCGCTCGACAAGGCCCGCGGGGTCAAGGCCGAGGATACGCAGATGGGCATGGCGCTCAAGGGCTTGGGCGAGGCCGTGCCCGACTCGGAGAAGGGCGATCTGAGCAAGTTCGACATGGCTGCGGCAATCCTCGAGGACTGAGGGGGAATCCGCTCCGGTCTCGCCGCGCAGGTGCCCTACTGTCGGAAGGGAAAGCACGAGGGAAAAGGAAAGCGATGCCGAGCAAGACTTCCGACAAGACCGAGGCGAAGGACGCCAATCTCGACCTGACCGAGCTGATGGGCCAGGACGAGATTGCCGCCGCTCTCAACGGAGAGGATCTCGACGATGAGGCCCAGACGGCGAGCGCGAACGGCCAGCAGGGCAAGAGCGCCTCCACCGCGGCGAAGGCCAACGGCGCGAAGACCAAGAAGAGCACGAGCAAGACGCAGCCAAAGAGCGGCGCGAAGGGCAAGAGTGCTGCCAAGGACAAGGGTGGGGCGAAGAGCAAGGCGACCGGCTCCTCCGGCTCGCCTTCCTCGGCGGCGCAGAAGATCGCCGATGCAGTTTCGATCTTCGCGCCGAAGGCCGAGGCGCAGCCCGCGCCCGAGGGCTTCAACGGCAAGGTCGGCGAGGAGCGCCTTGCGCCGATCAGGCGTCCCAACGGGCAGATCTACCGCCCGCGCCCGGTCGGCCACCTGACCGACGTGGAGCTGCTTCGCAAGGCTCGTGAAGCCGGTATCCCGGTGCTGCTCGGCGGCTTCCCCGGCACCGGCAAGACGGCTCTGGTCGAGGCTGCCTTCGACGGCGAGGTAATCACGATGAACGGCAACGCCGACATGGAGAAGGCCGACTTCATGGGCTCCTACGTCTTCCGCGCCACCAAGCCGGGCGAGCCGCCCGAGCCGGTGTGGGTCGATGGGCCGCTGGTGCGGGCGATGAAGGAAGGCAAGGTCCTGTTCGTCGATGATTGCACGCTGATCCCGGCGAACGTCATTTCGGTCCTCTACCCGCTGATGGACGGGCGCAACAGGATCGTCCTCACCGACCACGAGAGCGAGGAGATTGTGGCGAAGGAGGGCTTCTACGTCTGCGGCGCGCACAACCCGGACGCGCCGGGAGCGGTTCTGGCCGAGGCGCTTTCCTCGCGGTTCAGCGTCCACATGCGGGTCGATTCGGACCTGCTCATGGCCCAGGACTACTTCGGCGTCGATCCGAACATCATCGGCGCTGCCGCTGAGCTGCGGAGGTTGCGCGCCGAGGGCGAGATTTCCTGGGCACCGGAGATGCGCGAGCTTCTTGCCTTCAAGCGCAATGCCGATGTTTTCGGCACGCAGATCGCCGTGAACAACCTAATCAGCGTCGCTCCCGAGGACGCCCGCACCGACGTCCAAAAGCGCGTCGCGCAGTGGTTCCCGGAGGCCGAAGAGCTGCGGCACACCGACTGACGATGGGCGAGCGCAAAGACAACGAGGAGCGCCAGGGACCGGACGGAGTGCTCGGCGAGCGGGTCATGGCGAACGAGATCGCCCCCGACACGGGACTCGACTCGTTCCATCCCGGCAACCCGGTGGTGATGCGCGCCCGCTTGCAGGCGGCCGAGGCGCGAGTCCGCGAGCTTGAGGCAGCGGCCGTGCTGCGCGAGCTGCGCCGCTGGATCGATGCCGAGGCCGATTCGACGATGGACGAGAACCGCAACTTCGTCTCCGGCTACGACTGNNGGGCGCTTCGACGCTCTGGAGGCGGTCGAAGCGCGGCTCGACCAGCTGGAGGCAGCGGTCAAGCAGGGCGCCGGCAGCGAAAGCGGGGCCGCTTCAGAGGACCTGGAGGCGCTTCGCGCCAGCCTGCACGCCGCCCAGGAGCGCGTCCGCGAGCTTGAGGCCGCGGCCGCGGGCGAGGAGGGTTCCTGATGCTGCAAAGCGAGCAGGAGAAGGTCAGCCTGGCCCAGGAGCTGGATGCGATCCGCTCCAAGGCGGCTCCGCTGGCCACGCGGCGCGATCGGGCGGCCTGCGAGGCGCTGAGCGTCCTTGAGCTTCTGGCACACAAGCTGCTTACCAGTCCCGGCAAGCAGGTCCCTGTCCTTACTCCGGCGGGCCTCGCCGCCGAGCGGCTGCGCGACGCAGGCGAGCGATTCGCCGAGGTGGCTGCGGAGCTCGAGGACTTCGTGAGCCGGCAGCGGGCCCGCTCGTATCTGCGTGGAGGCGCGGCATGAGCAAGAGCGGCAAGCTGGCGGTGATCGAGGAGGAGCGACGCCTGCGCGGGATCCTCCCGCGCCTAGAGCTTAAGGGCATCGCTGCCGAGGCTGTGGGCAAGGCCTGCCGGCAGTTCATGCGGGCTACGCAGTCCTTCCCCTTCGCCCAGCTGGCGGCCGAAGGGGAGCCGTAGCACAAGATCGATACCGCTGCCCTCGAGGCCACCGTGCTGCGGTTGGAGCAGGGCGAGCGCGAGCTGACCCAGACTGAGGCCGAGCAGATCTACTTCGCCCTGGAGAGGCTCGCCAACAGCGATCGCTCCTTGCTTGAAAGCGACTCGTCCAAGTTCGAGGAGGCGCTCGTCGAGCAGGAGGTTCTCGACACCCTGCGCAACGCCTTCCGGTCCTTCGTCGAGCGAAAGCCGGCGCCGGCAAGCTGAGAAGGACACAGGATGAAGGACATGGCGCACAACGAGAACCGCGAGAGGGCGCTCATCGGCGTCCCTGTTCACATCAGCAGCGGCCGCGGCGACGATCGCGGCTTCAAGGGCTACGGGATGATCAAGGCGGAGAACCGCGCCGAGATCACCGTCCAGGAGTCCTCGGCCGCGGAGGGTCCTCATCTTTGGCTGCGCGTCGAGCAGCCGCCGCCCCGTTATCCGGGTGAGCTGCCGGCCGGCGAGGTTTCGGCCCACATAACCCTGGAGCAGGCCGAGCGGCGGCGCGACGCCCTCGACGAGGCGATCCGCAATCACTACCAGCTGAGCTGAGGGCCGGCAGCCGGCTCTCGCCGGTGCCGTCTCGCCGGGCGCTGTGGTAGGATCAGCGCCGCATGAGTCGCGAGGGGAGCGCGGGTACAACCGGCGGCTGGGCGCGACGGAGCCTGCCGTTGGCCGCGGCTCTTCTGGCCGGGGTCCTCACAGCCTGCGGCGGAGCGCAGGAGGCGAGCGATCCTACGGCCGATCCTGAGCTTCGCTCCCAGCTGGCTTTCGACATCGAGAAGGCCGCGCAGGTCAGCCTCGACTGGACCAACAAGCAGCTTGCCGCGGACCCGATGATCTACCCGGCCCGTGTTCCGCCGTCGAGAATCGCCTCGGGAAGCGGGCGCTGCCGGCTGGGGCCTGTTCCCTTCCGGTGCACCGTTGAGTGGGAACCGGGCCCGGACCCCACGGTAAGCCCCGTCAGGCAGACCTTCCTGGTCGAGGAGTTCGACGGCGACTGCTGGCGCGCCAAGCCGCTAGTGATCGAGCTCGATGAGCTCAAGCTGCGCGAAAGGGACGCTGAGGTTCCCTCGCCGGAGCTTGAGGGGTGCCTGAGCACGAGTGGAGACGGACCCATCGAGCTGGCGCAAGAGGACGCTGGGAGGCAGCGAGGCGTCCCGAGCCGCGCCCAGGCCTGTGATCCGGTCCCGGGCGCCGGGATCAACGGCTCGGACATCGTCGACCTCGTGTCCCGCGGCCTTGACTGCGAGGAGGCGGCGGATGTCGCCAGCGCCGTCTACCGCAAGGTCAGCGACCCGACGGTGCCGGAAACGGAGATCAGCGCCGCAGGGTTCGACTGCACGATCGGGACGATGAGCGGCGGCTACCGCACCGAGTGCCGCTCCGGCGACAAGACGATCACCTTCCGCCCGGGATAGGCCCCGCGCCTGGAACAGCCCAGGCTCTAGCGAAGAGCATCGGGCGCCGGCCCTGCCGCGCCCTACCTGCATGGACGAGGAGGCGCACCATGTGTCTCTATGACGAGGACGATTACCGTCGGGACGTCGAAGAGGCGGAACGGATCACGCAAGACCTGTTCCCCGATGATCCGCCCCCATGATCGTGCCTTCGGCCGAAGGCTCACTCGAGGGCCGGCCGCAGGGCGCCGACCCGGTGGAGCTCGCCGATGAGCTGGCTCGCCTGGCTGGAGAGATCGCGGGCGAGGTGGAATCAGAAGAGCCCCGCTTTCTCGCCCAGCGTGAGCCGCCCATGGCGCGGGGCTAAGCGAAGGAAGAGCGACGGAAGATCCTCCGGTCTTCCTTTCCCCACGCCCTACCTTGAGGGCAATGAAGGAGCATCTGCGGCAAAAGCGCAAGCTCTCCCCCGGCGAGCTTCTGCAGCTTCGGGCGCTTGAGCGCAACAACGACCCGAGGCGGCTGCCCGCCTCCTGGCGTTATCTCTCGCAGACTTACCGGACGCTCCTTCCCGAGAAGGCCGGGCGAAACGACATCGGCGTCTTCGTCAAGCCTGGTGCCGGGCGCGCAATCGGCGCTCACGGCTACTTCAGCGAGGAGATGGCCAGAATCGTCATCGACGGCGAGCTTCTGCCGTGCGATCCCGGCGAGCTGGACCCGCGCCACAACTCCGAGCACTTCAAGGCGATGTCCGTCTTCCACGGCGTCTTCATCCACGAGGCCGGGCACGCCGCCCACACCCGCCACCTGAACGAGCCGAGGGAGGGTTACAGCGCCGGCGTGGTCGAGGTCGATGGAGTGGCGATCCAGGGCAAGGCGGCGATGTACTGCGCCAGTCAGCTTGAGGAGATCCGCATGGAGGCCCAGGTGGTCCGCGAGCATCCCGACGATGTGCGCTGGCTGCGGGCGGCGATGCGGAAGCTGCACGCCGACACCATGACCGGCCAACTGGAGTTCGCGCAGGCTCTCGACAAGCTCGGCTTCAAGGCCGACAAGAACCTCCAGGTCGGGATCGCCTCGATCTACACAATCGGCAGGGTCCACGCCGGAGTCCTGACCGAGGACGACGTAAAGCGCTTCTCCGAGAAGCTGGACGAGATCCTCGGCCCGGAGGCCCGGAGCGAGCTGGACGAGATCCTCGCCGAGGCGGTCAAGATCGAGGACGTAGACCAGGACGACCTCGTTCGCCTCGGCGAGCGCATGGCTGCGCTCTTCACCCCGGTCTGCGATTGCCAGTGCCACCGCAAGTCGAGCCAGAAGTCCGAGGGCCAGGGCGACGGCAAGCCGCAGCACGGCGACAAGGACGGCACGAAGCACGAGAGCGCTGAAGGCCAGGATGGTGAAGGTTCCGGCTCGAAGGCCGAAGGCGAAGACGAGCAGAACGATGGCGAGGGCCAGGACGCCGCCCCCGGCAGCGGAGAGGACTCGGGCGACGGGCACGATGGTGCGTGCCCCAACTGCGGCTGCGGTGGGCACGGGCACGGTCAGGAGTCGTCCTTCGGTAAGAGCGCCACGGGCACGGGCAAGGACTCCGAGAGCGACGGCGGGCTGACCGACGAGGAGGCCGAGGAGCTGATGGACGCCGCCGCCGAGGCGCTCTCCGAGGCTGCCCGCGAGCAGCTTGAGCAGATGGGCGAGGACGATCCGGCCCGCAAGGAGCTTGAGGATCTGGCCGACAAGAACAAGGCCAAGGAGAAGATCGAGGAGGCCCAGCGCGCGGTCGGCAGGAGGCTGCCCGGCTCCCCCTCCGGGGCGCAGCCTGAGCGCGGCGAGCGCGAGCCGACGCCGAAGGAGAAGACAGCGCGCGTGCTCCTCTCCCGCAAGCTGCGCGAGGTACGCTGGCGCGAGCGCACCCGCGTCAAGAGCAACAACGTCCTGCCTCCGGGCCGGATGCGCGGACGCGAGCTGATCCGCGAGCGCGTGGATCGGTCGCGGGGGATGCCCTCGCAGGCGCAGCCCTGGAAGCGCAAGCGCAGCCAGCACGTCGAGCTTCCGGTGGTGACCTGCGGCGTCCTGATCGACACGTCCGGGTCGATGGGCGGTGCCGAGGGGCTGCTCTCCTCGGCCCTGTGGGTAATCGCCAACGCGATTGCCGACAACGGCGGGCGCACCGGCGGCTACGCCTTCGGCAACGCCGTGGAGCCGGTGCTGCCCCCGGAAGCCCCGCCGCGCTTCGTCACCGCCTTCAAGACCGGCGGCGGCACCGCAGGCGTGCCGAAGACTCTTGAGTTCGCCGAGAAGGATCTGCATTGGGAGGATGCCTACGGCCCGCGCCTGCTGGTCATCTGCTCCGACGGTGCGTGGGGCGATGCGGCATCCACCGCCGACGCCCTCTCGCGGGTCAAGCAGAAGGGGATCAAGGTGATCCTCTGCGGGATCAACTACCCGGCGACCGACCACGGAATGCCGGAGCTGTTCGATCAGCAGGTGGTGGTAAAGAACGAGCACGAGCTGGCGAAGGTGATCGGCGATGCCGCGATCAAGGAGCTGCGGAACTTCTGAGCGCGGGCGGCGTCCAGGCGTCCGCGCTCGCCGTCCCCGGCAAGCGAAACCCAGCCTGGGCGGGCAGGCGTCCGGACGATCATCGAAGGCGATTGGCGAGGACCGGCGAAAGCGGCTAGGAGTAATTCGAAAGATCGGTCCCCCGCGCCTGCTCGAGATGAGCGGCGGCGAGCGCCTTCGTCATCTGGCCGGCTCGCTTTGGCTTTGCCTCGCCTGGCTCGGCGGCTTTCTGCTGCTGGGCGCCGTCGGCAACCTACTCGCGGACGCGGTCGGGAGTCCCGGGCTCCACGACGTCATCCTGATCGCCAGCGTCGCGCTTGCCCTCTTTTGGTCGTTTGCCGTGGCCGATGTCGCGCTGCGGCGCAGGCGGGTCTTCGTCTGGGCCGGTCTTCAGCTCCTCGTCGTCGGCTGGTTCGCCTACGTCTCGATTCACAACGCCCTGCGCCTCCTCTCCTAGAGGCGAGATCGAGCTGATCCGCTGCCACCCCGGCGAGGACGAGCCGGCGCTCGGGCGCAGCACCATCGCCCTGTCGTGAGAGCACCGGTAGCGGCACTGCAGCACCCTATCGTCGCGCTATGACACGCGCCCGCCGCAAGCAGCCGATGGACCCGCCTTCCGGCCTGAAGCTGCGCGTCTGGCTGGACGACGATCTGATCGACCGCCGAGCGCAGGAGGGCTGGCTGCACGTGCAGACGGCCTAGGAGGCGATCCGCCTGCTCGAGAGAGGCCGCGTCGTCGAGCTTTCCCTGGATCACGACCTGGGCGACGATCAGCGCTGCGGCCGCGGCATCGACGTCGTCGACTTCCCGGCCGAGCAGCAGATCGCCCACGGGCGCAACCTCTGGCCGCGCGACGGCATCCGCATCCACTCGGCCAACCCTTACGGGCGCGACGCCATGATCCGGTCGATCAAGGCGGCCGCAGGCCGTGTCATGGACGTGATCGAGACCCGCAGCGCCGCGGGCCAGCCACGTCTGCTCTTTGAGCCGCGCCAGTAGAAAAGCCCTGCCGATAGGTGCCGGCAAGGCATCGCCGCCCGAAGATGAGGCACGAGATCGACCTGACGAAGAAGGAGTGGGACGGAGTCCGCTGCCAGGAGCTCGAGGTCGCCCGGGGCGAGCTGATCGAGATCCGGCTGGAGGCGCTTCCCGGCACCGGCTACAGCTGGCTCCTGGCCGTCCTGGGCGAGGGCTGCGTCCTGCATGGCCTAGACATCGAGGCGGCGGACGAGGGCGAGGGCGCAGACGCCCCGGCTTCCTTCACCTTCGGCTTCGCCATCACCGGCGAGCCGGGAGGGGAGATCGTCCTGCGCAAGCAGCGCCTGCGGGAGGAAGGGCCGATTGCCAGCTTGAGCATCGCGCTGCGCTGAGCGCGGCTTGGCGAAAGGCCCCTTCTCCATCGGCGCGCGGGCGCTTAGTGGCAAAGATGCCATCGCTCGAGCGACGCTCCGCGGACAGCTGGATCATCGAGATCACCGATCTCGACTACACGCGCCGCCGCGAGGAGGCCCACGGGCTCGACGAGGCCCGCGACCGGATCGCCGAGCTCTCCGAGCACGAGAGCGCGGTCTGTGCCCAGGTGCTCTCGCGCAAGAACCCGCGTCGCTGTCTGCTCTACTGGCATCGCGCGACCGGCCTTCACGACATGGACCGCCGGCGCAAGGTCGCCGTCGACCCCGCGGACACGCCCTCGTAGAAGCGACGACGCTCCCTACTGGCGCAGGGCCGCAGCCAGCTCGGCGAAGGCCTCGCAGAAGCGCGCCGCGTCCTCCTCGGTGTGGGCGATCGAGTGCGTGGTCTGCTCGTCGCGTCCCGGGGAGAGCAGAACGCCGCGGTTCACCAGCCAGATCCAGGAGATCCAGCCGAGATCGGCGGAGAAGCGCCGCTCGTAGTCGCGGTAGTCGCGAAGCTCGTCTCCGTCCACCCAGACGACGCAGTTCTTGGCCGCCGAGCCGATCACGTACGCCGGCAGCTCGAAGCGCTCGATCGTCTCCTCGAGGCCATCGTTCAGCAGGCGGCGATGCTCCTCGAGGCGGCGGTAGGCGGCGCGATCCAAAAGCTTGAGCGCAGCCGAGCCGGCGGCCGCGGCCAACGGGTTGGCGGCGAACGTGGAGAGCTGGGGAACCTTCCAGGACTCGATCAGCTCATACCCCCACGGCTCGCTGCCGCCGATCGCCCCGGCGGCGATGCCGCCGCCGATTCCCTTGCCGANNCNNATCAGGTCCGGCTCGACGCCGAAGAGCTCCCTGGCGCCGCCCCAGGCGACCGTGATCCCCGTCTTGACCTCGTCGAAGACGAGCAGCGTCCCGGTGCGATCGCAGAGCTCGCGTAGGCCCTCCAGATAGCCGGGTCGCGGGAAGATCGCCCCGACGTTGAACATGATCGGCTCCAGGATCACGCAGGCGATCGCCTCGGTCTCGAGCGCCCGCTCGGCCGCCTCGAGATCGTTGAACGGCAGGGGGACGACGCCTTGGCGCACGGCGTCGGCGACGCCACGGCCCACGGCCCGCGGCACCGGCGCCGAGTCCGGGCCCGCTCCCTCGCCGATCCCCACGGAGCCGGAGACCAGGGCGTCGGGATGCGTGCCGTGGTAGCCGCCCTCGACCTTGGCCACCAGATCGCGTCCGGTGTGGGCCCGCGCCAGGCGCAGGGCGTCCATCGTGGCCTCGGTACCGGAGGAGTTGAAGCGCACCCAGTCCAAGGAGAAGCGGTCGCGGATCAGCTCGGCCCAACGCACCGCCTCTCTGGTCACGGCGCCGAAGTGGGTGCCGGTGGCGGCGCGCTCGCGGATCGCCGCCGCGATCCGGGGATGGGCGTGGCCGAAGGGCAGGGCTCCGAAGCCGAGCGAGTAGTCGCTATAGGCGTTGCCGTCCACGTCCCAGACATGGGCGCCGGCGCCCTCGCGGATCGCAAGCGGATAGGGGTTGAGGACGCAGACGCCGGAGCCGACGGCGTTGGGCAGCGTCTCGACCGCGCGGCGAGCGAGCTCGAGGCTGCGCGGAGTGCGCTCCTTGAAGCGCTCGAGTTCGGCTTCACTGAGCTTGCGGATCCGCTCCTGGCTTACCGGTGGGGCCACGGGACGACGCTAGGTGCGCGATCCGCCGCCGGGCGCGTCTTTGGCCCTTCTCGCTCACGGCCACCAGATCCACGGCCACTCCCAAAGCGGGGCCCTGCGAAGCAGCCAGAGAAAGACGGTCACCACCGCCCCCGCGATCGCGGCTTTAGCGTTGCACCCGAGCTTCGGCTCGGGTGAGGATTGAAACGACGAGCTTGAGATGCGGGCCGCAGGCAAAGCTCAACAGCAAGGGCTTCATCTCGCCGACAGTGGCGGCGAGCGCGCTGCCCCGGCCTGCCTGGCGATCCCCGGCCGAAGCCCTGCCGCAACGCGTCCGGCTGCTCTAGACAACTCCGCTCCCGAACGCGCGCATGCTCCTATCGTGACCGCATGTCGCTTCGCGACGAGCTACTGAGCGCGGCACGGCAACGCCCGACGCGGCTTGAGTTGCTCGCCGAGCAGCTGGGAGCGACGGTGGAGATCCACCAAGCGCGCCCGCCGGAGGAGCTTCTGCTCACAGAAGGCGAGGGCTTCTACTGCCCGGGGATCCCGGCGAGCGCGGAGGCTCCGGAGCTTGATCTGGAATCGGCGCGACTTGCCGTCGAGATGGCCCTCAACCACCCGGACGAGCTGCGCGTCGTCCACGGCCTGGCGCGCTCCGGCTCCGGGCAGCGCCCGACGGCGCGGGCGTGGTGCGTAGACAGCGAGGGGTGCATCGTCGATCCGATCTGGCCGGGGGCACGGGAATACCTGGGCCTGGTCGCCCACCCCCTCGAGGCTGCGCTTCAGGCCGAGCGCAGCGTGCGGGAGTCGGCGCCGCCCCTCCTCTTCCTGGATCTCGAATACCGCACGCGGCCGCGGCGAGAGCTGCTGGCCAAGGCCCTGCGCTTGGCCGGCTGAGAGCACGGCCACTCGCTCGTCCAGCTGCGAATCCCAAACGGGGTCGCCGACCCGCGGCTCGTGAACCTTGATCGGCCGGCGGGCTCCGCGCGGGAGCTTGGCCGTGATGGCGACCCTGGCGTCGCAGCCCGTGTCGGCACAGAGACGGAGGCAAAGCGGCTTCGCGCCAGGTCTTCTCGCCCTACGTTGTGGTCATGCCGATACTGGCCAACCCGCACGACACCGAGGCCGCAGCCAACGAGCGCGCGCAGCAGGCCGACCCGCTGGTCATGTACCTGGTGGCGCCGCGGCGGCCGGAGACGAGCTCCGGCGAGCAGCTGGAGGCGGCGATCGCTGCCGTCCTCGATGCCGAGCGCGCCTTCGCTCAGCACCCGCAGCATGGAGAGGCCTACCGAAAGTGGCGCCGGCGCTCCTATCGCAAGGTCTGCCTGCGGGGACGGCCCTCCGACTACGAGCGGCTGCACGAGCTGGATCACGTCCAGGCCGGGGATGTCCTCTGCCTGCCCCCGATGCTCCGCTCGCAGGCGCCGCGGGAAGTAAAGCGCCTGCAGGCCCACAAGGGGCCGGCGCTCGCGCCCGGGGAGGCGGCTCCGCAGCTGGCGGAGGAAGAGCAGGCCTTCCTGCACCTGATCCCGGCCGGCCTCGGCATGACACTGGGCAAGGCGATCGCCCAGGTCGGACACTCGGCCCACCTGGCCCGCGAGCTTCACGGCTGCGACGCCGGCGCCGATCGCGTCGCCCTGACCTCGCAGGAGGTGATCGACCGCCTGGCCGCGGAAGCCGACTTGGCGGCGGTCACCGATGCCGGGCTCACTCAGCTCGAGCGCGGAAGCCGCACCGTCTACGCGCTGGCGCCCGGCAAGCGGCCGGCGTGGCTTGCCCCGCAGCTTCATCGCCCCGCGTAGGCGATAGCTGAGAAGCCTCCCGGCTTCGTCGCGCCGCTGCGGCCGCTTCGGGAAGCGCGGCGACTCCCTGCCGTGCCGTAGCGAAATCTACCTCAACTTCACCAGCGACGGCGTGATCCTCGAATGCACGGGCGCGGGTGAAGCGGTCTGCCGCGACAGCGCGGTCGAGGAGGCAGCCCGCGAGCTGGCCGACACGGTCCGTGAGCGAGACGAGCGCTCGCGGACCTAGGGCGCGGGGCCCGGGCCCAGGAGGGAGCCTCTCCGCGGCCCGGGCCCCGCGAGCGCAAACCGAGCACGGCCGCTGTGACCTCGAAAAAGCCTGCCGCGGCGCTGTCCGCGGAACAGGCTCCGGTGCATGGAGGATGCTCCTCGCTTTCCTCCTCGAAGCCTCGGTAAGCGCGTCCGGGCGTTGGCTGCGGCCGGCTGCCTGGCGCTGTCCGCACTGGGAGGGGCGGGCACAGCGCACGCCGCGCTGCCGGGGACCGTTCCCGACGTCAGCTGGGGCATCCCGCCGGCCGACGTCGACCGCGAGCTTGCCCTGATGCGCGAGGCCGGAGTGCGCTGGGCCCGGCTGAACGTCTCCTGGTCCTCGCTCGAGGAGAAGGGCAAGGGCAAGATCAACCAGGGCTATCTGAGCGACATCGACCAGGCCGTGACCAAGACCCGCGCCGCCGGCATCAAGGCCCTTCTGTCGATGGCCGACTCGGTGCCCTACTGGGCCTCGGCCGATCCGCAAAAGCGGGTCGTGGGCGGCAGGCGGGAGTGGAATCCCCTCTACCGCCCCGCCGACTTCCGCGACTACGCCGACGCCTTCCGCTTCCTGGTCGCGCGCTACTCGCGCCGCGGCGTGCGCCACTTCGAGGTCTGGAACGAACCGAACCACGAGTACTTCTGGCCCTCCGGCCCGAACCCGGCCGAGTACGCCCAGATGCTCAAGCGTGCCTACCAGGCCGCCAAGGCGGCCAACCCGAAGGCGGTGGTGGTCGCCGGGGCGCTGGCGCAGAACGACCATCGCTTCCTCGCCGGGGTCTACGCCGCTGGCGCCGGGCGCTTCTTCGACGCGGTGAGTACCCACTCGTACCCGAGGGGCAACCCTCAGCGCTGCTGGAACGACGCCTCGGGCTGGCGCCATCCCGACGCCCTGTGCGCGATCGAGAACGTGCGCGCGGTGATGATGTCGAACGGGGACGCCGCCAAGCGGATCTGGCTCGATGAGCTGGGCTGGTCGACCTGCTCGAACGCCTACCTGGGCTGCTGGAGGATGGGCGTCTCACCGAAGCTGCAGGGCACCTACATCAAGCGGGCCTACAAGCTGCTCGAGCGCTATCCCTACGTGCAGGCGGCGTTCCAGTACCAGTTCCGGGACCTCTACTGGGGCCAGGCCTCGCCGGACGACTGGTGGCAGAACCTGGGCCTTCTGCGCCGCGACTTCTCGCGCAAGCCGGCCTTCGCCGCCTATCGAAGCTACGCCCGCAACTACCGCAAGCCCGACGGGCCGCGCCTGCTCGCGCCCCGAGACGGCTCGACCTTCGACCAGAAGCTCCTCTTCAGGGCGACCGCCTCCCGTCCCAAGGCCATCCGGCACGTCGAGTTCCTGATCGACGGGCGCGTCGTGGCCCGCGACCGCAAGGCTCCCTACCGGGCCACCGTGAAGGTCTCCCATCTGGGCCTGGGCGCGCACACCGCCTCGGCTCGCGTCGTGCGCCGCTCGGGAGCAAAGGCGACCACGAGCTCCGGCGTGCGCCGCGTCGTAGCGGCGGAGCGCCGAAGCCGCCGCTGAGATCGAGCGATCGCGCGGTATCGGGCCCCGGACGCCGGAGCATGCCGGCATGAAGGCATACGACGCGATGACCCTCATCATCATCATCGCCCTCGCCACGGTCATGGCCGCCGTCATCCGGGCTTCCAGCGCAAGCGCGGGGCAAGGGCTCCTGGGCCAGCTGGGCCCTGCGAGGATGAGGCCGAACGCAAGCTCGTCTCGGCTCAGGGCCACGAGGTGGTGATGGAGGTCAAGTACGAGCCGCAGGCCGAGAGCGATCGCTGAGGCGGCTCGTCCTGCGGCCGCCGGCCCGCGGGCGAACGCGAGCCTTGAGGAAAACCCGCGCGGCTTGCCTGCACACGACACCTTCGCGGCGTGGCGCGGGCGCGGCCTTGTCTTGTGATCCTCCTGGCAGCGGCGGTTGCGAGCTGCCTGGCGCTTGCGGATGCGCGCCCGGCTTTCGGTGCCACTCCGGTCGCGGGACTGCATCGCATCGCCATCGACTCCCAGCCCAACTTCTCGAACCTCGGCCGGACCGCGAAGCGCCATCGCTTCGTCATCCTGCAGGCCTGGGAGTCGGGGCGGATTCGCGCGCTCAAGAAGGCCAACCCCAAGGTCCGCGTCCTCGTCTACAAGAACCTCTCCGCCTCGATCGCCTCGCACAACCGCGGCTATCGCTCGACCGGCGTCTCCTACCAGGAGGCCGCGTCCGGGCACCCTGAGTGGTTCTTGCGCAACAGCTCGGGCGAGCGCTTCACCTTCCGCTCCTACCCGTACCTGTGGGCGATGGACGTGGGCTCGGCGTCCTATCAGCGCCGCTGGGCGGACAACGTGCTCGCCGAGCTGCGGCGAGAGGGCTGGGACGGCGTCTTCATCGACGACGCCAACACGACGATGCGCTACCACTATGAGCCCTCGGCCATCGCCCGCTATCCCACCGACGCCGCCTGGCAGACGGCGACCCGCGCGGCGCTGGCCTACATCGGGCCGCGGGTCAAGAGCGCCGGCAAGCTGGCGATCGCCAACATCGGCAGCTGGGGTGAGTACCCGAAGGTCGGGCGCGCCTGGCTCGACCATCTCTCCGGGGCGATGGACGAGATGTTCGTCAAGTGGGGCGGGCGGAAAGGCGGCTACGCCCACGAGAAGCGGTGGCTCGACCAGGTCCGCTCGCTCGAGGCCGCACAGATGAAGCGCAGGTTCTTCCTCGCCGTCTCGCACTCGGCGGCAAACGACCGCCAGGCGGCGCGCTACGGCTGGGCCAGCGTCCTGCTCGGCGCGGCCGGCAGGGCCAGCTTCGCTCTGCACAGCGACTACAGCCGGGAGCTTTGGTTCGCCGAGTACGGCTACAAGCTCGGTGATCCGGCCGGACCGCGCCGACGCGCGAAGAACGGCCTTTACTTCCGCCGCTTCCGCCGCGGCATCGTCGTCGTCAACTCGACCGGCAGGCCTCGGGCGATGCGGCTGCCGGGGAAGGCCGCCTACTCGGGCTCGGGCCGCAAGGCGGTGCGCCGGATCACCCTGAACCCGAAGCGGGCGGCGATCCTGCTGCGAGCCCGCTAGCGGGGGTCGGGTGCCAGGCGAAAGCCTCTCACGCCCCGAAGCCATGGCAGCCGAAGCGGCCACCGGGAGGCTCAGGCCTCGTCCCGCGCCGCCGCGGCTTGGGATGCCGTGTCCGGGCAGGCGCCTAGGATCCCAGGCACAAGAACGAGGGAGCCGCAGCTGGGGGTGAGCGCCGCACCGTCCCCTCGCCCGCGGGCTGGACGCTCCGCTCACGGGAAAGGAGCGATTTGCAGATGTACCGTGCGAGGACGGTCCTCGTGGCCGCGGTGCTGGCCAGCCTCTCGATCATCTGGGCCGGCTGCAACTCCCTGGAGAGCGAGTGCCGCGCCCTGGCCGAGAAGCAGTCGGCGAGCATCGGGGGCGTAGGCGACGAAGAGGGAGTGGAGGCGCTCACGGAGATCTGCGTCGAATGGGTCGAGGCCTGCCGCGAGAACGGCGATTCGACCTGCGACGGTCCTTCCGATCTCTGATCGCCGGTGAGCCGCTCGGCCCGCGAGCAGCGGGATGCCGCCCCGGCGCCGGCACGCGGAGGACTCGCGCGTCCTTTCCCTATCCCCCTTGCCCGGCCGCCGCGATCTCGTGGATGCGGCAGACCACAGAGCCAGCTGGGGTGTGGCCCCTACTCGTAGGGCTTTCGCAGCTTGTTTCCCCAGACGTCCTTGCCGCCCTGCTCGCGCCAGCGGTAAAGCCTCTGGGCCTCGTAGCCGCCGGGCTTGAGCGTGAAGGGGAATTCGGGATAGCGGATGTGCTGGCCCTTCGAGTGGCGGCGCTGCCCGCAGACGACGCAGGGCACGAGCTTTCCCTTGCCCGGCGGCTTGCCGCGCAGCCCGCCGCCGCAGCGCGGGCAGCGGTAGTGGGCCAGGCGGCTTCCGCGGGTGCTGGGCACCGGCACCTCCTCACCGCACTCGACGCAGACCCCGGTCATGGCTTGAGGGTAAGCAGCGCACTGGACGGCGGGCGAAAGTAGCCGGCGCCGGACAGGGGGTGCCTTTCGGCCTCCCGGCACAGGCGATGCCGCGAAGGGCGGTTGGCCTCGGCCTCTGCGAGCGTGCCCCCACGCTCGGCGGCGAGCGCCGCGGCCTGGCTTCGCGAGCACCTCGGGCCTCAGACACCCGATACCGCAGGCGATGTGTCTGGCCCGCGGCCCTCCGCTCAGCTGCCAGCCCGCTGCATGGAGGGCCGTGGCCGGCGCTCAACGGTGACGAAGCTCCAGTCCGCATCGCCGGGATCGCGCACCAGAGCCGCCGCCCGCCGTAGGCGGCGGCCGGCAGGCCCCCGCCCAGGACCTTGCCCATCACGGTGAGGTCGGCCCGCACCCCGTAGACTTCAACGAAGAATGGATCGCCCGCGCGTACTGGACACAGTAGAGCTCACTCGTGAGGTCTCCGGAGTCCCCGCAGGGACTATCGGCGCCATCGTCACCGAGTACCCAGCCTCGGCTCTCGTTGAGATCGTCGGCATCCCCGAAGGCGATCTCCTGGACGACCTCATCAGCGTTCCGTACGAGGCCGTTCGCGTCGTGGAGCGTTCCTCCGCACCCGAGGTCCTTCATCAGTAGGACTCTATTTTCCTTCTGCGCGTCTTACCTGCGCCGCGGCGAGGCCTCCCGCGAGGGCGGGCCGCGATCACGGGCGTCGGCAAGGCGGGCGTCTTCGTCGAGATCGACTGCTGTGAGGGGCTGATCGGCGCCCGCCTGACGCCTTCGAGCTCACAGCCCAGGAAGCTTGCGATCAGGCCTGGCCTGAAGGCTGGGAGATCGGCCGAACGCTTCTCCCAGGAAGCGGGCAGCCTGAGGACCTCGCGGTTGCGGTATCAGCTCGCCGAGGAATCCGGCCGGCGTCTCTCAGGGGACGGCGCAGCGTGGCCGGCCCGCGCAACGCTGCGCCTGTCCTGCCGGTCCGCCCTTCGTGCGGGACCTACGTTCACCCCATGACAGACGAGACGACCACCGTCACGATCGACTACCGCCCCGCGGCGGGCGAGGACGGCGGCTACTCGTGGCAGGGCTTCGGCCAGAGCAGGGGCGGCTACGCCACGGCGGAGGACGCCTGCGACGGAGCCTACGAGGCCTGGGGCCACCCGAAGGGCGTCATGCTCTACGAGTACACCGACTCAGCGCGCTCGCGCATGCGCAAGACCGGCGAGGACCGAGAGCCCGACTGCCCGATCTGCTCCCCGGCGGCCTGAGGCCGCGGCAGGCTGAAGCGCCAGCGCCTGCCCGCTGTGCGCGCTGGCCTCAGCGGCGCTTTGAGCGCTGGCGCTTTCGCTGGCGGCGCGCCTGCTTGGCCTTGGCCCGGGCCTTGCTCTTGGCCTTGTTGCGGGCGCGAAGCTCATCGGCGGTCCGGGCGCCGGAGCCCGGCTTTCCGACGAGCTGCGAAGGATCGAGCATCTTCCCCTGGCTGGCGGCCTCCATGGCGGCGCCGAGGATGCGCTCGCGATCGGCCTGTGAGCGGCCGCCGAGCGCCTGCTTGAGCTGGCGGGTGGCCTCGCGGCCCGCGACCTGCTCGATCTGCTCCTCCAGGGCCTCGGTGTCGGAGGCCAGCTGTTGCGCCGCCCGACGCTGGACGAGGCGCCGCAGGCGCTCTGAGCGCAGGACGAGGCGCATCAGCGGCTCCAGGGCCTGCGGGCGCCAGCGGGAAAGCGCGAACAGGGCCGCGGCCCCCAGCGCCAGGGCAACGAGAAGGGCCAGGGACAGGATCAGGAGGATGTCGACGAGACTCATGGCGCCAGGGTGCTGGCGGCCGGCGCCGGCGAGGCCTCCTTTTCGCTTCCACTAGGCGGGCCGGCTCAGCGCGGGCGATGGAAGTCGCCGCCGCATGCGGACCACACGCCCCGCCCGGCCTTGCGGGCCTCCTTTTCTGCGTCCGAGAAGCTCTGGTAGCGGCGGAACTTGCGCCCGTAGACGTAGGTCGTGGCCCAGCCGGCGCGCAGGATCCGCTCCTGCAGGGTCCACTGCTTGCCGGTCGGCTCGACGTAGGCCAGCAGGCGGTCGTAGCGGTCTCGCTCGTCCTGGGTGGGGTCGGTGACCAGCTTTACCGACATCCCGGTGGCCAGCTTCTTCATGAACTCCGAGGCCTCGGGTCCGCCGCACTCGACCGAGACGCCCGGGCGCACCGTCTCGGGTGTGTCGATCCCCAGCATCCGCACCTTCTCGCGGCCCCAGGCGGTTCGCACCTCCAGAGTGTCGCCGTCGATCACCCGCACCACCTTGCCACGGATCCACTTCTCGTCGTTGCGGGCGTTGGTGGGAAGGATCTTTCCGAGATCGGGCAGGCCGCCTCCGTTGGAGACGGCGAGCAGCCCGATCAGAGCCAGGATGATCGGCAGGGCGCGCAGAAAGCCCATGAACTGAAGACCCTTGCTGAAGAAGTTGCCCATGCAGCGAACCTAGGGCTTTTCAGGGCATCGACCTGCTTTTCCCGCGGGGCCCCGCAGAGCTTTCGGAGGGAAAGGCCTGCGGGGCCGGCGGGCACGACACAGCCTGGGCTCGATGCCCCGAAGGCCGAAAGGCGATCGGAGCAAGCGCATCTGGGCGACCGAGTTCGGCTGGTCGGTGGTCAAGGGGACGGACGGCGTCTCCGAGCAGACGCAGGCCAAGTACCTGCGCCAGGCCTTCCGCTTCGCGGGGAAGCGCCCGTGGCTGAAGGCGATGTTCTGGTACACGGCGCGCGACGACCCCTTCCGGCCCGAGGGCCATTGGGAGGCCCACACCGGCCTGATGACAGGCGACTTCCGCCTGCGCCCGTCCTATCACGCCCTGGCCTCCCTGGCCAAGCGCAAGGCGGCGAAAGCGCGGAAGAGGCGCTGAAGGAAGCCGCGCCTATCCCCGCAGTTTCAGCGCGGCCGGGCGTACGGCTCGCGCCGGGCGAGAGCAAAGCCCGCGGGGTCCGCCAGCTCTCCCATCATGAGCGGCCCCAGCCTAATGCGGCGGCGCCCCCGCAGGCAACCCGCGGCACCTTGCGCCTAGACAAAGCGCGGGGTGGGGGAGGTCCGGCGCGCGCATACTCGCCTGGTCCGGTCGGACTCCTAGCTTCGCGACATGAGCGCCTGCCCCGGCGAGAACGTGAAGCAAAGGAGGAGACGAACACGCTATGGCCACTACCGCTTCCCAGAGCCAGACCTTGGCCCGCGTCGACCAGGAGCAGTTGCGCGAGGCCCTTCGCAGCGTCGAGCTTGCCGTCTCGACCGCCGCTCCCTTCGTCCACCTGAGCTCAACGGCTAGCCGCCTGGAGCTGCGCACCTTCGGCAACTACATCCACCTGCGCGTTCGCCTACCCCTGGACGACGTCGAGGCCGGACTCAAGGCCACTGTGGCCCCGGCGGAGCTCAAGCGGGCCTTGGGGGCCTTCGCCAAGGAGGACGTGCTCGAGCTGAGCCAGGGCGAAGGCGAGGGCCTTGTGATCGCCCATGGGCGCCGGCGCGTCAGCCTGCCCGAGGTGAGCGAGGCGGTCCCGGTGTGGCCGTCCCTGCGCGGCAAGCGGGCCGTGGCCGACAGCACAGACCCCTCCCAGCTGGCGCGCGACTTCGAGCTGGCCATGCGCACGGCGCACGACGAGCAGTTCCGCCCGGTGCTCTGCTCCGTGCTGATCGACTTCGACGAAGGGGTCCTGGTCTCGACCGACTCCTATCGCCTGCAGCGCCGCTCGGCACCGCTTCGGGCCGCGGGCGAGGAAGCCGGCGATGTGGTGATCCCGCGCGACGCGGCCAAGGTCCTGGCCAAGGACCTTCGCCGGCGGACCAACAAGGTCGTCTTCGCCGCCACGCGGGAGTGGCTTTCGGTGAGCCAGGGGCCGATGGAGCTCGTGGTGCGCCCGGTGGAGGGGCAGTACCCCGACTGGCGCAAGCTCCTGGCGGACGCCCCCGAGCGTGGGTTGTCCGTCGAGCGGGAGGCCCTGGCCGAGTCCCTGCGGGCGGTCGAGGCCATTGCCTCTTCATCCTCCTCGCGCTCGCGGGAGCGCGAGCCGGTTCGCGTCATCCTGGACAGCGACGGGATCTCCCTCCGCTTCCGCTCCCTGCGCGATGCGACGCTCGAGGAGGAGCTTTCCGCCGAGGGCTGGACGGGCGATCCGGTCGAGGCCGGGTTCCAGCCCCACTTTCTCCTCGACGCCATCAAGGTCCTGGACGACGAGCGGATCGAGATCCGCGTCAAGGACGCCCTGCGTCCGATCCTGGTAGCGGGCGAGCAGGCCGTCGTCCTGCAGATGCCGGTGCGCCTGCCGAGCTGACCGGCGGGCGCTCTCAGGCCTCGGCCACGGTCGGCTTCAGGCGGGGCGCAGCGAGACTGCGACGAAGACCACGGCGAGAAGCCAAATCGAGGCGCCGGCAACGCCCAGCCAAAGGGCGCCGCTGGCGCCGACCGCGAAGTGGGCGGCAAAGCCGGCCACGGCGGCGAAGGGGGAGAGGAGAACGGCCGCGCCCGCGACGAAGGCCCCGACGCTCAACAGGATCGAAGGCCGGCCCATGATGTAGGTAAGCCGCGGCTCGCGGGCCTGCGGGCGGGCCGCGATCGCCGGCGGCTGGGCCAGGCGCTCGGCGTACGCGCGCAGCTTGGCACGACTGGTGAAGACCGGCACCCCGTAGGCGTGGGCCAGCTGGCGGATCCGCCGGCGCCCGCGCAACCGCGGCGCCAAGAGCGCCACCACCTGCGCCCACTCGCAGCGCCATCCGTCGGCGTGAAGCTCGGCATCTCCCCAGCCGACCACGGCCGCCACCACGAAGCGGCTGTCCAGGGCCGCCACCGCATCCAGGGAGTAGAGAGCGTAGAAGCCGCAGTCGCAGTCGGGGCGCGGCGAGCGATGCCGAGAGAAGAGGCAGCTGGCGCGGTTCGGGCCGGGCTTCCAGATCCTGTCCCAGATCACCGCTCCGAGCCTTCCATCGGAGCGGACGCGAAAGACGCGGTAGCCCAAGGCAAGCTGTGGAAAGAGGGAGCGCTCCACGATGTCGTGACGCTACGCCGAGCGGGTGTCGAGAAGGTCCGGCTTTGCCAACTAAGCTGTCCGGCATGATGCGGGCAGCACAAGCAACCGCGCTCGCCATTCTGGCCCTGCTTGCCGGCGGCTGTGGAGAAAGCGGTCCGGACGTCTCGGACCTGAGCGACGACGAGGTCATCGAGCAGGCGGGCTTCGAGCGGGTGGACAACGGGTACGGCGAGGACGTTCTCTACGAGGAATGCGACATCGTCGTGATCCTTCGCGGCGAGGAGTCGATCGATCTCTACCGCGATGCCGGCGATGCCGTTGCCGTCAACGACGCCGGCAATCTGGGCGCGAAGGTCCTCCCGGAGGACTCCTCGGTCAGCGAGGACGACTGCGTCGAGCTGGTGAGCGAGGCCCTGAACCGCGTCGAGTAGCTTCGGTGGCAAGGCTTGGGCGGTGCGAGCACGTCAGTAGTGCTCGGTGGCCCAAGCCTCGATCCGCAGAATCTCATCGGTCACGCCGCGCTCGCGCAGACGCCGCTCGCGCTCCAGCCTGCGCACCTCCCGCTCATGCAAAAGCTCCTCGAGGACCCGCGCCGGCGGTAGGGAGGAGGACTGGCGCAGGGCCTCAAGCTCGGAGGGCTGGGAGGACAAAAACAGGCGGATCTCGACCAGCTCGCCGTGGCTCAGCCGCTCGCGCCAGCGGTCGATCAGAATCGCCCGCTGGCCCTCGAACGGATCCATCCCCAGAGCCTCCAGGACCCTCTCGTGCCCGTGGAAGGCGGCCCAGACCTCCTCGTTGGCAGCCGCCCCCGTGTAGCCGTCCGACCAGCGCAGGCCGAGCTCTGCCTGCTCGTGGATGGCAACCCAGCGGGCCGAGCCGTCGTAGCCCAGCGCCTCGGCCAGCTCCGGGGGAAGCTGTAGGTCAAGCTCGCGCATCCGGGCGCGAGGGTATCCGCGGACGGGGACGATTTCAGGCCGCGGCCAGGATCATCTCCAGCTCGCGTTCCATGGCCTGGCGCGAGCGCTCCCATTCCTGCTGCCAGGCGACATGGCGGCGATGGGCCTCGGCGGCGGTGGCGAAGAAGATCATCCGCCCGCCGCAGTCAAGCTCCACGGCCTCGCCGCCGGCCCAGTGGGTGATCTCGTCGACGGACACCTCGAGCGGCGCGGTGGCCTCGGTCTCGATGCGGAGCCGCTGCGGCCCGACCGCAAGGACGCGAGCGCGGCCGACCCAGAGGGGTCGCTCCCACTGGGCGGCATCAGCTGCGTAAAGCATCGCGTAGACCTCGTCCACGCCGTGACCCTAGGGCGCATTCCGGACCGCCGGCTGAAAACAAGTCAGGTGAGAGCCGAAAATGGCGCCGGCGCGCTCGAAAGGATCGCCGGCAGGCCCATCCCCTACTGGTAGGCGCGCAGGACGATTAGCAGGCCGTGCAGCTCCCTCTCCGGCAAAGCGACCAAGCCCTTCTTGTCCTTCAGGGCTACGCGGATGAGCTCATCGCCGGGGCGCTTCTGCCAATGGCCGCCCCAGCGCCTGTGGGAGCCGTAGAAGATATGCTCCTCCCACAGGTCCGGATTGTCCAGGAAAGCCTCCAGCTTGCGGCAGAAGTCATCGCGCTCAGCCGGGCTTGAGATCGCGATCGTGTCCGTCGTCCACGACCCCCACCGGGTCTTGTAGCGCAGGCGCAGGCGAAGCTCGCGCCGCCACTCGCTGTGGGTGAAGGAGACCAAGACCATCTGGGCCTCCTCGCCCTCCCACCACCAAAGCTTGTGTGTCTTCTTGGCCATCTCGCTGGTGAAGATAGGTCTTCCCGGCGCCGGGAGCGATGGGCTGAGGTCCCCGCGCCTGCGCCGGCGCTCCGGCGCCACCGTTCGCGATGACACGCGGCAACGCGTGCTGAATAGGGAAAGCGAAAGAGCGGGCGAAAGCCGGGGTGGCTCGCGGGTCCGCGCCCGCACCCTAGGCCCCGATGACCAGCTGGGGGATACTCGGAGCGGGCTCCATCGGCGGATCGCTGGCCCGCGACCTGCTCGCCGCAGGCGAGAGCGTCCTCGTCTGCGACCCGCGCGAGCGCGCCGTGGCGTCTCTCGCCGACAGAGGGGCGCTCGTCGCCGGGAGCCTGGGGGAGCTTGCCCGCCGCTGCGAGATCGTCGCCTGCTGCGTTCCCGAGGTGCGAGCGCCGGCGGCGACGGCCGCGCTGCTTGAGGCCGGCCCGGGGTGCCTCGTCGTGGAGACGGCCCGGCTCAAGGGGCGCGTCGTCCGCCACCTGCAAGGCCAGGGCCTGGGCCACGATCTCGGCCGCCGCTGCTTTCCGGCCCGCCCCCTAGTGGAGAGCGCAAGCGGCTGGCGGCGGGCCCGCACAGGCCTCTTCGACGAGGAGCTCTTCGCCTTCGCCCTCGAGCCCGGCTGGGAGCTCGACCCCGGGGCGCTGGATCACGCCTTCGAGCTGCTTCGCATCTGCAGGGCGCGCGCCGTCTTCGCCACCGCGAAGCAGCTGGACGAGGCCGCGGCCCGCTACGAGCAGCTGCCCCTGCTTTTGGCCTCGGGCCGGGCGGAGCGCGCGCTCGAGGATCCGCTGGAGGGGCTTTTGAGCGGGCCGGCCTACCGGGAGCTGACGGGCGGCGCGGCCCGTGCGCCCGGGGATGCGGCCGAGGCTCTGCTGGGGAACGGCGAGCTTTTGGAGAGCGAGCTCGACCGGCTGATCCGCGAGGCCGGCGAGTGGCGCGAGCTTGTTTCGCGGCGGGACCTGCGCGGGCTGCGCCAGCGCCTGGAGCGCGGCGAGTTCGCCCGCGCGCGCCTTGGGGCGGTTCGCTGGCAGAAGCGCCCGCGGCAGGAGATCACGGTCCCGGCGACGGCCGCGGCCCTGCTTGAGGTGCGCGGGCCGGTGCGCGCGCTTGATCGCGAGGGCGAGCGCCTTCACCTGACGATCGGCTAGCCGGCTTTGGGCTGCGGCTCCTTGCGCTTACCGGTCTCGGCCGCGGTTTCGCCCTAGCGTCGCGGCAGAAGGACTTCGCACGAGAAGGAGGGCATTCGGCGAGATGACCAGCGAGCGCCACGAGCACTACAAGCGGGCGATGGAGATGATCGAGCGCCTGGGGCCGGCCAAGCTGCAGCCCGAGGAGCGCGAGACCCTAAAGGACGCCGTCGAGGGCCTGCTCCTCACCAACGACCCGGACGAGGTGGAGCGCCTTCGCGACCAGGCGAGCGAGCAGATGGGGGCCCTGATCGCCTCGGGACGCTGGAGCGAGAGTACGGGCGGCGAGCTGCTCGAAGCGATCCTCGCGGCCGGGCCGCAGCCGGTGGCGGCCTGAGGAGGAACGATGGCCGGGTACGGGGTTCGCTGCCCCAGGTGCGGCTCAGGCGACGTGGCCGTCTACCAGTGGGCCCAGGGCCGAGCCAAGTCCAACCCCAGGCTCATCGAGCTCGCCGGCGGGGTCAGGGTGCCCGAGGTCGGGGAGATGCTGGGCCCTCTGCAGCCCGATGATCTCGGGGAGGCGTTCCTGAAGCGCGAGGCGTGCGGGAACTGCACGACCGAGCAGGTCTGCGAGCCGAGCTAGGTGGCGCAGGTCCCCTAAGGGGCCGAGACCCGGCGGCGGGCAGCGAAGGAAGGACGCCGCCGTCGGCGAAAGCCCCGAGAGCTCGCTGTACGAGAAGGGCTTGACGACATAGTCGTCGGCTCCCTCCTTCAGCCCCCGCACCCGGTCGACCTCGTCCCCGCGCCCGCTCAGCACGATCACCGGCAGACCGGGGTCGTAACGGCCGGTGGTGCCGTGCGAGTCGCGGATCTCCCTCAGCACGTCGAGCCCCGGCGCGTCGGGCAGCATGAGGTCGAGCAGCAGGAGATCGGGCGCGTGGTAGTGACAGTGCCGAAGCGCGTCGGCGGCGCACTCGGCCGGCAGCGCCTCGAAGCGATCGGCTCTGAGGTTCTCGCAGAGCAGCTCGCGGGTGGCGGGATCGTCCTCGCAGACCACAACCTTGGCGAGCGGTTCGCGCCGCGGCAGCATCATCCGCCCACCTCCGCGGTTGACAGGGACAGGGACGTCTCACGGATCGACGAACTCAACACGCCCCCAAGAACCCCAACGGGCGCATAGACGCCCCGGGGTGACGACCCCGGAGGCCCCAGTCATCCCGAGTACCCTACGATAGGGTCCGCTCCTGTCCCGACCAAGGTGTGTCGCGCTCGGGCGGGCGCATTAGTCTCCGATCGAAGCGAGCCAAGTCTCGAACAGGAGGGGTCGTGGCCAATCGCCAGCCTGAAGGTCCCGAGAAGGAGTGGGTCCCCGCACGGTTGATCCCAAGCGGGAAGATGAGCCAGGCCGAACAGGAGTGGCGCGCTACGTCGGTGCTCCTTGCGGTGATGCAGATCGTGCCCGCGTTCACCCGGCGGGTGCTCGCGGACTTCGATGCTCCCGGTGGCAAGCAGATCGCCACCTACACCGAGGTCCGCCTAAAGGACAAGCAAGGCAAGGTCCACATCCCCGATGGGGCGATCTGCATCACGCGCGGTAAACGCCGATGGCGGTGCTTGGTGGAGGTGAAGACCGGACGCGCCGAGATCGAGACCGAACAGGTGGAGCGCTACCTCGAGTTGGCGCGTCTCCACAACTTCGACGCAGTGCTCACGATCTCGAATCAACTTCGTTCAGACCCCAGGGAGCTCCCCTACTCGGTCAACAAGGTCAAGGTGGGGAAACTCCAGCTCATACACGTGTCCTGGTGGCGCATCCTCACCGAAGCAGTGATCGCTGACCGCTTCGACGCCGTTGAAGACACTGAGCAAGCCTGGGTCCTCAAGGAGTTAATCCGCTACCTCGACGATCCGCGATCTGGAGCGAGCGGGCTGGAGGATATGAGTGGCGCCTGGGTCGACGTCCGCAAAGGCGCACGCAATCAGACCTTGAGGGCGTCCGACGAGGGCGTGATCTCAGTCGCGCGGCAGTGGCATCAGTTCACCGAGTACCTGGCCCTGCACCTCTCCCAGGAACTCGGCGTGAGCGTGAGGAACCAATTACCCCGGGCGAAGGGACCCGAAGAGCGGGTGAAGACGATCGCAAGGCAGTTGGCCGACGCTGGCACGATGACTGGCAGCTTCCGCGTGCCAAACGCGGTCGGCGCGGTGGCGATCATCGCGAACCTGCGGGAACGACGGGTCATCACGTCGGTCGAGGTGCCAGCCCCGAAAGACGTGAAGCGCCCGCGAGCGAAAGTCAACTGGCTGCTGAGGCAATTGCGCGAGGCGCCGGATGACCTACGGATAGAGGCTCGGTTCGCTAACGTGCGCCGTACCGCCTCCGCCTTGTTGGAGGACTGTCGCGGTCATCCCGACCGGCTGCTCTTGGAGGACGATCCGCGGCGAGAGCCGCGCGCATTCACCGTGGAGCTCGCACGGACCATGGGCCTCAAGAACGGCCTCGGTCAAGGTACCTTCATCGGCGAGACCCGCAAGCAGGCTGCGCACTTCTATAGGGACGTGGTCCAGAACCTGAGCCTCCCGCGCCCAAAGGCGCCGCGACTGCGGGAAGAAGAGGAGATCGAACCCGCCCCCGAGTCCGACGAGGCCCCTGGTAGGACATCGTCAGAAGAACCCGCCGAGCGTGACGTTGGGCGCGACGGCAACGGGGGCGTCCCGCGCCCTGGACCCGAGCCACAGACCGACGAGACCCAGGGTGATACGTCGCCTTTCGAGCAGAGCTTCAACCCCTTCTGGCCCCCTCGCCCCGGTAACGCGGACTAACCGCTGCGGAAGCAGGAGAGCTAGGCGACGCCTATCACTCGCCTCAGATCAACCCGCGCGGCGACTGCAGCACGGCCTGATCGACGCCGTCGAGCTCGGCGAGCTCCTGGACCGCCGCCTCGAGGGACTTGCGGTCCGCCACGCGCAGTTCGAGGCGGACGTCCTGCTTGTCCCCTTCCCGCTCCGAGGAGATCGAGTCGACCGAGATCTCGTTCCTGGCCAGGACGCCCAGCGCGAAGTGCAGCTGGGGACCCTTCGAGAGCGTGAGATCGAGGTAGTAGATGTCGCTGCGAAGCGCCGAGGAGATCGCCGGGCGCGCCTTGCGCAGGCCGATGAGGGCCAGCAGGACGCCGGCCGTCGTCACGATCGCGGCGAAGTAGTAGCCGGCGCCCGCGGCCATCCCAACGGCGGCGACGATCCACAGTGCGGCCGCGGTCGTCAGGCCGCGGACCGTGAAGCCCTGGCGGATGATCGCCCCGGCGCCGAGGAAGCCGATCCCCCCGGGAGGGCCTCCCACGCGACCTATCGTCACCTCATGAGGCGGGTGAGCGAGCACCTGGTCGTTGTCTCGGGCGATCGCGCGATCGCCTGCCGCCGCTGGGCGCCGCGCGAGGGCGCCCAGGGCCCGCCGCTTGTGCTCTTGCACGGCCTGCTGGACACCAGCGAGGGCTGGAACGCGCCGATGCGCCTCTGCGGGCGCGAGGCCTGGGCCTTCGACCTGCCGGGCTTCGGGGACAGCAGCCTCGCCCCGCACGCCACCGTCCGCTGCTACGCCGAGCTGATCGGCGAGGCGATCGAGAAGGTGGGCCTGGAGCGCTTCGAGCTCGCAGGCCACTCGCTCGGCGGGGCGGTCGCCGCCGTGGTCGCGGCGCGGATGCCCCGGCGGGTGAGCCAGCTGGTCCTCTGGGCGCCGGCCGGCTTCGGCCCGCTCTTCGCGGCCCGCCTCGCCGACCACGCCATCGGGCAGATCGCCACCAACTTCACCCCGTTCGTCCTGGCCTCAAAGCAGCTCACGGCCGCCGTCTACGCCGCCTTCGTCGCCAACGGGCGCCGCCCCGACCCCGAGCTCTCCGATCGCCTGCGCGCCCAGGCGCGCCGCTGCCTGCCGGGCGCCAAGATGGGCCTTCGCGCCTTGGCCCGCGTCTCGCGCTCGGGCGGGGAGCTCAGGCGGCTCGAACACGACTTCCGCGGCCCCGTGGTGGCGCTTTGGGGCGGGCGCGACCATCTGGTCCCGCCCTCGCACCGCCACGGGGTGAAGGAGGCCTTCCCGCAGGCCGAGCTCGTCGTCTGGGAGCGGATGGGCCACCACCCGCAGCGCGAGCGCACTCGCGAGGCGGCCCTTCTGCTCGGCGGGCTTGCTCCCGAACCGAGCGCCGCCTGAGCCTCAGCCCTTCTGCTCGGGCAGGGTGAGCTGCTCCCCCTGCTCGGCCACCGCGGCCTCGGCCTGCTCCTTGCGCTCACGGTGGCGCCGCCAGGCCTCGCCGTAGCGCTCCTCGAGGCGCTGCAGATCCTCCTCGGTCATCCGCGGTAGGGCAAGCTCGGCGTTCAGATCGCCCCCGTCGCGGAACTTGGAGCGCAGGGCGCGGTAGAGCATCGGCTCGCTCGGCGTGCTGCCCGATCCCAGCGGGTAGGCGCCGCCGGCCTCCTCGATCAGGGCGGCATCGTTGGCGTCCAGCGTGGCAAGCAGCTTGCTCTCGCGATCGCTGCCCGGCTTGGGCCGGGTCGGCTGCGAGAGGGAGCCGGCGAACTGCCGCCCGTCGACTTCGCTTCGCATCCGCTGCACGTTGCCGATCTCGATCACGGTGAGGCGCCCCTCCGGCGTGCCCTTCAGGTAGCGCTCGAAGTTCTCCCGGTCCCAGCCCTCGCCGAGGCCGCCCTCGAGCCGCGGCCAGTGCTGGTCGAGGTTCTCGACGGTGACGTCGAAGACATCTGCGGCGTCGTAGTAGCCGACCAGCTGGCCCGCGCCGGACTCACCGGTGGCCACCAGGGCGCAGCGCGCCCCCGGCTGCAGGTCGCGCAGAAGATCGGGGCGGAAGTCGAAGCGCATGCCGCCGGAGAGGATCTCCTCCTGCCAGTGCAGGCGGGCCGGCATGAGATGCACCGGCGGCTCGCTCGGGTGCTCGCGGCCGCGCTGCTCCAGGTACTGCTCGCGGTTGTAGTGACCGCGGGGCTGGAGGCGCTCCAAGAGCTGCTGCGGCTCGAGCCGCGCTCCGCGCGCCACCGTCTGCGTGCGCGGCTTGGACTGCCTCTCCTTGCGCTGCGCCTTGACCGCCTTGGCCAGCTCCTCGGATCCGAACTCGCGCTCCTGCAGGGCGAGCTGGGCCATGACCAGGTGCTCGCTCAGCGTCTCGACACGCTGCCCCATCTCCTCCAGCCGCTTCTCGGTCTCCTCGCGGTAGTGCATCTGCTCGCGGGCAAGCAGTGTGAGATCGGCGATCCGCTGCTGCGTCGCCTCCCACTGCTCCGGATCGATCGCGATGCCTCCAGCGCCCGAGGCCGGGGCTGAACCGCCGGCTTGGCGCTGGCGCTTGGCGGCCGCGAAGAGGTGTGGGGCTGTAAGAGATGCGACCAATCCCAGGCCGAGCAGCGGCGATGCCCATACCGCAGCAGGCACGCCCAGGAAGGCTCCCACCAGGGCCATGTTCTGCTTGGAGTCGAAGCCGAAGCGGCGGGCCATGAAGTCGTTGCCTCGCCGCACAGCTTCGCGCAGCGAGGAGAAAAGCCCACCGCGCGCTGGCAACGCCGACGCGGCCGACGACCCGCCAGCAGCGCTGATGGCGCGGCGCGGCGTGACCCCAGCAGCCGCAATCTTTCCGGATCCGCGTCCCATTCATGCCGAGCGTAGAAGCAAGAGATGGGCTGCTGGTCTTCTTTTCAACCCTAACCAATGGTTATGCTCGGGTGCAACCGGCCGCTTGGCTTAGCGAGCGGTTTTCGCTTGACCGGCGAAACCGGCTCGCCACACCGCCGCCGGACGCAAGCCGCCTCCTGGCCATGATCTCGTGACGGATCCTTCTGGCTCCTTTCCAACCGGAAGGATCCAGCGCGAAGGGCCTGGGCCTCCGGCTGTTGGTGGGCAGCATCATCAGCCAAAGACGAAGACACGGCAGCTCGGGACGCAAATCCTCGCCTTTCCCGTGCGCGTTCGAGTTTCCTCGACTCATGAAACGCACGGAAGGCCAGGAGCTCGAGCAGGCGATCGGCGAGCTGGCGCGCGTTCTCGTCAGCGCGGCCGGCGAGTACATGGGAATCCTGCGCGACCTGCTCGGCACCGAGAACGACTTCGCCGATGCCCGCCGCCGTGCGGCGGCGCTTTCGCTGGTCCTGGGAGGGCTCTCCACCTCGCTAGCGGTCCTCGCCCCACGGATCAGCGAGCTGCCGGAGGAGCTGCGCCCGCCCTTGGGGGCGGTGGTGGCCCTGGCGGCGATCCAGGGCAGCTGCGCCCAGATCTCCCAGGCCGTGGCGCCGGAGAAGCTCAGCGACACCGTACTCGCCGGGACCGCCGAGATCGACCTGATCTCCGACCGGGGCCCGGTCGAGGCCTGGGTGCGCCGGGCGCTGGCCGTGAGGGTCGGCTGAAGCCTCAGTGCGGGCCGCGCAGAGCGATGCCGGGATGCGGTGAGCCGCTAGCGAAAAACAGGGTCGTCTTACATCAGGTGCCGGGCGTCTTCCGCCCGTTTATGAAGCCGCTCATGATCTCAACCCCCGTCGCTCTGGCCCTCTGTCTTGGCTTTGCCGCAGCCGCGGCCGCCTTTCAGCTGCACGTGCGAGGGCGTCTCAAGCTGGCCAGCGTCAATGCGGCCATGGTGCTCTTCCTGCATCTACGGTGCCTGGTGCGTGGTCGTCAACCAGGTGACGGGCGGCGAGAGGAAGCTGGCCGAGGGCGCCGAGAAGGTCGCGCTCGCTCTTTCGCGCTAGCGAGTGGCTTCGGCTACCAAGATGCGTCCCAGTGCACCGGGCTTCAGCCCGGTGGTGAAGGGACGCTCGGGGCGTAGCCCCGATCAGAGAGGCCGATCCTGCTGCTCGATGTACTGCCGCAGCACCGACAGCGGTGCACCGCCTACCGACCCGGCGAAGTAGGAGCCTGACCACAGGCGCTTCGCCCGCCAGTAGTGGCGCTCCAGCTCGGGGAACTCTTGGCGCATCCGCCGGGAGGACACGCCCTTGAGCGAGTTGACCAGCTTGGACAGGGCGACCTTCGGGGGGAAGTTCACCAGCAGGTGGACGTGGTTGGTCTCGCCGTTGAACTCGACCAGCTCGCACTCGAA
>Ga0065724_100016_pt1 | contig 113740 bp, 85 predicted proteins | sample TheenrcSG05JP960_FD_59111 | JGI IMG/M metagenome (GOLD analysis project Ga0065724, IMG submission 59111) | Thermophilic enriched microbial communities from mini bioreactor at UC Davis - Sample SG0.5JP960 | ecosystem: Engineered > Solid waste > Grass > Composting > Bioreactor | place: USA... | reverse complement strand
CGTGGCGCGCCGAGGGCGGGCGGCGCCGCCCGCCGGTGGACTCGACGCCGCCGGCCGGCGGGCTACCGCGCCGGCAGGAGAGCCGAGTCGAGCTGGACCGTGATGCCGCCCAGGCGCTCGGAGCCCAGGATGCCGCGGTAGCGGGCGTCGCCGATGAACACGGTGTACCCGCCTGACCGGGGCGCGACCATGACCGCCTCGACGGTGCCCCCCGCGCAGCGACGGCGGCGTGCACGTCCCGCACCTCGACGACGTCGGCCGTCACGAGGAGGAGGCTGAAGCCCAACGCGAGCCTGCCGCCCCAGCGGGCGATCCGCTCCGGGCCCATGGCCGGCCGGTCCGCCACGCGGGCGGCCCGGAGCGCGATCAGCGCGGAGATGCCGGGGGCCCACACGAGCTTCGCGGTCACCGGCACGACGCGCGCGCCGAGGACGAGAGCCGTGGCGAGGGCGGCGAAGATCGCCCAGCCGGTGATGGCGGCCTTGCTCCGGGAGTGGATCGGGAAGAGCGCGCCGCCCAGCGCGAGCCAGATCCACGGGTCGATGATGAACACCGCGTCTCCGTAGAACCACCGCAGGCTGAACGGCATGAGCAGCCGGATCCCGTAGTTGTTCAGCCAGTCCAGCGCCGGGTGGGTGAGGACACCGAGGGCGGCCAGGGCGAGGAGCGGGCCGGCCCGCGCGGGGGTAGCCCGCGGATCGCGTCGTCTCCGCACCCACCGGTCCCACGCCAGCGCCACGCCGAGCACGGCGAACGGCAGCGCGAGGAGCGCGAGCGGCCCGTGGGTCCAGCCGCGTCGGAACGCCAGCGCGTCGTACTCGTTGCCGACGAGGTAGATCAGGACGTCGATGTCCGGCGCGTTCGCGGCCAGCATCAGCGTGCCCGCCGCGAGCGGGGTCGCGCGCCGCAAACCTGCGGCGGCCAGCGTCGCGCAGGTCATGGTGTGGGTGATCGGATCCACGCGGAGAGGATAGGAGGACCCGGCGGGTGTCCGCGACCGCTGGCCGGGCCCGGAGCGGCGCGATCGGGGGCGATCCGCGGGAGCGCGGGCCGGCCGCAGCGGGCGTCGTCCACCGCCGCGGCCGGCGCCGCCCGTCTCCGCTCAGCCCGCCTCCGCCGCCTCGGTTGTCGTCGGGGCGCGCCGGTCGCGGCCCGCGTCCAGGTGCCCGTGATGCAGCAGCGTGTTGAAGACCAGGGCGTAGGAGCCCAGGGTCCCGGCGCGCCACATGGGGTTGAAGCTGAACATCACGACGTGGCCCTGGCCCAGCTTCACGTCCACGAGGGCGGGGGCGTTCGCCAGCTCGTGGCCGTTGTCCAGCCCGCCGCTGATGAGCAGCTTCCGGACGTCGGGGCTGAAGCGGAAGATCGTCCGCACGTTGGCGGCCGGGGCCTGACCCGCCCCGAAGCCGAACGCCGGCGGGTCGTCGCCCTGCCCCCGGCTGCGCTGGAAGGCCTCGACGCCCGCGCGGCCCAGGTCGCGGCGGCGACCCTGGACGATGTCTTCCTCGTCCAGCCCGCCGCGACCGCTCCGGCGCGCGGTCGTGCTGCCGTCATCGCTGCGGCGCGGCCTCGCGGCCTGCGCGCCGGCGCCGCCGAAGCCCCCGGTCCCGCCGCCCAGCGCGAAGACCGGGCCGGTGTTGAAGTAGACACCCAGCTCCGTGTCGTAACCGTACGCGATCGGACTCCCCGCATCCGCCCGGGCGACGCGGAACACGCCGCCGGGCGCCCACAGCTCCCGCGTCTCGCGGATGCGCACGCCCTCCGCCAGGCCGAAGTGGATCGGCAGCGTCGAGCTGTTGGTGAGGGTGATGAACGTGCCGCCCGCCTCGACGAACCTCTGCAGGTTGAGCACACCGCTCAGTCCGAGGCCGCCACGCATGTCGTCCGTCGAGGCCTGCCGGCCGATGTTGGGAGTCAGCGGAGTGGCCTTCCACGGAATCGGCCGGTCGCCCGTGATCCCGCGCACGATGCTCAGCGGATCGTTTAAGGACGGGCCGAAGATGATCACGTCGTAGCGGTCGCGCAGGCGCGGCTCGTCACGCACGTCATGGACGGAGATGTAGTCGTATGGGATGCCGTACTCATCCAGGGCGAGCCGGACCCACCCCTCGTTCTGCGTGGTCTGCCACGTGTGCATCACCGCGATACGCGGCGCGGCGACCGGATGGGTCGGCACGTCGGGTGCACTCGAGGAGCCGTAGGCGACGAAGCCGAACTCCGGGGCGGCCGCCTCGAGGATCCGCGTGGCCTCGGACGTGGCCCGGATGATGAAGGTGCCGGCGCGGTAGGTCCGGCCGTCGTGGGTGAACTCCTCCTCCGCCGCCTCGATCGGCAGGCTGCGGTAGCGGAAGCGGAACGCGGCCAGGTTGTTGTCTGCGTTGTAGTCAATGAGGAAGACGCGGGCGCCCCTGGCGTTCTCCACGCGTCCTGGCGCGCGGATCGGCTCCTCGACCAGGCGCATCGGCGCGTCCAGCACCGCGGTGTCCTCGACGCGCACCGTCTCCACGTTGAAGAGGGGGCCGAACGTCCAGCCCGTGTCGTCGTAGGGCCGCGGGTCGTCGGGGTTGTAGTACTGCTTGTCCAGCAGCATGTCGGCCGCGCGGGAGTACGGCTGGTCCATCCGCACCACGTAGCTCCCCGCCGGGAACTCGCGGCCGCCCGCCTCGAACGCCCGCGTCGCCACATGCACCTCGATGCCGTGGCGCTGGAGCAGCGAGAGCAGCCGCGCCTGCTGGCCTGGCCGCGGATCGTCGCCGGGGAACACGTAGGCCGCCGGGCCCTCCGTCGTGGCCTTCGCCACGGCCCGCTTGCTCTTCAACCAGTAGTTGGTGAGGTATTCCACCCGGTTCTCCGCGACCTCCCGCAGTGCGATGAGCAGGGCGCTCTGCTGGAGGTTCACGTTGTTGCGGATCGACCACACGACCTCACGCAGCGGCGTGCTGGGCCGGTGCCACTGCCGCTCCACGTTCGTTCGGACGATGCGGTTCGACGCATCGCCGGCACCCTGCGTCTCGTAGAACCGGCCGATGGCGTTCCGCATGTTCGCGATCCAGAACAGATAGTTCGGCGCCCAGCCGTCGTAGAAGTCGTGGGTGTAGACGCCGGGCACGCCGAATGCCGTCATGTCCTGGACTTCTTTGTAGGCGAGCCGGCTCCACTCGTTGATCACGATCGGGTCGACCCACGCGTTGTACGGCCCGCGTCCGGTGGACGTGTACAGATACGACGCCGACTCGTGGAGGTCGTGCAGGACGGTGGGGTGGTACTCGAGGAACGTCTCGAGGATGTTCTGCGTCAGCTTGAGCGAGAGCCCCATGCCGTCGCGGTTGTTGTCGTGGGCCACGTACTTGCCCCAGTAGAGCGGGCGCTGCGGCACGTTCGCGTTCGGGTCCTTGCGCCGCGCCATGTACAGGTCCACGACCTTCGCCCGGCCGTCCACCTCCACGATGGGCGTGGCCATGAAGATGAGGTTCTCGCGGATGGTGCGGATGTGCTCGGACTCGCCGACGGCGAGCCGGTAGACCAGCTCCATCAGCATCTCGGGCGAGCCGGTCTCGGGCGAATGGATCGCGCCGGTGACGTAGTAGATCGGCTTCGCCTCGCGGATCAGGCGCTGCGCCTCCGCCTCGCTGGTGCGCCGCGGGTCTGAGAGCCGGGCGAGCATGTCCTTGTAGCGGTCCAGCTCGGCGATGGTGCGCTCGTCCGCGACGACGACGAGGATCATCTCGCGGCCTTCCTCCGTCTCGCCGATGGAGAAGACCTTGACGCGGTCGGACGCTTCAGCGACCGCGCGCATGTAGCGGTAGACGTCCTCGGGGTAGCTGAGCACGTCCGGCGCGCCGGCGATGTGGCCCAGGACCTGGAGCGGCGTGGGCACGGTGTTCGACGCGGGCAGGTGGTCCACGAGCGGTGTGAGGAAGAACGGCTCGGTGGTGAAGCGCCGGATGTCCGCCGTGTAGGCCTGGTCCACCGGCTCCTGCGCCTGGGCGGCTGCGGCGACGAGCGTGAGCAGCAACGAGGCCAGGGCGGAGCGGGCGCGGCGTGCCGCGGCGGGAGCGGGTTCGGAACGCATGGGAACTCCTCCGGTCTCGCGAAGGCGAGTGCTGCCAGGTGGTGTAGAGGGAAGAGCCGCGGCAAGATGCGGGCTTCGGGCGGAGCGGACAAGGCCGGCTGGCTGCCGGCGGTCCGCGGTCGGCAAGGCGGCGAACGGCGCCCACGGCGCGAGGCGCGGGGTCGTGGTGTAGAAGGAGGGGTTGGCGTGTCGAACACGCGGGGGGTCGTGTGATGATGGACGGGGATCGATGAGCATGGGGCCCGAGGAAACGCAGCGCGAGGCCGCTCGAGGGTCTGTGCCCGCCCCGGTGGCGGCCGGCGGGCGCGCCGGGAGGCGTGGGGAGCGAGGGGAGGGGGCCAAGGACGGCGGTGCGGCCCCCCTCGCGGGCGCGGCGCCGGCGCCGGGTGGCACCACGGCGCCGGCGGAGGCCGTAGACCCTGCGCGGGCCGTCGAGGCGCAAAGGCGGACCGGCCGCTTCGACCGGTCCATCGTGGAGGGCCCCATCCTGCCCGCCGTGTGGAAGCTCGCCTGGCCGACGGTCGTCCACAACATCATCGGCGGGCTCCAGGGAATCGTGGACCACGCGATGGTGGGGCACTTCGTCGGCTACACGGGCAACGCCGCCATCGGGGTGAGCTGGCAGATCTTCCTGGTGGTGGTCACGTTCGTTTCGTCGCTGTACGCGGGCATGGGCGTGCTGGTGGCGCGGTTCGCGGGCCAGGGCGATGCGGACAAGGTCAACCGCACGGTCTACCAGGCGTTCCTCACGTCGCTCGCCCTCACGTTCGTCCTGGCGGTGCTCGGCTACTTCCTCGCGCCCGCGCTGCTCGACCTGGTGAACGCGGCCCCCGAGGTGAAGGCGGAGGCGCTCCCCTACATCCGCGTCCTCTTCCTGTTCGGCTACGGCACGCTGTTCTTCTTCATGATGGGCGGCGCGCTGCGCGCGGCGGGAGACGCGCGCACGCCGCTCCGGTACGGCGTCGTCGTGACCGTGCTGAACACCGTGCTGAACATGATCTTGATCCCGATGCTCGGCACGGTGGGGGCGGCGGTGGGTACGGTGCTGGCGTCGGGCGCCACGGGCCTCTGGGGGCTGGCCATGCTGCTCCGCGGCCGCTGGGTCATCGGGTTCCCGCGCGGCGCCGGGCTGCGGCCGGACTGGAACATCGTCCGCTCACTGTTCCGCTTCGGACTGCCCGCGGGGATCCAGGGCGTCGCCATGAACGCGGCGGGCGTGCTGCTGCTGCGCTTCATCGGCTCGCTGCAGGAGAGCGCGGCGGCGCAGGCGGCGTACGCCGTCGCCTACACGGAGCTGTTCTCGCTGATCACCTTCACGTCCGTGGGGATCATGAGCGCGACGGCGGCGGCCGTCGGTCAGAACCTGGGCGCGGGGCGGCCGGAGCGCGCGACCCAAGCCGTGAAGGTTGCCTCGCGTATGGGCCTGGTGGTCGCGGCGGTCGTCGGCCTCCTGTTCCTCGCCATCCCGCGGGTGCTGCTGGGGGTCTTCGGCATGACCGACCCGGTCGCCGCCGACATCGGCGTGCAGCTCATGCGGTACCTGAGCGTATCCGGGTTCTTCATCACCGTCGCGCTCACGTACACGGGCGGGCTCCAGGGCAGCGGCGACACGCGCAGCCCGCTCTACATCTCGATCGTCTCGCAGATCATCGTGCCGCTCGGCCTGTGCTTCCTGTTCCAGCAGACCCGCGGCCTGCAGCCCGCCGACATCTGGCTCGCCATCGTGCTCGGCCACCTCACGCGTGCGAGCCTCAGCGTCGCGCGGTTCCGGCAGGGCAAGTGGCGGCAGATCGTGGTGGACATCGAGCCGGCGAGGACGTGAACCCCGCGTCCCTGCCCTACCCCGGCCTGGGGCGCCGGCGAGGCCCGGAAACGACTGGGCGGCAGGCAGCCGCCTCGGCCCCCATCCCGACGGCTGGCCAGGCAGGCACGCTGCGCGTGAAACGCGAGCGTGCCCGTAGCGCCGTGTGCGCAGACGCGCACGCGCGTCCCACGGCCGGACAGCGCCGTGAGGACCCGCGGTGTGTTCCGAGCCCGAACCTCGTTGTAGGACACGGAGTTCCGGCGAGACCCGCAGCGGCCCGCGCCTTGCCCTCCCCATGTCCCGCCTCGCCGTCCGCATCGATCCGATTCCGTGCCGCGAACCGAGCGAGTAGCCTCGCGATGGAGGGAAGGACCATGTTCGAGACATTGCTCCAGGACCTCCGCTACGCCGTCCGGACGCTGCGCGCGCGCCCGGGCTTCACCCTCATCGCCGTGGTCACCCTCGGACTCGGTCTCGGCGCAAGTCTCGTGATGTTCTCCGCGGTCAACCGCGTGCTGCTCGAACCGCTGCCGTTCCGGGACGGGGATCGCATCGTGTTCGCGCGCCTGCAGGAGCCCACCGCCGGAGCGACCGTGAACCCCTCCGCTGCGCTCGCCCGGGCCTGGCTCAATGACGCGCGGTCGTTCGAGGCGCTCGAGGCCATCGCGACGCGGCGAGGATTGCTGCGCGGACCGGACGGAGCGCAGGTCATCTCGCGCAGCGAAATCACGCCCGGCTTCCTCGCCTTCCTCGGCCTCACGCCGGTGCTCGGGCGGATGTTCTCGGCGGAGGACGACGCCGTCGTGCTCCTGGGTCACGGCCTATGGCGACGCGAGTTCGGCGGAAGCCGCGACGTGATCGGCCAGACGATCGAGCTCGATGATGGCGCACACACGATCATCGGTGTCATGCCGCAACGGCTCGACCTGTACGAGGCGAGTGACGTATGGGGGCCGCTGGGGCTGGACGCGGCGAGCGACACGACTCCGCGCTCCATCGGCGTCGTTGGGCGCCTGCGGCCCGGGGTCACGCCGGCAGCCGCCGAACACGAGCTGCAGGAGATCGCGGCGCGCACACCGCAACCGCCGATCTTCGCGTTCCTCTCGAACCTGACCCCTCGCATCGAGCGGCCGCGGGATGTCGTGGATGACGACGTGCGCGCCGCGCTCCTCGTCCTTTTCGCCGCCGTCGGCCTGGTGCTGCTCATCGCATGCGTCAACGTCGCACAGCTCCTGCTCGCCCGGGGCGCCGGCCGCGGCCGCGAGCTGGCGATCCGCGCGGCGCTCGGCGCGGGGCGACGTCGTCTCATCCGCCAACTCCTCGTAGAAAGCCTGCTCCTCGCCCTGGCCGGCGGCGCGCTGGGGCTGTTTGTCGCATGGTGGGGTGTGGACGCGCTCGCGCGTTTGAGGCCCCAGACGTTCGCGGACCTCGGTCGCCTCGGCATCGACGCCCGCGTCCTGGCGTTCGGCCTCGCCCTCTCGACCGGCACCGGCGTGCTCTTCGGCCTCTTCCCCGCCCTGGCGGTCACGGACCTGCGGATCGCGGACACGCTGCGCGGCGGCTGGGCCGTGCATGGCGCGGCGAGCGGGCCACGCGGCCGCGGCCGCGCCCGGTCGGGGCTGATCGCCGCGGAGATGGCACTCTCCGTCGTCCTGCTGGTGAGCGCAGGGCTGCTCGTTCGCAGCCTGCTGGAGATGCAGCGAGCCGAGTCGGGCTTCCACCGGCCGGAAGAGCTGCTCGTCGTGCGCGTCGCGCTCCCCGTCGTGGGCAGCGCGCCCGACCCGAACGCGCTCGCGCCATACATGACGTTCGCGGACCAGGTGCTGGCCCGCGTGCGCGCGCTGCCGGGCGTCGCGGGCGCGACGTGGGCGGAGGACGCGCCGCCGTTCTACAGCCTCCCCAACGGCCGGCTCGAGGTGGACGGCAGTGACGCTCCAGGGGCGGCAGCGGGAACGATCACGTTGGAAGGGGTCGGCGCGGAGTACTTCGCGGTGCTCGGCATCCCGCTCGTGGAAGGTCGGACGTTCACGGAGCAGGAGGTGCGGACCGGCGCGCCCGTCGTCGTGATCGACGCTCGCCTGGCGCAGCGGCTAGCGCCTGGCAGGAGCGCGCTCGGGCTCCGGCTCCGCTTCGGCGAGGAGCCGTGGCGGACGGTGGTCGGCGTGGCGCGCCACGTGCCGGTCAGCGCCGTGATGCCCGACCACTGGCAGGTCTACGAGCCCCGCGCCGCCGGGCTCGCGACCACCGACGGGCTGTGGCATCCGGGTGTGCTGCTCGTGCGCGGGCGAGGCGATGCGGCTCCGCTGGCCCCGCTGGTGCGCGAAGCGATCCGCGAGGTCGACGAGGAGGTGTCCGTCCGCGAGGCGACGACGCTGGACGCGATCCTCGCCGCAACGCTCTCCGGCCACCGATTCAACGCGCGCCTGCTCACGCTCTTCGCCGTCGTCGCGCTCACGCTCGCGGCCGTCGGCCTGTTCGGACTGGTGAGCTACATCGTCCAGCAGCGCACGCGCGAGATCGGCGTGCGCATGGCGCTGGGCGCGCGCGCCGCGGACGTGCGCGCGCTCGTCGTGCAGCAGGGAATGAAGCCGGCGTTGATCGGGCTGGGTGTGGGGTTGGCGCTCGCGGCGGGTGCGGTGCGGCTGCTGCGTGGGCTGCTGTACGGCGTCCAGCCGTGGGACCCGCTCACGTTCGCGGGCGCGGCCGCCGTGCTGACGGCAACCGCGCTGGCGGCCTGCTACGCTCCGGCGCGGCGCGCGACGCGGGTGGACCCGGTGGAGGCGCTGCGGGGGGAGTGAAGCGCGCGTCCAGGCCGCCGGCCGCACGCCACGCCCGCCCGTCAGCGGCCGGCGCCGAACGGCCACCAGCGCAGACCGAACGAGAGGCGGGGCAGCACGCTCAGCCCCGGTTCCCTCCGGGACACCTCACCCTCATCGAAGAGCAGGACGCCGTAGCGGACCAGGTCGAGCGAGGCGCCGGCGGACACGCCGAAGAAGCGACCGAGGGGCCTCTCGGCGCCGACGCCAACCCGCGCCCCGTTGCCCACCAGCGTCAACCAGGTTTGCTCGCCGGTGCTCGCCAGGGGCTGTCCTTCCGGCGGAATGTCGGCCGTCGGCACCTCCACCAGGCCGAACGCCTGCCGGACGACGCCGGCCGTGATGACCGGCCGGAACCCTCCCCACCAGGCGCTCCGGGTGCGCCAGTGGGCGAGGAGGGTGAACGACATGACGACCGCCCCTTCGCGCTCCGCGACGTCCAGCGCGACGGCGCCGAGCTCGAGGCCCAGGCTGGCGCCGAAGCGGCGCGCGTCGTAGCCGAGCTCCAGGCCGTACCCCAACCCGACCGATGGCGAGCCGACACCGGCGTAGATCGCTTCGGCCCCGCCGTCCAGCCGCGCGCCGTGGAGCGCCAGGCTCATGCCGATGTGGAATCCTCTCGGGCCGCCGGACGGCACGGGCTGCGCGGCCGCCCGCATCGGGAATCCGGCGAAGAGGCTCAGCACCGCTACGGTACAAATGATGCGCCTCATAGTGACCTCCATCAGGCAGCCTGTGCGCCGCGTCGATGTCGACGCGGCGCACAGGCCGCACACCGCATTCCCGCCACACCAACAGGGCAGTCGTCAGCTCCTAGAAGAAGCGCTGCTCCTGGTACGGCGGAATGGCCTCCCGCGAGAACCCGCGGTTGTTCATCAGGAGCTGCCCATCCCTATCGCGGGGCAGCCAGGTATAGTTGAATGCCTCGAACTGGTCCAGACTGTCGATGGTCCAGCTAGCGACAAGGTCGTTCTCGCCACCCCAGATCCAGGCGATGTCCGCCCAGTCGACATCATCGATCTCCGGCAGAGGTACAAGGCCACCCACCCAGCTCAACCTGAGCGTGACCTGGACCTCGACCGTGCGGCGCTTCTCCGGGCACTGGTTGCCATCGTCGCGTTCCCAGATCTTGATGTAGAACGGCGGCTCCAGGGGAACGATCCGGAGCATGAGAGTGACCGGAAGATTGACCGCATCGATCTTTTCGGTCACCGCGAAATGCTGTGCGTCGATGATCAGCGTCGTCTTGTTGAACGTACCCTCACCGTTGAAATCGAAACGGCGGTAGCCCGCCGCTTCGGAGCCGGCGCAGTCGGCATCGAGCGTGCGGATGAGGTCTGGGATGTAGGTCAAATTGGGGCTGGTCGTCCCCGGGAGCGGGGAGTCCACGTACAATCCCCGTACGGTGCCGGACACGTAGACATCGATCTCCGGGTCGCCCTTGGTGAGGTACGGCTCGTGGTCATCGAAGATCTTCATCGACTCGAAGTAGATGCCCGGCGGATAGTTCGGAGGAGGAGGTGGAGATCCGCCGCCACTACCACCTCCACCTCCTCCCCCGGGAACGCAGAGATCTTCGCCTGGCAGGCATTCATCTACAAGTGCGGCGACTTCGGGGAGCCCCGCCTCTGCGAGATACGTACCGATCGTCGCACCGCCGTCATCCTCGATCCGAGGCGCATGCTCCGGATAATGCGGCCGGGAGAAGTCGGTCTCGACGGGCACGAGCGACAGGACCGGGGTTTCCGGGATCTCGTTCGGCCCGATGAAGACCGGGGCCCCCGCCGCGTAGAAATGCGGCGGTTGGTCGTCGTCGAGCTGGGCCGCGACGATCACGTCCGTATCGCCACGCCAGCTCGCCCGGTGCATCCGGACCGGCATGTAGAACTCGAGCGGGCGGACCGCCTGCACCAGTCGGTACACTTCGTCTGGCGACACGCCGCCGGCCCTCGCCATCCTGGTCACCATCATTCTCCCGCTGCCGCGCAGGTAGGTCCGGAACTCGAGCTTGTTCTCACGGAACCTCGAGGCACGGAGGTCATTCTTCACCCGGTTCCGGAGTCCCGGGTCCTCAGACAGCGCGATCGAGAGGAGCCGCGCGAGCTCGCTGAGCGCGGCCATCTCGGGATCGCTCGTGTGCAGCGAGTACGGTGACCTGGACGCCAGTTCCGACGGACTTCGGCCCTCGTCCGAGCAGGCGCTGAGCGCCAGCGCGAAGGCGAGCCCGATCGCGGGGACACGGTTGGGCCCTCGCATACACGCCTCCCGGCTGATGTGTGGATGAGAGCAAACGGCCGCCGGAGCACGGGACTCCGGCGCCGGAGCACCCGCCCGTCGTGTGACGTCTCTTGAGTCTGGTGGACCTGCGCGAGTCGGCCGGCCGCACTGCCGATGCGGCACTATGTGCCTGCAGCCTCCGGTTCGTGGTGCTGCGATAGTCGGTGTGACCCTAATGCTTGGACCGAACTACTGTTAAGAGATCTGTTATCGGTCAATCGTCTGGGCGCATTTCCCCTTTTCGTTCCCCTTCCCGCCGGTTGACCGACGTGTTCCGGCGCCGCTCCGACCGCTCGCCGCGCATTGCCGGACCGCGCGCGCCGGCAAGGCCCGAGAGCGCCCCGCGGCCCGCCCTCGACCCCGGCCAGCCCGGTTGGCCCCGACCTGGGTGCCCCTGCCCGCGCAGGCCACACGGCCCCCTCCGGGGATTCGAACATATCGGTCGGGGATGCCCCGCCCGATCCGTTCACCTCGCAATGAAATGAGAAGCGACGCGACAGGCCCTCGGGGTTTCGTCACACCGTCACGCCCCGCGCGCGTCCATGAGCCTGCGCAGGTTCTCGTAGCTCACGCGCGCGGTGCGCATGGGATCGGCCGGCACGTCGTGCTCGACGAACCAGTGGCGGATGCCGGCCTCCTCGCCCCGCGCGATGATCCGCGCGAAGTCGATCGTTCCCGTCCCCACGTCCACCATCCCGCCGTCCTCGCCCATGTCCTTGACGTGCACCAGCGGGAAGCGGCCCGGGTAACGCTGGAAGTACTCGAGCGGGTCGCGACCGCCCTTGGCGATCCAGTAGAGGTCCAGCTCGAGGCGGACGAGGTCCGGGTCCGTCTCTTCGAGCAGCACGTCGTAGGGGACCCGCCCCTCGAGCGGCGCGAACTCGAAGTCGTGGTTGTGGTAGGCGAAGCCGATGCCCGCCTCGCGGGCGGCGGCAGCGGCCTGGTTGAACCGGTCCGCGACGCGGCGCCAGCCGTCCAGGTCGGGACGGAGCTCTTCCGGAACCCACGCCACGACGAGCCACCGGTGGCCGATGGTCTGCGCCGCCTCGAGCGTGCGCAGCCAGTCGTTCTCCAGCGCCTCGATGGGCACGTGCGCCGATGGCGCGGCGAGCCCGGTGCGCTCCAGGGCAGCGCGGATCTCCGCTGGCGCGCGGCCGTGATAGCCCGCGAACTCGACCTCGCGGTAGCCGATGCCGGCGAGCCGGGCGAGCGTGCCGTCGAAGTCCCGGGGGAGGATACTGCGGAGCGTGTAGAGCTGCATTCCGAGCCGCGGCCCCTGCCCCGGCTCCTCCGGCGCAGGCGCGGTGCCGGCGTCGGAAGCGCCGGCGCATCGCGGCAGGGCGCCGAGCGCGACCGCGGCGCCGAGGCGGCGGAGGAACTCGCGGCGGTCCGGCATACTCACCCCTCTCGCTCGCAAACGGCGTCGAATGGCCCGGAAAATGCACCACGGCGCCGCCCGGCGCCAGGGCAGGCGCCAACCGCCCCGCCCTTTACGCGCGCCACTCCATCAGGTACACTGCTCCCGATTCGTGTCACCCGTCGCAGGAGGACGAAGGTCGTGATGGCCAGGATTCTGGGCGACGCGCCCGGCACTGCCGCGCCCGCGAGCGTGGACGTCTCGGTCGTCGGCAGGGGGCTCCGCATCCAGGGCGAGTGCGAGGTGCCGGGGCGCCTCGTCGTCGAGGGACACATCACCGGCGATGTCCGCGCCGCGCAGCTCGAGGTGATGGCCGGCGGGCGCGTGGATGGCAGCGTGACCGGGCCGGACGGCAAGTCGCCGGCCAGCTCCGTCATCATCGCCGGCCGGGTCGGCGGCGAGGTCCGGGGCGGCCGCGTCGAGGTCCATGACAAGGGTGAAGTGGTGCGCGGCATCAAATCCACGGACGCCGTGATCCGCGGCCGCGTGACCGGCGGCCTGATCGCCGAGGGCCGCCTCATGCTGGCTGCGACGGGCTCCATCGAAGGCGACGTGCGCGCGCGGCGCCTCGTCGTTGAAGAGGGAGGTCAGGTGAATGGCAGCATCCGCATGGGGGATGCAGCGGGGTGATGCCGCCGCGACCCTGTCGGCCATGCTGGTGACGTGGGGCCCGGGCGGGCGCGTTCGAGCGCACGCTCCGGCCCGCTCGCCGAACCTCCTGACAGCGTGTGGCGTGCACCGGCGGTCGGAGCCGCCACCATTGACTGGCGTTCGATAATGTTCGATCAACGCCGCGAGCGTGAGTACTACCGGATCCAGTACCCGGTCCGCGAGCGTCCGCGCTTCCTCGTGGACGGCAATGAGTACGAGGTGCTGAACTGCTCCGAGATGGGCGTGTGCTACGTCGTGCCGGGCGAAGTTCCCATCGTGCCGGGCGACGTCGTCCACGGCAAGATCCGGTTCAGCCGTGGCGACGAGGTGGAAATCGAGGGCGTCGTCGTCCGTGTGCAGGACGGCACCGTGGCGCTCCACCTCGCGGCCATGCCGATCCCGTTCGTCGTGATCCTGAACGAGCAGCAGTATCTGCGGCAGAAGTATCCGATGTGGCCGCGGGAGGTGTGAGGGCCCACCCCGCCCGGGTCGTCGCCCGAGCGGCGGCGCTGCGCCGTCGGCGGGCAGGGTGGCAATGACGCCACGACGCCCGCCGACATCCTCGCACAGACGCAGGAACGGCGCGGGCGACTCGCGGCGCGAGGCCGGCACTCGGGCGACCCGGCCCGCACCCCGATGGACCCGCGCTTCCCCCACCGTCCCGTTTTCACCCTTCTTGCAATGCATCCCCTCCGCTCCGCGTCCCCCACGACCGCGGAGCGGGAGCGTGGCGCCGTCGCCAGGCCCAGCGAACCGCAACCGGAGGGGAAGCAGCATGCCCACAGTCCTCGCCGAGCGCGAGCCGCGCCGCAGCCGCTGGCTCGTCTGGCTCCGCCGGTCCCGGCCCGTGGCAGCGGCGCCGCGGCTCGACCCGGACGCGCAGCCCGACGGCCTCGCCGAGGGACTCCGCCAGGTTCGCGCCCCAGCCGACCACTGGTTCGACCAGCAGGTCGAAGAGCTGGAGGCCGCGGCCGTGGAGATGGCACACGCCGCGGCGGCCGCCCGACTGCCGCGCATTGACGTGGCGTACGAGACGGTGCCGGAAGAGGAGGCGCTGGCCACGCGCGCACACGCCGTGTTCCGCGGCTGGGTCGAGCGCGTGCGCACGCGCGTCCAGGACGCGATCCAGAACTGCACACGCCGCGCGGGCGTCCACCTCTCCGCCTACGAACACGAGCTGATCGAACTCGAGATCACCGGCGAGCGCCTGAAGGCGACGGCCGCCGCGCTGGAGCGCGCGGAGGCAGAGGCGGTCACCGGTCACGCCACCCTCGAGGTGCGCCGCTACTTCGCGCCGTGGAAGTACTGGGTGCTGATCGGCCTGCTGGTGCTGGTGGACTGGGTGGCGAACGTGCCGGTGTTCTCCGAGTTGCTGCCGAAAGACCCGGGGGCCGAGGCCGCGTGGCGGCACATCGCGGCCGACTCCGAGCAGTACGGCGCGCTGGGCGGGCTGTACCGCGCCGCTGCGCGCGCCGCCCACCACCCGGACGCCTCCGTGCTCGCCCTCGGCATCATCGTGTTCCTCGTGTTCCTCGCCCACGTGTTCGGCGAGGCGATGCGGAGGCGCACATCGCTGGATGAGGCCGAGACCCCCGCCGCGGCGACGACGATCCGCGCCCACCGGCGGCAGTTCGGCTTCGCCGCACTGGCCAGCCTCGTCGGCATCTTCGCCGTGCTGGGATTCCTCTGGCTCGCGCGCTACCAGCTCGAGCGCTCGACGGCTCGCGGCGTCGCCGAGGTGGAAGCCCAGATCGCGGCGATCCAACAGGAGCTCTCGGCCGCGCGGGCGGCAGAGGACCTCGCCGCGATCGGAGACGCGGAGCGTCGGCTCGAGGATGCGCGGCACGTGCGGGCGCAGCGCCTCGACCGCGCCGACTACGCGGACGTCATCGCTCGCATGAACTGGCCGATCCTGCTGCTCAACTTCGTGCTCGCCGTGGCCGCCGCGCTGGCCGCGTACCTGGCGACGCGGGATTCGCTGCACGGCCGGCTGGAGAACCCGCGGGTGGCGGAGCTGCGGCGCGAGCTGCGGGGACTACGGTACGACGAGGCGCGGCGCCGCGAGGCGCTCGCGCGGCTCGATGTCGCCATCCGGCGCGAGTTCGCCATCGCGAACTACCTGCTCCACTCGCGGCCGCTCCAGGGCTGGGAGGCCAAGCTGGACCGGCTTCGCGCCGTGATCCCGCGTTTCCGCATCGAGAACGCCCGCGCGCGCGGCATCGATGCCGCCAACATCGTCGCGTTCCAGAAGCCTGTGACGTTCACCATCGCGCCGGGCGAGGAGGACGCCATGCTGACGGCGCCCGCCGAGCTGATCCAGCAGCAGGAGCGGCTCGAGGCGTTGCGCGCACGCGCCGCGGCCGTTCTCGGGCTGCGTAACACCGCGGTGGAGGTCCCCGTGCAGGATCCCGCCCCGGACCCGGCACGCGCCGCATGACGCCGCGGATCGCCGCCGCTCTCCTCGCCCTCGCCCTCGTCGTGGCCGGCTGTGGTGACTCGGAGACCCGCGGCGCCCGGCCGGCCGCAGCCGCACCCGGCGCGCCCGGGCGCCAGTACATCGTGGCGCTGGACCTCTCGGGCAGTCAGAGCGAGAAGAGGCTCAGCGAGAGTAGGCAGGCGCTGGATGGCATCATTGATCGGCTCACCTACGGCGACCGCATCGTGCTGCTCCAGGTCCACCGCCTGCGCGCCCAGGAGGATGATGCGCGCCGCTGGTGGGACACCGTTCCGCGTCCGCGCGACCCGGCGCGTCCGACCTCCCTCGACCGCGAACGGCTCGAGGGCGTGAAGCAGGCGGCGCGCTCCGTCGCTCGCGCACTGTTCGCCACGGACTCCGCAGGCAAGCTGCCCACCACCGACCTCTTCGCCACGCTGCACGTGGCGGCCGAGTTCGTGCGAGACGCCGGCGGCCGGCGTACCACCATCGTGCTGCTGTCGGACATGCTCCAGTCGGCCCATGGCATCGAGATGAGCCGGCCGGACGGCACGCCGTCCGCGGAGTGGATCGCGGCGCAGCGGGAGCGCGGGCTCTTGCCGCGCCTCGACGACGCGTGCGTCCTCGTTGTGGGCGCGGACCCGACCGGGCCGCGCGGCGTCCGCGTGCGCGAGTTCTGGGTCCGGTACTTCGAGGCCGCCGGCGCCCACCTGCCGCCGGAGCACTATCGGCTGATCTGGACGGGCGCGGCGCCGGACGGGTGCGGTTGAGGCGCGTTCCGTGCTTGGCCGCTAGGCGCGTGCTGTCCGGCGCCCGAGGAGACCCGAGATCGCCCGCGCGTAGCGGCGGCCGAGGATTGTGGAGAGCGGAAGCCTGCCAGCCCCGGGAAGGCGGCGCACGAAGTCGCCGCTGACCCGCGACACGTGCAGGCCTGCGCCGCCGGAAAGCTGCCGGGGCGGGGTGGGCTGCGCGCCCCACCAGAAGAGGCGGTAGCCGCATTCGAGACCGACGCGCACGGCTTCGGCGGTGCCGTCGTGCTGGGGGAAGGCGAGGTGCTGGACCCGCTTGCCCAATCGAGCCTCGATCGTTTCGCGGGCACGCTGGAAGTCCTCTCTCATCGACACGGGCGCGCCGTCGAGCCGCTGGAACCGCGGATCGATCCCGGTCAGCTCGAGCGGCTCGGGCCACCGCGGGACGTACCGGTGCCCGAACGTGTGAGACTGGAAGTCGACGAGGGACGACTCGTGCATCTCCTGGATCTCCTACCACGTGCAGGGCCGGTCCGCGACCCCGTCGCCCCCGCTGTCGGAGTGGAAGTGCGGCGCGATGAACGCCACGGCCCGGAGAGAGAATTCACGCAGCAGCGGGAAGACGACCGAGTAGAGGTTGACCGCGCCGTCGTCGAAGGAGGACGACGGCGCGGTCCGGAGCCCTGCGCCTCCCCTCGAGGTGGTCGAGCAGCTCGTCCGCGGTCAGCGCGACGTAGCCGTTGCGCCGGAGGAAGTGCAGGTCCTCGCCGAACGCATCCGCCTCGACGGTATGGTACCAGAAGGCGGGAACGTCCCCTGGTTCAGGCGGCCGGTCGGAGAAGACGAAGGGTGGGAAGCCGCCACGTATGGCCGCGTGCAGCTCCGGCCAGTTCTTCTCCCAGCGCTTGCGGAGGAAGCTCATCATGCTCCCGATTCGACGGCCCTGCCGGCCAGCCTGAGGTAGACCTTCTGTAGCTCGAGCGCATGTCGCTCGACGCTGAACCGCTCGACCTGTCGCGCGCCTGCGGCCACGAGCCGCCTGGCGCGTGCGGGATCGGACAGAATCGCGACGATCGCGTCTCCGAGCGCGGTTTCATCGTCGAGGTCGAACAGGATGCCGCACGCGCCGCCGGCGAGGACCTCGCGGAGCCCGCCGACGTTGGAGGCGACGACCGGCTTGCCGGCGGCCATCGCCTCCAGCGCGACGATCGAGACCCCTTCATGATCGGATGGCACGGCGACGACGTCGCAGGCGGCCAGTACGCTCGCAATATCGTCCTGCTGCCCCACGAACCGGACAGCCGCCTCGAGGCCGAGCTCGCGCGTCTGCCGCTCGAGGTCCCGCCGCAGCGGGCCATCGCCGACGATGACGAGGCGAGCGTTCGAGAATCGTGCGAGGATGCGTGGCATCTGGGCGATCAGCCGCGCGTGGCCCTTCAGGGGCACGATGCGCCCGATGATGCCGATGACCGGCTCCGCTTCGCCGATGTCGTGAAGCGATCGCCAGCGGCGGCCCGCATCCGGATCGGAGGTCATGAACGCGGCCGGCTCGATCCCGTTGTACAGTACCTGGACCCGATCCTCACTCAGCCCGTACTCTGTCAGGGCATGGCTGGCGACGACGTGCGACACGGCCAGCGCGAGGTCCGTCCATCCCGCGGTCGCGCGTAGCAGCGCGCGCACCGCGGGATGCGGCCGATACAGGTCGTGCAGGTGGATCAGGGCCTTGCAGCCCGCAATCCGCGCGGCACTCCGCCCGACGAGGATCCCCTTCTGGCCGGCCGCGTGCACGATCGCGCTGCGCTCGCGGCGGATCAGCCACAGCACGTCGGTGAGCGCGCGCGAGTCCCAGCGGCCGCGGCCGAGAAAAACCGTCCGGCATCCCGCGCTCCGCAGTGCCTCGGCCGCGGGGTGCGGCTCCCGCAGAAAGCAGGCGGTGACCTGGACGATGCCGGGATCGAGGCGTGGCAGGACGGAGAGGCAGTATCGGGTGAGGCCGTGCGTGACGCCGCACCAGGACCTCGCGTGGGAAGAGGTCGGCGTCGAGGGGATGGATCTGGGTGACGTCCGCGAGCGGATCGTCGCCGACTCGCGTCGCCCGTTCGACCTCTCGACCGGCCCGCTGTTCCGGGTGTCGCTGTACACCCGCGCCGAGGACGACCGCATCCTGCTCCTGACCGTGCACCATTCCGTCTTCGATGCGCGGTCCATGGCGGTCGCGTTCGACGAATCCATCACAATGTACCCCGCGTTCCGCCGCGGACGGGCACCGCGCCTACCGCCCGCGACCTCATACTCCGACTTCGCCCGCCGGCAGGCCGACTTCGTCGACAGCCCGGACGGCGAGCGCCTCGCCCGATACTGGCTCGATCGTCTCGCCGGCGAGCTCCCCATCCTGGAGCTGCCGACGGACCGGCCCCGACCCAGCGTGCAAACGCTCCGAGGCGGGACCGTCGAGGTTCAGTTGCCGCCGTCGTTGACTTCGGCGGTCATGGAGGTGGCCCACGCCGAGCGCGTTACGCCGTTCGTGATCTACCTCTCTGCCCTGCAGGTCGTCCTGCAGCGGTACTCCGGCCAGTCGGAGATCCTGATCGGCACGCCTACCCGGGGTCGCACGCGTCCCGAATTCCAGCGCGGTATCGGCTACTACGTCAATCCTGTGGTGCTGCGCGGCGACCTGTCCGGTTCGCCCACGTTCCGAACGTTGCTCGGCCGTACCCGGACGACCGTGCTCGAGGCCCTGGCACACCAGGATTACCCCTTCAACCTCCTCGTTCAGCGCCTCGGCCTTGCAGCCGACCGCAGCCGCCCGCCGGTCTTCCAGGTCATGTTCAATTACCTGAACGTGGCTCCGCTCATGGTCGGCCGCGGCCTCGCCGGAGACGGGTCGGCCACGATCGAGATCGCCGGGCTCAAGATCGAGGGGTTCCCCATCCCGACCCAGGAAGGGCAGTTCGACCTGGCCCTCGAGATCGTACAGGCCGGGCCCCTGACCACGGCCGTCCTCCGCTACGATTCGGACCTCTTCGACCGTGAGACGATCGAGCGCATGGCGGGCCACTACCGCACGCTGCTCGAGGCCGCCGTCCAGGATCCCTCGACGCCCATCTCGCGCCTGCCCCTCGTCACGGCAGAGGAGCGCCCGCGCATTCTGGTCGACTGGAACCGCACCGAGCGGAGCTACCCGGCTGATGCCACGCTGCCCTGGCTCTTCGAAACGCAGGCTGAGCGCACGCCGGACGCCATCGCGGTCGTCTGCGGCGATGAGGCGCTCACGTACGGCGAGCTCGACCACCGCGCCAACCGCCTGGCCCACCGGCTCCGCTCGCATGGCTCGGACGCGAGTCCATCGTCGCCATCTTCATGGAGCGCTCGATCGAGCAGGTCATTGCCATGCTCGCCGTCACCAAGGCCGGCGGCGCGTGGGTGCCCATCGATCCCGACTACCCGCCCGACCGTGTGCGCTTCATGCTGGAGGACTCGCGGGCGCCCGTCGTGCTCGTCCATGCGGCCACGGTGGGTTCCTTGCCCGCCACCGCGGCGAAGCTGGTGCGCATCGACATCGATGCTGCCACCGGCGGCGAGCGCTTCGGCGCCGCGTCCGATCCCCTGTTCGACTCGCCTCCGCCGCGCGAGATCGCGCCAGACGACCTCGCCTACGTGGTCTACACGTCGGGCTCCACGGGCAGAGCCAAGGGCGTCATGAACACCCACCGCGGGATCTGCAACCGGCTCCTGGCGCAGAACGACGACCTGGGCGTCGCGCCCGGCGATGTCTGCCTCCATGCCAGCCCGTTCGGCTTCGATGTCTCGGTCACGCGGACGTTCTGTCCCCTCGTCGCGGGCGCCGCGCTCGTCCTCGCTCCCCAGGGCGCCGAGCGCGATGTCCACGCCGTGATCGACCTCATCGAACGCCACGCCGTCACCGTCTTCCCGCTGGTGCCGTCCATGCTCCGCGCGCTCGTCGAGACCGGGGAGCTGGGCCGGTGCCGCTCGCTGCGGTGTGTGACGGTCGGCGGCGAGGCGCTCGCGCCTGAGCTCATGCGCGCGTTCTTCGAGCAGCTGCCGTGCGAGCTCTACAACATGTACGGCCCGACCGAGACGGCCGTCACCGCGACATCCTGGCGATGCGACCCGGCCTGGGCCGGCACGGGCCCGGTACCGATCGGGCGTCCTCTCGCCAACACCACGGCCTACATCCCTCGACGCGCACCTCGAGCCCGTGCCCATCGGCGTGCCCGGCGAGCTCTGCATCGGCGGCGTCCAGGTCGGCCGGGGCTACCTCAACCAGCCGGAGCTCACGGCCGAGCGCTTCGTTCCGGATCCGTTCTCCGACAGGCCCGGCGCGCGCCTCTATCGCACCGGTGACCGTGCGCGCTGGCTGCCGGACGGCACGATCGAGTTCCTCGGCAGGATCGACCAGCAGGTCAAGGTGCGCGGCTACCGCATCGAGCCCGGCGAGATCGAGAGCGTGCTCGCTTCCCAGAGCGGCGTCTCGGCCGCCGTCGTGCTGCCCGTCACGGCCGACGGCACACTCGCCACCTCAGGGGTCGCAGAGGCGCTCATCGCCTTCGTCGTGCCCCGGAGCAGAGAGGAGGGCCTCCAGACCGACGAGCTGAGAAGAGCGCTCCAGGCCCAACTGCCGCGCTTCATGCTGCCGGCCCGCATCGTCACGGTCGACCACATCCCGCTCACCCCCAACGGCAAGGCCGACCCCAAGGCGCTCCTCAAGCTCGATCCACGCCCGGCCGCAGCACCGCAACGCTCCCACCCACCGCAGACGGAGACCGAAAAGCTCATTGCCGCGATCTGGCAGGAGTTGCTCAACGTCGATCACGTGGACCCGGACGACAACTTCTACGACCTCGGCGGGCACTCCATGCTCGCGCTCCAGGTCGTCTCCAGGATCGAGAAGGCGATCGGCGTGCGGATCAACCCTCGGGAGCTCAACTTCCAGACCGTGCGGCAACTCGCCGCCACGTGCGATGCCCGTCGCGCGACCGCAGCGGGCGCCCAGCCCAATCTGGTTGCCCGCGTGCTTCGCAGGCTCGCTCTTCTCAGACGCTGAACGAGAGACCCGTGGCCGTGGACCAAACCGCGACGACCCGATTGCCTTCTTGCTTCGGAGAGGCGGACAGCCCGCTGTTCGGCTGCTACGATCAGCCGCCCGGCAGCCCGACCCGCGACCTGGCGGTGGTGCTCTGCTATCCCATGGGGCAAGAGTACATCCGCGCGCACCGCTCGTTCGTCCAGCTCGCGACTCGCCTGGCCAGGGCGGGCTTCCCCGTCCTGCGCTTCGATTATTTCGGTTCCGGCGATTCGGCGCGTGACACCGAGGATGCCACTCTCGCCCGCTGGCTCGCCGACGTGCACAGCGCCATGGACGAAGCAGAGCGTCGGAGCGGGCGGAGTCGGGTCAGCCTCGTCGGCCTCCGGCTCGGCGCCGCACTCGCAGCGCTCGCCGCGTGCGAGCGCGACGACGTCGACTCCATCGTCCTGCGGGCTCCGCTCCTCCAGGGACGGTCCTACCTGCGCGAGTTACGCGGCCTACAGGCCGAGCTGCTCCGGTTTGCGTACGTCCGCCCCGAGCCCGGCACGGAGCGCAACGCGGCGGACGAGATTCTCGGTTTCGTATCGCCGGACCCGCTACGCGAGGAGATCGAGGCCATCGACCTCCTCGCATCGAGCGCCTGTCCGGCCCGCGAGGTCCTGATCCTCGATCGCGACACCTCCCGTGTCGCGGCGCTGGAGCGAACGCTGGCCGCGGCTGGGGCGCGCGTCGAGTCGCGGCCTGTGCCGGACCCCGGAATCTGGCTGGCCGAGCCGTTTCGCGGTCTGGTCCCGCACCGGACGGTCACATGCATCGTTGAATGGCTGGGCCGGTCGCCGTCATGAGGGAGTCAGCTGTCCTCTTCGGACCCACGCGATCGCTGGTCGGCGTCGTCACGGAACCGGCGGCGGGATCTGCGCGCCCCGATGCCCCGGCGGTCCTGATCCTGAACTCGGGGCTCGTTCACCGCGTCGGACCCAAACGCCTCCACGTCCGCCTGGCACGCCGCCTGGCCGGGCTGGGGTTCACGTGCATGCGCATCGACCTGTCGGGGATCGGAGACAGTCGCACCAGCAGATCGATCGAAACGCTCTACCAGCGTCGACTGTCCGAGGTGCGGGAGGCGATGCAGCACCTCCGCGAGAACCACGATGCCCGGCACTTCCTCGTGGCGGGCAACTGCTCCGGCGCGCTGTTGTCTTACCTCGTCGCCCTCGCCGAAGCGGACGTCACCGCCGCTGCGCTCATCAACCCACAGGACCCTCGTCCGCTGCGCTACTATCTCCGGCTCGCGTTCGGGCACCCGGCGTTCTGGCGGAGGCGCGCCCGTTGGGACCAGTGGCCCGGCCGCATCCACGATGCACGGAAGTGGTTCACGCGGTTCCGCGCCGATCCGGACCGCGACCCCGCGCCGGCTCGCGGGACACCGGAGGAACTCCAGTCGCTGGTCGAGCGCGGCGTCCGCATCCTGGTGGTCAACTGCGAATGGGACGCCGGCTACGACCGGTTCCAGGTCGCGGACCGCGAGCGGCTCCAGGCCCTCGGGAACGGCCGGATCGTCCTCGCGTCGATCCCGGGCTCCGACCACGACTTCAACCTGGTCTGCGGGCAAGAGCGCTTGCTCGACATCGTCCAGCGCTGGGCGGCTTCGCCGTGACCGCCCTGTGACCGCCCGCGGTCCGGGCAGGCGCCCGCGCGATCCGCGCGGCGGGGAGGGGACGCAGGCTTCGCCGGCGCCCGGGGGCGTGACGCCGAGTCCCCGCGCCATTCACCCGCGTTGACCGAGCCGCTCGATCACGTCCTTCAGCAGCGCCTCCTTCGTCTTCAGGTCCTCACGGAAGTCCATCTGGTCCGTCTGCGAGATCTCCATTCGCAGGTCGCCCAGGTAGCTCTCCAGCATCTCGCGCAGCATCTCGGCCTGCTGGCGATCGAGCTCCAGTCTGACCATCTCGCCCTCCGGCGTACGTGGTGCGGCCCGATACCGGCAAGACCCGCACCGGCGTGTAGCCGGGCGGACGGCTCGACGATGCTCGAGGTCCCGGAGCCAGCCCTACGGGCAGCGGCCGTGCGCGGCTGTTGCAACCTCCTTCCTCCATGGCACGCCGGATCCTGGAGCCGCCGCGAATGCGCATCGGCGATGCGGGTGAGCGCCGCGCGAGGTGGATGGAGATCTTCTTCGATCCGGTGTTCAGCGTCGCCGTCAGCGAGGTCGCGGAGCGCTCTTCGGGTGGCATGGCGGCGGCAGGGGTAGCCCGATTCCCCCTGCTCTTCGGTCCGGTCTGGTAGGCGTAGCTCGGGGCGACGTTCTACGCGGATCGATTCGGCACGGACGACCTGGGCGATCGGCTCCTCCTGCTCGCCGAGATGGCGGCCGGCGTGCCGCTGGCGATCAACGCGTGCGGCGCGTTCCAGGAAGCGGAAGCCGGCCTCGCGCTGTCCCACGGTGTGTTCCGCTACATCCTCGTGGCCCGCTACGTGTGGACGAGCAGGATCGTGGCGGGGCGCGCGTTCACGCCGCTGGTCGCCGGGGGTTCGGCGTGGGCGCCACGCTCTGAGCAGCATCGGCCGTCGTACCTCCGCTGGCGCGGTTCGTTCTCTGGGTCGTCGGCACATCTACGAGCAGGAGGGCTACCGGCTCGTTCGCAGCGAGCCGCACCGCAGCCTCGGGCACGACCTCGTTGGCGAAACGTGGGAGCTGGATCTTTGCCGAGTCGCAGCGGCTGTCTGCGCATCGGCACGACGAGGTCAATCGCCTCTCCCCTGTCGCCCAGTCGGATCCACAGCCGCCGTGACGCCGCGACGTGTGCCGCGGGCCGTTCTTGCTCCCAGTCCGCGGCGCGCTCCTTGCCCCGCACGCAGCCGTCGTCGAATCGCGCCACTGACACCGGTGCCGCTGCGCGATGCGCACCCGACGGGCGGCGCCCACCATCGAAACGGCAAGGCGACACGATGAGCACGATACGTACGAAGGATGGCACACACATCTACTACAAGGATTGGGGCTCCGGTCAGCCTGTGGTCTTCAGCCACGGCTGGCCGCTGAACGCGGATGCATGGGATGAACAGATGCTCTTCCTCGCATCCCGCGGCTACCGCTGCATCGCCCACGACCGGCGCGGCCACGGCCGCTCCGACCAGCCGTGGGACGGCAACGACATGGACACATTCGCCGATGACCTCGCCACGCTCATCGAGGAGCTCGACCTGAACGATGTCGTGCTCGTCGGCCACTCCACGGGTGGAGGCGAGGTGGTGCGCTACATCGGGCGCTACGGGACGGAGCGGGTCGCGCGGCTGGTGCTGATCGGCGCAATTCCGCCGCTGATGCTGCAGACGCCGGACAACCCCAGCGGCGCAGCGCGCGAGGTGTTCGACGAGATCCGGAACGGACTCCTCACGGACCGGGCGCAGTACTACAGAGACCTGAGCGTCGTGTTTTTCGGCGCGAACCGGCCAGGGGCCAAGGTCTCGCAGGGCACGCTCGATGCGTTCTGGTACTGGTGCATGCAGGCGGGGCTCGCGGGCGCGTACGCCTGCGTCGCGCAGTTTTCCGAGACCGACTTCACCGAGGACCTGAAGAAGGTCGACGTCCCGACCCTCGTCATCCACGGCGATGACGACCAGATCGTGCCCATTGACGCCACCGGCCGGCGCACAGCGGAGCTCGTCGCAGACGCGACCCTCATCGTGTACCCGGGCGCGCCGCACGGCCTGTTCGCGACGCACAAGGATCGGCTGAACGCGGACCTCCTGTCGTTCATCGAAGAAGAATCGCGGGGCCGCATGGCGGCGTGACGCGCCGTGCGGCCGGGGGCGCTGCGCGGCAATGGGAGCGAGGAGGCACGGGCTCGAGCGGGAACGCGGTGTGCGAAGCCGCACCCGCTTCCCTACCCCTCACCGCACACCCCGGCGGCGGAGGCTCGACGGCACCCTCGACAAACGAAGCAGCCGCTCGCGACATTGCCTGCGTCGAATCGCGGGCGTCGAGCGCCCGAGCCCACCGTCGCCGCGCCGGGCCACCATGACCGAGAAAACGCCTTCACCCGGGCGTAAGCGCTGGCGTGCGATCGCGACGGAGATCGCGATCGTCGTCGCCGGCATCCTGATCGCCTTCGCGCTGGACTCCTGGTGGGACCGCCGCAACGACGCCCGCCGCGAGATCCCGCACCTCCTCGCGCTGCACGCCGATTTCCAGGAGAACCTGGAACGCCTGCGCTGCCACATCGCACGCGGGGAGCGGACGATGGAGGACAGCCGGAGCCTGCTCCGGCTCATGCGCGCCGGTCCGCTGCCGCCGGCCGACTCCGTCGCGAACCTGTTCGGCCAGATCTTCAACTCCGCACAGTTCGAGCCGGCCACGGGCGCGTACGACGCCATCGTCGGCGCAGGCGATTTCGCGCTGATCCGCGACGACACACTGCGCCACGCGCTCACCGGCTTCGCAGCGAGTATCCGGACGCGCGACCACGAGCGCTTTGCCGAGCAGGTCTACCTCGCCTTCATCGGCGAGCTCGCGGGCCGCCTACGCTGGCTCGACTGGCCCGGCGATGCGGCGCAACTCGACGCGGCCGCCCGCCGTCCGCTCGATGTCGCCGCCCTGATCCGCGATCCGCGCTTCGAGGACCACCTGGCAATGCGCATGTTGAGCACCCGCGACGTCGCCCGACAGTACGGGGGCTGGCCTTCCAGGCCGAGCAGATCCTCGCGACGATCGAGGCGCGGCTGACGGAGGCGGGCATCAGCGTGCCACCCGCGAGTCGGCGGTCCGATTGACTGGCAGGATGGGCGAGGCATCGGCGCCCACTCCGCCCTCTGTGCTTCCTCCCGCACGTCTGCCGCAACCCCATCCAGAAGGAGTGCGCCAGGCGGGCCCAGCCCTCGTCGCTCCAGTTCGACGCGTGCAGCCCTCGAACAACGCGCACGGCGCAGCCATGACGGCGCGATCCTTCAGCGCTGCGAGGGCGCAGCCGCCCGGTGAAGCTTCTCGATCTCGTCCCCGAGGCCCTTGAACACGCGCTCCACGTCGGACGGCGTCGCCTCGGCGCCGCGGGCGAGTCGCCCGCCGAGGTCCCGGGCGTCCCGGATCACCGAGGCGGCCCCCGCATCGACCCCGTGCCCCAGGCGCGTGAGGCCAATTTCCAGTTCGTCCGCAGCGGCCGTGATCTGCCGCCCGGCCGCTGCCAGGTCGCGGCGGCCCCACGCTTCCCGCGAGCTGGCGGCGTGGGCCTTCGCCAGCGCGGCATGGACCCCAGCCAGGCGTTCGTCCAGCAGGGCGGTGGATGTGATCCCGCCGGACCTCACCTCGCCGGCCAGGGCATCCAATTCGGTGGCTGCGTTCGCCAGGTCCTGGCGGACATCGGTCGCGGCAGACTGCGCATACCGTCGCAGCTTGCCGGCCGCATCGCGCAACTCTTCCGCCGCATCCTCGCGGTCGTTCTCGGCGAGATCCTCTCGCGCACCGGCGAGGTCCTCCCGCACGTCGGCCAACAGCCCGGCCGACGCCACGGCCCCTGGGGTTTCCGGTGCAGGTCCTGGAGCAGGCGCCGGCGGAACACCTGGCTGCGCCTGCGGGGCAGCCTCCTCCCTCCGCTCGCAGCCCGTGTAGGCCGTGGCGGCGAGCAGCAGGAGCCAGAGGAGAGAACGGCGAGAGGTCATCGCGGCAGCTCCTTTCCTTGACGTTGGCGTGGTCCATGCCGACGTTGGCCGTCGGCACCCTTCCGGGTCACGATTCGTGCCGTACGATGCCGAGCGCGAGGCCCGGAAAAGCCCATGGGATCGACGCTCGGGCCTGCCGAGTCGAACGGGCCGGGTGGGTCCGTTTCCGCGCGCGGTCCATCGCGCACCGAACGGTCGCAGATCGGACGAAGGGGGCCATGCGGGGCGTCCAGCCGACGCGTGCTGATTCCCGACAGGCCGGTCAACAGTCGGCGCCGCCCGCCGGTGGTTCGCGCCGGTGGTCCCGGCCGGTGCTGAGTCCAGCGGCGTTCGTACGCCGGTACTGGCTACCCGCCAGCTCGCTGGTCTTCCTGCTGGTGGGGTTCGTCGCACGCGCTGTCCCCGCGATGACGGCGTGGAGCGAGAGGATCTGGTTCGCGGGCCTGGTCGTGACCGGCACGCCGGTCGTGCTGCACACGCTGCGTGGCATGCTGAGGGGGCGCTTCGCGGCGGACATCGTGGCGATGCTCGCGATCCTGACGGCCGTGATCCTGGGCGAGCCCCTGCCCGGCCTGGTCGTGGTGCTCATGCAGACAGGCGGCGAGGCGCTGGAGCGGTACGCCGAGGGGCAGGCGTCGGCGGCGGTGCGCGCGCTCGAGGAGCAGGCGCCCAGGATCGCGCATCGCATCGTGGATGAACACATCGAGGACGTGCCGGTTGAGCGGGTAGCGGTCGGCGATACGCTCCTCGTACGGCCAGGCGAAATGATTCCCTGCGATGCTGTGGTCGTGAAGGGACGCTCGGATGTGGACGCATCGCGGTTGACCGGCGAGCCGGTGCCGATCAGCGCGGCTCCCGGTGTGCCGCTCATGAGCGGCAGCCTGAACGGCGAGGAGCCCATCACCGTCCGCGCCACGGCGATCTCGCGGGAGAGCCAGTACGCGCGCATTGTCGAGCTGGTCCGATCCGCGCAGGCCAGCAAGTCCCCGCTCCAGCGCCTCGCCGACCGCTACGCGGTCTGGTTCACGCCGCTCACGCTGGCGGTCGCGGGCCTGGCGTACGTCCTCTCCGGTGATGTGATCCGCGTGCTGGCGGTGCTCGTGGTCGCCACGCCTTGCCCGCTCATCCTCGCAACGCCGGTCGCGATCATCGGCGGGATCAACCAGGCGGCGCGGCGGCAGATCATCGTGCGGCACGGCACGGCGCTCGAGCAGCTCGGAAAGACTCGCGTCGCGGTGTTCGACAAGACCGGAACGCTCACGATCGGCATGCCGCAGGTCTCACGGGTCGTCCCGGCTCCGGGGTTCGCCGTGCCGGAGATCCTCGCGCTGGCGGGAGCGGTCGAGCAGGAGTCCAGCCACCTCCTCGCCCGCACGCTGGTGGACGCGGCCGAACGCGCAGGCGTCCGGTTCCCTGCCGCACTGCACGTGAAGGAGGCGCCGGGCCGCGGCGTGCGAGGTGTGGTGGACGGGCGACAAGTCGCCATCGGGTCACGGCCCTACATCGTCGAAGAAGTGGGTGCGAACGGCGTAGCGCTCTCCGCCCTCGATCAGCAGACCGCCGGACTGCGCGCCTACGTCGCGGTCGACGGGAAGGTCGCCGGCGTGGTCGAGTATGCAGACCAGTTGCGTCCGAACCTCGCGGCGTTCTTCCAGGAGATGGACAGGCTGGGGTTCGAGCGGACGATCCTGCTCTCGGGCGACCACGAATCGAACGTGGAGGCGGTGGCGCGGAGCCTGGGGATCACGGAGGCGCGCGGCGAGCTGCTCCCTCAGGACAAGGTGCGCGTGGTGAAGGAGCTCGTCGCGGATGGCGAGAAGGTGTTGATGGTCGGCGACGGGATCAACGACGCGCCGGCGCTCTCCAGCGCCACGGTCGGCGTCGCGCTCGCGGGCCACGGCGGCGGGATCCTGGCCGAGGCGGCGGACGTCGTGATCCTGGTGGACGAGCTGTCGCGCGTCGCCGATGCCGTGCACATCAGCCGCCGCGCCCTGCGGATCGCGCTCCAGAGCATCTGGATCGGACTCGGACTCAGCGGCGGTGCGATGGTCTTCGCGGCGCTCGGCTTCATCCCGCCGACGGTCGGCGCGTTCCTCCAGGAAGCGATCGATGTCGGGGTCATCCTGAACGCCCTGCGCGCGAGCCGGTGAGCACGCCCCGCGCCGCCGCCAGGCTACAGCGAAGGGGCCACGCCGCGATCAGTGGCGCCCGTTCGCCGCTGGAGTCGTGATCATCCTGGCCATGTCGTGCAGGATGCGTGGCAGCGCGAACCCGGGCGGAGACGAGAAGCTCGCCCAGAACCTCCTCGCCGTGGCCGGGCACGAAGCGCACGAGATCGGCGCCGAGCTCCTCGCGGCCCGCTCCGGTCATCAGGCTCGCGAAGGCGGCAGGCCTCCCCTCCCGCTAGAGGACCGCGGCCGGGAGTCGCGCGACGTACGGCGCGCGCAAGTAGGCACGGCAGAAGCCCCGTTCGCGAGGGGCGCGCTGTTGCTGACCGCGTAGCTGACGAAGGCGACCTCTCCCACTCGCCCATCTCTGGTCATGCTGCGCGCCATGGATCGCATCGGCATGGCCCGCCCCTTGCCTCGTCCGTCTCGTCGCGCCGGCGCCAGCGCGAGGAGCGTGTCACGCGTGGTCCGCATCCCGTCGTCGTTCTGGAGCGTGGACATCCCGGCGCTGCTGCAACAGCTCGGGACGACGCCGGACGGGCTCAGCACGGCGGAGGCGCGCGCGCGACTGGAGACCTTCGGCGCAAACCGCATCGCGCCGCCCGAACGGACCGGCGACCTGCGTCTCTTGCTGTCGCAGTTCGAGAGCCCGATCCTCCTGCTGCTCCTCTCCGCCGCCGCACTCTCCTTTTTCCTGCGCGATCCGACCGATGCCGCCATCATCCTGACCATCATCGGCGCCAGCGGGCTCCTCGGCTTCTGGCAGGAGCGAGGCGCGGCACACGCCGTCGAGCGGCTGTTGGCGACTGTCGAGGTCCACGCGACCGTCCTGCGCGACGGCCGGGCGGTCCAGCTCTCCACCGTGGACGTTGTCCCCGGCGATGTGATCCTCGTGGAGGCCGGATCGGTCATCCCGGCGGATTGCCGCATCCTCGAGTCCAAGGACCTCTCCGTGGACGAGGCGGCGTTCACGGGAGAGCCGTACCCGGTCGCGAAGGCGGCGGCCACGCTTCCGCCGGAGACCCGCCTCGCGGAGCGGACCAACGCGCTGTTCCTGGGCACGCACGTCGTGAGCGGGGAGGCGAAGGCGGTGGTCGTGCGGACGGGGAAGCGGACCGAGTTCGGGGAGCTCTCGAAGCGGCTACGCCCGCGGCCGGCGCAGACCGAATTCGAGCGGGGCGTGCGCCGCTTCGGCTACTTCCTCCTGCGCGTCACGCTGCTGCTGGTCGGCTCGATCTTCGTCATCAACCTCGTGCTGGCCAGGCCGCTCCTCGAGTCGCTCCTCTTCTCGCTCGCGCTCGCCGTCGGCCTCACGCCCCAGCTCCTGCCGGCGATCATCAGCGTGAACCTGTCGCACGGCGCGCGCCGCATGGCCGCGCGCAAGGTCATCGTGAAGCGGCTGGCGTCGATCGAGAACTTCGGCAGCATGGATGTGCTCTGCGCGGACAAGACGGGCACGCTCACGGAAGGCGTCCTCGTACTGAAGTCGGCGCAGGACATCGCGGGTGGTGAGAGCGAGCGCGTCCTCCTGCACGCGTACCTCAACGCGCACTTCCAGACAGGGTACGTGAACCCGTTCGACGAAGCGATCCGCCGGCATCGCGCCTTCGATGTCTCGGGCTACCGCAAGCTCGACGAGATTCCCTACGATTTCCAGCGCAAGCGGCTGAGCGTCCTTCTCGCGCATGAGGGGGAGAACCTGATCGTGACGAAAGGCGCGCTGCACAGCGTGCTGGCTGTCTGCACCGAGGCGGAGCTGCCGGACGGACGAGCGGCGACGCTGGAAGATGTCCGCGGCCAGGTCGAAGACCGTTACGCCCGCCTCAGCGCCGAGGGCTTCCGCGTCCTCGGCGTGGCCATCCGGCGGACCGATGCAGACCGGATCGAACAGAGCGACGAGGCCGGCCTCACGCTGATCGGGCTGATCGTGGTCTTCGATCCGCCCAGGCCCGATGCGGCCGATGCGGTTCGCGAGCTCGCCGCGCTCGGCGTCAGGACGGCGATGATCTCCGGCGACAACGCGCTGGTCGCGACGTACGTGGGCCGGCAGATCGGGATGACGGAGCCGCGCGTCCTGACAGGAGCGGATCTCGAGAAGCTCGACGACCACGCCATGGCGCAGCGCGTCACCAACGTGGACATCTTCGCGGAGATCGACCCGACCCAAAAGGAGCGGATCATCCTCGCGCTGCGCCGCGCAGGGTGCGTCGTCGGCTACCTCGGCGATGGGATCAACGATGCGCCGGCGCTTCGCGCCGCCGACGTGGGGATCTCGGTCGAGAGCGCGGTGGACGTGGCGCGGGAAGCGGCCGACCTGGTCCTGCTCGAGAAAGACCTCGGCATCCTGGTCGACGGTGTGTGCGAAGGGCGCCGGACCTTCGCCAACACAATGAAGTACGTCTTCATGGCGACGAGCGCGAACTTCGGTAACATGTTCAGCATGGCCGGCGCGTCGCTGTTCCTGCCGTTCCTGCCGCTGCTGCCCAAGCAGATCCTGACCGCCAACCTGCTCACGGACATCCCGGAAACGGCGATCGCGGGTGATCGCGTGGATCCGGAGACGATCGAGCGGCCCCGCCGCTGGGACATCCACCTCATCCGCAAGTTCATGCTCGCGTTCGGGCTGCTGAGCTCGGTGTTCGACTACGCGACGTTCGCCGTGCTCCTGCTGGTGCTGCAGGCGAGCGAGGAGTCGTTCCGCACCGGCTGGCTGATCGAGTCGGTGGTCTCGGCGGCGTTGATCGTGCTCGTGATCCGCAGCCGCAGGCAGTTTTTCCGCACGCGGCCGGCGCGCGGCCTGCTCCTCGCCACGCTGGGGATCGTGGCCGCAACGCTGGCGCTGCCCTACACGCCGCTCGCCGCGCCGCTCGAGCTTCGCCCTCTGCCGGCGTCGTTCCTGCTCGCGCTCGGCGGCATCCTCGCGCTGTACATCGCGGGTGCGGAGCTGACGAAACGCTGGTTCTACGGACACGCCGTCCGCAGCCGGGTCGAGCAGGGCGCGGNNGCGCCACGGCGGCCGGCCCGCTCGATAGGTGCGCCGGATCGCCTCACCGTCGCCGGGTCGCGGGGGGGCACGGGCTCGTCGGTCGGCGTCATCGAGGAATCGGCGTTGGCGCGGTGGCCGCGCACGAGGGCGTCGCTGGGATCGCGCTCGGCTCGGTCATCGGCGCGGCAATGATGGCGATCGCGCTGGCGTTGGGAGTCACGGCGCCACTCGTGCCACTCCGCTTCGGGCATGCATCCGCGAGCGTCCTCTCTGTGCCGATTCTTGCTGTGCTCCTCTTCGGCGGCCTGAGCCTGGATGGAGACCGGCAACCAGGAGACGGAGCAGGCGGAGCGCTGGCGAAATCGAACGCCTCGGTATCTCCGAGCGTTCTTCCCGCTGAACGCCGGCATCATCGTGCTGGTCAAGCCGTTCCCGGTCGAACAGCCGGTGCTCGCGTTTCATTTTCCCGGGGTGCTCGCCACGACGACCGTGGTTTCCGATATCGCCGTCAGGCGCACCATCCCCCGCTGGGCCGGCCTCGTGCTGGTGTTGCTGTACCTCGGCTTGGTCGCCGGGAGCGACCTGGTCCATCGCGGACCAGGCGCGCTCCCGCGGAGTCGAGTACGTCGCCCGAAGGGATGCCGGCTCTCGATGTGCACACGGATCACCGATCGGAGGGCCGCACATGGATGGCGGAGTCAGACTGACACGCCGGGACGTCCTGCGGCTGGGCGCCGTCACAGGGCCGGGGCTGGCGGTGGGCGGCTGCCCAGCGGACCGTCGACACGCCGCCCGGGAATCGACCGAAGCACCCGAAGGGCCGGCGGACGTGACCATCCGCATCGCGCCCGTGCTCGTAGAGCTCGTACCACACCTGGTGATCAGCACCATCGGCTACAACGGCAGTGTTCCAGCTCCGATCATACGGCTGCGCGAGGGGCACCCGGTCATTGTCGAGCTGATCAACGAGACGGATACGCCCGAGCTGGTGCACTGGCACGGCCAGATGGAGGGGTCGGAGGACATCTGGCCACGCGGCATGCTGGAGCCGCCACCGCGGGATCCGCGGCCGAACGGCTTCGAGGTCGGTTACCGCTTCTTCTCGATCAACGGGAAGGCGCTCGGCCACGGGGAGCCCGTGCGCGTCGGGCGCGGCGAGCGCGTCATGTTCCGCATCCTGAACGCGAGCGCCACGGAGAACATCCAGCTCGCACTTCCCGGCCACGAGTTCGAGGTCGTCGCGCTGGACGGCAATGCGGTCCCACCCCTCGCCGCGTCCGCATCCTGCCCCCTGGACGTGGCGGAACGCATCGACGCCATCGTGACGATGGACAACCCCGGCATCTGGATCCTGGGCACACCTCGGGACGATGATCGCCGTAACGGCATGGGCATCGTGGTCGAGGATGCCGGCGCCAGCGACGAGCCCCGTTGGATCCCGCCGGCTCCTGTGCCCTGGGGCTACGCGATCTTCGGCGTGAGCCGCCCCGTGCCCGAGCCCGACGAGCGCATCCCGCTGGTCTTCGGCAAGATCAACGGCGGGCCGCACGGGTTCAACCGCTGGACGATCAACGGCGAGCAGTTCGAGGACAGCTCACCCATCCCCCTCCGGGCAGGCCGCCGCTACCGGCTGGCTTTCGTGAACCGCACAGCTGATGTGCACCCCGTCCATCTGCACCGCCACTCCTTCGAGCTCGTGAGCGTCAACGGCCGCCCGACCGCGGGGATCGTGAAGGACACGGTCGTCGTGCCACCGTTCGGGACGGTCGAGGCCGACTTCGTCGCTGACAACCCCGGGGCAACGCTCTTCCACTGCCATCAGATCATCCACATGGAATACGGATTCAAGCGTCTGTTCACCTACGTGGAGTGACCCGCGGGCTCCCACCGACGAATCGCCGCAGCATCCCGTCGACAGACGCGCCTGCCGCCACGGTCCTGGTCCGCGGGCCGCTCTGCGCGGATGCAGGCCTGAGCCCCGGCCAGCCGGGGCTCGATGCGACCGCCCGCCGGCGCCGCAGGAACACAACGCCAGCAGAACTGTATGCTGGACCAGAGCTTACGCGGGATCGAGCGCAAGCCCGCGCGTCTCGCGGCCGGCCCTTTCCCGGTGTCGGCGCCCGGAGTTTTCATGGAGCAGTGAGTCATGTCCGCACCGAAGAAGCCCCGCGCCGCCGTGCACGAGGCCCGGACTACGCTCGAAACCTGGTCGCATGCGCTCGACCTGCGCGCACTCGCCGCCGCATACGGCACGCCTCTGTACGTGATCCACGAACCGACGCTGCGGGACAACTTCGTCCGTTATCTGCGCCTGGTCGACCACCCGGAGCGCATCCGCTACCCCGTCAAGGCGAACCCCTCGACGGAGGTCCTCGAGATCATCGCCGCTCTCGGCGGCGGCGCGGATTGCGCGTCGCGCGACGAAGTGTGGGCCGCGCTGGACGCGGGCATCCCGATCCGCGCGATCTCCTACGGCTCGCCCGCGCCGGACATCGAGCTGGCGGAATGGCTGCTGCGCTCGGGCGCGACGGTCGTGGCGGACTCGCTCGACCTGCTCACTGACCTGACCGGCAGGCTCACTGCGAGCGAGATGGCGGGGCGGCTGTTCGTGCGAGTGAATCCCGGCGGGCTTCCCGGATACAAGCGCGCGGCGTCGATCCACCGCTACACCGCGCATGGCGCGGCCAGCAGCCCGTTCGGGATCCCATCGGAGACGCTGGTGCAGGCACTGGTGGATTATCCGTTGCCGGTGACAGGCCTGCACATGCACGTCGGCACTCAGATGGACAACCTCGAGGCGTTCGAGGCGGGGATCGACTTCCTGCACCGCCTGCGCGACGCCATCGAGAATTACACGCCGCACCGGATCGGCACGGTGAACCTGGGTGGCGGGCTCGGCATCCCGTTCCTAGATGGCCAGAGCTTTCCAACCATCGATGTGCTCGCCGATGCGCTGGTGCCGCTCCGCCGCGAGGACCTGAACTACGAGGTCGAGCCGGGGAACTCGCTGGTCGGCGATGCCGTCGCGCTGCTCGCGCGGGTCGTCGCGTTGAAGGCGATGCGAGGCCGGCGCTGGGGCATCATCGATGTGGGGACGGATCAGCTGGTGAAGTTCACGGTCGCGCGGTGGGAGCACCAGATCGTCGATGCCGAGCACCGGCCGCTCCCGACCGAGGGGCCGGACGCGCTGGTCGGCCCGCTCTGCTTCGCCGGCGACGTGTTGCTTCCGGCCACGCGGCTGGACGGCGTACGGCGCGGAGACCCGGTGCTGATACGGCACGCCGGCGCGTACTGCGAGTCGGTATCGAGCCGGTTCAACGGCCGGCGCGGGCCGGCGCACGTGCTGATCGGAGGAGACGGCTCGGTCCGTTTGTCCCGGCGTGCGGAGGATACGTTCTTCCAGCCTGCGGTGCAGGCGCACGTGCCTCCCTCGTTCGCGCGAGCGGCTGCGGCGGAGGAGCGCGCCGCCGGGACAGCCGTCGAGAGTGGTCTGGAGGAGCGCCTCGATGCGCGTACCGTATCCGCCCTGCAGAGCGAGTACATGCACGCGCTCGCCGCCGAGGAAGGGTACACGATCGTCGAGGCGCGTCGGGTGGGCGAACGTGCGTACCAGTTCGAGATCGAGCCGCACGCGGCGGTGGACTTCGTGGCCATGCCGCTGGCGCTGCGCATCGCGGGCGACGCGTGCATCATCGCCGTCGGACACGTGCTGGGCTGGCGAGCCAAGGCCGGGCCTGTGTGGGCGACGCGGCTCACGCTGACCTGCGGGGCGACGCTTCCGTCGTCCGGCCGCTTCCCATGCCGCGTCGCCGTCGGTGCGCCGCGGCCGGGTGCCGGGCCGGAAGGCGCGCACGTCTTCATCGTGCACTTCGAGCTGGGATCGGGCGAGGTCGTGGGCACGGCGAGGGTCGTGGTGCCGATGCACGGAGGCGGTCCGATCACCGGCCCGGCGCCGGGGAAAGGAGCGGCATCGGGCGCGGCTGAGTAAGACGGCACGTTTCCAGCCGGCGCACTGGCTCGCTGTGGATCGGCGCGCGAATTGCCACCGCCGACCCCGGAACCGTTCGCGACAGCGGCCGGCCCGTGGCGGGCCGGTCTGCCGCGGCGCGCCCACGACTCGCCGGTGCGGGGATGAGACGCATCCGCAAGCTGATCGCGCCACTGGCGCTGCTCGGGTCCGCCGGCGCCATGGCCGGACGCTGGCTGCGCCGCATTCGCCGCGAGGCGGAGGCACGGGCGGCAGCGCTCCGACGCCGGGACCGGATCCTCGAGGCCGTGGGCACCGGCGCGGAGCGGTTGCTGCGCCACCCCAACAGCCATCGCCTGAACGACTTTCTCGCCCTGGTGGGCGAGGCGGCCGACGTCTGCCGCGTCTACATCTTCGAGAACCACTGGATCGGGCCCGGCGAGCTCGCCGCGACCCAACGCTACGAGTGGGCTGCGCCGGGCATCCCGCCGCAGATCCAGGACCCGCAGCTCCGAGGCGCATCGTACACCGCGTCAGGGATGACGCGCTGGAAGTCGGTCCTGAGCGCCGGCGGCGCGATCCTGGGCAACGTCGACACCTTCCCGGAGAGCGAGCAGCCGCTGCTCAAGTCACAGGGCATCCGCTCTCTCGTGGTGCTGCCGATCTTCCTCGGAAAGGAATGGTGGGGGTTCATCGGCTTCGACGAGACCCGGTACGAGCGGGACTGGTCGAAGGCGGAGATCGATGCGCTCAAGATCTCGGCCGGTCTGGTCGCTGCAGTGATCGCGCGCACCCGCGCCGACGAGCGTATCCGCGAGCTGGACCGGGAGCGGGCCGAGCGGCAGGCCGCCCGCGCGGAAGAGCGCCGGTCGCGGTTCTTGGCGGAGGCGAGCCGGGTCTTCGCGGCGACGCTCGAGCCCGGAGAGATCCTGGAGCGGCTCGCGCGGCTGGTCGTGCCGGAGCTCGCCGACTGGAGCATCGTCGACGTCGTGGAAGCAGATTTCCTGCGCCGCGCCGCCGTCGCTCACGGCGATCCGGCTGCAGCGCCGCTGGCGGCGGTGGTGCGTCGGTCGGCGCCACCACGCGACGAGACGAACCCGATCGTCCGAACAGTCCAGGACGGGTCGGCGCGCATCCTACAACGTGTCAACGCCGACGTGCTCGCGGATCTGGCCGCCGTGGCGAGGGCTGGGCAAGGCCGAGAAACGGTCGATGCCGATCTGGGTGCGATCGGACCGCGTTCCGCGATGATCATCCCCCTGCGCGTGCGAGGCCGCGTCGTCGGCGCGCTCACGCTGCTCGCGAGGCCATCCCAGTCGTACCGGCGCGGTGACCTCCCGCTGGCCGAGGAGTTGGCCGAGCGCGCATCGCTCGCGCTCGAAAATGCACGGCTCTACGCCGAGGCCCGGCGCGCGGCCCACGTCCGCGACGAGATGCTGGCCATCGTCAGTCACGATCTGCGCAACCCGCTGCACACGATCGCGCTGAGCGCCGGACTGCTCGAGGCGATCACGCCGCAGGATGCCGATACCGCGCACCAGCAGCTCGAGATCGTGAAGCGGAGCGTGCAGCGCGCGGACCGGCTGATCGACGATCTGCTGGATGTGGCGCGGCTCGAGGCGGGGACGTTGTCGGTGGAGTGCGGGCCTGTCGCGAGCGTCGAGGTCGCGCGCGAGGCGCTGGAGCTGCACCGCGGTCAGGCGGAGGAGGAAGGAGAGCGTTTGATCGCCGCGCTGCCGGAGCGACTGCCGGAGGTGTGGGCCGACCGCGACCGGCTGCTCCAGGTCTTCTCCAACTTGCTCGGCAACGCGATCAAGTTCACACCTCGGGGCGGACGGATCGAGCTGGGCGCCGAGGCGGTGGACCGGAACGTTCGTTTCTGGGTCCGTGACACCGGCCCCGGCATCCCTCCCGACGAGCTGCCCCACGTCTTCGACCCGTTCTGGCAGGCGAAGCGGCAGCGCGGTGGTGCAGGCCTGGGCCTCGCCATCGCGCGCGGGATCGTCGAGGCGCACGGCGGGCGCATCCACGTGGAGAGTGATCCGGGAGCAGGCACGACCGTCTGGTTCACGATCCCGACGGTCCAGAGTCACCGCGCGGAGGCGGCTCACGCGTCCCGACGCCGGCTCGACGCCGCGTGAGAGCGCACGCGAGGCCGTGGGCCCGGCGGTCCGGCACGCGGAGCGGGAAGCGGGAAAGGCCGATCGCCAGGCACACGCGCGCCCGCGGCGCAAGGCGAGCTCCGCGCCGGGAAGGGAGCTGGAGACGTCGTCGCCGCTGAAGCGCCGTGCCTGCTACTCCGCACCGAGGTCGAACGCGCCCGCGTCGACGGCCCCGCGCGCACCCACCTCCCGGAAGCCCGCCCTGCCGCCGCCGAGCAGCGAAAGAGCCGCCCGCTCCACCGGAGCGACGACGCAACACGGCGTGGCCGCCGCCGCGGACGACCACGCCACGAGCATCGCCGGCCCGAACACGGACGGCGCAAGAAACCGCGAGGCGGCGTATCGTCGTCGCTCCCCTTCAGCGCGCCTCCGGCCCCGCAACGTGGCGCACGAGCGCCGAGGTCTCTGCCGCCGCCCCGACCTGCTGCTCCGCCAGCAGGCGCTCCAGCTCGGCCAGCCGGCTCTGTAGCGCCGCCATGCGCTCGGCCTGCGCCGCCAGCTCCGCCTGGTGCCACGCCTCCTGCTCCCGCAGCGCCTGCACCAGCACCGCCGCAAGCTGCGTGTACGAGAGCGAGAGGTAGCCGTCCGCTTCAGCCTTCACCAGCTCCGGGAACTCCTCCGCTACCTCCTGCGCCAAGAGCCCGATCTGCTTCTCTCGGCTCCGGTTCACATCCTCACGGAACCGGTACGTCACCGGCTGGAGGCGGAGCACCCGATCCAGCACGCCCTCCAGCGGCTCGATCTCCTCCTTGAGCCGCGCATCCGAGCTCTGCGTCAGCGTGCCGGCAATGGTGAGATCGCCGTTCTTGTACAGCGTCAGCGCGTTCGAGCGAGCGGCGTCGCTCGTCCCGTTCCCCGCCACGAAGAGCGGATCGGTCGGGATCCAGTCCGACGGGTCGCCCCCGATCGCGTTGAATCGCCCGATGACGAGCGAGGCCACCGCCCGGGCCTCGGTCTCAATCCCTGCGGCGATCGAGAACAAACCGCTGGCAGTCGCGCCAGTCCCGAACGCAGTGGAAGCCAGACCGCTGGCAGTCGTTCCCAGCCCGAATGCAACGGAGCGGCTGCCGCTGGCGCTCGTGCTGAGACCGAATGCAGCGGCGCCGGGTCCGCTGGCACTCGTGTTCTCCCCGAATGCCACGGAGTTTTGACCGCTGGCGAGGGTGTTCACCCCCATGGCCACCGAACTCTCACCGAGGCTTGCCAGGTCCCACTCGCTCCCCGTCACGCGTCCCACGCGGAAAGCGGCCTTTGCGGGATACCAGAGCAGCCGCGTCCCGGCGCCACTGGCAGGCAATGCATCCGCACTGCCGAACGTCCCTGCCACCGCAAAGCCGCTGTTGGAGTTGCGCACACCCCCCAGCAGCAGGTACCGCGGGTGATCATCCGCATCGAGACCCTGGAGCTCGCTGTGGGCCACCACACCAGCCGAGCTCACGCGGCTCCACGCAAACGCCACGTGCGCCTGCGACAGACACGACGACGGCAGCCCCGGCGCACCGATCCGGTAGATCGTCCCCGTCGCCGGCACATAGCACGCCCGGATCGTATCCGGCGGCGGCGTCTGCTGGGCAGAAGCAGGCTCGACACCCACCACGCCCAGCAGCAGCACCACCAGCACGAACCACAACGACCATCCTGCCCGGCGATGCGTCATGTCCACACTCTCCGTGAGCGAGGTTGATTCGCGGCCCCCGCGCAAGCTACGGCGCGCACGCGCGCAGCACGTCCCGGCCAAACCCGGCACCGGCTCGATCGCCGCCAGGCCCGGCCAGACGATTCGTCGCCTCCTCTTTCCACTATCGAAATCCGGCCGCGGAAAGGCTCACCGGCACGGTCACCCGGTACGGAAGCTGCACGCGGCCCCACGGCACGGCCGGGGGCGAGCCGGCGCCAGAGGCGCGCCCCGCCCCGGCTTCGGCCCGCCACCGGAGGGTGCCCTCATGGCCCGCACCGTCAGCGACTTCGTCGTTCAGCGCCTCTGCGACTGGGGGATCCGCCGGGTCTTCGGCTACCCCGGCGACGGCATCAACGGCTTCCTCGGCGCGCTGGATCGGGCCAGCGACCGGATGGAATACGTCCAGGTCCGGCACGAGGAGATGGCCGCGTTCATGGCGTGCGCGCACGCGAAGTTCACCGGCGAGGTCGGTGTGTGCATAGCGACGTCGGGGCCGGGCGCGATCCACCTCCTGAACGGCCTCTATGACGCGAAGATGGACCACCAGCCGGTGGTGGCGATCGTGGGGCAGTCCGCCACCATCGCGCTCGGCGGCGACTTCCAGCAGGAGGTCGACCTTGCCAACCTGTTCAAGGATGTCGCGTCCGAGTACGTCCAGGTCTGCACGACGCCGTCCCAGGCCCGCACGCTCGTGGACCGCGCGGTCCGCATCGCGAAGGCGGAGCGCACGGTCACCTGCATCATCTTTCCGAACGACGTCCAGGAGATGGACGCCGTCGAGTCGCCGCCGCGCGTGCACGGCGCCACCTTCACCGGCACCGCCTGGTCAGAGCCGCGGGTGATCCCGAAGGATGAGGACCTCCGCCGTGCGGCGGACATCCTGAACGAGGGCAAGAAGGTCGCGATGCTCGTGGGAGCGGGCGCGCTGCACGCGGCGGACGAGGTCGACGAGGTCGCGGATCTACTCGGCGCCGGCGTGGCCAAGGCGCTCCTCGGCAAAGCGGTGCTGCCGGACGACCTGCCCTACGTCACCGGGTCCATCGGCCTGCTCGGCACCAAGCCGAGCTGGGACCTGATGATGGACTGCGACACGCTGCTCATGGTCGGCACGAGCTTCCCGTACGCCGAGTTCCTGCCGAAGGAAGGCGCCGCGAAGGCGGTGCAGATCGACATCGCCCCCCGGATGCTCGCGCTCCGCTATCCGGTGGACGTGCCGCTCTGCGGCGACAGCCGCGAAACCCTCCGGCTTCTCATCCCGCTGCTCCGGCGCAAGACGGATCGCTCCTGGCGCGAGGAGATCGAGAAGGAGGTGAGGAAGTGGTGGGACGTGCTCGAGCACCGCGCCATGAACGACGCCGAGCCGATCAACCCTCAGCGCGTCTTCTGGGAGCTCTCCTCGCGGCTGCCGGATCGGTGCATCCTGACCGCCGACTCGGGCTCCTGCGCCAGCTGGTGGGCGCGCGACCTCAAGATCCGCCGCGGCATGATGGCCTCGCTCTCCGGCAACCTGGCCACGATGGGTCCGGGCGTGCCGTACGCGATCGCGGCGAAGTTCGCGCATCCGGATCGGCCGGTGGTCGCGTGTGTCGGGGACGGCGCGATGCAGATGAACGGGATCAACGGGCTGATCAGTGTCGCCGCGTACTGGAAGCGATGGAAGGATCCGCGGCTCATCATCCTCGTGCTGAACAACCGCGACCTCAACCAGGTGACCTGGGAGCAGCGGGTGCTCGCGGGCGATCCGCGGTTCGAGGCGTCGCAGGAGGTGCCGGCGATGTCCTACGCGCGGTTCGCCGAGCAGCTCGGCCTGCGCGGCGTACTGATGGAGAAGCCCGAAGACATCGTCCCCGGCTGGGAGGCCGCGCTCTCGGCCGACCGGCCCGTGGTCGTGGACGCGCACACGGACCCCGAGGTCCCGCCGCTGCCCCCGCACATCACGCTCAAGCAGGCCAGGAACTTCACGGCGTCCATCGTGAAGGGGGACGCGCACCGCTGGCGCATGATCAAGCAGTCCGCGCGCGACGCCGTGGAGAGCTACGTGCCGGGCCGAGGCAGAGCCACGGAGTAGACGCGCCGCCGGCGCCTGCCGCCGCGGCGGGCGCGGGCGAGCGGCCGCAGGAGCGGATCGAATGAGGGCTCGCGTGCAACCGCTCGGGCTGGAGCACCCGGCACGGCGCCCGCCGCGCATCCTGCCTGCGGCAGCGGCGCCATCGCGCAAGGATGGCGAGGAGCTGGCGTGCATGCTCCGCGCCCGGATCGCGGGCGAGGTCCGGTTCTCGGCCGGCGACCGCGGGCTCTACGCCGACGACGCGTCGAACTACCGCTTCCCGCCGCTCGGCGTCGTGATCCCGCAGACGACCGACGACATCGTCGAGACCATTGCCGCGTGCCGCGCGTTCGGCGCGCCGGTCGTCTTCCGGGGCGGCGGCACCGGGCTCGCCGGCCAGACGGTCAACGCCGCAGTGGTCATCGATGTCTCGAAGTACCTCCGCGCCGTCCTCGAGATCGACCCGGCCCGGCGGCGCGCACGGGTCCAGCCGGGCACCGTGCTGGATGCCTTGCGCAGCGCGGCCGCGCAGCACGGGCTGACGTTCGGCCCCGACCCCGCCACGCACGGCTGGAACACGCTCGGCGGCATGATCGCCAACAATTCGTGCGGCAGCCACTCCGTGCAGGCGGAGTTCTACGGGCCCGGCGCCCGCACGTCGGACAACCTGATCTCGCTCGAGGTGCTGACGTACCGCGGCGTGCGCCTCCGCGTCGGCGCCACGACCGAGGCGGAGCTGGACGCGATCACACGCGGCAGCGGCCCCCAGGCGGAGATCTACCGCCGCCTCCGCGATCTGCGGGACCGCTACGCGGACCTGATCCGCGCGCGCTACCCGAAGATCCCACGCCGCGTCTCGGGCTACAACCTGGACGAGCTTCTGCCGGAGAAGGGCTTCAACGTGGCGCGCGCGCTCGCGGGCACCGAAGGCACGTGCGTCGCCTACCTCGAAGCCGAGCTCACGCTGATCCCCGACCCGCCGGAGCGGGTGCTGCTCGTGCTCGGCTTCCCCGACGTCGCGGCAGCGGGCGACCACGTGCCGCTCGTCCGCGAGCATCGCCCGCTCGCCATCGAAGGGCTCGATGACCGGCTCGTTGCGGACCTCCGCGTCGAGGGCTTCGAACGCCAGGTCGCCGAGCTGCTCCCCGCCGGCGGCGGGTTCCTGCTCGTCGAGTTCGGCGGCGACACGCTGGCCGAGGCACGCGACCGGGCCCAGCGGCTCATGGATGAGCTACGCCGCGCGGGAGGACCGCCCACGATGGTGCTCCACGACCGCCGCACGACGGCGCACGAGCTGTGGGAGCTGCGCGAGGCGGGCCTCGGCGCGACCGCGCTCGTGCCCGGACTAGAGCCCGCGTGGCCCGGCTGGGAGGACTCGGCGGTCCCCCCGGACCGCGTGGGCGACTACCTCCGCGACCTCCGGCGCCTGATGAACGAGTTCGGCTACCAGGCATCGCTCTACGGCCACTTCGGCCAAGGCCTCGTCCATTGCAGCATCGACTTCGACCTCGTGAGCCGCGGCGGCATCGCGCGCTACCGCGAGTTCGTCGAGCGCGCGGCCGACATCGTCATCGGTTACGGCGGCTCGCTCTCCGGCGAGCACGGCGACGGCCAGGCGCGCGGCGAGCTCCTCACGAAGATGTTCGGGCCCGAGCTGGTCCAGGCCTTCCGCGAGTTCAAGGCGATCTGGGACCCGGACGGGAAGATGAACCCGGGCAAGGTCGTCGACGCGCGGCCGCTGGATGCGGACCTGCGGCTCGGCCCGGACTACGAGCCGCCGTGGCTGGAGACGGCGTTCGCCCTCCCCAACGACGGCGGGAGCTTCGCCCGGGCCACGCTGCGTTGCCAGGGCATCGGCAAGTGCCGCAAGCTGGACACCGGCACCATGTGCCCGAGCTACATGGTGCTGCGCGAAGAAAAGCACACCACGCGCGGGCGCGCGCGTCTCCTCTTCGAGATGCTCAAAGGCGACCCGGTGTCCAACGGCTGGCGCGACGAGAACGTGAAGGAGGCGCTGGACCTCTGCCTCGCCTGCAAGGGGTGCAAGCACGAGTGTCCGGTCAGCGTGGACATGGCCACCTACAAGGCCGAGTTCTTCTCGCACTACTACGCGCGCCGCCTGCGTCCGCTCTCCGCCTACGCCTACGGCCTCGTCTTCTGGTGGGCGCGCGCCGCCTCGCTCGCGCCCGGGCTCGCCAACCTCGCCGTGCGCACGCCCGGGCTGCGCGGCCTCGCCAGGGCCGCGGTCCGCATGGCGCCCGAGCGGCAGTTCCCGACGGTCGCGCCGCGCACGTTCACGTCGTGGTTCAGACGGCGAGGCACGCGGATCCGCGGCGGGCCCGAGGTCATCCTCTGGCCGGACACGTTCAACAACCGCTTCCACCCGGAGATCGCCGCGGCGGCGGTGGACGTGCTGGAGGATGCGGGCTACCGCGTCGTCGTGCCCCGCACGTTCCTCTGCTGCGGCCGCCCGCTCTACGACTTCGGCATGCTGGACGTCGCCGAACACCAGCTCCGCCGCGTCATCGAGGCACTCAGGCCGCAGATCCGCGCCGGCACGCCGATCGTGGGGCTCGAGCCGAGCTGCGTCTCCGTCTTCCGGGACGAGCTCCACGAACTGTTTCCCAATGACCCGGATGCGCAGCGGCTCCGCGCGCAGGCGATGACGCTGGCCGAGTTCCTGGTCCGCGAGGCGCGGGGCTACGAGCCGCCACGGCTGCACGCACGCGCCATCGTCCACGGCCATTGCCACCACAAGGCGATCATGCGTCTCGATGCGGAGGAGCAGCTCCTGCCGCGGATCGGCCTCGACTTCCGGATCCTCGACTCCGGCTGTTGCGGCATGGCCGGCTCGTTCGGCTTCGAGAGGGACAAGTACGACGTCTCGATCGGCGCTGGAGAGCGCGTGCTGTTGCCGGCAGTCCGCGCGGCGGGCCAGGATACGATCATCATCGCGGACGGCTTCAGTTGCCGCGAGCAGATCCGCCAGACCACGGACCGCCGCGCGCTCCACCTCGCCCAGGTGCTGCGGATGGCGCTGGAGAGCGATCGGCTTCCGGCGGGCCGGACGCCGGAGTCGTACGCGCACGCTCTCGCGCCGCGGGAGCTGGTGGAGTTGCCGTCGCCCTCGGCCTACACCGTGGCAGCGCTCGGCGCCGGGCTCGCCGTCGGCGGCGCGCTGGCGTGGCGGCTCGCGCGCGGCAGGTGGTGAGGTCGCTGCATCCGTACGCGCGGAGATGATCCGACCCGCGCGTCGCGCCCCGCCGCGCGATCGTTCGATCTGAGGACCGGAGACGACGACGTGGCTCGAGCACCGTCGCGTACGCAGCTCACGATCGACCGGGTCGACGTCTCTGCCTATACGGTCCCGACGGATTTCCCCGAATCCGACGGCACGCTGTCCTGGGACTCCACCACCATCGTGATCGTCGAGGTGCGGGCCGCGGGCGTCACCGGGCTGGGCTACACGTACGCGGACACGGCCACGGCGCGGCTGATCGGCGAGCATCTCGTCAGGCTGGTGGTCGGTCGCGATCCAATGACGATCCCGGCCATCTGGGCCGACCTTCGGCGTGAGGTCCGCAACCTCGGCCGCCCGGGCATCTGCGCGATGGCGATCTCCGCCGTGGACAACGCGCTCTGGGATCTCAAGGCGCGGCTCCTCGGGTTGCCTCTCGTCGCGCTGCTGGGCGCCGTGCGCGACGGAGTGCCCGTCTACGGCAGCGGCGGCTTCACGGCCTATCCGATCGCCAGACTCCAGGAGCAGCTCGCCCGGTGGGTCGATGCCGGGATCCGGCGAGTCAAGATGAAGGTGGGCGCACGGCCGGCCGAAGATCCACGCCGCGTGCACGCGGCCCGCGAGGCGATCGGGCCAAACGCGGAGCTGTTCGTCGACGCGAACGGCGCGTACAGCCGCAAAGACGCGCTGGCGATGGCCGAGCGCTTCAGCGAATCGGGGGTGTCATGGTTCGAGGAGCCGGTCCCGTTCGACGATCTCGAGGGGTTGCGTCTGCTGCGCGACCGCGCGCCTGCCGGCATGGACATCGCCGCCGGCGAGTACGGCTACGAGCTGGTGGACTTCCGCCGCGCTCTGGAGGCCGGCGCCGTCGATGTGCTCCAAGCAGACGCCACGCGCTGCAACGGGATCACCGGCTTCCTCCGCGTTGCGGCGCTCTGCGAGGCCCACGGGATCCCGCTCTCCGCCCACACGGCGCCATCGTTGCACGCACACCCCTGCTGCGCGCTGGCCGTCGTGCGCCACGTCGAGTACTTCCACGACCACGTCCGCATCGAGCGAGCGTTCTTCGACGGCGCGCCCGAGCCACGTGACGGCGTGCTCCGTCCCGATCTCGCGCGCCCCGGCTTCGGAATCGAGCTGCGGAGGGCCGATGCCGTCCGCTACCTCGTCTACCGCAAGCGCTGAGACGGGCGCGCCTGAACCGTCGCGCCCCCGCTACCTCCCGATCGGCGACTACGCCGTGATCGGCGACGGCCGTAGCGTGGCCCTGATCTCGCGGTTCGGCTCGATCGATTGGTGGTGCGTGCCGCGCTTCGACAGCGACGCCGTGTTCGCGCGCATCCTCGACGCCGATCTCGGCGGCACCTTCGAGATCCGCCCCGCCGGGCCGTTCCGCACAAGGCGCCGCTATCTCCCGCGGACCAATATCCTCGAGACGGATTTCACCGCGGCGGGCGGCGTCGTCCGCGTGGTGGACTTCATGCCTGCACTGACGGAGGCCCAGAAGCGGACTTACCCGGTCGCGTTTCGGGAGATCGTGCGACGGGTCCGCTGCATCGAGGGGAGTGTGACCCTGGATGTCCGCGTCGAGGCCAGGCCGCAGTTCGGCCGTCGCGTGCCCCTGGTGCGGCGACAACATGCGACCCGCTACGCGATCGAGTGGGGCGGCCACGCCCTGCACCTCGTGACCAACGCCCGGCTCGAGAGCGAGAACGGGAAACTGACCGGACGGTTTCCCCTGCACGCCGGCGAGCAACTGGACTTCGCCCTCGCGTACTCGCCCGAGGCGCCGGCCGACCTTCCCGTGCTGGGCAACCTCGACCTGATCCAGCGGCTGACCGAGGAGTTCTGGATCGGCTGGGCCGGCGCCTACCGCACCGTGGGCGCCTACGATGATGCCGTGCTGCGGAGCGCTCTCGCCCTCAAGCTGCTCACGTACGCGCCCTCGGGCGCGATCATCGCCGCGCCGACCAGCTCGCTCCCGGAGCGCGTGGGCGGCGTGCGGAACTGGGACTACCGCTTCTGCTGGCTCCGGGATGCCGCCTTCGCCATTCGCGCGATGCTCCGTCTCGGCTATCGAGCCGAGGCCGACGCGTTCGCCCGATGGCTCCTCTATTCCACCAGCGTCGGCCATCCCGAACTGAAGCCGCTCTACACGGTCTACGGCGGCGCACGCACCCCGGAACGGAGTCTCGACTACCTGGACGGCTACCGCGGCTCACGGCCGGTGCGCGTGGGCAACGCGGCCTACCGGCAGTTCCAGCTCGACGTGTACGGCGAGGTCATCGATGCCCTGACCCTGTACCGCAGGTCAGGCGGAGAGTTCGACAGGGATGCACGCCGGCTGCTGCGCGGCCTGACGCGCATCATCACGAAGCGCTGGACAGAACCCGATGATGGCATCTGGGAGGTGCGTACCGGCCGCGCGCAGCACGTCCACTCCAAGGTCATGGCGTGGGTCGGCCTGGATCGCGCCATAGAGCTCGCCCGCGCGGGCGACCTGCGGCTCGAACTCGCCCCCCTCACGCGCACCCGCGATGCGATCCGCTCGTGGATTCTCGACCACGGCTACAGCCACGCGCTCGGCGCCTTCACCCGCACGCCCGGCCACGGCCTCGATGCCGCGCTCCTCGTCATCCCGCTGGTGGGGTTCCTTCCGCCCGACGACGCCCGCGTCGTCTCCACCGTCGAGGCGATCCAGCGTCACCTCGCACGTGCGGAGCTCGTCCACCGGTACCTGGGCCCGGACGGCCTTCCCGCGGCGAAGGCGCGTTCCTCATTTGCTCGTTCTGGCTCGTCGAGGCGCTCGCCCGCCTCGGCCGGCTCGACGAGGCGCACGCGATCTTCGTCCGACTCCTCGAGCGGCGGAACGACCTCGGCCTGCTCGCCGAACAGATCGACCCCGAAACCGACGAGCAGCTCGGCAACTTCCCGCAGGCCTTCAGCCACATCGGGCTGATCAACGCGGCGCTGACGCTCGCGGAGCACGACGCGCAGCGGTGACCAGGTAGCGGGGATGCGTCGCCGGCCCACTGCTCAGACGCGACAGAACGTTCCGAGGAGCGCGCCCGTCTCACGGAGCGCGTGCAACAGGAATGGCCCCTCCTCAGACGCGATAGAACGTCCCGAGGATCGCGCCGAAGACGACGTGCGCCAGCAGCGTCACCAGCGGCGTCCTTCGTCCGTAATTGAGCGCCATGAAGCCTGACGGCTCGAGCTCGCGCGTGGGCTCAGGACCTCGGGCGTCCGTGGCCATGCGCGGATGCAGGCCAGGGACGGCCGGCAGCCCCACGGCCAGCACGAACACGCCGTGGACCGCGCCGATGATCGAACCGAGCCACCAGCCCCCGCGGCCCAGGTACTCGAAGAACGCCGCGTAGATGAGCGTGAACAGCCAGCCGTTGAAGAGATGGATGACGAAGCCGTACGCCTTGGCGTGGTCCCGGTTCGGCGTGACGATGAGGCCGAGCATCAGGGGCAGATCCAGCCGGGTCAGGCCGACCGCCTGGCTGCCGCGCAGGATCGTGGTCAGGATCGTGGTCGCCGCGAACCCCCAGAGAAGTACGCCCCGAACGTCCATTGTCCACGCAGCCGGACGACCCGCGCGTCCGCCGCCGCCCCCTGGCCGGAGCGGCGCGCACGTCGCGAGACCGCGGCAGACCGACCGCGAGCCCCGTGCCACGGACGGTTGTCGCAGGGCGCCTGAGGGACGGCTGCGCGATCATGCGGTGGCTGTACCGTCCGGCCCAAGGCCGTCGTAACGTACGACGCGGTTCCTGCCGGCCCGCTTGGCGGCGTACAACGCCGCGTCGGCCCGGCGGAGCAGGTCCTCCGGCGCCAGAGGCGTGGCGGGATCGCAGCATGCGACGCCGACACTCACGGTGACGACGGGCGCCGCGTCCGAGCGTTCGTGGGGGATCCCGAGGGCGCTCACGCGTGCCCGGGCCTCCTCGGCCACCCGGAGCGCGCCGGCGCAGTCCGTCGCGGGCAACACGATGACGAACTCTTCGCCTCCGTACCGGGCGACGACGTCGTTGGCGCGCCGAGCGACGGAGGAGAGCGCCTCGGCCACGCGCTTGAGGCAGGCATCGCCTGCGAGGTGCCCGTAGTGGTCGTTGTAGGCCTTGAAGTGGTCCACGTCGCACAGGAGCACGGCGATGTGCTGGCCGGGCCGCCGTAGCCGCGCGCACTCGCGGGTCAAGCGGTCGTCGAGCGTACGCCGATTGGCCAGGCCGGTGAGCGGATCCTGGCCGGAGAGCCGCGCGAGCTCTTCGTTGGACCGTTGGAGTTCGGCCTCCACCCGGTCCATCTCGAGCCGGAACTGGTACGAGAGGGCCCCGGCGATGCAGAGAGCGCTGACCGCACTGCCGATGAACGTCACGTGGAGCAGCGCCGCGGGCGCGGCGATCGACGCGGCCTCGGGCGGGAAGGCGTAGTGGCAGACGACGAAGAGGAGCGCGGCCAGGGTGAAGGCGAGGATGGCGTGTAGCCGGCGCGAGGCGAAGAACAGGCCGAGCCAGGTTCCCAGAGGGAAGTAGAGCAAGTGAACGCCCGCACTGTTGCCGAGGAAGTATGTGACGACGAGCAACTGAACGTGCAGGGCGGTGAACATCGTGTTGCGCGCCGCCGCGTGCTTCCCCGCTCGGTTCATGAACAGCGTCGCAATGCAACACGCCATGAAGACGGCGTTGACGACCACGAGCGGGAGGTATCGGCTGGCGTCGTGGAGCAGGTAGAAGACCTGATACGGGATAGGGACCGCGCAGGATTGGAGGGCGACCTGATTGATCAGCGAGATCTGGTGAGCCCTCCGCGGCGGTTGCCCGCTCGTGCCGATGGACGACGCCCTCGCGACCCACTCCAGGATCGTTCTCATGTGGCGGCTCACACGAGCAAGAGCGCGCGAAGTAGTGCGAAGCCACGATGTGATGTTCAGGCGGTCGGTGCCACGTAGAGGGCACCGGCCGCGGGGCACCTCCAAGAGGTGGACGAAACGCTATGCGGCGGCTGACGGGCGCGCAAGGACTCCTATGCGGCGACGCGTCGGTCAACGGTTTAGGGGGCTGGTCGGTCCGAGCCGTCCAGGCAGGTATGGCCCTTGCTTATACGCACGCCTGCCCCGCGCCGGCAACGCGACACGGTTCCGAGGGGGCGCCGGCGCCGCCGGGGCAATCACGCCGAGCAAGCATCGGACGGTGCCGGCGGACGACGGCGCCCGCCGGTCAGGGATCGAGAGGAGAATCCATGGCAAGCGCAGCCGTTCCCAGACCGCACTCGCCGCCCGGAGACAGCCAGCCCCACCTCCACCAGCAGAGCCGGGAGGTCCAGCGCTTCGACCAGCTCCGCGACATGCCCTTGGGCCTCTCGGAGAACGTGCGGAGCGAGATGGCGGCAAGGTTGAACCAGGTCCTCGCCGACACACGCATCCTGCACGACCTCTACAAGAAAAGTCACTGGCTGATGCGCGGCGCCACGTTCTACCAACTCCACCTGCTCCTGGACCGGCACGCCGAGCAGCAGGAGAAGCTCATTGACCTCCTCGCCGAGAGGGTGCAGACGCTGGGTGCCGTCGCGGTCGGCGACCCACGCCACGTGGCGGAGATCACCAGGATCCCACGACCGCCGGACGGCGCGGAAGAGGTTCCCGCCATGCTCTCGCGGCTCCTGGAAGCTCACGAGCACATCATCAAGCACGCGCGCGAACTGGCGCGGCGGGCCGACGAGCTGGGCGACCTGGTCACCAACGACATCCTGGTCTCGGACGTGCTCCGCACCAACGAACTCCAGGTGTGGTTCATCGCCGAGCACCTGGTGGACCGGCCGCTCGTCGTCGTGTGAGCGGGGCGCCGGTCGCGTGACCAGGAGCGCCGGCGGCCGTGCCCAGCGACCCTGCGGCGCCCCACCCCGGCAGGAGGCCGGCGTTGCACTCAGCGCCGCGGATGCAGACGGGCGGGGAGAGGCCTGCGTCCCTCCCCGCCCTTCGCACGTAACACCGGCCCTACGGTCTCACGGCTGGTAGTACAGCGGCGCGTTCGGCCCGAGCGGCAGTCCGGCCAGGAACCACGCCAGCAGGATCAACGTCGTGACCAGACCGAACGCGATGGAGTACGGCAGCATCGTCGAGATGATGCTGCCAATGCCCAGCGAGCGGTCGTACCTGCGCGCGAAGATGATGATCAGCGGGAAGTAGGGCAGTAGCGGCGTGATGATGTTCGTGAACGAATCACCGACCCGGTACGTCGCCTGCGTCAACTCGGGCGAGTAGCCGAGCAGCATGAACATCGGCACGAAGATCGGCGCCATGACCGCCCACTTCGCCGAAGCGCTGCCGATGAACAGGTTCACGAATGCGGTCAGGACCACGAACGACAGGAGGAGCGGGATCCCCGTGAATTCCGCCGCCTGTAGGGCGTTGGCGCCCGTGATCGCGAGGAGGATTCCCAGGTTCGACCAGTTGAAGAACGCGACGAAGTGGGCCGCCACGAACGCCAACGCGATGTAGGCGCCCATGCTCGCCATGGACTCGGCCGTCATGCGCGCCGCGTCCCGGTCGCTCCGGATCGAGCCGGTCGCGATGCCGAACGCCAGCCCGGGCAGGAGGAAGAAGAAGAACATCACGGCGACGATGCTCGAGAGGAACGGCTGGATCTCGCCGTTCGGGCCGCGCAGGAGGCCGTCACGCGGGAGCACCGTGGCCGCGATCACGAGGAGCACGAACAGCAACGCCGCGCCCGCGGCGATCAGCCCCTTGCGCTCGACCTCCGGCGTCAGGGCGTTCGCGTTCTCCTCGGCTGCACCCACCTCCGGCGTGCCGCGGTACTCGCCCAGCCGGGGCTCGACGATGCGGTCGTTGACGAACGTGCCGGCTGCCACGAGCGCAGGCACGAGACTGGCCATGAGGTACCAGTTCGCCGTCGGCTCGACGATGTAGTCCGGGTCTACGATCTGGGCGGCGGCCTGGGTGAGCCCGCCGAGGAGCGGATCCAGCGAGGTGATCAGCAGGTTCGCGCTGAATCCGCCGGCCACGCCCGCGAAGGCCGCGGCCAGGCCGGCGATGGGGTGCCGGCCCATGCTGTGGAAGATCACCGCGCCGAGCGGCACGAGCACGACGTAGCCCGCGTCCACGGCAAGGCTGGAGAGCAGGCCGGCCAGCACCACGGCGGCCGTGACGAGTCGCGGCGGGATGCCCCGCAAGAACGCCCGCATGGCAGCCGCGACCAGGCCAGTCTGCTCCGCGATGCCGATGCCGAGCATGACCACCAGCACCAGCCCGAGCGGCGGGAAGGACACGAAGGTCTGCGGCATCTCCTGGAGGATCCGCTGGATGCTCGCGCGGCTGAGCAGATCGACCGCGACGATCTGCTCGCCGGTCTGCGGATGCGCCACCGCCGCGCCCAGTCGTGCGGCGATCCACGAGGCGATGAGGACCAGGCCGATGAGAATGACGAAGAGCGTGAGGGGGTCCGGCAGCCGGTTGCCGACCCGCTCCACCGCGTCCAGGAACCGTGCGGGCAAAGACGCCCTGCGCCCGCCGGCTCGAGTCTCCGTAGTGCTCATGCGTGTTTTTTCCGCTGTCCGTCTGGCAGGTTGTCGGTGGTCACCCTGGCCCGGCGTTCGCCGTTGCCGGGGCGTATTCTACGCCTGATACGCGGGGTAGGAAACACGTGATCCGGCGCGGGGCGCGCTGCGGGGCGCGCTGTGCGTGCGAGCCGCAGCCGCACCAGGGGCCACGCTGGGCGGAGGACGGAGGACGCGCGGGCATCGGCCCGGCCGACAGGATATGGGACGAGGCCGCAGCCAGCGCCGAGGAAACTCAGAGTCGTTCCCGGGTCGCACCAGCGCAAAGGCCCTCCAGGCCCCTCCCCCGCGCTCAACGCGAAGCCCCCACCCCTGCGGCCTCGCGGGCGCGGAGCTGCTGGACCGTGTAGCCGCGCTCCTCGAGCAGGTCCACCACGCTCCCCTCCCCCACCAGATGGGCGAGCCCCACGATGACCATCGCCCGCTCGCCGCTGCGCAGCAGCGCCTCGATCTTCGGCACCCAGTTCCGGTTGCGGGTGGAGAGCAGACGTTCTTCCAGCTCCGGCTGGCCGCGCATCGACTCGGCCATCAGCGCGGCCAGCGCATCCACGTCGCCGGCCTGCCACAGCGCGGTCGAGTGGTCCAGCTTCGCCGCCGCCGAATCCAGGTCGGCGAGCGTCCGCTCCACGAACACGACCTGGGCCTCGGCGCTGAGTCCATCGAGCGCCGAGATCTGGTCCTCCGCTGTCTCCAGCCCCACGGTCCGCTTGCCTGCTGCGGCCGCACGCTGCTGGAAGTGCGCGTCGATGCCGGATGCCCCGTCGAACCCCGCGCGCTGGAACACCAGCGCCGACAACGTCATCGCCGCGAACCACGGTTTCATGCTCCGGATCGTCACGGTGGGCAACGCGAGTTCCTGGCCGCGGCGCTCCAGCTCGGCGACCAGCTCCGCCGGCAGGTCGTCCGCGATGGTGCGGCCGGGCGGGTACACGCCCCGCGCCACCATCGCCTGCGCCGCCTTCGCCAGCTCGGCGGGCTCCAGCTCGAACACCACCACGTCCGCCGAGTCGAACACCTCGTCGATCGTCGGATCCAGCGGATAGACATCGGGCCGCAGCAGGTGGATCGAGCCGAGGAGGTGCACGGTGCCAGCGCCGTCCGTGACCTCCCAGAGCGGAAGCAACCCCTGCTGTGCCGACAGGCCGTCCTCGCGCGCGCCCCAGCCGAGCAGCGCGACGGCCAGCGCCAGCGGCGCCGCCGCGGCGAGAATCCGTTCGTTCCGTCGGTGTCCCATTGTCGTCTCCTGGGACCGCCACCCACCTCTCCGGGCGGCGGGCGCGTGCCATCGTCACCGGTCACCGAGGGCGCCACGACCCCGGGGAGGGGGCCGTCACGTGCGGCGCTCCTCGGCGACGAGGCGGCAGCACTTGTAGCCTGCGGTGGGAGGGCCGTGCAAGTCCTGCCGATCCCCCGGCAGAGGCCGCCGACGCGCGGCGTGGCCGCGGCTCACCGCGACCGCTGCGATTCCGCCACGTGCGGCTCGAGGTCCTGGAGGCGGAGCTGGTGCTTCGGCGGATGGGGCAGAACGACGCGGCGGCTCGTGGCGAGGTGCGGATCCACGTGGAGCAGCTCGCCGGGCTCCATGAGGGTCCAGGACCGGGACTCGGTCATCGGTTCGCTGGCGACGATGACGCTGGGCAGACGGGCGAGGTCCTGGCTGCGCACGCGGACGGTGCCAGCGGCGCTGGTGGCGTCGAGGTGACGGCCGTGGCGCGGCTCGCGCTCGAGGACCCACAGCTCGTGCGTGTCGGGATAACGGAGCGCCCAGAGGTCGGTGGCGGTGACGAGGATGACGTTGAGGGCGTAGAGCGGCAGGTTCTCTGCGACCCAGCGCGCCGCCGAGACGAGCCCCTCCTCCAGGTCGCCGAGACGATCGGCCTCCGCGGTCACGAGCGCGAAGAACCGCTCGGAGTCCGTTTCGCCCCGCACCAGCTCCCGCGCGGGTCCGAGGCGTGCCTCGAGCTCGTGGAGCCCGCCGATGTGGCCGTTGTGGGCGAGCATGCGGCCCTGCATGAGGAACGGATGCGTGTTCTCTACGGTCCGTCCGCCGACGGACGCGAGCCGGACGTGAGCGATGAACGTCCGCGACCGAACCTCCTTGGCGTCGCGAGAGAACGACGGATCGCGCCACGCGGGCTCCGGGTCGCGCAAGCGCTCGGGGTACGTGTCGGCCTCGTACCAGCCGAGCCCGGTGCCATCCGGCTCGCGCCGGCTCTGACGTGCCAGCGAGTCGTGGGCGTCGAGCAGCCAGAAGGTGGCCCTAATGTGCTCGGCCCCGCTCGCCATTCCGAAGAGGCGGCACACGGTCCCTCCTAGTGGTGGAAGCCGGTGGCGTGTGGTTCTCCGAGACGGCCACCCGTACGTTCCAGCACGCCGACGACGCGCTCGAGGTGCCCGAGCAGCAGCTCCGCCAGATCGCGGCTGAACCCGTTGCGCACCACGATGCGCAGCACCGCGACATCCTCGAGCCGCGGCGGCATGTGGTACGCCGGCACGATCCAGCCGTAGCGGCGGAGCTCGGCGGAGACATCGAATACCGTGTAATTGCGCACATCGTCCCGTAGGCGGAACGCGAATGCGGGAACGGCGCTGCCGTCCGAGAGCAGCTCGAACGGGCCCAGCGCGGCGATCCTCGAGGCCAGCCACATCGCCGTGTCCCGACAGGATTGCTGCACACGCCTGTAACCGTCGCGCCCCAGCCGGAGCAGGTTGTAGTACTGCGCGGCGACCTGCGCGCCGGGACGCGAGAACGTCAACGCGAAGGTCGGCATCTCGCCGCCGAGGTAGTCGACGCCGAAGACGAGCCCATCCGGCAGCGCTCGCCGATCCCGCCACACGATCCAGCCGATGCCGGGGTACACGAGCCCGTACTTGTGCCCGGACGTGTTGATGGACTGCACACGGGGGATGCGGAAGTCCCACACGATGCCGGGATCGAGGAACGGCGCGATGAACCCGCCCGACGCCGCGTCCACGTGGATCGGGACGTCGACTCCCCGCTCCTCGCGGAGGCGGTCCAGCGCGGCGGCGATCTCTGCCACCGGCTCGTAGCTGCCGTCGAACGTGGAGCCCATGATGGCGACGACGCCGATGGTGTTCTCATCGCAGTGCGCGGCGGCCCCGTCCGCCGTGAGGTGCAGGCGTCCCGGCCCGAGGGGGACCCGACGTGGCTCGACGTCCCAGTAGCGGCAGAACTTCTCCCAGCACACCTGGACGTTGGCGCCCATCACGAGGTTCGGCCTTCCTCGCGCTTCGTCGCCGCTGCCCCGCCGCTCGCGCCAGCGCCACAGCAGCGCGAGGCCGCCCAGCATGCACGCCTCGCTGGAGCCGGTGGTCGAGCAACCCGTCGCCCCTCCATCGGCCGGCGCGGACCAGAGGTCGGCGAGCATGCGGACGCAGCGACGTTCGAGTTCGGTGGTCTGCGGGTACTCGTCCCGGTCGATGAAGTTCTTGTCCACACATTCGTCCATCAGCCGCCGCGCCTGCGGCTCCATCCACGTCGTGACGAACGAGGCGAGGTTGAGGCGCGCGTTGCCGTCGAGCAGCAGTTCGTCGTGGACGATCTGGTAGGCGGTGTCGGGCGGCAGGCCGGCGTCCGGGAGGCGGTCGCGCGGCACCTCGCCCACCTCTCCCGGGCGAGTGAATTGTGGGAGCAGCGACACGGCGCCTGCGCCCTCGCTCGGCCGGGCTTCGTGGAGGGCCATAGGGCTCTCGCTCCATACGGAGTCGCGGCGCGACAGGGGCACGCACCCGGGGCAAATCCTGTGCTACGCGGCACCCGCTGGCGTCCAGGCGAACGCGTCGCGGCGCGGCTGTTCGCGACTGCTGAAGCAGACGACTTCCAGGGGATTGCCGGCGGATGTCGTAATGGCCCCACGCGCCGGCCCGAGCGCCACATGCCCGGCCTCCGCCCCGGTCGCTGGCCAATCGGGGGCCGATGGCGCATATTTGCAGAACGATCCGACGTCAACACCGCGACCGCGTGCGCCGTCTGCGGCGGTTCCACCCGGTCGTGGGCATCCTCGCACACTTCCCCGACATCGTGGATAGCCGGTGAGCGTGGCAACGACAGAACGACCGACCCTTGTGCGCGCCGTCACCCGGCGCCAGCTCGTGGGCCTGTCGATCAACGACGTGGTCGGCAGCGGCGTGTACCTCCTCCCGGCGGCCACTGCGGCGGCGCTGGGCCCGAGCAGCACGCTGGCCGTCATCCTGGCCGGGATGGCCGTCGCCCTGCTCGTGCTCTGCTTCGCAGAGGCCTCCAGCTACTTCGACGAGCCGGGCGGCGCCTACGTCTACACGCGCGAAGCGTTCGGCCGCTTCGTCGGCTTCGAGGTCGGGTGGATGACCTGGCTCGCGCGCGTGGCGTCCATCGCATCCCTCTCCAACGGCTTCGCCCTCGCCCTGGCGTACCTGTGGCCCGCCGCGGCGGAAGGGTTTCCGCGCATCCTCGTCATCACGGCCCTCATCGGCGCGCTCACCTGGATCAACGTGGTCGGCGTGAAGGAGGGGGCCAGCACGGCGGTGGCGCTCGCGATCGCCAAGATCGCGCCGCTCCTGCTCTTCGTCCTGGTCGGGCTCTTCTTCGTCGACTGGTCGGTCGTCACCACCCTGGAGGCGCCACGCCCCGGGACGCTCGGCGAGACGGCCCTCTTGCTGCTCTTCGCCTACGCGGGCTTCGAGAACGCTCCCGCGGCCGCGGGCGAGTACGAGAACCCGCAGCGAGACGTCCCGTTCGCGCTCCTGGCCATGATCGTCACCGTGACCGCCCTCTACACGGGGGTCCAGCTCGTCGCCCTCGGCACCCTCCCCGGCGTCGCCGAGTCCGCCTCGCCCGTCGCCGAGGCGGCCGGCACGTTCATGGGCTCCGCGGGCGCACTGCTCATGACCGTCGGGGCGCTCGTCTCCATTGGCGGCAACGTCGGTAACACGGTCCTCATCGGGCCCCGCTACCTCTACGCGCTCGCCGTGGACGGGTACGGCCCGCGCGCGCTCGCACGCGTGCACCCGCGTTACCGTACGCCCGCCGCGGCGATCATCGCGCTCTCGACACTCTCGCTGATCCTGGCCGTGACCGGCTCCTTCGTCCAGCTCGCGCTCCTCTCGATCATCGCGCGGCTCACCACGTACATCGGCACGGCCGCCGCCGTCCCGATCCTGCGGCGCCGCTTCGGCGAACGCCCCGGCGCGATCCGCCTGCCCGGCGGCGCCACCATCCCGATCCTCGCCATCGGGCTCTCGCTGGCGCTGCTGACGAGTGCGAACTGGAAGAACCTCCTGGCCGGAGCCATCGCGCTCGCCGTCGGCGCTCTGATCTACCGCTTCCGCCGCACCGACGACTGAGCGCCGCGGGGAGGGCTCGTCGGGAGCCCTCCCCGCCGTTTTGGCCGACGCCGCGTCCGGCGGACGCGCGAGACCTGCGTGCGGATCACTTTGGAATCTGTTCGCGTCCACTGGACCACCACGCCGCCAGCGGGACGCGCGCCGGCGAGCGTGTGGCGAGCGTGTCGACCCGGGGCGTCACACTCGCGGCCTCACAGACGTTTCCTAAGAGGCTTCCCCTACCGCCGACGTGATCGACCGGGACCGCATGCCCCGTGCGGCCCGGGGGTTGGTCTCTGGACCGGGAGGTGTTTCGATGGGGCGTACCACACGCATCCTGACCTTACTCGCCTTGCTGTGGCCCGGCGCGCTGGCGGCGTAGGACCGCACGATCACGGGCCGCGTCACCGACGCGCTCTCGGGCCAGCCGCTGGCGTCCGTGTCCGTCACGGTCGTCGAGACGCGTCAGACCTCGCTCACGGACGCCGATGGCCGTTTCCGGCTGGCGGGGGTGCCGGGCGAGCGGGTCACGTTGCGGCTCTCGACGCTCGGCTACAGGACCGCGACGGTCACCGTCGAGCCGGGGACAACCAACGTCGAGGTCGGCCTCGAGATCGACGCGCTGAACCTCGACGCCCTCGTCGTGACCGGCCAGGCCACCACCATCGACCGGCGTAGTGCGACGACCTCCATCTCGTACGTCTCCGGCGAGGAGATCAACCGTGTCTCGTCGCCCACGGTGCTGAATTCCCTGGCCGGCAAGATCACCGGCGTGAACCTCCAGGCGAACTCCGGCGCGCCCGGCGGCGGGATCCAGATGCAGATCCGTGGCAACACCACGGTCCTGGGCAGCCACGACCCGCTGTTCGTGGTGGACGGCGTCATCTACTCGAACGCCAGCATCCCCAGCGGCCGCGGTTACGCGAACGCCGCCGCGAGCGTGAGCCTGGAGGCGGACGCGGTCAACCGGATCGCCGACCTGAACCCGAACGACATCGAGAGCATCGAGGTGCTGAAGGGCGCCGCGGCGTCGGCGATCTACGCCTCGAAGGCCGCCAACGGCGTCGTCATCATCACGACGAAGCGGGGCCGGGTCGGGGCGCCGCAGATCAATGTGACGCAGCGGGTCGGCGTCTACACGCCGCTGCGCACGCTGAAGGCGCGTCGCTGGACCGAAGAGGAGGCGGTGGCGAAGTACGGCGAGGCGGCTCGTCCGTTCTTCCAGGACAACCCGAGCCCGTTCTTCGATCACTACGCCCAGATCTACTCGAACCGCCGCCCGTCGTACGAGACGATCGCGGATGTCCGTGGCGGCACCGAGAACACGCGGTACTTCGTGTCCGGCGCCTGGAAGCACGATGAGGGGCTGGAGCGCAACACGTTCGCGACGCGGCAGAGCCTGCGCGCGAACCTCGACCAGGCCCTGGGCTCCACCATGGACCTCCAGGTGTCCACCGCGTTCACGCGGAACGAGAACGACCGCGGTTGGAACAACAACTGCAACAACTACGGCTGCCACGGCTACGCCTTCGCCTACATCCCGAGCTTCGTGGACCTGACCCGGCGCAACCCGGATGGCAGCTTCCCGCAGCCGACGGTCGGGGTGCAGTCGAACCCGTACCAGATCACGGAGCTGGCGGACAACCACGAGGAGACGCTCCGCTTCACCGGCGGCGTGCGGCTCAACTGGAACGCGCTGGACCGTTCGGACCAGAGCCTTCGGCTCGTGTTCGCCGGCGGCCTGGACGCGTTCGACCAGAAGAACGATGTCTGGTCCCCCAACGAGCTGTTCCACGAGCAGCCGCAGACCCGCCCGGGCGAGGCGATCGAGAGCGGCGGCCGCAGTCTGTTCTACAACTGGAACGTGAACGCCATCCACACGTTCCTGACGCGGTCGTTCACCGCGACCACGTCGTTCGGCATCCAGTACGAGGATCAGCGGCTGCAGACCTATCTGATCCGGACGGAGGGCCTGCTGCCGGGCCAGCGCAACGTGAATCAGGGGACGTTCACCACGGTGAGCGAGTCGTTGTCGCAGGAGCGGACGCTGGCTTTCTACATCCAGGAGGACCTGCGGCTGCTCAGTGACAGGCTGCTCGTCAGCGGCGGGCTGCGCGCCGAGCGGAGCAGCATGAACGGCGACGCGAACCGCTACTACGTCTTCCCCAAGGTCTCGAGCTCGTATCGCTTCTTCGATCCCCTCGGCCGCGGCAGCGAGATCAAGCTCCGCGCCGCGTACGGCGAGACGGGCATCTTGCCGTCGTTCGGCTTCAAGTACACCACCCTGTCGACGCCCCAGATCGGCGGCGAGCGTGGCCTCGCGGTCTCCACGCAGGCCGGTTCGCCCTCTGTGGAGCCGGAGCGGGAGAAGGAGTTCGAGGTGGGCATCGACGGCTTCGCGATGAACGGGCGTCTCACCTGGGAGCTGACAGGCTTCATCGCCGACAACACAAACATCATGCTCCAGCGCGTGCCCGCGCCGTCCACGGGCTACGCCTCGCAGGTCTTCAACGGCGGCACGTTCCGGAACCAGGGGATCGAGATCGCGTTGGGTTACTCGCCCATCCAGACCCCCAGCGCGCTCTGGGTCGCGCGCGCGACGTTCACGCGCTACACCAGCAAGGTGGTGGACCTGGCCGGTCAGCCGGCGTTCTTCCCGGCGGGCTCCGGCTTCGGCAACCTGGGCCGGACGTTCATCGAGGAAGGCAAGCCGGTCACGCAGATCGTCGCCAACGTCTACGACAAGGACGGCAAGGCGACGGAGACGATGGTCCAGGTCGGCAACAGCGCGCCGGACTTCCGCGTCGGGCTGGTCAACGATGTGACCATCGGCCGCCTGAGCATCAGCAGCACCGTGGACTGGCAGCAGGGCGGCAACGTGGTCAACCTGACGAAGTATCTCTACGACACGCAGGACACCACCGACGACTACGGCACGCCCGCCTTCGAGAAGCGGGCCCAGGCCCGGCGTGACGGCGTCCACGCCGTGTACGTCGAGGACGCGACGTTCGTGAAGCTGCGCGAGCTCGCGGTGATGTGGGACGTCCCGCCCGCGGTGAGCGCGGCCATGGGTCTCGGCGTGCGCAACCTGCGCGTCGGCCTGACCGGGACCAACCTACTCATGTGGACCAAGTACTCGGGGCTGGATCCGGAGGTCTCGAACTTCGGCTCGACCGCGATCCGCTCCAACATCGACATCGCTCCGTATCCGCCGAGCCGGGGCATCTTCCTGAACGTGACGGTGGGGTTCTGATGACGACGTTGATCGAATCGACCCGTCGGGCGGCCCGTCGCGCCGCCTGGATCACGACGATCGCCGGCGCCTTCGCGCTCGGCGCATGCGGCGACTTCGACGTCCTGAACACCAACGCGCCGACGGCCGAGGAGCTCACGTCCTCGCCCACCCGCTCGGTCCTGGCCCGGGCCGCGACGGGGATCTTCGCGCAGGTGTTCAACGACGTCGGCAACGAGATCATCTTCTACGCCATCTACGGCCGGGAGGGCTACAACCTGCTGGGCAACGACCCGCGTGAGTGGGAGGAGCAGGTGCACGGGCCGCCCGATCCCGCCGGTCGCCACGGAGGCATCTGGATCGGCCCGTACTCGGCCATCCGTCACATCAACACCTACCTCAGGGCGCTGGAGAACGCCAGCGGATTGACCGAGGAGGAGATCCGGGCGTCGGCCGGCTTCGCCAAGACCATGAAGGCCTGGCACTTCCATCGGCTGGCCGTGCGCACCGGCGAGTACGGCATCCCGATCGACGTGGACCGGCCGATCGACGCGGAGCCGGCGCCGTTCGTGCCCTTCGCGACCGCAATGGAATACGTTTCCGACCTGCTGGACGAGGCCTACCAGGACCTCCTGGCCGGCGGGAGCGCGTTCCCCTTCCCGGTCGCGCCGGGCTTCACCGGCTTCTCGACGCCCCAGACGTTCGCGCAGTTCAACCGCGCCCTCGCCGCGAAGGTGCTGGTGCACCGCGCGACGTTCAACGGCTGCTCGTCGTGCTGGAGCGAGGCGAGCGCCGCTCTCGCGGCGTCGTTCATCACCGACTCCGATCTCCCCGAGTCACTCTCGAGGGGCGTGTACTTTGGCTACACGGGGGCGGCCGGGGAGCCGGGGAACCCGATCAGTGAGCCCCTTAGCAACGATCGCCTGTGGGTGCATTCGTCCATCGTCACCGGCGCGCAGACCCGGCCGGACGGGACGCCGGACCTCCGCCTGACCCGCAAGGTCATGGACGCCGGGCGTGTGCGCGAGCTGCAGGGCCTGGTCGGCACACACAAGCCCGTGCTCTACAACTCGCCCAGCAACCCGGCGCAGGCCGACCCGGATGCGGACATCCCGTGGATCGACAACGAGGAGCTGCTGCTCCTCCGGGCGGAGGTCCGCTGGCACACGGGCGACCGCGCCGGCGCCGTCGCGGACATCGACCTCATCCGCGAGCACTCGGGCGGGCTCGGGCCCAGCGGCCTCACGCCCGGCAGCTCGGACGACGAGTTCATCACCGAGCTGCTGTACAACCGGCTGTACTCGCTGATGTGGCGGAACGGCACGCGCTGGATCGACGCGCGGCGCTACAACCGCACGCACCTGCTCCCGCTCGACCGGCCGGGCGACGTGATCTTCCCGAGCATGGTCGTGCCGGCCAACGAGTGCACGGCGCGCCGCCTCGACCCACCGTGCGAGCCGCTCAAGCAACAGCAGGGAGGTTGATGGGCCGCCGACGCCGCGCCGCCGGTGAGCCGGTGACGCGGCCGGAACGGGGCCGGCAGCCCCATTCCCTTCCCCGCCCCGCGGAGCTGTCCTCCGCGGGGCGGTTTTCCATCGGAGTGAGATCCGCCTCGTGCGGGTGGGCGCGCGTCGGCAGCCGGAGGGCAGGCGTCAGACCGGCGGCGAGCTCGCCCCAGCCGGATCGCCGGCGAACTCGCGCCCACATGCGTTCGCGCCTCACGCCACGCGGGCGATCGCGTGCAGTGCGGCCCGCAACGCCTCGATGTCGCGCTCGTCGTTGTAGACGTGCGGAGAGACCCGCATGGCGCTCCCGCGCAGCGACACGCTGATCCGCCGCTCGGCCAGCAGCGCCTGCGCGCGGGTGAGGTCCACGCCGGCAGGCATGCGCAGGCCGAACAGGTGCCCCGCGCGCCACGCCTCCTCCTCCACGCCGAACCCCAGCGCCGCCGACTCCTCCAGCAGCTCGCGCGTGAGCGCCGTGCAGTACGCCTGGATCGCCTCCGGCGTCCACGCGAGCACCTGCTCCAGCGCGGCAACGAGCATCGGCACCAGGATGAAGTTCGGCGAGCCACCCGCATCGTAGCGCACGGCTCCCGGCTGGTACGCGTCGCGGTAACGCACGAGCGCGCGGAAGTCCTCGCTGCCCTCACGGGCGAGCCACGTCTCCTCCAGCGGGACGCCGCCGTCGTAGCGCGGCCCGTACCACGCCACGCCGGTCCCGTAGGGCCCGAGCAGCCACTTGTACGCTGCGCACACCAGCGCGTCCGGCTGGATCGCTCGTACGTCGAACGGCAGCGCGCCCACGGACTGGGTGCCATCGACCACCAGGGCAGCGCCCAGCTCTCGCGCCCGCGCACCGATGCGTAACAGGTCGAACCGCGTGCCGTCCGTCCAGTGCACATGGGGCATGGCGACGACGGCCGTGGCCTCGTCCATCGCTTCCAGCACACGTTCCGTCCACACGGAGCCCGCGCTGGGGCCCCGCGGCCGAGGCACCGTGCGCAGCTCCCCGCCCGCTTCGCGGCAGAGCCGCATCCACACGTACACGTTCGACGGGAACTGCTCCTCCACGATGACGATGTTCTGCCCCTTCTCGAGGCGTGTGTTGCGCGCCACCACCGCGAGTCCATAGGACGCCGCGGGCACCAGCGCGACGCGTGACGGGTCCGGCGCGTTGATCAGCCGGGCGCATAGCGCGCGTACACGGTCCCGCTCCGTGAAGAAGTCCGCCGGCACGATGTCGCTCGGCAGACGCTTGCGCCTCATTCCCGCGATGCCCGCCTCCTCCACGCTCCTGAGCAGCGGCGACATGTAGGCGCAGTTGAGGTAGTGCACGTCGTCCGGCAACCAGAAGAGGTGACGCTGGCACTCCAGCAGCGTCCCGTTCCGCGTCCGCACGGGGCCGGCCGGCTCGACCCCCTTCCGATGGAGGTTCCCGTTCACGTCGGCGTGTCCTCTCTCCGGTCTTCGTGCTCGTTCCGGCTCACGCCGCGAACCCGGTTCGCTGTCCCGCTCGCGTTCTCGCCGGCGTTCCCGTTCCTTCGGCGCCGGCCTCCTCCCTCATGCGCCCCGGCCTCGGCCCGATGTTCGTAGCAGCCCAAGCAGCGGGTCCCGGCTACGCTCCAGGATCCGCGCTCGCGCATATCCAGGCGATCGCCGGATCCGTCCTCGCGCACGTCACGCGGTCGGACGCTCCGCCCGTCGCCCCCCTGATCAGCGCTACTCGCTGGCCGCGACCAGCCGGTAACGCGGCAGCGCGCCCACCGCTTCCTTCCGCCGTGACGCATCACCGTCCGCGATGACGACGGCGACCCACGGCTCATGGCGCGCGATCATCTTCCCCTTCCATTCCACCGTCTGCGAAACGCCCGGGCGCAGGGCGACCGTCCGCGTACGCGCATCCACCTCCAGGTTTTCTGCGCGCAACGCAAAAACGTGCGGCCCGTCGCCACGGGCGGTCACGCGGATCGTGACGTCGCCGTTCGCAGACGTCTCCGCCTGAACACCGAAGTCCAGCGCGCGGCCGGGCCGGAGGTCCACGTGGTGCGTGCCGCCGGGCAGAACGGCCACCCGCGTCTCGAGATCGCCGGCGCGAACGAGGTACTCACCCGCGGGGACGAACGCGCGGAACGCGCCGTCGGTTGCCGCATCGAGCTCGATCGAGCGCGACGTCGTCGGCTCCACCAGCTCGACGATCCTCGTGCCCGGAGCCGCGCGCCCCTCCAGCAGCGCCGGGCCCGCGATGTCACGCATGAGCCACAGCCAGCGCGCGACCGGGTGCACCCACACTTCCTTGTAGACGTACATGTTCGCGGCCGGCCAGTAGGGCACGTCCCGCTCGCCGCGGGTCTGCATGCCCACGGGAAGGGCGCCCACGATGTCGCCGGACGAAACGCTGTACTGCTGGGCCCAGTCGTAGCCCTCGCCGATCATCGTGCTCTGGGTGAACGGGTTGCGACCCACGATCCACTGCGCCTGCGTCTCGGCCAAGGCGATGGCCTCGAGGTCGCCGCGCAAGTGAGCGGCCGCGGACAGCGCTTTCGCCTGCGAGAGCAGCACGCCGTAGTTGCCGCGCCGCGCGAACCAGACGGGGAACGCACGGAGGTACCAACCATCTCCCAGCGGCATGCCCTGGAGCACCTGCGCGAGGAACGCCTCGGGCGTGGCCTGGTAGCGGGCGAGGTCCGCGGTCATGCGGAGGTGGTCGGTGTCACGGTAGACGTAGGCGGGCAGCACGCCGTACGGCGCGGTCGTGCGCGCCCCCGCCTTCAGGTACTCGGCGTAGCGCGCCACCGTGGCGTACCAGCGCATCCAGTCCGGGTGGTCCGGGAACGCGGCGATGAGCTGCGTGAGCGCCACGATCGGCGCCTGGTCGTTGCCGCGGTGGAACTGGTGGAAGAGCGTGTCCCGGTCCGGGCCCGTGTAGAAGAAGCCCGCGAGCGGGTGCCGGCCGCCGACGAACGACTTCTGCTGCGACTCGACAATGATGCGCGCCAGCTCGAACGCCTTGTCGGCGTACTCCTGTGTCCCCGTGGCGCGCCACAGCTCGAGGGAGGCGGTGATGCCGATGCCCGCCAGTTCGATGGGCATCGCGCGGTACGCGGGCGTGCTCCACGTTTCCGGCCCCTCGACGCCGACGACCGCATGCCGCCAGTCGTCCTCCGCGATGCGCAGCGCCCGGGCGGCCAGCTCCGGCTCGCGGTCCTTCAGCACCCGGTACGCGATGGCCGCGGCCGCCGCGGCGATGTAGTTGACGTTGGGGTTGTTGAGCGCCTCCCGGGTGCGGTCGTCCGCGTCGCCGATGACGCCGTTCGTCCAGATGTTGTTGCTCGCGAAGCCGATCCGGTAGCCGCCGGGGAAGCGGACCTTGAGCACCCACTCCAGCCCCCACTTCGCCTCCTCGAGCAGTCGTTCCAGTAGCTCGGGATCCTCGCCGCGCGCCTGCAACCGCTCCGCCAGTGCGAACATCGCGTACGTCGCCTCGCCGGTGTTGACCAGCCCTTGCGAGAGGTCGCCAGCGTCGTGCCATCCGCCGTTCATCACGATGCTCAGGTCGCCGTGGGTGGCCAGCCAGTCCGTGTGGTCCACACCATGCGATCCGGGCACCGGGTAACCGCAGCGCTCGCCGAAGAAGAAGTTGATCGCCTTCCAGATCGTGCCGCGCCACACGTTGGCGTCAATGCGGAACGGCTGCGTGCGCACATCGCCGGCACGTAGCACGTAGCGGCCCGGCGTGCGCACCTCGGAGAAGTCCAGCACCTGGAACTCGCCGAGTCGCGTCTGGACCGTACGCACCGGTTTGCGCAGCACGACGACGTTGGGCGCGTTCACCTCCACGGAGCCCGGCGGCCACGCGACCGCGAGTTCGGGGCTCCGGCCGCTGGCGGTACGATCGGCGCGGGGTTCGCCCGAGCTCCCAGCGCCGGCCGCGGTGCCATCCACGGCGCGCGGTGCCGGGGAGGCGAGCGTTCGCGCGGCGGTGGAAGAAGCGCTGAGCGCTCCACCGCCGCCGGCGACGGGCGCCGCCACGTCGTCGCCCAACCGAATCAACTCGAACTCCGTGGCCGCGAGCCCGGTGGCCAGCGCCGTCTTCACCCCGCCCAGCGAGTAGCCCGTGTGGCTGTACGCGATCCGGCCGGGCGCCACGTTCCAGCCCTCGTAGTGGTCCGGCTCCACGCGCTCCAGCTCGAGCCCTGCGATCTCGAACGCCACGCGGTCGTCCGGGTCCGCGAACATCTTGTTGACCCAGTAACCGATCTCGATCGCCGTGATGCGGTCGCGCGGCAGCGGCTCGATCTCCCACACCACCCGCTGCCACCGCCCGTTCTGCAGCGTGACGTAGTGGATGCCCTCGCGGTAGTAGCGGTCCGGGATGGTGTCGCGTCCCTCGTTGTGTAGCACGATCTGGAGCGGGAGCATGGGGAAGCCGTTGATGTCCGGCCGGACCCACAACGAGATGCGGTTGTACTCGCTCCAGTCGTCGCCCGCGAACGAGCGGCGCAGGTTCACGGCCGAGAGGCCGTTGCGCGTGGGCGCCGGCCGGTCACGGTACATGTTCACGTCCACGCGCAGCGCAGGCACACCGCCGGGCCCGACATCGCGGAGCGGGGTGAGCGTGCCCGTGCCCCGGAACTGCCATGTCGCCGGGTCCGACATGTCATCCAGCATGCGGCTCGCGAGCACGGGCTTGTTCAACCAGCGGAACTCGGCGGAGTGCTCGACCTCGAGCGGCAGCGGCATTCTGGGCGGCTGTTGCGCAACGGCCTGGGCCGCGGCGAGGGCAGACGCACAGGCCGAGGCGACGGAGAAGGCCAGGGCGCGGGCAAGGACGGGGGTGCGAGCAAGGGAGAGGGCGCAGGCGAGGACGACGGCGCGGGTTCGGTTGTGGCTGCAGGGGTGGCCGCCGGCGCGGGTCCGGGTTTGAGACGCGCTGCGCCTGCGCGTGCCGGCTCCGGGACCCGCGGTTCGCTGCATCCGTGGCGACTCTCCCCTCAGCCCGCGCTCCTCCCTCGATCGACGTGCAGAGTGGACCGACCAAGCACGTGGAGGGGTTCCCCGCGGCCCGCGCTCCTCCCACCCTCCGCGTGTGCTCGTGCCGCGTGGTGTGCGCCCGCGGGGCGCGGCGTCGCTCCGCTGTTCCGTCATCGTCCGGCTCCGTCCGTGTGGCTCCTATGGATCATCCGGGCACAGGATCCTACGACCGGTTGTCCGGGCCCGGGATTCTACGGCCGGACTCACGGGCGGGTCAAAACAGGCGAGGAGGGACGCGGTGCATCGAGGTGGGTAGCGGTGACGCGGCCGCGCACAGCAGCGCTGCGGGCCGGCGGTGCGCAACGGGGAAACGCTCGACCGGCGTACAGCGGGGGCGGGGTCAACCGCTGGGTAGGCGGCACGGCCCATCCACGTCCAGCGGCGATGGCCGCCTGCGGCATCCAGCGGCGGCCCGCACGCCTCGTCCGGCCGGCCCGCGTTGCCCTGTCCGGTGGCCTACGTCGCCTCGTCCGGCCGGCCCGCGTCGACCTCTCCAGCGGCCCGCGGTGGCCTGTCCAAGCGGTCCGCACTGGCCCGTCCAGCCGCCCGCGCTCGCCTGTCCGGCGGCTCGCGTCGCCTTGTTCAGCTCCTCGCGCTGGCCCGTCCAGCGCCGACCCCTGCCCCCGCTCGAGCCGCCGCAGGCGATCGCGCCCATGCCGCGTATCCTTGGCCACCCTGCCCCATCGCCACCACCCGCAGGCGGGGCCGGGCACGGGTGGGTGCGGGCCGCCGCCGGGCTGGTGGCGCTTCCTGCGTGCCGCCGGGCTGGTGGCGCTTCCTGCGGCTGCGCCCCTCGGCGGCAAACCGCCGATCTCGTGGCCCGAGCGAGAGGTGCATGGGAAGTTCCCCGCGCCGGGTGCGGCGAACCGCCATCGCCGGCGCGCGAGTCGGCCGTTTGGGGGAAGTTTGCCGCTCCGGGCGCGGCGAAGCCCACGTCGGCCTGCCGGGGATGGCCACGGCAGTGGAGGTTCACCGTCGCTGCGGTGCAGCGAACCCAAGCGGACAGCGGATCACGCTCGAATGAAGCCCACCCACCGTCCTCCGCGTCCCCGACGGCTATGGCACCGCCCCGGATCCGCACGCATCGATCGTGGAGGCCAGCCGCGGATCGTTCAGAGCGATGATCGCCAACGCAACGGCGTCACCGGCCTCGCCGCCGCGGCCCGGGCACGTGGACCCGACCTCATTCGCCGAGCCACCGCGAGCCGGACCGGTCATGCGCAGCCCCATCCGAACACTCGCCTCTGCAGGCGCGACGCCCTCACCGCCCGGCGCGAGCGTGAACGGGCCGACAACACCGCGTCACACCAAACTCCGTCACTCCGCGGCGACCGAAGCGATCCTGCGCCTCGCCGCGACGCAACACGGCGTGGTGACGCGGGCCCAACTCCTCGCAGCCGGCGTTACGCCGGACACCGTGGACGGCCGCATCGCGTCCAGGCTGCTCGTACCGCTGCACCGGGGCGTGTACGCCGTCGGGCTCCCTGTCTCGATCCACGGCCGCGCGCTGGCAGCGTTGTTCGCGTGCGGCTCCGATGCCGCAGTCAGCCACCAGACCGCCGCCGCGCTGCGCAAGTTCGCCCCTGCCGACGGCGCGGACACCCGCGTCCACGTGATCCTCACCCGCGGCGACCGCCGGAGACCCGGCATCCGCATCCACCGGGTCAGCGATCTTCGACCCGATGAGATCGCCACCGTGGATGGGATCCGGCAGACCACGCCCGCGCGCACGCTGCTCGATCTCGCTGCGACCGTGAACGCTCGCGACCTCGAGAGGGCGGCGGTGGAAGCATTCGGCATGCGGCTGACCACGCCGACCGAGCTGGGGGAGATGGTCCAGCGCCACCCTGGCCATCGCGGCAGTGCACGGCTGAGGGCGCTGCTCGGAACCGCTGATTCGACGATCACCCGTTCCAGGGCCGAGCAACGCTTCCTGGAACTCATCCGCAAGGCCGGCATCCACCCGCCCGAGACGAACGTCTCGATCGCCGGTTACGAGGTGGACGCCGTATGGCGCCGCGAGAAGCTGATCGTCGAGGTCGACGGCGCGGCTTTCCACTCGACGAGCGGGCGCGTCGCAGCCGATCGGCGACGCGACTTCGCGCTGGCCGCCGCCGGCTACCGCGTGATCCGCGTCACCTGGCATCAGCTCGTCCGCACGCCGGAAGCGCTGCTCGTGCAGTTGGCACGGGCGTTGTTCGGCGGCGCCGGCCCGTGAGACGTCAACAACCGCGACGCGGCCGGCGAACCGTAAGGGCGGCGTGAGCGCCCGTGAGCCCCGCCCGCGGGGGGAGCGGGGGCGCGACACTCGGCCCAACCGCCACGCGTGCGGGCAGCAGCGGCCACGCCAACACGCCAACACGCCAACACGCCAACACGCCTACACGCCTACACGCCTACACGCCTACACGTCCCCGCTCGTCCCCGCGCATCCCCGCGCGTCCCCGCGCCCGCTCCGCCCGCCGCGCGCGCTCCGCCCGTCGCGCCGCCACAGCACCGCGTCAACGCGCACCGCCCCCGCCTCACCGCACCGCCCCCTCGGCAAACCACCGATGTCGTTGCGCGAGCCAGGCGGCGCTCGGGGCGTTTGCCGCGTCCCGCACGGTAAAAGTCCATCGCGCCGCGCTTGCACAATCGCCCGTGGAAGATCGCCGCGGCCGAAGCGGTCAACTTCCAGCGGCGAGGGAGGAGCGCCGCACGACGACGGAAGTTCGCCGCCCGGGCGACGTTCCAGGTGCCCGGGCGCCCGAACCTCTGCGCCCCGTCCGGGATACCGGTGCCCCAAAGCGCCCGTCTTCAGCGCGCCGTTCGGGGCGCCCAGGGGGCAACCACCGGTTGCCGTCCCGGATGCCCACCCGGCCCGACCGCCAGCCCGCCCCCGATTCCCTGCGCCCAACCGCCAGCGCCGCTCCGGCTGCCCAGACGGCCCAATCGCCCGCTCCGTGCCGAACGCCCCCGGGCCCACACGCCGACACCTGAGTCGACTCGCGGAAGCCGACGCCCGGGTGTGCCGGACGCCCGCCGGGCCCGTGCGCCGGCACCGCTCCGGATTCCCGGTGCGCCAAATCCTCGGCGCCGTTCCGGAGATGCCGCCCCGCGCCAGCCCTCCCCCTTCGCCACAGCCCCGGGTACCCCCAACCCGCCGCCGCCCATGCCTGCCCACCTGCCGCCATGCCCCCCCGAGCCCCCGCGGCGCCCTGGCCCCCCCCTCGGCCTCCCGGCCCCGCCGACCGCTCCCCTCCTTCCCGCGACTCCCCCCACCACCGTTGCATCCCCCCGCCTTGTCCCCCGCCACCGACCCTCCCATATTCGCGGCCCTTTGAGCCGACCCGTGGCTCATGCGGCGAGGTGGGCCTCGGGTCCCGCGCAGCAGTACTCCAGCAGTAACCGCCTGTATCGAATTCGCATGACGGTCGAGGCGACGTCCGCCCGTTATCTCGCTGGTCTGAACCCCCAGCAGCGCAGCGCCGTGCTGCACACCGAGGGGCCGTGCCTGATCCTGGCGGGCGCGGGCTCCGGCAAGACCAAGACGCTGGTCCACCGCATCGTCCACCTGATCCGCGGGAAGGGGGTGGCTCCGTCCCGGATCGTGGTCGTCACCTTCACCAACCGCGCCGCGGACGAGATGCGCGAGCGCGTCCAGGCGTACGCGGGCAAGGAGGCGCGCGATGTCACGGTGAGCACCTTCCACTCCCTCGGCGTCCGCATCCTGCGCGAGCACGGCAGACGGCTCGGCCTCCCCGAGCGGTTCGCCATCTACAGCACCGCCGACCAGCTCGGCGCGCTCCGCGCCGCGTGTGGCGAGATCTCCATCGCCGACGACCGCTTCGACCTGAAGCGCATCCTGCGGCGCATCTCGGACTGGAAGAACCGCCGCATCTCGCCGGAACAGGCCATGCGCGAAGTGGCCTCGGCCCCGACCCGCGGCAACCGCGCCGACGACTACGCCATCCTCGCCGCGCAGGCCTACGGCCGCTACGAGGAGACACTGCGCGCCGCCGGCGCCGTGGACTTCGACGACCTGCTCCTCCTTCCCGTGCGGCTGCTGGAGGAGGACGAAGAGGTCCGCCACGACCTCTGGCGCCGCTGGCATTACCTCATGATCGACGAGTACCAGGACACCAACCCCGTCCAGCTCGACCTCGCACGGCTCCTCGCCGGCCCGAGACGCAACCTCTGCGTCGTGGGCGACGACGACCAGGCCATCTACGCGTTCCGCGGCGCAGATGTGAACAACATCCTCGAGTTCGAACGACACTTCCCCGGCGCGCGGGTCATCAAACTCGAGCAGAACTACCGCTCCACGCGCCGCATCCTCGCCGCGGCCAACGCCGTCATCGCGGGCAACGCACGCCGCCACGCGAAGCAGCTCCACACGGAGAACCCCATCGGCGCGCCGATCGACCTGTGGGAGCACGAGGACGAGGAAGCGGAGGCCGAGGCGATCGCCAACGAGATCGCCACGCGACGCCTCACCCAGAAGCGGAAGTGGGGCGACTTCGCGATCCTCTACCGCACCAACACGCAGTCGCGGCCGCTGGAGGAAGCGCTACGGGCCAGGAACATGCCCTACCGCGTCGTCGGTGGCACCGCGTTCTTCGATCGGAAGGAAGTGGCCGACGCTCTCGCGTACCTGCGCGCCGTCGCCTTCCCCAAGGACGAGATCGCGATCCGCCGCATCATCAACTATCCGCCGCGAGGGATCGGGCGCGCCACGGTCCTGAAGATCGCCGAACTCGCGCAGGCGAAAGGCATCGGCTTCGCAGATGCACTACTCGCCGTGGGCCCCGAGGACGTCGGCGCCGCGGCCCACCGGGCGATCGTCGGGTTCCTCGAGATGCTCGAAGACGAACGACAGAAACTGAGCGACGCCGAAGCGGAAGCCGCGGCCGGCCCGCCGGGCATCGGGCTCCCGCCCATCGCGCGCTGGGCCGAAGCGTTCCTCCGCCGCACCGGCATCGAGGAGGAGATCCGCTCCGACCGCAGGAACCAGCGCAGCGCCGACTTCCGCGTGGACAACATCCGCGACGTCGTCGGCTCCATCGCCCGTTACGAGCGCCGCGTCTGGGGCCAGCTCGGGCGCGTGGACGGTGCGAGCAACGGTGGAGGCGACGTCGTCGCCGCCTCATCCAACGGGCGCCGCTCGCTCCGCGAGGCCTTGATGACGCGCGGCGACGGCGAGTTCGCAACGATCGCCCTCGGGCGCGGCGAGACGCACACGGTGCCCGATGCAACCGCGCTGAGTTCCGACGGCACCGGGGTCACGCCCGCAGCGATCGCTCCGGGCTCGCTCGACGAGGGCTGGACGCCGCCGCGCCTCGTGGACGCCCTCGCACGCCTCGCCCTCAGCGACCTCGAGGATCGCGCCGACGACGGCCGTGAGGACGACGCATGCATCGCCCTCATGACCCTGCACTCCGCCAAGGGGCTGGAGTTCGAGGACGTCTTCATCGTCGGGCTCGAGGAGGAGATCCTCCCGCACGCCCGCTCCATCGAGGCCGCCGGCGACCCCGAGACCCCCGGCCACGGTGATCCGCTCGCGGAGGAGCGGCGGCTCTTCTACGTCGGCATCACGCGCGCCCGCAGCCGGCTCACCCTCTCGTACTGCCGTGCGCGTCGCAAGCACGGCGGACTCGTGCCGCGCCTCCCCTCGCGCTACCTGCAGGACATCCCGGCGGACCTCCTCAACGTCAGGTCACCAGGGACGCGTCTCAGCCCGGAGGAATCCGCGGAGCTGCGGAAGAACTTCTTCGCGCAGATGAAGGCGATGCTCGCTGGCGACGAACAGGACGCGGGCGCGCAGGCTCGCTCCGGGTAAGCGGCACGCCGCCGGGCGAGGCGCGCGCCGGCGCACGCCGCCTCGCCCTCGGGCTGTGCCCACGCCACCGCCGCGCCGCCTCGATGATCCACGCGCCTGCCCGCCGGGGCTCGCGCCCGCCACCGAAAACGTGCGATACGGGCTGCCTGCCATCCTCGGCCCGCCGTGCCCGCAGCACGGCACGGTCCCCGGACGCCCCGGCGCCACATGAGCCCCGAGCCGTCAGCCGTGCGTTTGCGTCAGGTCGTGAGCAACTTGCTGTCGAACGCGATCGAGTACACCGAGCGCGGCGCGGTGGGCAGTCGTGCGCTCCATGGCGAGCGCCAGGATGGCCCGGCGCCAGGGGAACGGGTGGTGGTGGAGGTCTGGGACACCGGCCCGGGTATCCCCGAAGAGGCGCGCGAACGGATCTTCGATGAGTTCGTGCGCCTGGACTCCAGAACCGCGGGGTTCGGCCTGGGCCTCACGATGAGCCGCATGCTCGCCCGCGCGCTTGGGGGCGAGATCACGGTGCGGAGCACGGTGGGCGCGGGGGCGACGTTCACGCTGTGGCTGCCGGCCGGACGAAGGCGAGGCGAAGCGGATGGTGAGTCGGCCAGCGTCCTGCGTCTCATGCCGGCCGCCGATTGAGCCCGTTCCTCCCCCGACGCGGTTGCCCCCGCCGCACGATCAAACCGACTCCTCAGCGACGACGGCGGCGGGCGCCGGCGCCGGCTCGGGCGCGCCGTTCTCCGGCGTCAGCTCCCCGCCCTTGCTCAGCGCACGGCGGAAGAGGATCGGGCCGGCGGTCTCGTTCACCGCGATCAGCGCGAGCAGCAGGCCCTGCAGGTATGCACCGCGCTCGGGGTACGCCTCGGCGAGAATGGCCGAGAGCCCGATCGCCACGCCGGCCTGCGAGACCAACCCCATCCACGCGTACTTCCGCTCCGGCCCCGTCGCTCCGGCCCACGCGGCGCCGATCCGCGTGCCCATCCAGATGGCGCTGCCGCGGACCAGCGCGATCGGCAGGACGAGCGGCAGCAGCGGCGCAACGCCTGCAATGTCGATCTTGGCGCCGGAGAGCGCGAAGAACACCACGAAGATCGGCGCGGCCGAGCGCTCCATCGCGTGCCGCAGCTCCTCTCCCCGCGAGGACGTGCTCTCCGCGACGAAACCGGCGGTGAGCAGCGTGAGGAGCACCTCGACCTGCGCGAGCCGCGCGATCTCCAGCCCGAAGAACGCGAGCAGCACCGCGAACAGCATCAGCTCGCGGCCGACGTAGCGCAGGTACAGCGCGACGGCTCCGCCGAGCAGCGCACCCACGATCAGCGCGCCGCCGATCTCCCACACCACCATGCCCACGCTGACGGCCGCGCTCGCGCCCTCCGGCGGCGCGAAGCTCCGGACGATGGCGAGCGTGCCGCTGAAGAGCAGGACCACGGCGACATCGGCGAGCAGCACCACGCCGAGCGTGGTCCGTGCGACGGGCCCGCGCGCGCGGGTCTCCGTGAGCAGCGCCATGGTGACCGCGGGCGAGTGCACCACGGCGATGGACGCGAACAGCAGCGCGAACGCCAGCGCCTCGGCCAGCCGCGCGCCCGCCAGCGGCGGGATGAATCCGCGGAGCCCGTAGATGAGGCCGACGAGGGCGAGGAACGTGACGGCGAGCTCCGTGCTCATGATCTTGAGCAGGGTCACGCCCCGGTCCCGGACCTCACGCCACCGCAGCTCCGCGCCGGCGAGGAACGCGATCAGCGCGACGGCGAGCTGGCTGACCGGCGTGAGCCGCTCGGTCCCGTTGGCGCTGATCGCGCCGAGCACGTGCGGCCCGAACAGCAACCCGCCGACCAGGTAGCCGACGATCTTCGGCAGCCGCACCGCCGCCACTACCTCGCCCACCGTGTAGGCGGCGAGGATGAGGAAGCCGAACGAGAGCAGCGCCTCCGCACCCTGCCCCTCGGCGCCGAGAGGCAGGATCAGCCGCATCGCGGCGAGCAGCAGCAGGAGGATGACCAGCCGTCTCACGCGGCCCCCTGTCCGTTCCTCTGCTGCGCGTGCCGTCGCGCAGCACCGGCGACGCGGCCGCCGTACGCGCTCACCAGCGAGCGCACGACCCTGGCGGAGAAGACGTCGCTCAGGAACACGGAGACGATCGCCGCCGTGAACACCACGTTGCTGAGGGCGGAGCCCTCGTGCAGATGGTAGTTCAGCGCGATCGCGATGGCGAGGCCGCCGTGGCCGAGCAGCCCCATGCCCCAGCTCGAGCCCAAGACCGGCAGCACGCCGGTCCAGCGAGCGGCGAACCTCGCCGCGCCCAGCTTCGCCACCGTCCGCGCCAGCAACAGCACCGCCACCGGCACCAACCAGCCGCGGCTGCTGGGCTGCCATGCAGCGCCCGCGAAGATCAGCAGCACGAAGTACAGCGGCCGCTCCACCTTCGCCAGCACCTGGCGGATCTCGACGTTGCTGTGGGACGTGTTCACCAGGACCGCGCCCACCAGCATCGCCGGCAACAGCGGCGAGAGTCGCATGTACGCCGCTGCGCCGCTCGTCAGGATCAGCGCGCCCGCCAGGGCGATGAACAGGCGGTCAACCTTCCGCTCCGGGCCGAGGAAGAGGTGGAACAGGATCCCGCCCAGGAGCCCGACCGCAATGGAGACCACGACCCACTCGGTCGCCGTCAGCGGACGGACGGTGGATGGCGTGCCGGGGTGCGTGACTGCGAGCAGCACGCCGAACGTCGTGATCGCGACCACCGCGTCGATCGCCGTCGCCACGGAGAGCTGGCGGATCATCGGCCCCGACTGCCCCATGCTACGCGACGTGAGCGCGATGCCCGCCGGCGCGGACGCCACCGCGATGGCGCCCAGCACGATCGCAGGCCGGACCACCTCCCCGCGCGCGAGGCCGAACCACCACATCAGCGTCGCCGCCATGATGCCGGCCACCGTGGCGAACGAGAACAGCGCCTCGAGCCACGCGACCCGGTACATCACGCGCGGGATCCGCATCAGCTCCGGCAGCCGGAACTGGGCGCCGACCAGCGCGCCGATCCAACCGAACGCGAGGGTCATGAACGGCGCGAAGTCGCCGACCGTCGTGGGCCTGATCATGCCCGACACCTGAGGGCCGAGCAGGACGCCCAGCAGCAGGTACTCGGCGCCCGAGACGATCAGGTACCGCCGCGCCAGCCACTCCGAGGCCAGGTGTGCCGCGACATAGGCGCCCACGACCACCAGGATCAGGACCAGCCCCGCGCTCAACGGTCGACTCCTGCCGACGGGCGCGGCCGGGGCCGCGCCGCTGGTTCGTGACCGACGTGGACGCGCACTGCGAAGTCTCGCACGATCCTCCTCCCCGGGCGGGCGGCCGCAGCCGCTCTGCTCCCGATTCGGACCGTACCCCACGCCGTGCCATGCGCTCCCGCCCTCCACGACCGTGGCGTCGCGCTCGCCCGCCTGACGATCGCGGGGACGACAACGGCCCGGGGCGCCGGATGCGTGGGCACCGTCATGCGCTGCCTTCCGGTTTCTGTTCGGTCGGGGTGGATGTCCGGATCATGCGTCGCAGGCCGAGCGGCGCGCAAGGGCGCGCGTCACTCCCTGCGGCCTCACGGGGTCACGCACCAGATGCTCCACTGCTGCCCCGCGCGCGGCCCCACGCGTTGCCGCACAACGCCGAGCAGCCCAACATAAGGGCTGCTCGGCTCACGTCGAGCCAGAGATTCGGAGCGGATCCATGACCACCCGTGCGCGCAGCAGCCTCCTCATCCTCAGCGCCGCGATGGCGATCCTCGCCCTCGTCGCCGTCGCTGCTCGAGGCCCGCGCGCCGTCGCGCTCGACTACAGCGGGCCGATCGCCGGCTGGGACGCGTACGGCGGTGATGCCGGCGGCACCCGCTACTCGCCGCTCACGCAGATCACGCGCGACAACGTGCGCGCGCTCGAAGTCGCGTGGACATACCGGACAGGCGATGTGTCGGACGGTTCCGTCCACGCCCGAAAGAGCGCGTTCCAGACGACGCCGATCCTGTTCCGTGGCACGCTCTACCTCAGCACCGCGTTTAGCCGCGTCGTCGCCCTCGACCCGGAAACCGGCGCGGAGAAGTGGACGTACGACCCCGGCCTCGACCTCACCGTTTTCTACGCCGAGCACCTGACCTCACGCGGCGTGACCGCGTGGACGGATCCGGACTCCGCACCGGACGCGCCGTGCGCCGCGCGCATCTTCCTGCCCGTGCTGGACGCGCGCATCGTCGCGCTGGACGCCGTGACCGGGCGCCCGTGCGCGGAGTTCGGCGAGAACGGGCAGGTGGACCTCAAGATCGATGTCGGCGAGATCGACGAGGGGCAGTACGTGCTCACGTCGCCGCCGGTGGTCGTGGACGCTGTCCTCGTCACCGGCTCCGCGATCGGGGACAACCGTCGCGTCGACTCCGAGCGCGGCATCGTCCGCGGCTACGACGCGCGCACCGGCGAGCTTCGCTGGAAGTGGGATCCCATCCCACGGACACCCTCGGCCGATGCGTGGGGCGAGTGGACGCCCGAAGCGGCGGCGAGGACGGGCGGCGGCAATGCGTGGGCGCCGCTCGCGGCCGACCCGGAGCGCGGCCTCGTCTTCGTGCCGACGGGCAGTGCCTCGCCTGACTTCTACGGCGGCGAGCGGCCGGGCTCGAACCGCCACGCGAACTCTGTCGTCGCGCTGCGCGCGGCGACGGGCGAGGTGGTCTGGAGCTATCAGGTCGTGCACCACGACCTGTGGGACTACGACGTCGCGTCGCAGCCGTTGCTCGCCGATGTGCCCGTCGGCGGCCGCCTGGTCCCCGCCGTCATCCAGCCGACGAAGATGGGCCACGTCTTCGTCCTGCACCGCGAGACCGGTGAGCCGCTGTTCCCCATCGAAGAGCGAGCCGTTCCGGCGAGCGATGTTCCCGGCGAGCGTGCGTCGCCGACGCAGCCGTTCCCCACACATCCCGCGCCACTCTTGCCCGAGCGTTTCACGCCGGACTCCGCGTGAGGGCTCACGCCGTGGGACCGCAGGGTGTGCCGAGAGAAGCTCGCCGCATTGCGCTATGATGGCCCGTTCACGCCGCCGAGCTTCGAGGGCACACTGATCGTGCCGTCGTACGTGGGCGGATCGAACTGGGGGAGTGCCGCCTACGACCCGCGCCGCCACCTGCTCGTGCTGAACCTGAACCGCGGCGCCTCCTCTGCCCGTCTCCTGCCGCGCGACGAGTGGGAGCGCGAGTTGCGCGGTCCACGACGACGGGACGGCGAGTACGGCGCGCAGCTCGGTACACCGTACGGCGTGTACCGCGAGCACGTGCTGATGGGGCCGCTCGGCGTGCCGTGTACTCCGCCGCCGTGGGGCCTGCTCGTGGCCGTCGACATGGAGACGGGCGAGAAGAAGTGGCAGGTGCCCCTCGGCACGATCCGAGACGCGGCGCCCCTGCCGCTGCCGATCCGGCTCGGCGTGCCCAACATGGGCGGGCCGCTCGTCACCGCGAGCGGGCTCGTCTTCATCGCCGCGGCGCTGGACAACTATCTGCGCGCGTTCGACATCGAGACCGGTGAGGAGCTGTGGAAGGGCCGGCTGCCGGCGGGCGGACAGGCCACGCCGATGACGTACCGGCTGCGCCCTGACGGGAAGCAGTACGTCGTGATCGCGGCTGGCGGGCACGGCGCGTTTCTCAACGACCTCGGCGACCACGTCGTCGCGTTCGCGCTGAAGGAGCGGAGGCGGTGAGCGCCCGCGGCTGAGCGAGCGTCACCAGCACACGTTACCGCGCCTGCTCTGGCGGACCGCCGCCGCACGGCGGTCCACAGGGGCCGCGGGGCCACGCGCCGGCTCTCCGGCCGAGAGTGGCACCCCTCCGCGCCGGGCGGTGTAGGACCCGACGTCGGCAACAACCACTGGGATTCTTGCGACAGAGGCGAGCTGTATGAAGGTCCTCGTGGTCGACGACGAATCCGCAGTGCGCGAGGTCCTCTCCCTACGGATCGCGAACTGGGGCTTCGAACCACGCACGGCGGCCACCGCGGAGGAGGCGGTGCGCGTCATGGAGGAATGGCGGCCGGACGTGGTCCTGTCGGATGTCGTGTTGCCGGACAGCTCAGGGCTCGAGCTCCTCGAGCGCCTGCGCCACCATGACCCGTCCGTGCCCGTCATCCTGATCACCGCGCACGGCACCATCGACTCGGCGGTCGAGGCGATGAAACGAGGCGCCCGCGACTTCCTCACCAAGCCGCTCGACTACCCGTCCCTCCACATGCTGCTGGAAGCGACGGCCCGCGAGCTGCGCGAGCGCGAGGAGGTCCGCGCCCTCGAGAGTCGGCTCGACCAGAACGCCGGGCTGGGCGAGCTCCTGGGCGAGAGCAAGGTGATGCGGGAGCAGTTCCGGCTGATCGAGCTCCTCGCCAAGAGCGACACACCGGCCCTCATCACCGGCGAGAGCGGGACGGGCAAGGAGGTGGTGGCGCGCACGGTCCATGCCCTGAGCAGCCGCCGCAACGGCCCGTTCGTCGCCGTCAACGCGGCGGCGATCCCCGAATCGCTGATCGAGAGCGAGATCTTCGGCCACGAGCAGGGCGCCTTCACCGGGGCGACCCGGTCGCGACCCGGATGCTTCGAGCTCGCGGATGGCGGCACCCTCTTCCTGGACGAGATCGCGGAGATGCCGCTTGCGCTCCAGCCGAAGCTCCTGCGGATCCTGGAGGACGGCCGTGTCCGGCGGCTCGGCGGCACCCGCGAGGTGACCGTCAACGTCCGCGTCCTCGCGGCGACCAACGTTCCACCCGCGGTGGCCGTGCGCGAGGGGCGCCTCCGCGAAGACCTGTACTACCGCCTCAACGTCTTCGAACTGACCCTGCCGCCGCTCCGCGAGCGGCGCGGAGACCTCCCGCTCCTGGCGCACCACTTCGTGCGGATGTTCAACGAGAAGCACGGCATGCGCGTGGAGGGGATCCGCAAGAGCACGCTCGAGCGCCTCGAGTCGCACTCGTGGCCCGGCAACGTCCGCGAACTGCGCAACGTGATCGAGCGCGCCGTGATCGTCGCGCAGACCGGCTGGATCGAACCATCCCACCTGCCGCCGTACCTCCAGGCGCTGGAGCCCGGCGCGCCGGCCACGCTCATGCTCCCGCTCGGCACGACACTTGCCGACGCGGAACGGCTCCTGATCCTCCAGACGCTGGAACGCGTGGGCAACAACAAGGCGGAGGCAGCTCGCCAGCTCGGACTGGACGTGAAGACGATCCGGAACAAGCTGAAGACCTACGCCAAGGCAGCCGCCCCGTCATGAAGGTCGCGACGAAGCTCGGCGGGGCGTTCGGCGTGCAGGGCGCCATCCTCGTCGGCGTCCTCATCTACCACGTCGGCGTGACCCGCGAGGCGGTGTCCACGAGCTACGAGCTGCTGGCCATCTCATCGCGCGTCTTCGCGGGCACGGCAGAGCAGCTCCAGCTCATCGCCCAGCTCGATGAAAACGCCAGCAAGTACGCGGTCACGCGCGACCGGGGCTACCTGGAGAAGTTCCGGCTGATCTGCGACGAGTTCGACGCTGCGTTGCATCACCTCGAAACCGTGTCGCTGAGCGAGGAAGAGACCGCGCGCCTCGTCGCGCTGGTCGAGGCGTGGGACCGGTTCCGCCCGCTGGCGGACGAGCTACCCGCCATCGTCCACGCGCCCTCGTCCGTCGGGAGCGCGAGCCTGCTGGCCTTGCTTGGCCAACACCTGGACACGCTCCACGCGCTGACCCGGAGTCTGGGAGACGCCTCGCAGGAGGCGATGCTGGCGCGCCTCGAGCGGTCCGCCAGCGCGGCCCGCGCGGCCGAGCGCCTCTCGTGGATCGCCGCTGCCGCCGCGCTCCTGCTCAGCGTGCTCATTTCGGCGCTCATCATCCGCTCGATCTCCGATTCCCTCGCCCGGCTCAAGCGCGGAACCCACGAGATCGCCGAGGGGAACTTCCGCTATCGGCTCGACACCAGCCGCAACGACGAATTCGCGCAGGTCGCGCGCCACTTCAACACGATGNCCGAGCGGCTGGCGGAGCTGGATGGGATGAAGCGCGACTTCATCTCCAAGGTCTCCCACGACCTGAAGACGCCCCTCGCCTCGATGCAGGAGACCGTCAACATCCTCCTCGACGAGGTGCCTGGCACGTTGACCGAGCAGCAGCGGAACCTGCTCCTGCTCAACAAGCAGGCCGGCGAACGCCTCTCCGCCATGGTCGCCAAGCTGCTCGAGCTGTCCCGCATCGAGGCGGGCGCGCTCGCTCCCGAGTTCGGACTGCACCGGCTCGATCTGCTCGTCCGCCACGCCGTCGAGCAGATCGAGCCGGCCGCGGCGGAGCGAAGGGTCCGCATCACCACCACGTTCGAGGATCCGGCCATCCTCCTGGAATGCGACGCGGAGCGGATCCGCCGGGTCCTGGACAACCTCCTCGAGAACGCCATCAAGTTCTCGCCGGAGGGCGGCGGCGTCGCCGTGACGACGCAGTACGCCGCCACCCGGCCAGACCGCGTGCCCGAGGAGCGGTGGCGAGCGCTCCGGCGGCCGGACCCGGAATCCGGCGTGGTGCTCATCACGGTCGCGGACCGCGGCCCCGGCGTCCCGGACGAGGAGAAGGAGCGGATCTTCGAGAGGTTCTATCAAACGAGAGCCGGCCGCGCAGTGCACGGGCGAGGCGTCGGGCTCGGGCTCACCATCTGCCGGGAGAACGTCGCCGCGCACGGCGGCGCCCTCTGGGTGGAAGACCGGCCGGGAGGCGGCAGCATCTTCTGCATGCTGCTGCCGCGCGCGCTCCGGGTGCCGGACGCCGCGATCCGTGCCGCGCACAACCGGTACGAGGAGGCGTTGAGCCATGCGGGTTGACCTGCGCGCGTTCGGGCTCGTCGCGTTCATCCTCGTGCCCGCTTGCGCGACGACGACCCCGTTCGACGAGCACTTCGAAGCTCACCGCTACGAAGCCGCCGCCCGGGCCTTCCACGCGAGTCCGGAGCTGCACGAGCAGGAACGCGCCTTGTTCCGCGCCGCGCTCACCTACGGCTCGCCCGAGAGTCCGGTCTTCAACCCCGACTCGGCGCGCGTCTTGATCGAACGCCTCCAGCGGCTCTACCCGAACACGCGGTACCGCGATGAAGCGCACCGGCTGCTGGCCCTCCTCGCCGAGATCCAGCGCCTCACGGACCGCATCGGGCAGTACGAACGGGAAATCGAACGATTGACCCAGGACGTGGCCGAACTCCGCCGCCACATCACCTGGCTCGAGACGCGCATCGACGTCCGGGACGAGATGCTCGATGTTCTCCGCCGGGTCATCGAGCGGCTGGAGAACGAGGCCCAGTACAAGGACAGCCGTATCCGCGCGCTCCAGGACGAGCTGGAACGCCTGAAGGAGATCGACCTGGGAAGGACGACGGCGCCGCGGGCGCCCCCCGCCAGGCCCGAGGACACCGCGGGGGGCACTCCACGCTGATCAGTGCAACGTCCCGTCCGGCGGCGTGTCCTCCGGCGCAGCGACCTTGACCTTGCCCCGGCACTCGCCGTTCTCGCCCTTCAGCGAGATGTTCCACTCGCCGGCCTTCGCCTCGCTGGTGTTCAGCGTCACCCGCACCGCCAGCGGCTCGGTGGACTCGCGCTCGACCTTCACGACCCGGACGCCGCTCTCCTCCTCGAGCTGCGCCACCAGCTCCTCGCCGATCGGCTCCGAGTAGACCAACCTCAGCACCACCGAATCGGGCCGCACCGGCACCGACTCCGCCTCCACCGTGATCTCACACTCGCTCAGCGGCGCGACCGGCGCCCGGTCCGTCGTCGCTGCGTTGGTGGCGAACACCACCGCCACGACCAGCCCGATCCCAGCAGCCTTCGAGACTCCGTGCATTGCCGACCTCCTCTGGGGGTTGGTTGTCGAGCCCCGCCCATGGAGCGGGGCCGCCCAGGGGAGGGCAACCGGCGTGCCGGACCGGGCCTATAGCGCAAGTGATTAAGGCGCAACAAGTTATCGCATACCACACAGCTCGCGGTCGGGCGCCGGCGGACGGGAACGGGGAATTCTTCCCTGGCCGCCGGCGGGGCGCCTCACCGGTCTCGCAGCCGCCCCAGCGTGCTGTCCAGCGAACGCTCGAGCTGCCGGGTCGCGCCGTCCACCGCCTGCCAGATGGTCGGCGCCTCGTGGCTCACCGCGATCGGCTTCAACCCGGCGAGGCGCGCCTCGAGCACGCAGCGCTTGTCGTTGGCACCGCCCTTCGCGCTGTTGTGGTCGCTCAGGTGGACTTCGATCCGTGTGATCCGGTTGCTGAAACGATCCAGTGCCTCGCGCAGCGTCGCCGCGACGCGCTCGGCCAGCGCGGCACTCCCCTCGATGTTCCGATCCCTGTTGACCTGGACCAGCATCTCTGCTTCGCTCCTATTCCGGAGAGAAAAGGTCGCGGCTACGCACCTGCCTTGTCGGACCGGCAGTGCTCACGGCCACCTCAATGGTCTATACCCCCCGCCGGGCCGGGGGTCCGTTTGGGGCCGAACGGCGCGCCGCGCACCTCGGCGCCGCCCCGCCCTTCCCTGCCGGCCGCCGGCGCATTACCGTGCCTGCCGTCCAAGAACCCAACGATCCAGCCGGGACGAGGTCGCCCCATGGCTCGACGTCGCAGCTTCCGCGTGCCGCACACCCTCGTGCTCCTCTTCCTCATGATCGCGGCGGCGCTGCTGCTCACCTACGTGGTGCCGGCAGGCCGCTACGAGCGTGTGGAGAACGAGCACGGCCGCCTGCAGGTCGTGCCCGGCACGTTCGAGCACATCCCCGACGCGCCGCGGCTCTCGCCGCTGACCGTCTTCACCGCCATCCCGCGGGGGCTCGCCGCCGCCAGCGAGATCATCTTCTTCATCTTCATTATCGGCGGCGCGTTCGCCGTGCTTCGCTCGACCGGCGCCGTGGACGCGTTCCTCGGCGCGGCGCTCCGGCGCCTGGGCCACAGGCCCATCTGGCTGATCCTCGGCGGCGTGGTCGTGTTCATGGCCGGTTCGAGCACGATCGGGATGGCGGAAGAGTACCTGCCGTTCGTGCCCATTCTCGTGGCGCTCGCCCTCGCCCTCGGCTACGACGCCGTGACCGGCGTCGGGATCATCACCATCGGCTACTCCGTCGGCTACGGCGTCGCGACCATCAACCCCTTCACCGTGCTGATCGCGCAGGACGTGGCCGGCCTGCCGCCCGCGTCCGGGCTCGACTACCGGCTCGTGCTGACCGCGGTCTTCGTCCCCCTCGGCGTGCACCACCTGTGGCGGTACGCGCGCCGCGTGAAGGCGGACCCGTCCACCAGCCTGGTTGCGGACGCGCCGCCGCCGCCCATCGAGCGGCCCGGCACGGCCACCACGGTCACGCGCACGCACATGCTGGTCCTGCTCACGCTCGTGGCCGCGCTCGCAGTGCTGATCGTTGGGCTCACGCGCTGGGGCTGGTACCTGGTCGAGATGAGCGCGCTGTTCCTCGCCCTCGCACTGGTGCTCGCGCTGATCGCACGCATCCCAGCGGACCGCGCGGCCGCGACGTTCGGCGAGGGCGCGGCGGAGCTGACGGTGACGGCGCTGCTCATCGGCTTCGCCCGCGCGATCCAGGTCGTGCTCGAGGACGGCCAGGTCATCGACACCATCGTGCACGGCCTCTCCGTCCCGCTCCAGACGCTCGGCCCCTCGCTCGCCGCCGTCGGGATGCTGGTCGTGCAGAGCCTGACCAACTTCCTGATCCCGTCCGGCAGCGGGCAGGCCTATGTGACGATGCCGATCATGGCGCCGCTCGCGGACGTGATCGGCCTCTCCCGCCAGGTCGCCGTCCTCGCCTTCCAGTTCGGCGACGGCTTCACCAACATCCTCGTGCCGACCAACCCCGTCATCATCGGCATGCTCGCCATGGCGGGCATCCCGTTCGAGCGGTGGCTGCGCTTCGTCGTGCCGTTCATGCTGAAGGTGTGGCTGGTCGGCTCGGTGGCGCTGGTGGTGGTGGTGTGGATGGGGTACTCGTGAGGGGGCGGTCAGACCCGTTTGCGGGACAGGACCGGCTCGAGCGCGGCGGGATCGAAGTACGCACGGAACCGGCGCACTTTGCCATCCCTGAACTCGACGACGCTCACGCCGTCGTACTCGAACGCCCTGCCCTCCGCGCCACGGCCGTGGCTGGTCCACTCGAGGACGACGACGTCGTCGCCCGAGACCACGTTGCGGAACTCCGAGCGCACCTCCTGGAAGGAGTCGCGGTACGCTTCCCAGTACCGCCTAGCGCCCTCGCGGCCATGGTGGGGTGCCGCATCCGTGAGGCTGGACAGCTCCGCGTCTTCTGCGAAAAGGTGACCATCGCTTCGACGTCGCCGTGCTCCTCGAGGCGGCGCAGCGCCGCAATGAACGCATCAGCGTGAGAGGCGGCCATGCGAAGCTCCAGGCCGAGTCCGCGAGACGCCCACGGGCCCAAGGCGCGAGAGACGTGCCACCGCTCGCGCCAGGGGACGACGTCGTCTCCTGCGGCGGGGGCGTATCCCCCGGTGCGGCTGACGCCGCCGGAGGGCCGAGCTGCGAACGGAGCGCTGCCGAGGCCCGGGCTCGCGCTGAGCGCAACCGTCGCCGCGCTCGTGCTGTGGGGCTGCACCGATCCGTCGCAGAGCCAACTGCACCGATCTGAACCGGGCGTCGCCATCGCTCGCAACGACCTCGAACGCCTCGACGCGCTGCCGGTGTACGGCGTCGAGACGAGCGTGGACCTCGGCAACCCCGAGCGGCTGTACGGCGTCGTCGGCGCAGTGATGCTCGGCGACGAGATCGCGGTGGCGAACGCCGGCAACCACGAGGTGCTGACCTTCGGAGGGGGGATGGCAAACTGCTCCGGTCGTTGGGCAGGAAAGGCGACGGCCCGGGCGAGTTCCGCCACCTGACGTGGATCGGCGCCATCGGCGGCGACTCGATCTTCACGTACGACAGCGGCCACGACCGGGTCTCGGTCTTCTCCGCCGACGGCCGGTACCTCGCCTCCTGGCGGGTCGGCCTCGGGCTCGTCGGCCTCTGGCGGCGCGTGGCCGGACCGGCGCGTGGCGGGGATCTCTACTTCGCCCTCGGGCCGGCCCCCGGCTTCGGACCCGTCTCACCGGGCAGGGGCTGCGGTTCGATCCGCGTGCTGCGCTTCAACCGGGCGACGGGCGATCTCGACACGATGCGCACCGATCCCGGCCAGGACGCGCATTCGTTCGTCCTTTCCGAGCGCCCCCACGAGATCTGGATCCAGCCGGTGCCGTTCTGCCCCGACGGCTCCTTCGCGGCCGGGCCGGACCGGCTCGCCTTCGGCGACGCGGCATACCCCGGGACCCTGATCACCGACGAGGCGGGCCGCCCCGAACTCGAGATCCACCTCGGACTGGCCGCGCGCCGCCCCACGCGCCGGGGCTCGGAGCGCATGATCGAGCACATCCGTGCCACCGGCCCCGAGGGCTTCCAGGAACGGCGCGACCGGTTCACCGGCCTCGTCGCCCCGCGCGACACGCTGCCGTTCTTCTCGGGCCTGCCTTTCGACCGATCCGGTCTGCTCTGGGTGCGCCTCTACTCGTTCCCGTGGGAGGAGACGACGACGTTGGTCGCGTTCGACCGCGAGGGGCGCGCGATCCGCACCGTGCGGCTCCCCACGGATGTCGAGCTCCTCGACATCGGCTCCGACCACGCCCTCGCCTTGCGTCGGGATTCGCTGGGCGTGGAGTCGGTCGTGCTGATGCGGCTGGCTGGGCGGAAAGGCGGCCCGGGCGTCGCTACCCGGTGACGGGTGTGGCCGGGGCCGTCGGTGCGGACTCGGCGGCAGCTCGAGCCGTAGCCGGAGCACTACAATCGTGACTCGCCGCCCACCGTCCCCAACGCCACCTCCAGTGCCCGTGCGGATGGGGAAGCGATGACCGGCTCCACGCCCCGCCCCTCGATCCGCTTCCCATCGGGCGTGTAGAAGTCCGCGGTCGGCAGCAGGAGCGTCCAGCCGTCGCCCAAGGGGATCTCTTCCGACGAGAGCATCGCGCCCGCCGTCCGCTCACCGACCAGCGTGGCGCGGCCGGTCCCCCTTCCCGCCGCTCGCCGGCCCGCAGCAGCGCGAAGTGCGAGAGCTTCAGCCCGCGGGCTGCATCGTAGACGGCGAAGAGGGCCTCCGGGTCGTCTCGAGCGCGCCGGAGCCGCGAGCCGATCCGCTCCCAGAACAACACCCACTCCGATCGCTCCAGGATGGCGGGATCGTAGATGTGCTCTGCCGTCGCCGCCTTCATCCTGGGGACGAGGTCGGCGTAGTCTCGGAGGGGCAGACCGCCGTCGAACGGAACCGCCTCGATTCGGCCGGGGGGCTCGCCCGCGCGAGTGGTCAGCGTTCCCGTCAGCCGCTGCTCCGTGACGTGCGCGTGCACGCGCAGCCGGAAGACCGGGCTCACCAGACGACCATCGAGGGAAAGGCTGTCGTTTCGCACCGCCAGCCGGCCCTCGCGGAGGTGGAGCAGCGCGCCCTTCCCCAGGTCAGCGCCGAAGACCCGCGCGAGCAGCGACCGCCACCTCCCGACGACCACCGGCAGCGCACCCGCCCTGGAGCGCGCCGTCACGTGGGCGATGGCTGCCCAGTCGAACCACAGGACGGTCTCCACAGCGCCCACGGCTCGCGTATCGAGCGTCGCGCGCCAGCGCTGGGGGAGCGAGGCCGGGGTTGCGGCTCCAACGGATGGGATCGGTGAGACTGTGGGTTGCGGCCCGCGGGAGGCGCAGGCCGCCTTCAGCATCAGGCCGAGGATCAGGATTCCGCTGCGCGCCACGGATGACGAGCTGTTGGTCTGCCGGGCTCTGCCACGCGAGCGGCCTGCCCTGGGTCAGCCGGTACGGGATCCCCGCCCTCGCGACGAGACCCTCTGCGCATCCTCCCGGTCCCGCTCAACGCGGCGGTGCGCCGTACTCCACCTACGCCGCGCGGTTCGCGGGAGTTTCGGTTCCGGCGCCGTGGACGCTGCGCTGCTCGAGACGCACCTCTCTCGCCGACGCCGTCGTACTCGAAAACGCGAATGCGGCGAGAGGCCCGAGCTGGAACGCAAAGAGCGGCAGAACCGCGATTCGCGATCCTGCCGCTCTTCCAGTGCGCCCGAGAGGATTCGAACCTCTGACCTTCGGCTCCGGAGGCCGACGCTCTATCCAACTGAGCTACGGGCGCGCCGAGATGCGATGGGAAGCGAATAAGCCGAGTTCTGTCTCCTGCCTCGCCAGGCGACGCCGGCTCGCGCCGACGCGTCCAGCGCGGAGGAGGCGGACCATCTATCTGGGACGGCGGTCTCCCGCCGCCTCAAGCGGCCTACCCGGGACTCCCGCGACCTGGTGGTCGCAGCGGCGCGGGCCACGCCATCGTCCCTGCTTGGCCTTGCTCCGGGTGGGGTTTACCGTGCCGCCCCCGTTACCGGGAAGCGCGGTGGGCTCTTACCCCACCGTTTCACCCTTGCCTGATCCCCATACGGGGCCATCGGCGGTCTGTTCTCTGTGGCACTTTCCGTCGCGTTGCCGCGCCCGGGTGTTACCCGGCACCCTGCCCTGTGGAGCTCGGACTTTCCTCAGCCGCCGCACGGACGGCCGCGGTCCGCACTCGCTTCCCATCTTATCAAACAGCGTTCGGGGCGACGTCGTTCCCGGACCCCTCATCATACCCCGGACCGGACGTCGCGTCCCGTCCCGCTCCAGTGCGCCCGGGAGGAGTCGAACCCCCAACCTTTGGATCCGTAGTCCAACGCTCTATCCAGTTGAGCTACGGGCGCATCCAGGAGCGTGCGCGCCCGCTGGCGCGGCGGCGCTGGGGGGCCGCGCACTGCGCCGCACCCGCCGGGTGCACGCTCCTTTTCAGGAGACATTTAAACTAACCCCATCGAGACAGGAAGTCAACCGGGGGCACGGGAAGCGGCACCGTTCCGCCATTTTCGTACACCCGGGCGGGCCGCGGTTCCCGGCACGCTGCCGCCCCGGCGCCCCTGCCCCCACCCCCTACCGGCGCCGCAAGCCCGGCGTCCCGCCGCTCGGCTCCGAGATCCCCTCGAGCACCTCCCCGAGCCGTTCGAGGCTGGGCGCCTCCTCCCGAGCCAGGTCGGCTTGGGCGATGATCCCCACCAGGCGGTCGCCGTCCTCGACGACCGGGATCCGCCGGACCTGCTCCCGCTCCATGATCCGGGCCACCTCTTCGACATCGGTGTCCGGCGTCACGGTGCGGATGTCGCCATCGGTCATGTGATCGCCCACCCGGCACTCCTGCTCGTGACGCTCGGCTACGTGCCGGACCGTGATGTCGCGGTCGGTGATGACGCCGCGCAGACGCATACTGGAGGCGTCGTCCACGACGGGGATGATGCCGACGTCGGCGTCCCGCATGAGCTGGGCGGCACGGCTCACCGGGTCGTTGGGCGTGACGACCTCGATGTCCGAGGTCATGATGTCGCGGGCCTTCATGTGCGTGCCTCCTCTCCGGGTGGTGGGACGAAAACGGGGGCGGCCCCGGGCCGCCCCCGTCGGTGAAGGCTGCGCTCGCTGTCGCCTGTTCCGGCCGCCGCTAGAACGCGTTGAAGCCGGTCAGGTCCTGGCCCAGAATGAGTGAGTGCACGTCGTGTGTGCCCTCGTAGGTGTAGACGGATTCCAGGTTCGCCATGTGGCGCATGGCCTGGTACTCGATGAGGATGCCGTTGGCCCCGAGCAAACGCCGTGCCTCGCGCGCGACGTTGCAAGCCATGTCCACGTTGGCGCGCTTCGCCAGCGAGACCTGCTGCGGCCGCAGCACGCCCCGGTCCTTGAGCCGGCCGAGCTGCAGCGCCAGGAGCTGGCCCTGCGTGATGCCGGTCAGCATGTCCGCCAGCCGGACCTGCTGGATCTGCGTGGCGCCGATCGGCTTGCCGAACATGATCCGCTCCTTGGCGTAGCGGAGCGCCTCGTCCAGGCAGGCCATGGCGGCGCCGACGGCACCCCATGCGATGCCGTAGCGCGCCTGGGTCAGGCACATGAGCGCGCTCTTGAGCCCCGACGTCTTGGGCAGCAGCGCGTCGTCGCCCACGTGCACGTCCTGGAGCACCAGCTCGCTGGTGTCCGAGGCGAGCAGCGAGAGCTTGCCCTTCTGGTCCCGCGCGCTGAAGCCCGGCGTGTCCGTCGGGACGATGAAGCCGCGGATGGACGAGGGGTCGTCCAGATCACCCGTCTTGGCCCAGATGATGGCGATGTCCGCCATCGAGCCGTTGGTGATCCACATCTTGGTGCCGTTCAGCACCCAGCCGTCGCTGGTCTTGCGCGCGGTGGTGATCATCCCGCCCGGATTCGAGCCGTAGTCCGGCTCCGTCAGCCCGAAGCAGCCGATCACCTCGCCCTTGGCCATGCGCGGCAGCCACTTCCGCTTCTGCTCCTCGCTGCCGAACTCGTAGATCGGGTACATGCACAGCGCGCCCTGGACGGAGGCGAAGGAGCGGACGCCCGAATCGCCGCGCTCGAGCTCCTGCATGATGAGCCCGTAGGCGACGTTGTTCAGCCCCGCGCACCCGTACTCCTCCGGGAGGTTCGCCCCGAGCATCCCCAGCTCCGCCATGTCCGGGATCAGCTCCCGTGGGAAGCGGCGCTCGATGTAGGCGTCGTTGATGATCGGCAGCAGCTTCTCGTCCACCCATTCGCGCACGGTGTCCCGCACCATGCGCTCTTCCTCGGTGAGCAGTGAGTCGATGTCGAAGTAGTCGATGCCCTGGAACCGTGGCATGGTCTCTCTTTCGGTGATGGTTGCGGCGTCCGGGCAAGATAGCGGGGGAGGCGGGCGGGTGCCAGGGGCGGGGAGCGCTCCCGTCACTCCCCGCCGAGGGCCTTCTCGATCCGCTCCCGGATGGTGGGGTCGCTGGGCTTCAGCATCCCGATCCACCGGCCGGCGACGCGGCCGTTCCGGCCGATCAGGAACGTCTCCGGGACGCCTGCGCTCCGGAACGCCCGGGTGACCCGGCCGTCGGGGTCGTAAAGGATGGTGAAGCCAATGCCGTACTCCTCGACGAACTCCCGGATGGCGCTCTCTGCGCCCCGGGCGTCAATGCTCACGCCGATGACCCGGAGGCCTCGCGGGCCGTACTCCTCGTGCAGCGCCTGGAGCAGGGGCATCTCCTCCCGGCACGGCGGGCACCACGTCGCCCAGATGTTGAGCAGCACGGGCTCGCCCCGCAGCCGTGCGAGGGAGACCGTGTCGCCGGCGAGGGTGGCGCCGGCATAGGCGGGCGCCCGGTCCCCCGTGGCGATGGGGCGGTAGTCGCCCGGCGCGCACGCAACCGCGAGCGCCAACAGGAGCCCCCCGCACAGGGCGGCGCGCCGCCCGCGGACGTGGGTCGGTACAGGATCCATGGAGCGCAGTCCTCGCTTCACCAGCGGCCCTCCCGGTGGGGCTGTTCTCGTTTCCGAGCCGACGTCGTCGAGTCCGCCCCCGTAGTACCCGCCGGCATCGCGGCGGAGCCCCCGGCGCGGGGGATCCGGCGGCCCGCCGGTCGTTTGGCGTCGGGGCCCGCCGCCGACGGCGGGAGGCGCCCCCTTCGCGCTCTCACCGCGCGTCCGCGTACGCCACCCGCGCCCGCACGGCTTCGCCGTCCAGCCACGCGACCGCCACCGTGCCCCCGCTGGCGGCGACCGCCGGGGCCTGGCCGGCCAGGTCGTCGGCCAGCACGCGCACGCGGGAGCCGTCCAGCCGCGCGACGGCAATGCGGTGCTGCTCGTCGCGGCGGTCGTCCCACGCGGCGAGGATCGCGCCATCCGGCAGCGCCGCGAGGCGGACGAGGGAGACCGGCACCCAGCCGCCGGCCAGCAGCGGCCGCGGCGCGCCGAAGCTCGCGCCTCCGTCCAGTGACGCCGCCACATGGATGCCCTGCCGGTCCTCCCGGCCGGTGTACCACGCCGCGTGGAGGCGACCCTCGCCGTCCAGCGCCAGCGACGGGCCGGCGTGCGGGCAGCCGGGGATCACCCAGCCGTCGTCGTGCACGCGCACCGGCGCGGAGAACGTCCGGCCGCCGTCCGTCGAGCGCGCGACCACGATGTCCCGCACGTCGCCCTCGAACACCCGCCGCCACGCCACGAGCACCGTCCCGTCCGGCGCGACGGCGAGCGACGTGCGGCAGCAGGGGCAGACATCCCGCGCCACGACGACGCCGGGCTCGAACGTGCGCCCGCCATCCGTCGAGCGCGCGACCCGCACGTCCGAGGACGGCATCTCCGGCGCGTCGCCGTCCGCGGCTGTGTGTCCGTCACGCCCGCCGTGCCCGCCTTCGTCGGTGATGCCCAGCGCTGCGCGCACGCGGTCGCGCTCCCGCGAGTCGATCCAGGAGACGTAGACCGTGCCGTCCGGGGCGACCGCGATGTCATGGAAGGTGTGCGACGACGGCAGTCCACCCGCGTCGTCGTTGACCGTCACGGCCGGCTCGAACGTCCGCCCGCCATCCGTCGAGCGAGCGAGGCGCAGGTCGCTGGCCGGGAAGCGGCGGCCCTCGACCGGCGTGTTGTTCTGCCAGAGGACCAGCACGTCGCCGTTGGGCGCCACGGCCACCTGCGCCGGCGCCTGCTCGTGCGGCGCGGCATCGCCCGCGATGTCGTTGACCCGCACCGTCGCCCCCACTTCACCCCGTTCGATCCGCGCGAGGTACACGTCCGCGCTGCCCGGCTGCGCGCCGACCCACGCCACGTACACGGTGCCGGTGCGCGGGTCCACCGCGACCGTCGGGTTGCTCGCGCCGCCGGCCGCCAGCGTGAGCACGGGCCCGAACTCCGGGCCCGTGCGGCCGCAGCCGGCGAGCAGGAGGAGCGCGGCCGCGGCGGTTGCCGCGACGCGCGCGTGGACGCGTTTGCGGTGCGTCATCGCGTCGTCGTCTCCGCTCAACGGTTCAACGATACTCGATCCCTGCGTAGAACGTCCGCCCCAATCCCGGCGCGAACTCCTCGCCCCGCGCCTCGGTGTAGCTCGCGAGCTCGGCGTAGCGCGTGTCGAAGAGGTTGGTCACGCGGCCGAAGATCCGGAACCGCTCGCTCACCGGCATCTCGGCCCGCAGGTGCACCAGGTCGTGACCGGGGTAGCGGTGCGTGTTCTCCGCGTCCATCCAGTAACGGCCGATGCGCACCCATTCGAGCATCGCCTTGCCGCCGCGCAGAGCCGCAGGCGACCAGGCGAGCCGCGCGCTGCCGATCTCGCGGGGCGCGCTGTCCATCTCGTTGCCGCTGTAGTCCAGCCCCTCGCGCGGCTTCCAGACCTCGTAGGTGTGCCGCGCCACGGAGTACGCCACGTCCACGCGCAGCGAGGGGTACAGCTCGGCGCCGATCCCCGCCTCGATCCCGGTGTGCAACGTCTCGCCGGCGTTCACCGTCTCGCGGCTGCCGTCCGGGTTGGTGAGCGTCAGGATGTCGTCCGTCTTGGTCATGCGGTACGCCGCGAGCTCGTAGTCCAAGCGCCCGGCGATACGGCCGCGAACCCCGGCCTCGATGTTCTCGACCTTGACGGGCTCGAGCCCGAGCGTGTTCTCCGCCTGCCCCTGGCGGAAGACCTGGCCCTGCGAGGGCGCCCGGAAGCCGTGCTGCCACGCGGTGAAGACGTTGAGCGCATCCGAGATCGTGTAGGTCGCGCCGAGCTTCGGGCTCACGCGCCGGTAGCTCACCTCCGCGTCCGGCGGCCGGCGGTGCTGGCCGGTCGTGACGACGTCGAGCTTGTTGTGGTAGTCGTAGCCGAGGTCGTCATAGCGCACGCCCGCGGTCAGGTGCAGGCGCTCGACGGGCGTGGACTCCACGTGCAGGTACGGCGAGACGCCGCGGAACGTGACATCGTAGTCGTAGATCACGTTCCCGAGCGTGTACGACTCGAAGATGGGGCCGTTGCGCACCGGCACGATCGCGCGTTCGAACTGGCGGCCCGGGCTGATGTCCACGTCCACGCCCGCCACGACCCGGGCGCGCAGCGGCTCGAAGTCCCGCCGCACGTGGGCGAGCAGCCCGAACGACAGGTTCTCGGTCTCCTGTACGAGCGGGTCGTAGCTCAGCGACCAGTTCGGGATCATCTCCATCGTGTTCCACCGGAAGTACGGCGTGACGGTGACGAGCGTGCGCTCGCCCGTCCGCTCGTACGCGGCGGAGAGCCGCAGCGCGCCGACCTCCCGGTACGAGATGGGCGTGTAGTTGATCGTGGGGTTGTTCTCGTAGTCGTCGCGCGAGATCGCGGATGAGCCGGCGGTCTGCTGGTCGATGCGCGACGCGGTGGCGACCACCCGCAGCTTCCCCTTCTCGCCGACGGGCCGGTCCCACCGCACGGTCGCGCTCTGGCGGTCGTACGCGGTGCCCTCACGCCAGCCGTCGGTGCGCGAGAGGTTCAGGTCCACGCGCACGCCGTTCCGCCCGAACGTGTTGGAGGCGGAGCCGAGCAGCCGCGCCCAGCCGTACGAACCGCCCTCCAGGGTGAGCGAGGCCTGCGGCGTCGCCGACGGCGGCCGCGTGGAGACGTTGATCACGCCGCCGATCGCGTCGCTGCCGTAGAGCGCGGTGGCCGGCCCCTTGAGCACCTCGATCCGGTCGGCCTGCGGAAGGTTGATCTCGTAGAGCGCGTTGTGGTTGAAGAACCCGGTGGAACGCGTGGGGATGCCGTCCTCCAGGTAGAGGTAGACCGGGTTCGTGGTCTGCGGCTGGCGGATCGCCGCCATGTGGCCCTCGCCGCCGGTCTGGTTGACCCACACGCCGGGCACCTGGCCCAGCACCTCGGACGGATGCGCGGGCCGCGTCTCCCGCAACGCCTCGCCCGAGACGACGCCGACCGACGCCGCGATCTCGCTGCGACGCTGGGCCTCGCGGCTCACGCTGACCACGAACTGCTCGAGGCTCAGTGCGTTGATGGCGAGCCGGAAGTCGGCGACGACCTCGGCGCCGGCGGTCACGGTGACAGTGCGGCGGGCAGGCGCGCGGCCGAGCAGCTCCGTGACCACCGTGTAGCGGCCCGGCGGCACATCGGTGAAGCGGTAGCGGCCTTCGGCGTCCGTGTACGTGAAGCGGTCCAGCTCCTGGATGCCGACGCGCACGTCGGCCACCGGCTGGTTGGAGTCCGCGTCGGTGACGGTGCCGGCGATGGTGCCGGTCGTCTGGGCGGCGACGGGCGCCGGCGTGAAGACACCGAGCGCGGCCGCGCCACATGCAAGGGATGCGATCACCGCGCGCAGGGCGGCGGCGAGTCGGTTTCGAGGCATGATCCCGTTTCCTCCCCACATCTGTCGAATGCGCGTTCGTCGGCCCAGGGCGACCGGGCCGCGCGGATGGGTGGCGGCCGGACGCACGGGCGCTCCACGGCGTCCGTCAGCGGACGGCTGACGTCAGGCGATCAGGCGATGCGGGGAGGTGCGGTGGCGTAGGGGATGGAGTGTGGCTGTGCCACGACCCGCGGGGCCAGCGGTGCATCGAGCAACGGCCGCGAAGGCGCCGGCGGGAGGCGCAGGAACAGGACCGCAACGCTCGGCGTGGGCAGCGAGACCGCGGTGGCAGTCTGGCACGCGCCCATGCACGTACACGCGCCGTGCCCCCTGTCCTCGCCGTGGCCGGGATGCACCACGCCGACCTCCGTACCGGCCCCCGAGCCGCCGTGGTGCGACGCATCGTGCCCGGACGACCCATCCACGACCGCCGCTGCGCCGCCCGGCACCACGTCGTGATGCGGGCAGTGGAGCGCCCCGGCGCCCGCCTCGACGCGCGCCAGGACGAAAGCGACGCCGAGGACGAAGCCGAAGATGGAGCGTACGAGCGAGCGCGTCATACGGCTGGTTGCCGGCCGGCTGGCCGGGCCCAGGGTGACCTGTATTTCGCCAAAGATGTAACGACGAGCGGCTGAGGGCAATGGGGCAGCCGCCCCCCGGCCGAGCAGGGTGACCACGGCCTGGCGACCGCGACGCTCCGGCGGCGAGCGCGGTCTTTCTCGGCGCAGCCAGCCTTCGCGTGGCCCTCGTCGGCGCTGTCATCCTCCGCGCGAGGGCAAGGCCAGCGACACGAGAGGAGCGGTCACGGCGGCGCCGGGGCAGGACCAGCGCCGGCGGCGCGAGGACGGCGGCACAGGGGCGGCGCGAGCGGCAACCGCGGCGGGAGACGCGCCGTTGCGTTGCTCCCGCACGTCCTCACCGACAGCGACCCCACGTCGCGCAGCCCCGCCTCGTCGGCTCCGGGCTTCCCGCCAGCCGGGCGCACGGCCCGGACCGGCGCGGCCAACTTCCATGCTCGCAGAGCCCTACGGCGTCGCTGTCGGGACTTCGCCGCGTCTGGCGCGGCCAACTTCCACGGCCCCGTCATGGGCGGGCGGTGCGTGGGGGACTTCGCCGCGCCGGACGCGGCCAACATCCAACCCCGCTCGCCCGTGCCGCGGTGTGTGTGGGGGCTTCGCCACGTCCCGCCCCCGGACCAACCGTGCGCCGCGCACCCGCCCCCGGCGCAACGAGGCCTGTCGCGGCGAGCCCCGGGCCCCGGCGGGCGCCGCGTGACGCCGCCCGCCGGGACGCGGGCGAGGCGGATTCGGCGCCCGCCTCAGAGCGCCGCGATCACCGCGTCCGTGAACTCTTTCGTCGTCGCCGTCCCACCGAGGTCGCGTGTGAGCACGCGGCCCTCCCGGATGGTCGTCTCGAGGGCGCGGCGGATGCGTGCCGCCACGTCGCCCTGGCCGATGTGCTCCAGCATCATGCAGCCGGCCAGCACCGTGGCGGTGGGGTTGGCGATCCCCTGGCCCGCGATGTCCGGCGCGGAGCCGTGCACGGGCTCGAAGATCGCCGCGTGACGGCCGATGTTGGCGCCGGGGGCCAGGCCGAGTCCGCCGACGAGGCCGGCCATGAGGTCGCTCAGGATGTCCCCGAACATGTTCTCCATCACCAGCACGTCGAACTGGTGAGGGTTCAGCACGAGGTGCATCGCGGTCGCGTCGATGATGCGGTCCTCGAACTCGACGCGGCCGGCGTACTCCTCGGCGATCTTGCGGCCGACCTCGAGGAACAGGCCCTGGGTGAACTTCAGGATGTTGGCCTTGTGGGCCAGCGTCACCTTCCTGCGCCCGTGCTTGAGCGCGTACTCGAAGGCGTAGCGGACGATGCGCTCGGCGCCGTAGCGGGTCACGATCATCACCGACTCGGCGGCGGCCTTGGGGTCGTCGCCCATGCCGATGTAGTGCTCGACGCCGACGTAGAGCCCTTCCGTGTTCTCGCGGATCAGGACCAGGTCGATGTCCTCGTAGCGGCCGCCGGGCACCAGGGTGCGCGCGGGGCGGACGTTGGCGTAGAGGTCGAACTCCTTGCGGAGCGCGACGTTGATCGAGCGGAACCCGGTGCCGACCGGCGTGGTGAGCGGCCCCTTGAGGGCGACGCGGTTCTTCCGGATCGATTCGAGCGTGGCGTCCGGGAGCGGCGGCAGCGAGGCCTCGATGGCGGTGATCCCGGCGATCTGGCGGTCCCATTCGATCGCGGCGCCGGCCGCATCGATGATGCGGACGGCGGCCTCGGTGACGTCCGGGCCGATCCCATCGCCGGGAATCAGCGTGACGGTCTGTTTCATCGTTGGTGTTCCGGGACGTAGGTCGGGTTGTAGCGATACTCGGTGTGCCGCTCGCCCCACTCGACCAAGTCTTCCAGCCGCGACGGCCGTCGCGTGCCCTCCTCGAGGGCGAGGCCGAGCAGGTTGATCGAGCGGCGCCACAGGATATCGCTCAGCGCGTCTCGCTTCAACGTCGCGCGCGCGACCTCGACGTCGCCGGGCGCGAGCGTGATGACGCGGACGGCGGCCACGCCCCCGTACGCCTCGAACAGGTCGCGGGTTCCCGGTGTGAAGAGATAGACGTAGGGTCCGACGCGGGCCCAGAGAGAGCCGCCGCGGCGGAGCTGGCTTTCGGGCTGGCGGATGCGGACTTCGACGACGTTCCCGCTCACCTCCACGCCGATCAGGCCGGCCGCGCCCTTGTAGTAAGCGGCGGCCTCCTCGGCCGTGGGGATGGGCGCCTCGCGCCGCAGGAGGTCGCACGCCGGGGCGAGCGCGGCGACGGCGAGGGCCGCGAGCCGGGCGGAGATCGAGCGACGCATGGGGCGCCTCACGGGAACAGGGCCCGGGCGAGGGCCTGTGCGGCGCTGGCGGCGGTGGCTTGGGCGCCGGCGGGGCCGGGCTCGCTCGCCACGACGCCGAACCAGTGCACCCGGCCGTCGGTGCAGTCGATGACGGTCGCCGCCAGCTCGAGCCGCCCGGGCTGGCCGTCCGGGCCGGGCCGGTACGCCGCCGATGTGGGGATCAGCGCGAAGCGCGCGTCGACCAGCGCGCCGAGGCGGACCAGGTCGCCGAAGAGCGGGTCGCCGACGCGTTGGACCTGCGCGTAGCGGAACACGGCGACGTCGAGGCTCGAGAGGTCGATGCCCAGACCGGGCGAGCGGGCAAGGACCTCCCGGAGCCGCTCCGGCAGGACCCAGCGCACGCCGGCGCCGCGCTCGGGCAGCCAGTAGGCCAGCTCGGCGTCCAGTTGCTCGCCCGCGGCGCCCCCGTCCACCGTGGGGAGCCGCGCGTAGCCGGCGTCCTGGAGCGGCAGGAGCATGACGGTCGCGCCGGAGAGGAAGGGCGGCGGCGGCGGTGCATCGGGCGTGGGCGGCGCCTGGCGCCGGCCGCCGCATGCGGCCAGCGCGGCGGCCGCGAGCGCCGCGACGAGCGGGCGAACCCAGCGCCGGCCCGCGCGCTCCATCACCGGTTCCTCCACACCGCCTCCCTGCCTTCGCGGTACGCCCGCAGCCCCTCTTCCGCGTCCTGCAGCTCCATCAGGTCTCTCAGGTAGAGGTTCTGCACCTTGTACAGCGCCTCCTCGTAGGTCGAGTAGTAGGCCTCGTACTGCGCCCGCTTGGCGAGCTGGAGCACCGGTCCGCTGCTGCGCGTCAGCTCGGCGAGGAAGCCCTGCAGCCCGGCCTCGAACTCGGCGGGCGGGAACAGCCGGTTGATCAACCCGTACCGCTCCAGCTCCGCGGCGGGAATGTCGTTGCCCGTGAGAATCCACTCCATCGCGCGCCGTCGCGGCGTCACCCGCGGCAGGATGATGCACGCAATCGGCGGGAAGATGCCGTGCCGGACCTCCGGCAGCGCGAAACGCGCGTCCGTCGCGGCCACGATGAGGTTGCAGCCGAGCGCCAGCTCGAAACCGCCGCCCACCGCGTTGCCCTCGATCGCCGCGATCGAGACGACGTCCATCATCCGCAGCGTCTCGAATACGCGGCTGTAGACCTGGACCAGGCGCTGCAGCCGGTTCTTCACGTGCTCACGGAGGTCCAACCCCTCGCAGAAGTTGCCCCCTGCTCCTCGCAGCACCAGCACCTCGACGGCCGCGTCGTTGCGGATCCGCAGGAGCGCATCCGCGATCTCCTCGATCATGTCGATGTCCAGGAGGTTCCGCGGAGGCCGGTGCAACGTCATCGTTGCCACGGGGTGCCGGATCTCGATCTTCAGGTTCCGGTAGTCCATGGGTCCACCACGCGGTCGAAGGTCGCTGCGATGACGCCGCCGGCCGTGCGCCCCCGCGGCGGCCAGGCCTTCGCGGGCGCGCACGCGGCGTCCGGTTGTCCAACGGCTAGAGGAGGTGCCCCCCGTCGACCGGGATGACGGCGCCGGTGATGTGGCGGGCCATCTCGGAGCAGAGGAAGACCACCACGTGGGCGACGTCCTGGGGGTCGCCGAGGCGACCGAGCACGCTCTTCTCGCGGGCGCGGTCCAGCACCTCGGCGGGGACCGCCTCGGTGAGCCGCGTCGTCCGGATGTAGCCCGGCGCGACGGCGTTCACGTTGATGTTCGATGGCCCCAGCTCCACGGCGGCGGACCGCGTCAGGGCCAGCAGCCCCGCCTTCGAGGCCGAATAATTGGCCAGGCCGAACTCGCTGCGGATGCCGTGGATGGAGCTGACGTTGACGATCTTGCCGTACTGCTGCGCACGGAACAGTGGCGTGACCGCACGGATCATGTTGAACGCGCCGGTCAGGTTCGTGTCGATGACCTCGCGCCACTGCTCATCGGTCATCCGCCACAGCGCGCGGTCCCGGGCGATCCCGGCGTTGTTCACCAGGATGTGCAGCGCCCCGAAGCACTCCCGTGCCTCGCGCACGAACCGTTCCACGGCGCGCGGATCCCGCACGTCACACTCGGCGCAGAGGACCTGGACCTCGAGCTGCCGCAGCTCGTTGGCCGTCCGCTCCGCCTCTGACGCCATGCGGCCGTCGCCGTCGTCGATGTAGTTGAAGGCGACGTGCACGCCGTTCTGCGCCAGCTCCAGCGCGATGGCGCGGCCGATGCCCGACGCCCCACCCGTGACGATCGCGCCCAGACCGCGCAGGTCGCTGTAGACGCCCGCCGGCTGCGGCTGCGTCTCCCCGACGACCTCGACCAGCAGTTGTTCCAGCGCCTCGTCCACCACCTGGCCCGGTTGCTGCCCGGCGGCGACCGGCGCGTGCGAACCTCGCGGCCAGCGCGCGCTCACCGACCGCTCGCTGCAAGCATCAGCGCGTCCCCATCACGGGATGCGTCGCGCCGGCGCCGGGCAATGGATCGAACGGCGGACAATGGGGGCGGCGAGGGGCCGCTGTCAAGCAGCAGGGCCACGCTCACCGCCGCGTGTCGCCGTCGAAGCAGGGCATCACCGCCCGGCGGCTACTCGGCCGCACGCCGCGCCTCCGCGTGATGCTTGATCGTCCTGCCCTCCACCAGGTACACCACCTCTTCCGCGATGTTGGTCGCGAGATCCGCGATGCGCTCGAGGTTGCCGGACACGATGTAGAGGTCCATGCCGGTGCTGATGCGACGGGGATCCTCCATCATGTGCGTGAGCAGGATGCGGAAGACGTTCTGGTGCAGCTCGTCCACACGATCGTCGCGGCGCAGGACGTCACGGGCGAGCACGGCATCGCCGCGGACGAACGCGTCCAGCGCATCCCCCAGCATCCGGTTCGCCACCCGGACCATCTCCTCCATCTCCGGAAGCGGAGGCAGCGGCGCCGTGCCGAGCATGTATTCGACGGCCTCGGCGATGTTCACGGCGTGGTCGCCGATGCGCTCCAGGTCGGTCGTGATGCTGAGCGCGGTGGTGATCAGCCGGAGGTCCCGCGCCATGGGCTGCTGGAGGGCCAGGAGCTGGATCGCCGCCTCGTCGAGCTCCAGCTCCCGCTCGTTGATCTCCTCATCCATCTCGATCACCCGCTGCGCCTTGGCCCGGTCCCGCTCGAGCAGGGCCTCGACGGCGAGACGGACGGCCTCCTCGACCTGGCCGGCCATCGCGACGAGTCGGGACTTGAGCTGGTCCAGCTCCTCCTGGAAGTGCCGCTGGGGGCTCACCCGAACCTCCCGGTGATGTACGCCTCGGTGCGCTCCTCGCGCGGGTTGGTGAACAGCTCCTCCGTCGGCCCGTACTCCACCACCTCACCCATGTAGAGGAACGCCGTGTAGTCCGAGATCCGCGCCGCCTGCTGCATGTTGTGGGTCACGATCACGACGGTGTAGCGCTGCTTCAGCTCGTAGATCAGGTCCTCGATCTTCTGCGTGGCGATCGGGTCCAGCGCGGAGGCGGGCTCGTCCATGAGCAGGATCTCCGGCTCCACGGCCAGCGCCCGGGCAATGCAGAGGCGCTGCTGCTGGCCGCCGGAGAGGGTGAGCGCGCTCTCGTGCAGCCGGTCGGCGACCTCGTCCCACAGCGCGGCGGCGCGCAGCGATCGCTCCACCAGCTCGTCCAGGTCGCCGCGGAAGCCATTGATGCGCGGGCCGAAGGCCACGTTGTCGTAGATGGACTTGGGGAACGGATTCGGCTTCTGGAAGACCATGCCGATGCGGCGCCGGACCTCGACGGGGTCAACGTCCGGCCCGTACAGGTTCACGTCGTGGAACAGCACCTCGCCCTCGACCCGCGCCGTGGGCACCAGGTCGTTCATGCGGTTCAGGCAGCGGAGCAGCGTGCTCTTCCCGCATCCGGAGGGGCCGATGAACGCGACGACGCGTCGCGCCGGGATCCGGATCGAGACGTTCCGCACGGCCTGCGCCTTGCCGTAGAACACGCTCAGCCGCCGCGTCTCGAGCGCGGCCTCGCCGGGCGGGATGATGACCGAGCCAGCCATGGTCACAGCCTGCGCGCGTACTTGTTGCGGAGCAGGATCGCCACGGCATTGAGAGCGAGCAGCACTGCGAGCAGCACGATGCTGCCGGCGGCAGCCAGGCGCTGGAACTCGGGCTGCGGCCGTGCGATCCAGTTGAAGACCTGGACGGGGATGACCGTGAAGCCGTCCAGCGGGCTGTTCGGTATGTACGGCACGAACGCCAGCGCCCCAATGAGGAGGAGCGGCGCGGCTTCGCCGATGGCGCGCGAGAGGGCGAGGATCGTCCCGGTCAGGATGCCCGGCAGAGCGAGCGGCAGAACGTGGTGCCACACGGTCTGCCAGCGCGTCGCGCCGAGGGCGTACGAACCCAGCCGGATCGAAGCGGGCACGGCGCGGATCGCCTCCTCGGCGGCAATGACGATCATCGGGAGGATGAGCAGCGCGAGCGTCAGCGCGGCGGCCAACACGCTGCGGCCCAGCGCCATGGCGCGCACGAACACCGCGAGCCCCAGGATGCCGTAGACGATGGCGGGCACACCCGCGAGGTTCGCGATGTTCGTCCGGATCAGCGTGGTGATGCGGTTGCGCGGCGCGTACTCCACCAGCCAGATCGCGGTGGCGACGCCGAGCGGGAACGAGATCACCGCCGTGAGCACGACCACCCACAGCGAGCCGACCAGCGCCGGCCAGATCCCTGCCCGGGACGCGGAGCGCGACGGGTAGGAACGGACGAACTCCCAGGTCAGCACACCCGCGCCGTCCCGCCACAGGTCCACGAGCAGGATGGCGAGGAAGACGAGGCCGAGGACGGTCGCGGCGAAGCACGCCGCGGCGAACAGAGCGCCGAGCACCCGGCGCCGGACGCGACGGAGCTGAAAACGCGGAGCGTGCGGCTCGACGCTCATGCCAGCGCTCCCCCGCCACCCAGGCCCGCAACGCCGGTGCCCAACGCGCGCCCAAACGCGCGGCCTCCTCCTCATTCGTATCCCTCCCTGAACCGGCGCACCACCACCGTGCTCGCGATGTTCATGAGCAGCGTGACCGCGAACAGGGCCAGCCCCACCGCGAAGATGGTGCGGTACTCGATGGTGCCGAACGGCGCCTCGCCCAGGCCGACCTGTGCGATGTATGCGGTCATGGTCTGAACGCTCTCGAGCGGGTTCAACGTCAGGTTGGGCGTGGCGCCGGCGGCGATGGTCACGATCATGGTCTCGCCGATCGCTCGGGAGAGCGCGAGGATGAACGCGGCGCTGATCCCGGACAGCGCCGCGGGCACGACGGTGCGCGTCGCGACCTCCAGCCTGGTGGCGCCCAGGGCGTACGCCGCTTCCCGCAGTGAGTTCGGGACCGCGCTCATGGCGTCCTCGGCGAGCGAGGCGACCGTCGGGATGATCATGATGCCGATGACGATGCTCGCGCTCGCGGCGTTGAAAACGTGCGTCTGCGGCCAGACCGCGCGCAGCATCGGCGTGACGAACGTGAGCGCGAAGTAGCCGTAGACGACGGTCGGGATGCCGGCGAGCACCTCCAGCGACGGCTTGAGGATCCGGCGCACCCGCGGACTGGCGTACTCGCTGAGGTAGATCGCGCTGGCGAGCCCGACCGGCAACGCGACCAGCGCGGCGCCGAACGCCACGAGCACGGACCCGGCGAGCAGCGGCAGCACGCCGAAGTGCTGCGGCCGGAACAGCGGCGTCCAGCGCGTGCCGGTGAGGAACTCCAGGGGCGAGACCTCGGCGAAGAACGCCGCGGCCTCGATCACGAGGACGGCGACGATGCCGACGGTCGTCAGGATCGAGACGACGCTGCAGAGGAAGAGCGCGGCTCCGATCAGCCGCTCTCGGAGGTCGCGGCGCGCTGGGCCTCGGTGGAGCAGCGCGAGCGCCCCGGATCGGACGCCCCGGACCGGCGCGACGCCGAGCGCGGCCACCGGCGTCTGCGTCACGTCGTCGTCACGTTCCACGACCAGACGCCTCCGCGATCCTGCGCGTGTTGGCCTCGTAGTCCGCTTCGCTCAGCGGCACGTAACCGACCTCGCGGGCCAGCTCCGGCGCGACGTCCATGTAGAAGCGCACGAAGTCGGCGACGGTTCGCCGGGCGAGCGACTCGCGGTTGACGTAGATGAAGAGCGGACGCGAGAGCGGGTCGTACGTGCCGCGGCGGATCGTCTCCGGCGTGGGCGCGACGCAGCCGCTCCCGCCGTCCACGGCCACCAGCTTCACGCGGTCCCGGTTCGCCTCGTAGTACGCGTAGCCGAAATAGCCGAGCGCGCCGCGATCACCCGCGACCCCCGTGACGAGGACGTTGTCGTCCTCGCTCACCGTGTACTCCCACCGGCTGGCGCCCGGCTCGCCCACGACGGCCTCGGTGAAGTCGTCGAACGTGCCGGAGTCCGGACCCGGGCCGTAGAGACGCAACGGCTCGTCCGGGAAGCCTTCCCGCACCTCTGCCCAGCTCTCCACCGTGCTGCCGGGTTCCCAGATGCGGCGGAGCTCCTCCACCGTCAGGCAGTCCACCCACGTGTTGTCCGGATGCACGACGATGGAGATGCCGTCGTAGGCGACCGGCAGCTCGAGGAACCGGACGTCGTTGACGATGCACTCGTCGCGCTCCGCATCCTTGATGGGCCGCGACGCGTTGTTGATGTCCGTCTCACCCGCGCAGAAACGCTCGAAGCCGCCGCCGGTGCCGGACAGGCCGACCGTGACCTGCACCGCCGCGCCCTGGGCGATCCCGAACTCCTCGGCCACCGCCTCCGTCAGCGGGTACACGGTGCTCGACCCATCGATCAGGACCCTCCCTTCTCCGCCCCCCGGCCCGCGTTCGCCGCACGCCGCGGCGAACAGGGCGAGGACGAGGATGGCGGCGAGTCCGGAATGAGCCCCCCGTGCGAGGGAGTGTCGCTGGTCGTCGTCACGCATCATCGTTCTCGGTCCCGTGCTCGGGCCGCCCGCATCCGCGGGCAGGCCGTTCAGATCAGAAGTAGACCTGCGCCTGCGCGCGCAACGCGTGCTGCGCGTCGGCGCCGCGCCCACGCGGCACGTAGGCATCCCAGTTGACCGACAGCTTGTTGCGGCGGAAGAGGTAGACGTTGACGCCGGGGGTGACGAGCCAGCCGTCGTCGTCCGAGACGCTGGACGGGTTTCCGTAGCTGAGACGGAAGATGGGCTCGATGCCCTCGACGCGGCGGCCGTGGAGCTGGAAGAACGACGCCAGCCAGACCTGCGCGCCCCAGAGCCGCTCGCCATCCACCAGGTTCTCGCCGAGCACTGCCTCGCCCAGGACGTGCAGGCCGGGCCGGAAGAAGTCGCCCCACTCGCCGTCCAGCGAGACGGCCACGCCCTCCAGCTCACGGCGCGCGCCGGCGAGCGTTCGACCGCGCGTCTCCCGGTAGCTGCCCGCGAGGCCGAGGCGCGCAGGCGCGCCGGCGAACCGGTACTGGATGCGGCCGGCCGCCGACGTGCCGTCGTTGTCGTCCAGCGCGTCCTTGCCGCTGCCGTTGAACACGCCGACCGCGTAGCCCCAACGGCCTCGCTCGCCGTGCAGCGCGACGCCGATCTCCCGGCCGACGTATCCCCGTGCATCCAGCATCTCCTGCTCCTCGCCCAACACCGCGGCGCCGCCGAGCACGGCGAGCGGCACGCCCTCCCGCACCAGCGCGCGATCCAGCCCGCGGATCCGCACGCCCCGCTCGATCGGCAGGATGAGCGACGAGCTGGTGAGGAACAGCAGGCTGAACGGCTTCTTGAACTGGCCGACCCGGAGCTGCACGGCCTCGTCGAACTCCAGGTTCAGCCAGGCGTCCGCGAGGTCCAGCTCGCCCAACGCGAAGTCCGGCTGGATGCGGGCGGTGATCCAGCCCGCGATCGCCGCCTCCACACTCACCCGGACCCGGCGCGTCTCGAACGTGGACGCGGCGATGTCGTCGTCCGGGTCGATGAGGGGAAAGACGTCCTCCTCATCGACGCTCGTGGTGTTGAACTGGACCTGCGCGTGTCCGCCCATCCGGACGCGCACGGGATCCGGCGCTGCCTGCGCGGAGGCCGCAGAGGTGCAGATCGTGAGCGCGAGAGCGAGGGAGCCCAGCAGCCCTCCCGCGAAGCGGTCCATGCGCGACTCCCGTCGTCGGGAACGTGACCCGCAACGTCACGAGGCGCTCGGAGGATCGCACCGGAGCGTCACGGCGGCGATCACGCCGACGTAACGGGTGTGTAACGGCCGGGACCTCAGCGGGCAGCTGGTGGACGGGGCGAGGGCGCGGGTGGTGCGTCCGAGGCAGGTGCAGAGCCGTCGTCCGTGTGGGATGGCGGTGCCGCCGGCGGTGCACCGTACGGCGCGGCGGCATGGACCGCGGGGAGGAACGCGGGGTCGTCCACGACGACGGCGTCGGGCGCTTCGTCGCCGCGTTCGAAGCGTACCGGCTCGTGCGCGGATGCGCCGCGTGTCTGCCTGAGCTCTTCGAACGGCCAGAAGAGGACGCGACCATCCTCCGTGACGAGTCCGATGCCCGCCGCGCCGATCATCACCGTGACGGGCTCCCACTTGGCCGTACGGGCGTCGTAGTGCCAGCCGGGCCAGTGCGTGCGCAACGCCTGCGTGCTCATGTGGACAGCCTCAGCCGGATGGACTGTGCGTGTGGAAGATCGCGGGTCTGAACGCTGTGTCGACGTCCAGGCGCTGGAACCCGACGCCCGCTGGAACGAATCCGTTCGGGGGTTCTCCATGCAGGCGTCGTGCGGGGAGAGGGGGAGAGGGCGTGCAGCCCGGGAAGACGGGACTCGATGCTCCAACGATAATCGAGATCGGCCTTTCACGGCAAGGGCGGCCGCCCCACGTGATGGCCGTGTCGCCGGCAGCGGCCCGCGCAACCTTGCGGTGCTCTCGGAGGCGCTGTAAAATTTGTTCCTTGTAGCTGTGCGCCCCGCGGCGGCTGCTGGCGACGCCGTACGCGGGGTCCGTTCTCGACTCCCCGGGCCGCCGCAATCGTCGCCGCGGCGTCCGTCGGCCGCGGTCGTTCCATACCCGATCCCCGTGCGAGGAGAGCACGATGTTGCGACGCGTGTGGCCGTGCTTCTGTGCGTCCGTGGCGTTGCTGGCCATCACGACGGAGCTCGCCGCTCAGCGTGTGCCCGGCCGGCAGCGGGCTGAGGCCGACGTGCACGCGCGTCTGCTCGCGCTGGGCTCCATCGGCACCGACATCGACCGGCCCCACGTCGCGGGCGGTGGTCTCTTCCAGTTCGGATACCGCCGCGCTTCCGTCTTTGCGCTGGGGATGATCGGTACGGGCGGCGACTACGCGTCGCGACTGGCGGGCGGCGGACTGGCCGTTCGGCTCGCCACGGTCGGCCCGCTCGAGTTGGGCGCCTTCGGCGGCTACGGGCTGTACGCCGAGAAAGGTTGGTCCGGGATCGAGCGGGATGCCGGGGGAGTCCTGGCGGGCGCAATGGTGTCCGCCCGGCTGGGCAGCTTCACGGTCGCGCTGGCGTTCAGCGATCTGACCGGCGAGTACGACGAGGACGACGTCTCCGCGCCGTTCCGCTTCCACGTGCCGCGGCTCTCCCTCGGCGTCGGCTTCTGAAGCGCAGGTCCGCCACACCCATGCTGTCGCGCGCACACGTTGGAGCGAGCTCCATGATCCGATCCTGCCAGCGGCGGCTCGAACACACCATGGCCGCTCTCGCGCTGCTCGTCCTGGGCGCATGTGGAGAGGAGTCTTCTCCGTTGAGGGTGGTGCCGGTCGCCCCGGCGGCGAGCCGCGTCGTGGCCGGCGCCGAGCAGGTCGGCACTGTCGCGCAGCGTACGCCGGAAGCGCTGGCCGTGCTGGTCATGGACCGCTTCGACAACCCGGTGCCCGACGTCGAGGTCACGTTCTCGGTCAGCGAGGGTGGTGGAGCGGTGGAGCCAGCGGTGACGCGAACGGGGCGGGACGGCATCGCCCGGGCGAGCTGGACCCTGGGCACCAAGGCCGGCTGGCAAACGGCGACGGCGGAGGCGCCCGGGCTCGCGCCCGTACGGTTCTCGGCGCGGGCGGAGCCGGGGCCGCCCGTGGGCGCCGTTCCGCAGTCCGGTGATGCGCAAGCGGGGCCGGCGGGCTCGGGACTGGCGGAGCCGCTCGTCGTGCAGGTCACGGACGCGTACGGCAACGGCGTCGCGGGCGTGACCGTACAATGGGAAGTCACCGCCGGCGGCGGGTCGGTGGATCCGGCCACGTCCGTCACCGATGCGACGGGCCTGGCCTCGACGCGGCTGACGCTCGGGCCGACGGCCGGGCCCAACGCAGTCGTCGCACGGCCAGGGGGGTTGGCGCCCGTGGTGTTCACGGCGACGGCGCTGGACCCGTTCGACCTCTCGATCGCCGCCGTGTACCTCGTGCAGAGCGTCCAGACGCCCGCGGGTGACGTGCCCCTCGTCGCCGGCCGTGATGCCTACCTGCGGGTCTTCGTCGTCGCGACCGAGCCCAATTCGGCCCGGCCCGACGTGTACGTGGAGTTCTTCGACGGCGCGACGCGCGTCGCGGCCTACACGCTCGAGGCGCCGTCCTCGTCGGTGCCGACCGCCGTGGACGAGGGATCCCTCGGCAGCTCGTGGAACCTCCTGGTGCCCGGCAGCCTGGTTGTGCCCGGGCTCGGGATCCGCGTCACGGTGGACCCGAACGACAAGTGGGAAGAGTGGAACGAGGACAACAACGTCTTTCCCGCTTCCGGCGGGGTCTTCCCGGTGGACGTTCGGACGCCGCCGGTGTTCGACATCCGGTTCGTCCCGGTCAGCGTCGCTGGCGTGACCGGCGACGTGAACCCGACCAACATGCAGCGCTACCTCGAGGATGCGCTGAAGGTCTACCCCCTGCCCGGCGCGAACGCACAGGTGCGCTCCCAACCGCTCGCGAGCAGCGTGAGCACCACCGGTACCGCGGCGGCCTGGAACACCATCATCAGCGAGGTCCGGGTGCTCCGCATCGCGGAAGGCAGCCAGAGCCACTACTATGGCGTGCTCGCCACCGTGGGCGGCACGGCGTACTGCGGGCTCGGCTACGTTGGCTACCCCGTGGCGATCGGACTGGACCGCTGTGGCTCCTGGACCGCGGCACACGAGTGGGGACACAACTTCGGGCGGCACCACGTTCCGTGCGGCAACCCCTCCAACCCTGACCCCCTCTATCCGTACCCGAACGGCTCGATCGGCGTCTACGGCTTCGATCCCGCGACGGGTCAGCTCAAGCGGCCGTCCACGCACGTGGATCTGATGTCCTACTGCGAGCCGGAGTGGATCAGCGACTACACGTTCCGCGCCGTGTTGGAGTTCCGCGAAGCGGAGGCGTCGGGACGCGCTGCCTTCGCCGCGGCGCGGGAGCCCGCGCTCGTCGTCTGGGGCAGGATGAACGGCCGCTCGCTCACCCTCGAGCCCGCGTTCGAGGTGGAGACCCGGCCCGCGCTGCCCGCCGAGCCCGGCCCCTACACGCTCCAGGGCCTCGACGCCTCGGGCGCCGTCGTCTTCGAGCTCTCCTTCGCGGGTGAAGCGTTGGGCCACGGCCCGGCCGACGAGCGCCACTTCGCCTACGCCCTCCCGGCCTCGCTCGCCCAACCGCACCGGCTCGAGCGGCTACGTCTCGTCGGGCCCGGCGTGCCCGCGGCCGAGATCGCGCGCCCGCCGGTCGCCGCGCGGGCCCGGGCGCAGGCCGCTCCCGTGCTGGAGGCGCGAGCTACAGGCGAAGTCGAGCTGCGCTGGGATGCGGCCGCCTCGCCGCTCGTCGTCGTGCGCGACCCGGGCACGGGCGACGTGCTCGCCTTCGCCCGCGGCGGCGCCGTGCGGCTCCACACCGATGCGCGACAGCTCGAGCTGATCGTCTCCGACGGGATCCGCAGCACGCGGCAGCGGGCGGCTGTCCGGCGGTGAGGGTTGAGGACGTGCGGCGGTGAGGCGATGAAGCGGTGAGGGGCCGGCCGGGCGCGTCACGGACCGGGCGGGCGTCAGCGGACCCGCCCCGGTCCGCCGCGCCGCTCACTGCACGACGGTGAACGGCAGGTACGCCTCGGTTCGATCCCACTGGAAGCGGAGCACGCCGCCGTCCCCCGTCTCCTCGGCGAGGATCGTGAACGCCTCGACGACCTCGGGCAGCTCCCGCACCTGCATCTCGACGCGCACGAGGTCGTGCTCGGGGTCGTACGCCTGCCCGTTGATGTTCGTCCGCTCGTTGACGATCAGCGTCCAGCCGTCGGGGCGCGGGATGGTGAACAGCGTGTAGGTGCCCGCGGGGATCGTCACGTCGCCGACCCGCAGGTCGCGGGTCGTGGTGATGTGGGTGGCCTCGTTGGCGCCCGTCCGCCACACCCGGTTCCACGGCACCAGCGCGCCGAAGATCTCGCGGCCCCGCTTGAGCGGCCGGCCCCAATCCAACGTGATCTCTGCCCCGGCGATCGTCGTCGTGGAGCGACCCCGGCCCGACAGCTCGCCCAGCGGCTTGCCCGCGGCATCGCGCGCGGCGAACTCGCGCGCGAGCCCGGAGATGTCGATCGTCGGCTGGCGCGTGACGCGCAGCGCCCGCGTCGTCTTGGAGGCGTCCAGCACGACGAGCCGCCCCTCCCGGTCCACCTCGATGTCCATGACCCCGCGCGTCGGGTGCCGCGCGGTGTATGCGTTCTCCCCGACCCGGGCCACCACGAACGGCAGCGGGCGTCGCCCGGTGACGAGGTCGAGCGTCACCGAATCCTGGCCCGAGGCGCGCGCCCGCTCGACCATCAGCTCGAACGGCCAGTGGACGTAGTCAATGAACGGGATGCCGGAGCCCTCGCTCAGGTCCACCTCGCGCGTCTCCGTGGGCTCGCCCTCCAGCCCCGTGGCAGGGTCGTAGCTGGAGACGGTCATGGCCGTGGGGCGGCCCGCGTCGTCGAAGCGGACTTCGTAGACGCGCAGCCAGGTCTCCGGCACGCGGACCACGACCTCGGCACGCAACGTCTCCGGCGTGCGCACGATGCGCTCGACGGCGACGGTATCCGTTCCGAGGCGGGTGACGAACGCGGCCTCCTGGTGCGAGCCCCCCGCGCACGCCGCTGCCGGCAGCGCCGCGAGGATGGCGTAGCGAATCGGGCGTCGCATGGGCGTCCTTCCCCTCGGTTGCGGGTCGACGGTGAGCCGCAAAATCTACGGCGCCGCAAGCCGTCTGGCGAGTCGAGCCAGCCTGCCGCCGCTTGCGGGGGCCGGCGCCACGGCTACATTGATGGCCCGGTGGATCGTTGCATCGGACCCGTATGTACCGGCACTGCATCTTCTGCCTCTCGGACCTCGGGAGGAACGAAGCGCTCGAGACGTTTCCGGTGGGGAGCCGGATCGCGTTCGATGCCTGGAAGGGCCGCCTCTGGGCGGTGTGCCCGAAGTGCATGCGCTGGAACCTGGCGCCGATCGAGGAGCGCTGGGAGCCCGTCGAGGAAGCGGAGAAGCGCTTCCGCGATGCGCGGCTGCGCGTGCACTCGGAGAACATCGGGCTGGCGAAGCTGCCGGACGGCACCCGCCTGATCCGGGTGGGCAAGGCGCTGCCGGGCGAGCTGGCCGCGTGGCGCTACGGCGCGGAGCTGCTGAAGCGCCGACGGCGTCGGCTCATGGTGGGCTCGGCGGTCGGTGTGGGCGTGGGGCTCGTGGCGTACGGCGGACTGTTCGTTGCGGGCGTGCTCGGGGGCGCGGTCGCGCTCATCAACCTCGTCAAGGTCGGCGTGCAGTACCGGACGAGCCGCAAGCTGGTGCACCGGCTCTCGGCTGAGGAGTCGCCCACCGGCGCCCCGCTCGAGCTCCGGCGTTATCACCTCAACGGCGCCCGGGTCTCCCGCGCGGAAGGCGGCGGCGATCTCGCGCTCTACCTCCCGGCCGTGTTCGCGCCGACGTTGGTACACCGCGCCGACGGCCGGGTCGTGTGGACTCCGCCGGAGCCGCTCGTGCTGAGGGGGCCTGCGGCGCGGCGGGTGCTGGCGCGCGCCATGGTCCACGTGAACTCGAGCGGCGCGAGCGAATCACGGATCGACGAAGCGCTGCGGCTCCTCAGCGACGCCGGCGGCGCGGAGCCGTTCCTGCGCGCCGTCGCCGAGCGCGAGGCGAAGCTCGGCCTGCCGCCGGAGCGCGATCCCCATACGCGCGTGGACTTCCGTGCCCTGGGTGCGGCGCTGCGCGGAAAGCTCGTGTACGCACCCACGACGGAGACGTGGTATGGCGCGTTCGCCTTCGACCGGAAGGCGCATCTCTCGCAACCCGAGGCGCTCGCGTTCGAGATGGCGCTGCACGAGGAGGCCGAGCGCCGCGCGCTGGAGGGCGAGCTCGCGCAGCTCGAGGCCGCCTGGCGCGAGGCGGAGGAGATCGCGGACATCGCGGACCGCCTGCCCAGCGATCCGCTCGACGCGTGGGGTCGGCGCCTGAAGGAGGCCTGAGGCTGCGCCTGTGCCGCGGCGGCGGTGCGCGGGCGTGGTCCTCGCCCTGCGCCTCGATCCGGCCCGTCGGGCCGGGACGCGGCTCGCGCTAAGAAAGGAGGCCCGCCCATGCCCACCTCCCGCCCCCGCGTGCGTGAGGCGTCCCGTGGGGCGCCTCACCGCACGGCTCAGAGCCTCTCGAGCAGGAAGTCGGGCGTCAGCCGCGCGAGGAGGCCGGCCAACACGGTGAACGAGCCGGTGAGCAGCAGGACGCCGACGAGGATGAGCAGGACGCCGCTGGCGCGGCTGACCCAGGGCAGCCACCGCCGGAAGCGCCTGAAGCCGGCGAGGAAGCGGTCGAGCGCCAGGGTGGCGGCGAGGAACGGGATCGCGAGGCCGGCGGAGTAGGCGCCGAGGAGCGCGACGCCGTCGCCCACCGACTCGCCCGTCGCCGCGAGCGTGAGGATGCCGCCCAGCACGGGGCCGATGCACGGCGTCCACCCGGCGCCGAAGGCGATCCCCACGAGCACCGTCCCGGCGTAGCCAACGGGCTTGCTGGAGAGCTGGATGCGCCAGTCGCGCTCGGCGCCGGGCACGCGCAGCACGCCGAGCAG